>Ga0335075_10001940_pt1 | contig 33591 bp, 28 predicted proteins | sample Lox_Sample_24_FD_206723 | JGI IMG/M metagenome (GOLD analysis project Ga0335075, IMG submission 206723) | Soil microbial communities from Loxahatchee National Wildlife Refuge, Florida, United States - Lox_Sample_2.4 | ecosystem: Environmental > Terrestrial > Soil > Wetlands | place: USA...
GGCGGCGCTGATCGGGCTCGATGTGGCCACGGCGCGGGCGGTGGCTGCCGAAGCGACACAGGCCGGTCTGGACAAGGACGAATTGTGCGCGGTCGCCAATGACAATGCCCCCGGCCAGGTCGTGGTCAGCGGCCACCGGGCGGCGGTCGAGCGCGCCATCACGATCGCCCGCGCACATGGCGCGCGGCGTGCCGTCATATTGCCGGTCAGCGCGCCGTTTCATTCGCCGCTGCTGGCGTCGGCGGCAGCGGTGATGGCCGAAGCTCTCGGCCGGGTCACGCTCAACCCGCCGCTGGTGCCGCTGGTCGCCAACGTCTCGGCGCGCGCGATCCGCGCACCGGCAGAGGTCGAGCGATTGCTGATCGAGCAGGTCACGGCAATGGTGCGTTGGCGCGAGAGCGTGCTGTTCCTGGCCGATAGCGGCGTCGCCCAGATCGTCGAGATCGGCGCCGGGCGAGTGCTCGCCGGGCTCGTCAGGCGCATCGCTCCCGACCTCGCGGCACTCTCGGTCGGGCTGCCAGGCGAGGTCGCAGCACTGATCCGCGAGCTCTGAACCGTTCTGTCATGTTCGATCTGAAATGTTCGATCTGAGCGGCCAGACCGCGCTGGTGACCGGAGCCTCGGGCGGCATCGGCGGCGCCATCGTCCGCGCGCTGTACGCGCAGGGTGCGGCGGTCATGCTCAGCGGCACACGGGAAACGGCATTGCGGGCGATCGCCGGCGAACTCGGCGAGCGGTCTCATGTCGCGGTCGCCGATCTCGCCGATCCCGCCGCTTGTGAGCGGCTGGTGCGGGAGGCGGAGGCGGCGATGGGGCATCTCGACATCCTCGTCAACAATGCCGGGCTCGCCCGCGACGCACTGGCGCTGCGGATGAAGGACGAGGACTGGCGCGCGGTCATCGAGATCGACCTGACGGCGGCGTTTTGCCTGACCCGCGCGGCACTGCGCGGCATGGTGCGGCGCCGGCACGGCCGGATCATCGGGATCAGCTCGATCGTCGCCGCGACCGGCAACCCCGGCCAGGCCAATTATGCGGCGGCCAAGGCAGCGATGATCGGCATGTCAAAGTCGATCGCCGCCGAGGTCGCGGCGCGTGGCATCACCGTCAATTGCGTCGCACCCGGCTTCGTCGAGACGGCGATGACCGCAGCACTGCCCTCGGCACAGCGCGCCCGGCTCGGCGAGGCGATCCCGGCGGGACGGTTCGGCACGCCCGGGGATGTCGCTGCCGCGGTCGTCTATCTGGCGAGCAGCGAGGCTGCCTATGTCACCGGTCAGACCTTGCACGTCAATGGCGGGTTGGCCATGCTATAGGTCGTCCCACGGCCCGCCGAACAGCCGGATTGGCGCCTGAACAGCCGAATTGGCACCGGCGGCGGAATCATGATATCTGACGCGCGCCTTGATCGCGGCCCCCGGCGGCGACAACTATGACGGCGGATGGCGCCCGGGTTTGCGTGGAAACCAGCTTCAAGCCAGCCACTGAGGGGAAGAACGGATGAGCGATGTCGCCGAGCGGGTCAAAAAGATCGTCGTCGAACATCTGGGCGTCGACGAATCGAAGGTGACCGAGAATGCGAGCTTTATCGATGATCTCGGCGCCGACAGCCTCGACACGGTCGAACTCGTGATGGCCTTCGAAGAAGAATTCGGCTGCGAAATCCCGGATGATGCGGCGGAAAAGATCGTGACGGTCCGGGACGCGGTCAGCTTCATCGAGTCGCATGGCTGACGGGTCGGTCCACGCCGCCAGCTGCCTCGCCGGCCTTCGCATCGGCCCGGCGGTGACCGGTGCGCAGGTGCCGATTGGCCGCTTCAGGCATTTGTGAGCCCGGCATGCGGCGCGTTGTCGTGACCGGCATGGGGCTGGTGACGCCGCTCGGGATCGGCCTGGAGCGGAACTGGCAACGGCTGACCGGGGGTGCCTCGGGCATCAGCGCGATCCAGTCTTTCGACGTCTCCGATTTGCCGGCCAAGATCGCCGGCCAGGTGCCGCGCGGCGATACCGCTTCGGGGCTGTTCAACGCCGATGACTGGGTCCCGCAGAAGGACCAGCGCAAGATGGACGGGTTTATCGTCTTCGCGCTGGCGGCGGCGGCCCAGGCGGTCGAAGATGCCGATTGGCGGCCGCAGGACGAAGCGGAGCGGGAACGCACCGGGGTCATGATCGGCTCCGGCATCGGCGGTCTTGCCGGGATCAACGAGGGGGCACTGACCGTGCACGAGCGCGGCCCGCGCCGCCTGACACCATTCTTCATCCCGGCCAATCTGATCAACCTCGCTTCGGGTCACGTGTCGATCCGCTACGGCTTCAGCGGTCCCAACCATGCCGTGGTTACGGCCTGCTCCAGCGGCGCTCACGCGATCGGCGATGCCGCGCGGCTGATCATGCTCGACGATGCCGATGTCATGGTGTGCGGCGGCACCGAGGCGGCGATCTGCCGGCTCGGCCTCGCCGGTTTTGCCGCGGCGCGGGCGCTGTCGACCGGGTTCAACGACGATCCGGAGCGCGCTTCGCGGCCGTGGGACCAGCGCCGCGACGGTTTTGTGATGGGCGAAGGATCGGGGATCCTGGTGCTCGAAGAGCTCGACCACGCCCGGCGCCGCGGCGCGCGGATTTATGCCGAGATCATCGGCTATGGCATGTCCGGGGACGCGTTTCATCTGACCGCCCCCGCCGAGAATGGCAACGGCGCCTACCGCTCGATGCGCAACGCGCTGCGGCGTGCGGGCCTCGCGCCCGAACGCATCGACTACATCAACGCCCACGGCACCTCGACCCCGCTCGGCGACGAGATCGAACTCGGCGCGGTCAAGCGGTTGTTTGGCCGGCACGCCTATGAATTGTCGATGTCGTCGACCAAATCGGCGATCGGCCATTTGTTGGGCGCGGCCGGCAGCGTCGAGGCGATCTTCTCGATCCTGGCGCTGCGCGACGGCATCGTGCCGCCGACCCTGAACCTCGACGACCCCTCGCCCTCCTGCGACATCGATCTGGTGGCCAAGACCGCCAAGGAGCGACGGGTGGAGCATGTGCTGACCAATTCCTTCGGGTTTGGCGGCACCAACGCCTCGCTGATATTCACCACCCCGCCCTGAACGGCTGAGCACTCTGTCTCAGCGCCACGACAGGTGATCGGATGCGTGGCACGGCGCGCCTCTTCGGCTGGGCGTTTCTGGTGGTCGCGGTGATCCTCGCGGCAACGGGCGGCGCCGGCTGGTGGCTGTACCGGGAAATGACCGGCCCCGGACCGCTGAGCGCGGCGCGCACCATTGTGATCCCGCGGCACACCGGGCTCGCCGGCATCGCCGCGCTGCTCGAACGCGAGGGCGTGATCCGGCATCGGCTGCCCTTCGAGCTCGGCGCCGAGCTGTCCGGGCGCAGCGCGGCGCTGCAGGCCGGGGAATACCGGATCCCGGCCGGGGCGAGCCCGCTCGCGGCGGTGGGTATTCTCGCCAGCGGCAACACCGTCAAGCATCGGCTGACGATCCCAGAAGGGTTGACCAGCGCGCAGATCGTCGCCCTTGTCGCCGCCGCCCCGGCGCTGACCGGGAGCCCCGGGCCGCCACCGCCGGAGGGCACGCTGCTGCCCGAAACCTACATTTACAGCTATGGCGACACGCGCAAGGGCATGATCGCGCGCATGCAGCGCGCGCTGACCCGGGCGCTCGCCACCGCCTGGGCCGAACGCCGGCCCGGTCTGCCGCTCGCCAATCCGGAGCAGCTGCTGGTCCTCGCCTCGATGGTCGAGAGCGAGGCGGCACGAGCGAGCGAGCGGGCGCATATCGCCGCGGTGTTCATCAACCGGCTGCGGCTCGGCATGCGGCTTCAGTCGGACCCGACCGTGCTTTATGCGTTGAGCGATGACGGTACCCGGAAGCTCGGGCGCGCGCTGACGCGAGCCGATCTCGCAGTCGCCTCCCCCTACAACACCTATTTCGAAAAGGGTCTGCCGCCGGGGCCGATCGACAATCCGGGGATGGCCGCGCTGCAGGCCGCAGCACGGCCGGCGCCGAGCGACGACCTCTACTTCGTCGCCGACGGATCGGGTGGCCACGTCTTCGCCAGGACCCTTGCCGAGCAGAACCGCAACGTCGCCCAATATCGCCACCTTCTCGCCACCGAACCCGATCCGGCCCCGGCCGCCCCGCGTCAATAGGGGTGCGACGGCGTGTATCGGTGGCGGCGCGGGCGCGGATGCGGAACCCAGGGCCGGTCGCCGCGGCTGGCGTTGGCGCTCTCGATCGTCACCCCGTCCTGGTCGAGCCATAGCGCCACCGCGCCGAGCCGCCATGAATCGATACGGTCGATGACCGGCACGACCCCGCGGCAGCGAAAGCCCGCGGGAACCTGTGCGACGATCGCATCGACGCCGTCGCAATAGACGGGGAGCCCGGCGGGGCCGGTGACGATCTCGACGCTGCGCCCTCGTGCCGAATAGCGGCAGCGCTCGCCATTGCAGGCGAGACCGCCTTCGGGTGCGACCGGCCAAGCGGCGAGGCCAAGCCCGGTCTCCTCGCCGAGGAACGCGCTCTCGATGCGCTCGCCGCGGCCGGCAACGAAATAGCGGCCGTCCGGTGCTCGCACCGCGAGAAAGCGGCCGATATCGGCGAGCACGATATCGGGCGGGCGGGTCAACGCCATGCCGGCGAGGCCGGCGGCAATCGCCAGCAATCCCCAGCGCCGCCAGCGCCCTTGCCACAGGCACAGCCAAAACCCGCCGAGCGACACCAGCACCAATCCGGCGGCGGGGAGCCGCGGCATCGGCCAGACATCGCCCGGCAAGACCGAGACCGCCCGCGCCACCCAGATCGTCGCATCGATCCCCCACCCCATCGGGATGAGCGCGAACCGTTCGAGCCCAAACGGCATCAGAAAGCAGGTGGCGAGGCCCCAGGGCAGGGTCCACATCGCGCTCAGCGGCACCGCGATCACATTGGCGAGCGGCGAATAGAGGACGATTTGGTGGAAATGGTAGATCGAGAACGGATCGGTGCCGATCGTGACGACGACCGTAGTGACGACCACGGCACCGGCATAGCCGAGCACCCGTCCAGGTAATGACGGGCGGTGCAACAGGTAGCCGAGGCGCCGGCCATAAGTCTCATAGACGGCGATCAGCGCGACAACGGCGCCAAACGACATTTGAAAGCTGACCCCGACCAGGCTTTCCGGCTCGATCGCCAGCACAAAGGCGGCGGCGAGCGCGCAGATCCGCATCGAGATGCGCAGCCGGTCGATCAGGATGGCGGTGAACACCAGGCCGTTCATGACAAAGGCCCGCTCGGTCGGGATCTTGGCACCGGACAGCAACAGATAGCCGGTCAGCACGGCGAGCGTGGCGGCGGCGGCGATCTTCTTGACCGGATAACGCAGCGCCACCCACGGGATCAGCGCGAGGCCGGCGCGCACGGTGAAAAACACGAAACCGCCGACGAGGCCGAGATGGAGCCCGGCAATCGCCAAGAGGTGCTGCAAGCCGGATCGGCGGAACGCTGTTTTGACCTGCTCGGAGATGGCACCCCGCTTGCCGGTAATCAGCGCCGAGGCGACGCCGCCGGTCGAGCCGGGCAGCACCGCGATGATCCGCCGCGACATCTCGGTGCGCAGGCGGCGCAGCCGCTCGCGCCAACCGCCGCTCTTGCCCGTGCCTGGCGGGATGATCAGGCGAGCCGGGCCGTAGGTGTAGCCGACCCCGCCGATTTCAGAGAAATAGGCTTCGCGCTGCAGGTCGTGCGCACCGGGCAGGATCTGGCCGGGCACCGGATAGAGCACTGCGCGCATCGCGACACGGTCGCCGGGCGCGAGCAGATCGCTCGACGCCGAAATATGCACGCGCAATCGCCGCGGCTGCTGATCGGCGGCGAGGTCGGGCAGCGGATCGGGTGCGACGATCACCCGCCAGCCACGATCGAGCGAGTCGATATCGACCACCCGGCCGGTCAGCATGACCGGGCCGAGGCGGCGCTGCAGCATCGGCGCCTGACGCTCCCAGCTGGTCTCGCCGATCAGCGCAAAACCGGCACAGAACAGTGCCAGCGCCAGCATCGCCTCGCATGGCAGCGGGTGGCGATGCCAGACAAAGGCGGCACCGCCGGCGAGGAGCATGGCGCCGGCACCGAGCCACAGCGGCGGCTCGACGGTGAGAGAAAAATAGACCCCGATCCCGGCGCCGAAGCACACCGGCAGCCACAGCAGCCGGCGCTCGCCCTCGGCGGCGTAGGCCGCGGCGGCCGCCTTGAAGAGCCGGGCGCCCCAGCCCGATGCCGCGCCGAGCCCGCCCGAGATCGCCGCATCCGCCATCACCGCCCCAACGCCCGCGCGCGGCGAAGCTAGCGGGTCGCAACGCCCGGCGATAGTTGGGCGGCCTGCCTTGACGTATTATTGACGAGCGGGGCGGCAACGGCCGCTAGAGGTCGCCCTCCTGCCGCAGCAGGCGCACGGTCTTGCGTACCGCCATGAGCGTATCTTCGAGCTCGGCCGTGCCGTGGGTGGCGGAGACGAGGCCGCCGGGGCTGCTGTTGAAATCGACGCCGCTCGTCATCATGCCGAGGCGGAATTTGTCGATCAGCCGGGCGTGGCGGGTGCTGGTGAGGATTTCAGCCGGCTGGCTCAGCGGGTCGAACCGGGTCGGCGCGATCGCCTCACCTTCGGGGTTGGTGAAGATATGCAGCATCGAGAATGTGCCATAGGCGGCCCAGGGGACCCGCTCCTCCTCGAACACCTCGTTGATCCCTCGGCGCACGGCCGCGCCATAGGCGTTGGCGCGCTCGCAGGCATCGGTGGTGGCGACGAGCTGCAGTGCCGCGACCCCGGCCGCCGCCGATAACGGGTTGGCGTTGAAGGTGCCCTGATGCGCGATCTTCTCGCGCTCCGACGCCCGCGCAACATCAAAATCCAGTAGGTCGAGAATGTCCTTTCGCCCGGTCACGGCCGCCCCCGGCAGCCCACCGGCGACGATCTTGGCGAGCGTCGTCAGGTCGGGCCGGATGCCGTAAACGGACTGCGCCCCGCCCGGCGCGACGCGGAAGCCGGTCACCACCTCGTCGAAGATCAAGAGCGCGTCGTGGCGATGGGTCAGCTCGCGCAGCACCCGCAGAAAGCCCGGCTCGATCGGCAGCCGGGCACCATGCGCGCCGGTCGGCTCGAGGATGGCGGCGGCGATGTCGTGATGCCGCTCGAACAGCCGGGACAGACCCGCGACATCGTTCTGGTCGGCCAGCAGCACATTGCCGGCAACCTCCGGCAACACGCCGGTCGTGGGGGTGCCGTCGAAATGGCTCGCATAACCCGAGGTCATGTGGTCGTGCCAGCCATGGAAATGGTGCTTGAAGCGGATGACCTTGTTCCTGCCGGTAAAAGCGCGGGCAAGCCGGAGCGCCATCAAGGTCGCTTCGGTCCCGGACGAGGTGAAGCGGACCCGCTCGGCCGTGGGCACCAGCTTCATGATCCACTCGGCCCAGGCGATCTCGGTCTCGTGGCAGGCGCCGTAATGGGTGCCGCGTTCGATCTGCTCATGCACCGCGGCCACGACCGCCGGGTGCGAGTGGCCGAGCAGCAGCGCGCCGTGGCCGCCGAAATAATCGACATATTCGTTGCCATCGACGTCCCATTTGCGCGGCCCCTTGGCGCGGGTGATGTACGGGCCATAGGGTTCGAGGTAGCGCGAATCATGGGTGATGCCGCTCGGGAACAAGCTCTGCGCCCTGGCCGCCGCAGCCGCCGATCCCGGTGTCGCGGCGCGATAGGCGGCAATGATCGGTGAATTGGTCATCGTGTCGGGCATCGGCGGCACTCCTCGGCCAGAAGTGGTCTCGCCGCGCTTTGTAGGCTCTCCGCCGGACTCGGCAAAGCCTGCGAGACCGGTACCGGACGGATGCCTGCAGCGAAGACAGGGTGTCGTCGCCGCTCCTGCCGGAAAACCGACCGGAAAATCGAAAGGCCGCCCCGAAGGACGGCCTCTCTTACCCAAATACCAGCGGCCGATCACGGCCGCGCCGGCGCCTTCAGTCAGGCGCGGATCTCCAGAGAAGCGGGGATCCTGGTCACGGCTGCGGACGACCGCGGTGTATGGCTAGACACAGGATCACCTCCTTTCAGTTGTTGCATCGAGGGTCGAACCATACGAGCTCCGCGGCGAGCAGGCAAGCGGGTTGTCCGCGACGGCGCTGGTGAAGCCCGCCGCTTTTGGCGCTAAAGTGGCTATGCCAGCCGTTTATCAGGGGAAGGGCGACGATGCGCCGCAGCGAGGAGCGAATCCTGACCACCCATACCGGCAGCCTGCCGCGCCCGCCGGAGCTGACCCGGCTGTTGATCGCGCGGGCCCGCGGCGAATCGGTCGATGCGGCCGAGCTCGACCGGCTGGGGCAGGATGCGACACGCTGGGCGGTACGCCAGCAGGCCGCCTCAGGCGTCGATATCGGCAACAATGGCGAGCAGCAGCGCGAAGGGTTTTTTCTGCACATCCGCCACCGGATGAGCGGCTTTGGCGGATCGTGGCAGCGCCGCACTCGCGCCGATGCGCTGCGCTACCCGCTGTTCAAGCAGGCCATGGAGGAGCAGCTCGCGCTGCGTCCCGCGGTCAGCAACATGGGGCCGCCCAAGGCGATTGCCGCGATCCGCTATCTGGGCCGCGGCGCGGTCGAAGCCGAATGCGCCGAATTTCGCGCCGCACTCGCCGAGACCGGCACGCATTTTGCCGAGTCTTTTTTGACCGCACCCTCGCCCGGCATCATCGCCGGCGCGATGAAGAACGAGCATTATCCGACCGAGCAGGCCTATCTCGACGATCTCGGCACGGCGTTGCGCGAGGAGTACGAGGCGATCGTCGCCGCCGGCTTTCTGCTGCAGCTCGATTGCCCCGATCTCGCGCTCGAGCGCCATCTCTCCTACCAGGACCGGCCGCTTGGCGATTTTCTCGGCTTTGTCGAGCGGGTCGTCGGCACGATCAACGAGGCACTCGTCAACATCCCGCGCGAGCGGGTGCGGCTCCATGTCTGCTGGGGCAATTACGAGGGGCCGCACGATTGCGACGTGCCGCTCGCCGACATCCTGCCGATCCTGCGGCAAGCCAAGGTCGGCGCGTTTTTCCTGCCGTTTGCCAACCCGCGCCATGCGCATGAATATCGCGTCTTTGAAAAGCAGCCCCTGGCCGACGACCAGCTGCTGATCGCCGGCGTCATCGACAGCCTGACCAATTTTGTCGAGCACCCGGAGACGGTCGCCGAGCGCATCGAGCGGGTGGCGCAGGTCGTCGGCGACCCGCAGCGGGTCATCGCCGGCACCGATTGCGGCTTCGGCACCTCGGCCGGGTCGAGCCGGGTCGCCGAGGATGTCGTCTGGGCCAAGCTCGCCGCGATGGCCGAAGGCGCCCGCCTCGCCTCGCAGCGGTTGGGGATGGGCTAGAGGAATGCGATGAAAGTCTTTGTCTTTGATCTGCTGGCCTATGGCGAGCAGCTCGACCACCTGAAGATCGGCAGCGAGCTGCCCTACCCGCTCCCGCGGCGGCATTTCAAGCCGGCGGTCGCGGCCCGAACCTATGCCGAACATCTTTCCGCCTGGGAGGAGCTCGACCGGCTCGGCTATGACGGGGTCGGGTTCAACGAGCACCACTGCTCACCCTATGGGCTGATGAACTCGCCAAACCTCTTGGCGGCGGCCGCAGCACAGCGCACCAGGAATCTGAAGCTGCTGATCTACGGCAATCTGTTGCCGTTGCACGAGCCGCTGCGGCTCGCCGAAGAGCTGGCGATGCTCGACTGCATGTCGAACGGCAGGCTGATCTCGGGCTTTGCCCGCGGCATCCCGCGCGAATACCAGGTGCACAACGTGCCGCTCACCCAGTCGCGCGCCCGCTTCGAGGAAGCCTTCGAGATCATCACCCGCGCCTGGCGCGAGGAGGTCTTTTCGTTTCACGGGCAATTCTGGAGCTACGACGACGTCGCCCTGTGGCCGCGCCCGGTGCAGCAACCGCATCCGCCGATCTGGATGCCGATCGTCGGCAGCAAGGAGTCGATCGAGTTCGCAGCAAAACACGACCTTCCGATCACCCCCGGTCTCGGCCGCTCGCGCGGGCTGCGCGATGACATCATCCGTTATTATGCGCGCTGCCTCGAACGCGCCGGTCACCGGATCACCCCGGATCATCTGTCGCTCGGGATCAGCGCCTATGTCGCGTCGAGCAAGGCCGAAGCGGTGCGCGAAATGGGCCCCCATCATCTCTATTTCAACCGCACATTGTTCAGTCACGGCAACTTCACCGAGACCAGCCGACAGCGCGAGACCGGCTATTCGAGCGCCGCATCGACCGACTATGTGCGTCCGGAAAACCAGCGCGCCGCGCAATTCGCCCGCGAGGATTTCCGCAACCTGACGATCGAGGATGTCGAGCGCCAGGCCGAGGAGATGCCGTGGGGCACGGCCGAGGAGGTGACGCGGCGGATCATCGCCGCCGCCGACAGCGCCGGTGCCGACAATGTGCAGGTCAGTCTCAACCGCGGAGTCCTGCCGCACGAGATGTTTATCGAGCAGATCCGGCGCTTCGCCCGCGCTGTGCTGCCGGCGCTGCAGGCGCATCGCGTCACCCGCGTACCGGTCGCGGACGAGGCGGCCGCGGCGGGTTAGTCGCGCGATCGATAGCGGGACGATTATTCCGGCAGGGCACCGGGCGGGCCGGCGCGTGCGGCGATCCGCTGGATCATTGCTTGTCGCGGGCGGTGGATCTCTCCCTCTTCGAACGCGACGATCGTGAGCCCGGCAAAAGCTGCGAGCAACTCGCCGGGACGCAGCAGGAAATCGGGGTTGCTCGGCTGGCCGAAGCGCTCGTTGCCGACGGCAAAGGTCTCGTAGATGACCACCCCGCCGGGAGCGAGCGCGGCGGCGAGCACGGGGAAAAATGGCCGGTGGAGATACGAGGTCACGACGATCCCGTCATAACCGCTGCCGAGCTGCCATCCAGCGCTGCTTTCAAGATCGATCTCGACGATCTCGCAGCCGGGTGCGGACAATGCGCGCAGCGCCGAAACGTCACGATCGACGGCGCGCACGGCAAAGCCGCGATCGCGCAACAGCCGGACATGGCGGCCGGCGCCGGCGGCCAGGTCGAGGACCAGGCCGCCCGGTCTGACGAGCGTCAGGAACCGGGCAACCCAGGGCGAAGGTGGCAGGATCGCACCGGCAACGCGCCATCTCGAGGTCATGGGCCGGAATGCACTTGAATTGCTAAGTCCTCGGATATGGGTATAAAATCCGGGTCAGGAGGTTTGCCCGATGATCTTGTTCACCTTGCGCTGCGGCCAGGGCCACGAGTTCGAGGCTTGGTTCCGCGACGGAGACGGGTTCGAGGCGCAGCATGCCGCCGGCGAAATCGCCTGTCCGCATTGTGGCGACAGCTCGGTCGAGAAGGCGGTCATGGCGCCGCGGCTCGGCCGCTCGCGCGGGACCGTGCCGCCGGCAGCACTGGCGCAGATGCGCAAGACCTTGATCGAGATGCGCCGGCAGATCGAAACCCATTGCGATTACGTCGGCACCCGGTTTGCCGAGGAGGCCCGCAAAATCCACTATGGCGAGACCGATCCGCATGGCATCTACGGTGAGGCGAGTGCTGCCGAGTCGCGCGAGCTCACCGATGAAGGGATCAGTTTCGGCCAGATCCCGTGGATCCCGCAAACCGACGGCTGAAGGATCGCCGCAGCACCTCACCGCCGCGCTGCCCCGGCTCGCTCTGCGACCACCAGGTAGTTGACATCGAGCCTCGAGGATAGCGCCCACTCGCCGCGGATCGGGTCGTAACCGACACCGGTGATCTCGGTCGCCCGCAAATGGTTGCGGCGCAGACCGAGGATCAGCTCCGACGGGCGCACGAATTTGCGCCAATCATGAGTGCCGCGCGGCAGCCAGCCGAGCAGATATTCGGCGCCGACGATCGCCAGTGCAAAAGACCGGGCGGTGCGATTGAGAGTGGCGATGACGGCTGCCCCGCCGGGCGCCAGCAGCCGGGCGAATGCCTCGAGAAACGCGTCGCGGTCGGCGACATGCTCGATCACCTCGAGCGCCAGCACCGCATCGAAACGCAGGCCGGCCGCGGCCATCGATTCGACCTCGGCGACCCGGTAGTCGATATCGACACCGGCAGCATCGGCGTGAGCGCGGGCGGTGGCGATCGCTTCGGGTTCCGCATCGACGCCGGTCACGCTGAAGCCGAGCCGCGCCATCGGCTCGGCGACCAGCCCGCCGCCGCAGCCGATATCGATGAGACCGAGCCCGACAAACGGCCGCAACTGGCTCGGATCGCGGTGGAAATGACGCACCAGCCGGGAGCGGATGAAACCGAGGCGGACCGGGTTGAGCCGATGCAGCATCCGCAGGCTGCCGGCCGGGTCCCACCACGCATCAGCTTGTGCCGCAAACCGGCCGAGTTCGGCATCGTCGATGGTGGCGCCGCTCGCAGCCACGGCTGATCCCTCTCTCCAGATGCAGATGCGCAGTGCCCAGCCTTCAGACGCGCAGTGCCGAGCCTTCGGCCCGATGGCTTGTTCGCCCGTTATGGAGTATGTGATGGAACCTGCTACCCGGCAACGGCTCGGACGGTGTTCAACACGATGGCGCGCCTCGTGCAGAAGTTCGGCGGCACATCGCTCGCCGATATCGAGAGGATCAACGCCGTCGCGCGCCGCGTCGGCCGCGAGATCGAAACCGGACACGAGGTCGCGGTGGTGGTGTCGGCGATGGCCGGGGTCACCAACCAGCTGGTCGAATGGACCCGGCAGACGAGCCGGATGCACGATGCGCGCGAATATGACGTCGTGGTTTCGTCGGGTGAACAGGTGACCGCCGGTCTCTTGGCGCTGGCGCTGCAGAATCTCGGGATGGATGCACGCTCCTGGCTCGGCTGGCAGGTGCCGATCCGCACCGACGGCGTCCACGGCAAGGCGCGCATCGAAGCGATCGATACCGCCGAGATCGACCGCCGCCTGGCACAGGGCCAGGTCGCGGTCATCGCCGGGTTTCAGGGGATCGACCGGCGCGGCCGGATCACCACCCTGGGCCGCGGCGGCTCCGACACCTCGGCGGTGGCGCTGGCCGCCGCGCTCAACGCCGATCGCTGCGACATCTTCACCGATGTCGACGGGGTCTATACGACGGACCCGCGGATCGTTGCGAAAGCGCGCAAGCTCGGTAGAATAACCTACGAAGAAATGCTGGAGATGGCCTCGCAGGGCGCCAAGGTCTTGCAGACGCGCTCGGTCGAGATGGCGATGAACCACCGGGTGCGGGTCCAGGTGCTGTCGAGTTTCAGCGACGCTCCCGGAACCCTCGTGGTCGACGAGGACGAGATCGTGGAACAGCAGGTCGTGAGCGGCATCGCCTACAGTCGCGACGAAGCCAAGATCACCGTGCAGAAGGTGGCCGACCGGCCGGGCGTCGCCGCCGCCATTTTCGGTCCGCTGGCCGACCACGCGATCAATGTCGATATGATCGTGCAGAACGTATCCGAAGACGGTCGCGCCGATCTGACGTTCACGGTTGCGCGCGCCGATCTCGATCGTGCCGTCGCGGTTCTGGAAGAACGGCGGGCGCTGCTCGGCTTTGCTGCGCTGAAGCCTGATTCGAACGTCGTCAAGATCTCGGTGATCGGGGTCGGCATGCGCAGCCATGCCGGGGTTGCCCAGCAGATGTTTCAAACGCTGTCGCAAAAGGGGATTAATATTCAGGTGATTTCGACCTCGGAAATCAAGGTCAGCGTGCTGATCGCCGCGGAATATACCGAGCTCGCGCTGCGCGCGCTGCACACCGCCTACGGGCTCGACGTCGAAGGATGATCCGCGGCGGTACTGCGGCTGAGCCGACTGCGGCTGAACTGACCGGATACGAGGCGCACCCGGCGAGCGCGCAGGGGCCTGGGCGCAAGCGTTGCCGGGCCGAGCTCGACCGCCTGTGGGCGCGCGGCGTGGAGGTGCTCGGTTGCGACGTCGCGATCATGGGCGGGGCGATGACCTGGGTGTCGGAGCGCCATCTGGTCGCCGCCATCTCGAATGCCGGCGGCTTTGGCGTGATCGCTTCGGGATCGATGTCGCCGCAATTGCTCGCCGCCGAAATTGTCGCCACCCGGGCGCTGACCGAGCGGCCGTTCGGGGTGAACCTGATCACGTTGCATCCCCGCCTCGACGAGCTGGTCGAAATCTGCCTCGACCATCGGGTGAGCCATGTCGTGCTGGCGGGCGGGCTGCCGAGCGGGGCGGTCATGAGCCGGATCAAGCGGGGTGGGGCACGGGTGTTCTGCTTTGCGCCGGCGCTCGGCTTCGCCCGCAAGCTGGTGCGCATGGGGGCCGACGCGATCGTCATCGAAGGCAGCGAGGCTGGCGGGCATGTCGGTCCGGTATCGACCGGGGTCCTGGCGCAGGAAATCCTGCCGCATCTTGGCGAGGTTCCGGTGTTTGTCGCCGGCGGCATCGGGCGTGGCGAGGCGATGCTGGCCTATCTCGAAATGGGTGCGGCCGGCGTCCAGCTTGGCACCCGCTTTGTCTGTGCCGCCGAATCGATCGCCCATCGGCACTTCAAGCAGGCCTTCATCCGTGCCGCCGCGCGCGACGCGGTGATCTCACTGCAGCTCGATCCGCGTTTTCCGGTGATCCCGGTGCGGGCTCTCGCCAACCCGGCGACCGAACGGTTTCTCGCGATGCAGCGCCAGGTCATCAGTCGATTTGTCCGCGGTGAGGTTTCGCAAAAGGATGCCCAGCTCGAGATCGAGCATTTCTGGGCCGGCGCGCTGCGCCGCGCGGTCATCGACGGCGATGTCGAAACGGGGTCGCTGATGGCCGGGCAGAGTGTCGGTTTCGTGACTCGCGAGCAGACCACCACGGAGATTTTCGATGAGCTGATCGGCCAGGCGGTCGCGATGCTGGCCACCCGCGGCGACCATCGGGACAGCCCGGCGGCAGCGGCGCCGGTGGCGCTGAAGGGCATGGCGCAATGAGCGAGGTCCGCAGCGCGGAGGCACCGGGCGGCGTCGGCGCAACCCGGCGATTGCTGCGCCGGCTGCGCGACATCATGGCCGGGTCCGCGACCGCGCAGGAACGGCTCGACCGCATCGTTCGCATCGTCGCCGGCGAGATGGTCGCCGAAGTCTGCTCGGTCTATGTCATGCGCCCCGGCGAGGTCCTCGAATTGTTTGCCAGCGAGGGATTGCGGCCCGAAGCGGTGCACCGCACCCGGTTGCGGGTCGGCGAGGGCCTGGTCGGGTTGATTGCCGCGACGGCGCGCCCGCTGGCCTTGGCCGACGCGCAGGCACACCCCGAATTTGCGTACCGGCCGGAGACCGGCGAGGAAATCTACCATTCGCTGATGGGCGTGCCGATGCTGCGCGGCGGCCGCGTGCTCGGCGTGCTGGTCGTGCAAAACCAGACCCTGCGCCATTACGCCGAGGACGAGATCGAAGTTCTGCAGACGATCGCGATGATCATCGCCGAGCTGGTTGCCGGGGGCGAGCTGGTCAACCCGCACGAAATCGCGCAGAGCCATTTCGGCGGGATGCTCCCGGCGCGGCTGGTCGGCGTCCGTCTCAACCCCGGTTTGGCGATCGGCCCCGCGGTGTTGCACCAGCCACGTCTGCCGATCCGCCAGGTCATCGCCGAGGATGTCGCTGTCGAACTTGCACGTCTGCGGCGCGCAGTCGCGGCAATGCGCGAATCGATCGACCGGCTGGTGGTGACCAGTCACGATCTGGGCGATGGCGAGCACCGTGATATCCTCGAAACCTATCGCATGTTCGCCGACGATCATGGGTGGGTCACCCGGATCGCCGACGCGATCCGCAGCGGCCTGACCGCCGAGGCGGCGGTGCACAAGGTCCGCGACGAGACCAGCACGCGGATGATGCAGGCGAGCGACCCGTATTTGCGCGAACGCCTCGTTGACCTCGAAGACCTCGCCAACCGCCTGCAGCGGCACTTGTCGGATCAGCAGCCCCGGTCCGACCAGGAGTTGCCGACGGCGTTCGTGCTGGTCGCCCGCGCGATGGGTCCCGCCGAACTGCTCGATTACGCCCATCGCCGGATAATTGGGCTGGTGCTCGAAGAAGGATCGCCGACCGCCCATGTGGCGATTGTCGCGCGCGCGCTCGACATCCCTGTCGTCGGCCGGGTCGAGGATGCGGTGAGCCGGATCGAGAATGGCGACATCGTCGTCGTCGATGGCGATCATGCGCAGATCCTGATCCGTCCGAGCGCCGACCTCCAGCAATCCACCGCCGCAGCGGTCGAGGCGCGAAGTCGCCGGCGCGCCTTTTACGACAGCCTGCGCAACACCCCGGCAGTCACCCGCGATGGGGTCGGCATCCGGCTGTTGCTGAACGCCGGTCTCTTGCTCGACTTGTCGCAGTTGGCGGCCACCGGCGCCGAGGGGGTGGGTCTGTTTCGCACCGAAATTCCGCTGATGGTGCGCGATACCTTTCCGGCGGTTGCAGAACAGACGGCATTCTACCGAAGCGTTTTAGACCAGGCGGACGGTCGCCCCGTGGTCTTCCGCACCCTCGATATCGGCGGCGACAAGGTGCTGCCGTATCTGCCGCATGCGCTCGAAGACAATCCGGCGATGGGCTGGCGGGCGATCCGCATCGGCCTCGACCGGCCGGCAATGCTGCGCGAGCAGTTGCGCGCGCTGGTGCGAGCCGCCGAGGGGCGCGACCTCTATGTCAAATTTCCGATGATCGCCGAAATCCCGGAACTCGACCGGGCCCGCGCGCTGCTCGACATGGAGCTCGCTCGCGCCGCCGCCGCCGGCTGCCCGCTCCCCGCCGCAGTCAAGATCGGCGTCATGCTGGAGGTGCCGGCGCTGTTATGGCAATTGCCGGCGCTGTGCCGACAAATCGATTTTCTCTCGATCGGCACCAACGACCTTCTGCAGTTTCTGTTTGCCTGCGACCGTGGCAATCCCCGGCTCGCCGATCGCTATGACCCGCTATCCGCGCCGATGCTCGCCCTGTTGCGCGAAGTCGTCGAGCAAACCCGTCACGCGGCTGTGCCGCTCAGCATGTGCGGCGAGATGGCGGCCAACCCGATCGAGGCTATGGTATTGATCGCGCTCGGCTTTCGCACGCTGTCGATGGCCGGAACCGCGATCGGCCCGGTCAAGGCGATGATCCGCAGCCTCGACGCCGCCGCCGTCGCCGCGTATCTCGACGATATCGGCAGCCGCCCTGATCATTCGCTCAGGCCAAAGCTCGAAGCCTATGCCCGCGACCATGCGATCGCCTTGTGAACCAAGATCGCCAGCGCGGAACACGGCGCATCGCTCGGCGGTTGATTTTGGTGGTACATCAGCTCAGACATTCCCAATCCGCACGGCGGCATGACCCGAACCGTGGGTGCCGCGCCGCCGCGGACGTGGTTCCATCGAAGCACGTTGGTTGAGCTCGGGCCTTGGGCGACCGTTCGATGGCATTGTTTCACCGGATCAGGACTTCCCTGGCGCCGGCGGTCCCTGAAGACGAAGCACCCGTCCCCGGCGGGCTCGGATCGGCTGGCGAGCTGCTGCGGCAGCAGCGCCTGGCTCTCGGCTTGGACCTCGGCGAAGTCTCGGCAGCGCTGCGCATCAAGACGACGTATCTCGCTGCACTCGAGGACGGGCGCCCGGATCGGCTGCCCGGTCCCGCCTACGCAATCGGTTTCCTTCGCGCTTACAGCGAGCATCTCGGGCTCGACGGGGGGGAGATCGTCCGGCGCTTTCGCCGGGAAGCCGCCGGGCTCGACACGAAGCCGGATCTTTCGTTTCCGATGCCGCTCGACGAGCGGGGAATTCCGAGCCGTGCGACGCTGCTGGCCGCGCTGGTGCTGACGATCCTCGGATACGGAACCTGGTACTATCTGTCGAGCGACGAGCTCAAGCGACCGGAACGGGTGACCGAAGTGCCGGCCGACCTGCTGCCGCCGAAGGTCTTGCCGGCAACGCCGGCGGAGGCGACGGCGGCGGCTGCCACGCCGGCGGATGCGACGGCGGGGGCTGGCCACGCCAATCCCGCAACCGGCGGGCCGGCCGCAACTGCCACGGCCGCACGCCCCAGCCCAGGAACCGACGCGGTCGCGCATCCGGGCCTGACGCCCGCCGGGATCGCATCGACCTCGGAATCGCCCACCCCTGCCCCACTCGCGCCACCCGCCAACTCCGCCCCGGTCGATGCCTCGGCCGGTTCGCCGGCGCGGATCGTTCTGCAGGCCACCGCCGACAGCTGGGTCGAACTGCGCGACCGGAACCACGCGATTCTATTTACCGGCGTGTTGAAAGCCGGTCAGCGCTATTCGGTGCCCGACCGCCCCGGCATCTCGATGCGCACCGGCAATGCCGGCGGCCTCGAAATCATCGTCGACGGCAAGCCGCAGCCGTCGCTGGGTCCCGCCGGGGCAGTGCGCAGCCTGGCGCTCGACCCGCAGAGCCTCACGGCCGGCAGCATATCGCCCTGATCGTCATATCGCGCTGATCGTCATATCGCTGTTTGTCACAATTCCGTCTTGCACCGGCGCCTATGATCCGTTGCCCAAAGCGTTTATATGCGGGTTCGATGAAATGGCCCGAACGAGGTCGATAATGAGTGTCAGGCCCTACCGCGACATCCATCGTCGCGCGTGCCGCAGGATTTACGTCGGCAAGGTGCCGGTCGGCGGCGATGCGCCGATCACCGTGCAGTCGATGACCAACACGGTGACGAGCGATGTCAAGGCCACGGTCGAGCAGGTTCAGGCGCTGGAACGCGCCGGTGCCGACATCGTGCGGGTGTCGTGCCCGGACCAGGAATCAGCCCTGGCGCTCAAGGAGATCGTGCGCCAGGCGACGGTGCCGATCGTTGCCGACATCCATTTCCATTACCGGCGGGCGATCGAGGCGGCGGAGAGCGGCGCCGCCTGCCTGCGCATCAACCCCGGCAATATCGGCTCGTCCGAGCGGGTGCGCGAAGTGATCAAGGCGGCGAAGGACCATGGCTGCTCGATGCGCATCGGGGTCAATGCCGGCTCGCTCGAGCGCGACCTCCTCGAAAAATACGGCGAGCCCTGCCCCGAGGCCATGGTCGAGAGCGCCTTGAATCACGCCAAGATCCTCGAAGACAACGATTTCTTCGAGTTCAAGATCTCGTGCAAGGCGTCCGATGTGTTTCTCGCAGTCGCCGCCTATCAGCAATTGGCCGAAGTCTGCGACTATCCGCTCCATCTCGGCATCACCGAAGCCGGCGGGCTCAGGAGCGGCACGATCAAATCCTCGATCGGGCTCGGCATGCTGCTATGGTCGGGGATCGGCGACACGATCCGGGTATCGCTGTCGGCCGATCCGGTCGAGGAGGTCAAGGCCGGGTTCGAAATGCTGAAATCCTTGAACCTGCGCCGCCGCGGGGTGACGGTGATCTCCTGCCCGTCCTGCGCGCGCCAGCAATTCGAGGTGATCAAGACCGTCGAGCGGCTGGAGGAGCGGCTGGCGCATATCACGACACCGCTGACCGTCTCGGTGATCGGCTGTGTCGTCAATGGCCCAGGCGAGGCGCGCGAGACCGATATCGGCTTTACCGGGGGCGGCAACGGCACCCACCAGGTCTATATCAGCGGTCTGACCGACCATCGCCTGAAGAACGCCGACATCGTCGACCATCTGGTCGAGCTCGTCGAAAAGAAGGCCGCCGAGATCGAAGCGCAGCGCCAAGCCGCGGTACCAGCCTTAGAACCGGCGCAGTAACAGGCCGTTCTGCCTCGACGGAAGAGGTCTAGGGTGCCGCGTCAGCGAGCGCTCGATCGTCGCGATCGACCGTGGCGACGTCGTTGCGCCCGGCAAGAAAGGCCTTGATGTTGCGGGCCGCCTGACGCAGGCGCTGGCGGTTTTCTACGAGTGCGATGCGCACAAAGCCCTCGCCGTGTTCGCCGAAACCGACACCCGGCGAGACCGCGACATTGGCGCGTTCGAGCAGCAGCTTGGAGAAGGCGAGGCTGCCGATCGCGCGGAACTGCGGCGGGATCGGAGCCCAGGCGAACATCGTCGCTTCGGGCGGCGGCACCTCCCAGCCCGCCTGGCGCAAGCCGTCGATGACGACGTCGCGCCGTGCTTCGTAGCGGGCGCGGGTCTCGGCGATGCACTCCTGCGGGCCGTTCAGCGCCGCGGTCGCCGCCACCTGGATCGGGGTGAATGCACCGTAATCGAGATAGGATTTGACCCGCGACAGGGCCGCGATCAGCCGCTCGTTGCCAACCGCGAAGCCGATGCGCCAGCCGGCCATCGAATAGGTCTTGCTGACCGAGGTGAATTCGACGGCGATGTCGCGTGCGCCCGGCACTTCGAGGATCGAAGGTGGTGGCCGGCCGTCGAAATAGATTTCGGCATAGGCGAGATCGGACAACACGACGATGTTGTGGCGGCGGCAGAACGCGACAATCTCGCCGTAGAAATCGAGATCGACGGTCTGCGCCGTCGGGTTCGCCGGGAAGTTCAGCACGATTGCCAGCGGCGCCGGGATGCTGTGCTGCACCGCCTTTTTCAATTCGGCGAGGAAATCGAATTCGGGGCCGACCGGGACATGACGCACCGAGGCGCCGGCCATGATGAAACCAAAGGCGTGGATCGGATAGCACGGGTTCGGCACCAGCACGATGTCGCCCGGTGCCGTGATCGCCTGCGCCAGGTTGGCGAGCCCTTCCTTCGAGCCCAGGGTGACGATGACTTCGCGCTCGGGATCGAGCTCGACATTGAAGCGGCGGGCATAGTAGCCGGCGCAGGCGCGGCGCAGCCCAGTGATGCCGCGCGACACCGAATAGCCGTGCGTCTTCGGGTTTTGCACCGCCTCGATCAGCTTGGCGACGATGTGCGGCGGGGTCGGACCGTCGGGATTGCCCATGCCGAGATCGATGACGTCACGCCCAGCGGCGCGGGCCTTGGCCTTCAGCGCGTTGACCTCGCTGAAGACATAGGGAGGGAGGCGCTTGATCCGGTAGAAATCGTCAGGCATGTCGGCTCACCCAGTGGACGGCGCCTTTTAGCCGGGTGCGAGCGGTTTGGCGAGCGTGATGGCGCCAATCGCCGGGGATTATGCCGCCGAGCAGGCAGGCGGGCGCAGTAACATGGGCGGATGCCGCGTCACGGTGCGTCGCCCGCGCTTGTAAACCGCGACCGGCTGGCGAATCTCGGCGATCGCCTGCTCGGGTGTCGCCGCATCGATGATCACGATATCCGCAGGGTTGCCGATGGCGAACCCGTAATCCTCAAAGTTGAGCAGCCGGGCGGAGCGCTCGGTCAGCATCAAAAAAATTTCGTGCAGCTGCTCGGCGCGGGCGACCTGCAGCACGTTGGCGTGCAGGTTAGCCATGCGAATGAGCGAGCAATCGCCGTAGGGCGTGGCTGGGTTCAGCACGTTGTTGGTGGATAAGGAGCAATTGACCCCGTGCTCGACGAGGAAGTTGGCGTCGGCGACACCGCGGCGAACCTCGTGGTCGCGGTCGCGGCCCATCAGGTAGAGATCGGTCAGCGGCAGCACCGTGACCGCGACCCCGGCATCGGCCATATGCTGCGCCACCGCCGCGAGTTCGGCGGGCGGCAGTGCTGCAAGCTTGGCCATATGGCCGACCGTCACCCGGCCGCCGCGTCCGAATTGCCGGGTCAGCTCGCAGACGAGCGGAATATCGAGCGGCTCGGGACCGTCGCCGACATCGAGATGGATGTCGATCTCGGCATCGAACTCGCGTGCCAGCTCGAAGATGCGCCGGATTTGCCCGCCATGGTCGGGGTCGTAGCGCGGCGCGCCGCCGATCGCCCGCGCCCCACGCCGCAACCCTTCGACGAGCAACTCGTCGACACCGGGATAGTTGGTCAGCCCGTCCTGGGCGAAGACGCAGATTTCGACATCGATCGCCCAGCGGTACTCGGCGGCGGCCCATTGCACGCCCTCGAAGCCGCGCATGCCGATCGCCGGGTCGAGCTCGACCTGGGTGCGCATGCGCGTGGTGCCGTTGCGGATGCAGTCTTCGAGGGTATACGCCGCGCGCCGTCCTACATCCTCTGCCGTCAGCTCGTGCTTGATCGCCTTGACCTGGGCCATCGGCGCGATGCGGCGCCCCGCTTCGGGCGGACAACGGTCGATCAGCCGCGACTTGTCGAGATGGATGTGGGTCTCGACGAGCCCGGGACAGGCGAGCCGCCCCGCCGCATCGGAGATTTCGGTGGCATCGCCGAGACCGCGGCCGATCGCGGCGATCCGGCCATCGGCGACACCGATATCGACCGGCGCCGCGGCGGCCGGCAAGTCCGCCGGCCGCGCATTCTTGATGATCAGGTCCATCGGGCTCGGCCTTGTGCCGCCAGATGATGCCGCTAGACGACCGGCGAGCGACCGCCATCGACGTTGATCGCGCAGCCGGTCACGTAGGAGGCGGCGTCAGAGGCGAGGAAGGTCGCGACCGCGGCGAATTCCTCGGCCCGTCCCATGCGGCCCATCGGCACCGCCTTGCCGGCCTCGACGATGTATTGCTCGAAGCTGACATTCGGCCGCTCGCGATCATAGCGGCGCTTGATCTGGTCGCTGACGATGACGCCGACATGCAGCGAATTGACCAGCACATTGTGCGGGGCGCCTTCCTGCGACAACGCCTTGGTGAACGCCATCTGCGCCGCGCGGCTGACCGAGGTCGGCGCGCTGTCGGCGCCCGGTGCCTTGGCGCCAATATTGAGGACGCTGATGATGCGACCCCATTTGCGCTCTTTCATCTGCGGGAAGACGAGCCGGCAAAAGCGGATCTGCGCGAACAATTTGAGATCGAGATCGGCCTGCCACTGCTCGTCGGTCAGCGTCTCCGACGGGCCGCGGATCGATTGGCCGGCATTGTTGACATAGATGTCGATCTTGCCGAATTCCGACATGATCTGATCGTAGGCGGCCTTGATCGGCGCCATTTTCGCCACGTCGCAGCTAATCGCCGCGACCTTGCCTTTGGCGCCCTGCTGGATCTGGCCCTTGGCGTCGGCAAGGGTGGCTTGGTCGCGCGCCAAGATCGCGACATCGGCCCCCGAGGCGGCGAATTCCTTGGCGATCGCGAGCCCGAGCCCCTTGCTGCCGCCGGTGACAACGGCACTCTTTCCGTTCAGTTGAACATTCATGGTCGGTTCCTTCCCAGAGTTGTGAATTTATTCGGTCATCCGATCGACCTGGTCCATTTCGTCGCGGCTCAAGCGCCAGGCGGTGGCAGCGCGCACATTCTGTTCGACCTGCTCCGGCCGTGTCGCACCGGCGATCACACTCGCCACCACCGGGCGCGCCAGCAGCCAGCCGAACGCGAGGTCGAGGAGGGCATGGCCCCGCTCGATCGCGAACCCTTCAAGGCGCTCGACCATTGCCCAGTTTTGTTCGGTCAGATAACGGCCCGCCGCCCTGGTCTCGGCGCTGAGCCGCGCACCTGACGGCAGCGGCGCGCCCCGCTGGTACTTGCCGGTCAAGAGCCCGTTGGCGAGCGGCCGGAACGGGATCAGCCCCAACCCGTAAGCGTTGATGACCGGCATCATCTCATGGTCGAGCCCGCGCGCCAGCAGGCTGTACTCCTCCTGGCACGAGGCGAAGCGATGCAGCCCGTGATGCTTTGCAGTCCACTGCGCCTCGACGACCTGCCATGCCGGCAGCGTCGAACAGCCGAGATAGCGCACCTTGCCCTGATGCACGAGGTCGTCGAGGGCGCGCAAGGTCTCCTCGATCGGGGTCAGCGGGTCGGGCTGATGCTGCTGATAAAGATCGATCCAGTCGGTCTTGAGCCGCCTCAGGCTGGCCTCGACTTCGGCCATGATATAGCGCCGCGAAGCGCCCTCGAACCGGCCGGAATCGTCCATCGGCCGGGCGAATTTGGTGGCCAGCACGATGTCCTTGCGGCGCGGCCCCAGGATCTCGCCGAGACAGCTTTCGGCGCTGCCGCGGGGATCGCCGTAGGTGTCGGATCCGTCAAAAAACGTGATGCCGAGATCGAGCGCCTTGTGCACAACCAGCCGGGTCGCGTCGAGATCGATGCGGCCGCCGAAATTGTTGCAGCCGAGCCCGACCGCCGACACGCGCAGTCCCGATCTTCCCAGATTGCGCTGTTCCACCCGACCGCCCCCGCTCGTCCGCGCCGCCCCGCTCATCCGCGCAGCCACAGTATAGGGGCATTGCCCGCATGGAAAGCAGCCCCGATGGAAGCGGGCGGCGCCCATCGCGCGCGGTTCCGCAGGCGGCGGCGATCGAGGTTGCGGGGCGGCACCGGGCCGCGGTTTAATCGGTCGCTGAACCGAAAAGCGGGAGGACGGCCATGAGCGATGCGACAGTGCGGGTCGATCCGGAGCTGGCGGCGGCCGGCCGGCTGCTGCAGGAGCGCGGCCTCGTCGCTCCCGACCGCACCCGGGCGCCGCTTGCCGAGGTGCGGGCCGTGGTGGACCGGATCGGCGCCTTTCTCGGCGAGGGCTCGGTGCCGCTGCGGCAGGAGCGCGATCTCGCCCTGCCGGGTCCGCACGGACAGGTGCCGTGCCGGCTCTATCTGCCCGACGATGTGGCGCGCCCGCCGCTGATCGTCTACGCGCATGGCGGAGGCTTTGTGCAGGGCAGCCTTTCCTCCTGGGATGCGATGCTGCGCGAGCTGGTGCGCGGCTCCGGTGCCGCAGCACTGTCGGTCGATTACAAATTGTCGCCCGAGCACCGCTTTCCAAAGGCGTTCGAGGAGATGGTGGCGGTGACCCGGCTGGCGGCACGCGAAGGTTCCGGGCTCGGCATCGACCCGACCCGGATCGCCGTCGGCGGTGATTCGGCGGGCGGCAACCTCGCGCTCGCGGCGGCGCTCGCCTTGCGCGACGAGGGCCTCGCCGCGTTGCGCTTCATGGTGTTGATCTATGGCGTCTACTCGGCCGACAGCGACAGCGCGTCCTGGCAGCGCTTTGGCCAGGGTGCCGGCTTGTCGCAGACCCAGATGCGCTGGATCTGGGAAACCTATCTCGAGCATGCACAGCAGCAGGCGGATTGGCGGGCGGCGCCGATCCTCGGCCTGCTGGCGGGCTTGCCGCCGGCGCATCTGATCATCGGCAGTCTCGATCCGCTGCTCGATGACAGCCACCGCTTGGCCGCGGCACTGAAAGAGGCCGGCGTCGCCTGCGAGCTCCAGATCTATGACGGTCTCGGCCACGGCTTCATCCGCTACGGCCGGCTGGTCGCGACGGCGCGGCGCGCGCTCGGCGATTGCGCCGCGGCGCTGCGCCAGGGGCTGGCTACAGCGGCGGGGGCCTGACTCGCCGGGCGGTACCGCGGGCGGGTTCGCCATCGCGGGACGAGCGCTGCTCCGCCGGGCCGCCGCTACGGGTCAAGTTGAAGGCCGTATTGACCAGCGCCACATGCGAGAACGCCTGCGGAAAATTTCCCAGCTGGCGCTTCTCGTGCGGATCGTATTCCTCGGCCAGCAGGCCGACATCGCTGGCCAGCGTCAGCAGGTGCTCGAACAGGCTCCGCCCCTCGGCGACGCGGCCCTGCAGGATGTAATTGTCGGCGAGCCAGAAGCTGCAAGCGAGAAACGCCCCCTCGCCGGGCGGCAATCCGTCAATCCCCTCGCCGCTGTCGTAGCGCATCACCAGCCGGTCGGATACGAGACGCCGCTCGATCGCCGCGACGGTGCCGACAATCCGCGGATCGGTCGGCGACAGAAAACCGACGAGCGGCAGCAGCAGCAGGCTCGCATCGAGCGCCTTCGACCCGTAGGCCTGGACAAAGCTGCCAAGATCGGGATCGAACGCTTTGGCGCAGATGTCTTGCTGGATCTCGTCGCGCAGCTTCCGCCAGCATTCGGCCGGGTTGTCACCGCCCAGTCGTTCGGCGATCTTGATGGCCCGGTCGAATGCCACCCAGGTCATCACCTTGGAGTGGGTGAAATGCTGCGGCGGCCCGCGCACCTCCCAGATCCCCTCGTCGGGCTGGTCCCAGATCTTGGCGAGATGCCCGAGAATCGCCTGGCCGATCGGTGCCGTGCGCGCGGTCGGCGCCAGACCCTGCAGGACCGTGTGATAGAGCGCATCCATCAGCTCGCCATAGATATCGAGCTGGGTCTGATTGGCGGCGTCATTGCCGATGCGCACCGGCTGCGAGCCGGCATAGCCCGGCAGCCACGGCGCCTCCCATTCGGTCAGCCGGCGCTCGCCGCCGAGCCCATACATGATCTGGATCTGGTCCGGGTTGCCGGCCACCGCGCGAAACAGCCAGTCCCGCCAGGCCCGTGCTTCGTCGGAATATCCGCCATTCATCAGCGCCAGCAGGGTAAAGGTCGCATCGCGCAGCCAGCAATATCGATAGTCCCAATTGCGCGGACCGCCCAGCTTCTCGGGCAGCGAGGTTGTCGGCGCGGCAACGATGCCGCCGGTCGGGGTGAAGGTCAGCCCCTTCAGGACGATCAGCGAGCGCTTGACCGTGTCGGTCCACGGTCCCGCCGGTGTGCATTGATCGGACCAGCGCCGCCAGAACGACAAGGCGCTGTGCAGCGCGCGCTCGGCATCGATCGACCGCGGCGGCGGCTGGTGCGAGGGGCCGTAGGTCAGCACAAACGGAACCGTCTCCCCGGCGTGGATCTCGAACTGACCGACGGTCTTGAGGTCCTCGCCGCGCAACGGCACCGGAGTGCGCAGGACCACGCGCTCCGGTCCGCCGATCGCCGAGACGCCGCCTTCCGCCAGCTGCTCGACCCAAGGGACCAGCGCGCCATAGTCGAAGCGCAGCACCAGCTCGACATGCATCGCCACGCGCCCGTGCAGACCGCGCACCAGCCGCACCAGGTCGAGCGGCCCGTGCCGCGGCCGGAAAAAATCGATCAGCTCGACCGCGCCGGTGGGGGTCTCGAACATCGTCGAGAGCACCAGCGAGCCGTCGAGATAATGTCGCTCGACGCGGGGAGCAGGATCTTCGGGTGCGATCAGCCATCGGCCATGCTCGGGCTCGCCGAGCAACGCGGCAAAACATGCCGGCGAATCGAAGCGCGGCAGGCACAGCCAGTCGATCGAGCCGTTGCGCCCGACCAGCGCCGCGGTCGCACAGTCGCCGATCAGCGCGTAATCCTCGATCCGCTGGGGTGACGGCATTCGTGCTGCATCCGGTCCGGTTTCACAGGCTCGCGACTAAACCATCGCCGCTGCGGGAAAACCAGCCTGCCGCATCGCCGCCCGTCAATGCGCTGGCGGCGCCGGGCCGGACCCCGCGCCGGATGGCGGCTTGCGAAAGAACAGGACCAGCGGCAGCGCCGCCAGGGTCAGGATCATCAGCAGCTTGAAGTCGTCAATATAGGCGATGGCCTGGGCCTGCGTGGTGATCATGGCATCGAGTGCCGCACGTCCGGCTGACGTGAACGGGCTCCACAGATGAGCGATCGCCGGGCTGGCCAGCAGGCGGTTGACGGCCGCGACATGGTCGCCGATCTCGGCGTGGTTCGCCTGGGTGTTCGATACGAGCAGCGCCGACACGACCGAGACTCCCATGCTCTGCCCGATATTCCGCGCAAGATTATAGAAGCCCGCCCCTTCGGTGCGTTGCTCGGGTGCCAGTGTCGCGAGCGTCGTGACGCTGAGCGGCACAAACAGAAAGCCCATGCCGGCTCCCTGGACGATCCCGTTGATGCCGACGGCCCACATCGAGACGGCCGGGGTCCAGCCGCTCATGTCGCCCATTGCCCAGGCGGTCAGCCCGACGCCGATCGCCAGCAGGATGCGCGTGTCAACCCGACCGACGAGCCGGCCCACCACCAGCATTGCGACCAGGGTGCCAAATCCGCGGGGCGCCAGCGCGAACCCCGCAGTCAGGATCGGATAGCCCATCAGCTCCTGCAGATAGAGCGGCAGCAGCGCCAGCGGGGCAAAGAAACTGATCCCGATGATGAAGACGAACAGAGTGCCGGCGGCAAAATTACGGTCGCGGAACAGTTGCGGCTGGACAAACGGCGCCGCCGTGCTGAAGGTATGCACGATGAACAGCCAGAATGCGCCGCCGCTCACCACCGCCAGCCCGAGGATTTCGCGCGAGCCGAACCAGTCGAGCTCCTGACCGCGGTCGAGCAAGACCTGCAACGCTCCGATCGCCACGCTCAAGGCGGCAAAGCCGAACCAGTCGAGCCGGTCCCTCGATCGCGGCGTGTCGGGCAGAAAGACGAGCATGCCCGCGAGTGCGACAGCCCCGATCGGCACGTTGATAAAAAAGTCCCAGCGCCAGCTGTAGTTCTGAGTCAGCCAGCCGCCGAGCACCGGTCCGATGATCGGACCGATCATGATCGCCATGCCCCAATAAGCAATTGCCCGCCCCTGGCGCTCGGCCGGGTAGGCATTCATCAGCACCGCCTGCGACAACGGCACAAGGGCAGCACCAAACGCACCCTGTACCAGCCGGAAAGAGACGATTTCGCCGAGCGACTGGGCCATGCCACAAAGCATCGAGGCGATCGTGAAACCGATGATCGAGGTCATGAACAGCCGCTTGAGCCCGAACCGCCGGGTCAGATAGCCGGTCGGCGGGGTCATGATCGCCGCAGCGACGATATACGAGGTCAGCACCCATTCGACCTCGTCCTGGTTCGCCGCCAGCGACCCCTGGATGTAGGGCAGCGAAACATTGGCGATCGTCGTATCGAGCGCCTGCATGATCGTCGCCAGCCCGACGATGACGGTGATCGCCAGCCGGTTCGTCGCGCCATCGGCAGCTGCTGTGGCGGTGTTCGAGGGCATCGTCAGCCGTTCCGCGACCGGCCGAACATCCATGCGAAGAGATGCGGCACGCCGTGGACGCTGCCGGTATCGATGCTGATCTCGGCGCTCATCCCCGAACGCAGCGGCGGCTGGGGCTGCGGATCGGCATCGACCGCGACCCGCAGCGGGATGCGTTGAACCACCTTGACCCAGTTGCCGCTCGTGTTCTCGGCCGGCAGCAGCGAGAATTGCGATTGTGCCGCTGGCGCGATGCTCTGCACGGTGCCGTGCCATTGGCGACCGGGATAGGCGTCGACGGTGATGCTGACAGGCTGGCCCGGATGAACATAGGTCAGCTTTGTCTCCTTCGGCTGCGCTTCGACCCAGACCTTGGGCGTGCGCACGAGGTAGAAGCCGGTGGTCGACGCCGGCAGATACATGCCCGGCTGCAGCGACGGCACGTTGGTGACGTACCCGGCATAGGGAGCCCGGACCACGGTGTCGCGCAACTCACGGGCCGCCTCGTCGCGCTGCGCCAAGGCCTGCCGGTATTGCGAGTATTGCGTGACCGGCAGGTTCGGATTGCCGTCGAGCCTGGCGACGGTCGCCGCGAGCTGCGCCTCGAGCGAGGTCTCGGTCTGCTGTGCAGAACGCAGGTTCATCCACGCCTGATCCAGGGCCGTCTGCGGCGCGAACCGCTCGCGTGCAAGGGTGGCTGCACGCGCGTATTGCCGCTGGTCGAAGGCGATCTGGTCCTTTGCCCGAACGATCTGGGCCTGGAGATTGCGATCGTCGGCTTTGAGCGAGCCGATATCGTCACGTGCGGCACTGAGCTGGGCCTGCGCCTCGTCGAGTTTGAGCTGGAACGGCTGCGGATCGAGGCTGAACAGCGGCTGGCCGGCACGGACGCGCTGGTTCTCGTGGACGTCGATCTTTTCGACCAAACCCGATACGTCGGTCGACAGCCCGACCTGGTCGGCCTCGACATAAGCATCGTCGGTCGTCACATAGCGGCTGCTGCCGACGTAAAAATAAAGGCCGATGAGCAGCACGATCGGGAGCAGCAGAAATCCGGCCTGGCGCAGCCTTCGTCGCGCACCGGCCTTCGCCCGGGGCAGCGCCACCGGAGCTCGACCCGCACGCCGCTCCTCGATCGGTGGTGCCGCGATCCGTGCCTCGGGCTCAAGCCGGGTCGATCCTCCGTCAGCAGGCATGATTGCACCGACATCTGGTCGCGGGCCCGGGTCCGCTCGGCGCGCCGCCGCGAGCGGCCAACCGGTGGTTGACTCTGCGAGGCATCTCGCTGTATGAGGATATCCTCATAGAAGTATGAATATGAGAATATCCTCGCAAACGTCAATGCCCGTCGCGCAGCAGCGCGCACCGCAACGCCGTCGTGGCCGCGTCCGCGTCGCTGCGCTGATGCGGGCCGCTGCTACCGTGTTTGCCGAAAAGGGTTTCGATGCCGCGACGATGACCGAAATCGCCGCGCTGGCCGGAGCACCGATCGGTTCCCTCTACCAGTTCTTTCCGAACAAGAAGGTGCTGGCGGACGCGCTGCTCGACCGGTACGGCGAACTGATCGCAGCTGGGCTGGGCGAAATCGAGGAGGTATCGGCCGGCCTGTCGGCGACGGCGCTGGCCGATGCGGTGCTCGACCTGATCGCCAATCTGCGCGAGGAAACCAGCGCCGCCTTTGCCCTGCTCGACGCCCAGTCGGACTGGTCGAGCCGGCGCGCCGAACTGCGCCGCGCCACCCGCAGCCATATCGCCCGTATCCTGGCGGCGAGGGAGCCGCAGCTGCCGCGCGCGCTGGTCGACCAGATGGCGGTGATCCTGCTCCACAACATGCGGGCGATGGCGGCATTGATCGCCGCGCAAGGCGACGAAGCGGAGGCCGGCGCGCCGATCGAGCTGCGCGAGATGACACGGCTGTATTTGGTCAATCGGTTGGGCCCGGCGAACCCGGTGGACACCGTTCATCGGACCGGGACCGTCGGTCTCTCTGCGGCCGAGCCCGGGCACTGCCCGACAGCGGAAACCCGAACTCCGCCGGACCACGGATAGGGCTGCCGCGATTGCTCCCGATCGCGCGATGCGCCCTCACGTTGCTGATGCGCCCTCACGTTGCTGATGCGCCCTCACGTTGCTGATGCGCCCTCACGTTGCTGATGCGCCCTCACGTTGCTGATGCGCCCTCACGTTGCTGATGCGCCCTCGCGACCCTGATGCGCCCTCGCGATGCTGATGCGCTTGGGCGACCGCTCGGCTGGACGGCAGTCGCGCGGGTGGCGGGCGCGCCGTAAAGACTTTGATTTGACCCGTTGCGGTATCCCTCGGATATAATAGCCGTCAAAATATTGTCACCGTGTAACACGGGCATGCCGCGGTCCGATCACCCGCCGGCCACCAGCTGTCGCGGGCGGCCCAGGCGTCCGATTTCGCGGAAACCACAGGATCCGCGCACGCAGGGGTCCGACAGGAGATTGACCGATGACGAGCCCGACCAGACGTGCCGGGGCGGGTAGGATCATGGCGTTGTGCCTGGCATTGATCGGCGCCACGTCCGGGGCCAGGGCCGTCCCGGCCAGTCCCCAGGATAGCGTGCGCAACTTCTACGACGTCCTGCTGACGACCATGAAGCACGGGCGGATGCTCGGACAAAGCGGCCGCTACGCGACTCTGGCCCCGGTCGTCAACGGCGTCTTCGACGTGCCGTTCATGGCCCGGCTCGCCGTCGGCCCATCATGGCTGAGCTTAACCGCGACGCAGCAGCAACAGATCGTTACCGCGTTTGGGCGTTATGTCTCGGCGACCTACGCCGACCGCTTTGACAGCTATTCCGGCCAGCAACTCCAGGTCACCGGCAGCGAGCCGACCACCGGAGGTGTCATCGTCGAGACAAGGATCGTCGAAACCGGCAACGAACCCGTCACGATCAGCTATCTGATGCGACGCAACGACGACGGCGTCTGGCAGATCGCCGATGTCTACCTCGACGGCACCATCAGCCAGCTCGCGACCCAGCGTTCGGAATTTCATTCGATCCTGGTACGCCAGGGCGTCGATGGGCTGATCACGGCGCTCAACCGGAAGGTCGATCTCTTGACGAGCGACGCCGGCAAATCGCCGTAGCCGCCGTGGCGTCCTCTTGACAGCACGCGGGCGGCAGAGGACGAAGGCCCAACCAAGCGTCGCAGCGCAAGTGGCAGCGGAGGGGTTATGAAAGCAATATTGCTGACGGCTCATGGCGGGCCAGACATGCTCCGCTTCGGCGAGGCGCCGGACCCGGTCGCCGGGCCGGGCGAGGTTGTGGTCGATATCCATGCCGCAAGCGTCAATGCGGCCGATTACAAGGTGCGGCTCGGCAGCGGCGGATACCGCGACCTGAAGATGCCGCACATTCTCGGACGGGACTTCTCAGGGGTGGTGGCTTCGCTCGGTCCGGGCGTCACCGATTTCAAACCGGGCGACGCGGTGTTCGGGGTCACCGACCAGGGGATCGAGGGCTGCTACGCCGAGAAGCTCGCCATCAAGGCCGCGATCATCGCCCGGAAGCCGGACCGGCTCGGCCACGCCGAGGCGGCGGCACTCGGGTTGACCAGCCTGACCGCGTTGTGGGCGGTCGAGGATACGGCAAAGCTGAAGCGCGGCGAAACGATCCTGATCCAGGGTGGTGCGGGCGGTGTCGCCGGATTTGCAATCCAGCTGTCGAAGCATCTCGGTGCCACCGTGATCACCACGGCCAGCGCCCGCAATCATGATTACGTCAAGAGCCTCGGCGCCGACCAGGCGATCGACTACACCTCGCAAGATTTCACCAAGGCGGTATCCGGGTGTGACGTTGTCTTCGACACGGTCGGCGGCGATGTCCAGGTGCGCTCCTATGATGTGCTCAAGCCCGGCGGGCGGCTGGTGTGGATCGCGGCGGCACCGGCAGGCTTCAAGCCGCAGCGCACCGATGTCGAGGTGCTGCGTCCGAACGTGACCCGCGATCGCGGGCACCTCGAACGAATGCTGCAGCTCTACACCGAGGGCGCGGTATGGCCGCCCAACATCGTGCGTTATAAGCTCGCCGACGCTGCCGAGGCGCACCGCGTCAGCGAGAGCCGCCATCTGCAAGGCAAGCTGGTGCTGGAAATTCGCTGACCGGCGCGGCCCATTCTCAGCGGCCCATTCTTAAAGGAGAACCATCCTATGGCAGGCAACGCGGAAAAGATCATCGCGCTCGACAAGGAACGCATGGAGGCGATGGCGAAAAAGGATATCGCCAAGCTGAACGCGCTGATCGCCAACGAGCTCGTCTATACGCATTCGACCGCCCGGCTCGATACCAAGCAAAGCCTGATCGGCAACATGGAATCGGGCGGAACGGTCTACACTTCGGTGGTGCCGTCCGATGTCAAGGCGCAGGATCTGGGCGACAGCGTGGTGCTGACCGGTTCGTGCCGTATCAGCGTCATGTCACAGGGGCGCCCGAACAGCTTTGGCGTGCGCTTTACCGATGTCTGGGCCAACAAGGGCGGCCAATGGCAGATGGTGGCCTGGCAATCGACCCGCACCCCCGACTGAGCCGGCACTTGCCTTCAGCCAAGGACCAGGGGTGGCCGGGTTTGCGTCCGCCACCCCAACCTTCGCTCCACGATCCTTGTCGGTTTATTGCAGATACGGCGGCGCCGGCATGATGCAGCGGTACTTCGCGGCATTGGCGAGGTCTGCCGGATTGGTCGCCACCGGCACACCGCCGACGATCGTCGTTGAGCCGGTGAAGCGCGCCACCTGCGGAGAGGGACACAGCGGACGGCTGCGCGTCGTCGGCGCGTTGTCGGGCGGGCCGGAGACAAACCCGACCTGATAGGTGGCGGCATTGAAGTGGATGCCGGTTGCGGGTATCGAATTTGGGGCTATGCCCTT
>Ga0335075_10001941_pt1 | contig 33586 bp, 29 predicted proteins | sample Lox_Sample_24_FD_206723 | JGI IMG/M metagenome (GOLD analysis project Ga0335075, IMG submission 206723) | Soil microbial communities from Loxahatchee National Wildlife Refuge, Florida, United States - Lox_Sample_2.4 | ecosystem: Environmental > Terrestrial > Soil > Wetlands | place: USA...
GTACCTATCGCGAACTGGCCGCGACCGAGCGGGATATTCACGCCGGGCGGATGCCGGAGCGGCCGTTCGTGCTGGTCGGTCAGCAGTACCTGGCCGACCCGCAACGCTCGGTGGGCAACGTTCACCCGGTCTGGACGTATGCGCATGTGCCCAATGGATATTCGGGCGACGCGACTGCGGCGATCATTGATCAGATCGAGCGGTTCGCGCCCGGCTTCCAGGATCGGATCGTGGGGCAGACCTTTCGGACCACCACACAATTCGCCGCTTACAACCTCAACTACGTCGGCGGCGACATCATGACCGGCGCCAAGGACATCCGTCAACTGACTTTTGGACCGCGAACCACGTTGTCGCCGTACACGATTGGCGTGTCCGGCATGTATATCTGCTCGGCGGCCACCCCACCCGGACCCGGGGCGCACGGCATGTGCGGCGCTAATGCGGCCGGCGCCGCCCTCCGCTACCTGGCACGGCGGGCATAACGCGAAACTAGCGAGCAGTCCCCCGCAAGCGGGTGGGGGTACCCCCAGCCGCGCAGCGGCGTGGGGGCGTACCCCCAGCGAAAGCACCCGACACGCCGGAGATTTTTGGAACTTTTACGTCTGCTCGCCCGAACGTGGATACGTGTAGAAGCCCTCGCCGGTCTTGATGCCCAGCTTGCCCGCGTCGACGTAGGTCTGCAGCAAGTCCCGCGGACCCGTCGGTAGGTGCGGAAACTCTTCGACGTAGTGGTTTTCGATGTCGAGCGCGACGTCCAGACCCACCAGGTCCATCAACTGAAACGGCCCCGCAGGCGCGCCCAAGTTGAGCTTGTACATCCCGTCGACGTCTTCCGGACGGGCCACCCCTTCGGCGACGACGGCCAGCGATTCACGTTTGATCGCTGCCCAAACCCGATTGAAGATGAAGCCGGTGCACTCCTTGCGCGCTTCGAAGGGGTAGACGCCGAACTCGGGCAGGATGGCCAGCAGGGTGTCGAGCAGCCCGCGGTCCGTCTCGCCGTCGGACATCAGGTCGAGGGCGTTGACCTCCGGCGGCATATAAAAGTGCGTATTGCACAGACGTGTTTTGTCCTGCACGTTTTCCGCCATCAAACGTGAGGGATACGACGACGAGTTGGTCGCGAAGATGGTGTCCGCTGGGGCAGCCCGGTCGATCTCGCCCCACAACGGAATCTTGATCTCAAGTTTCTCGGGGGCGGACTCCACGGCGAGCCACACGTCGTCCAGTGCCTCGGCCAGCGATGTCGTGCCCGTTGCAACTCCCGGTTCGCCGAAGCCACGGCCGTCGATCACCCTCGGAAGATCTTGGGCCACATAATGCGTCGCAGAAGCCAGCTGTTCGTCGCGCCGAGCGTAGATGCGCACGGTTCCGCCGCGGCTGGCGAACATCAGCGCGATGCGCCGCCCCAACGTTCCCGCCCCGATCACCGCGACCGGACGGTTGCGGATGTCCTCGAATGTGTATGTATACGAGCCACTCACATAGGCATGCTAGAGCAGTCTCGCTTGTTCGGCCTGCGGCTCGGCCGGCTCGAGTAGCTCGGGCCCATTGTTGCGCACGTTGTTGACCAGCGTTGAGATCTCGCGCATCTCGATGCCACGCACGTCGGGCGGCGCGGCCAGGAAGTCCAGATCGGCTGGGGCGTCCGGGTCCAGCCACCGATCCCACTCACGTTCGGGCACGATCAACGGCATCCGGTCGTGGATCTCGGCGAGCTCGCCGACCGCGTCGGTGGTGATGATCGTGGCGCTCAATAATGGGGGGATGGACGGGCTGCCGGGGTTTTTCCATACCGACCAGAGACCAGCCATGAACAGCATCTCGCCGTCGGCGCGGTGCAGGTAGAACGGCGTCTTGCGGGCCTTCTTGCCGGCTTCGGTATCGGGGTTGGCGCGCCATTCGTAATAGCCGTCCATCGGCACCAGGCAGCGCTTGGATTTGGCGCTCGCGCGAAACGCCGGTGAGGTGGTGACCTTCTCGGCCCGGGCATTGATCAACTGCGGCCCCTTAGACTCAGGCGCGCCGTCCGATCCCGCCTTGGCCCACGGCGGCACCAACCCCCAGCGCATCAGCCGCACCCGCCGGGTCGGTTCGTCGTCGGGTTCGTCATGACGGCGCACCACGGTGGTGATGGTCGTGGTGGGTGCGACGTTGTAGTTCGGGCCGGCCGATTCGGACGCGCGCGCTTCGTTGATCGCCTGGATTTTTTCGGCCAGCGCCGCCGGGTCTGTCGTCACTGCGAATCGTCCGCACATATCTTCCATCGTGCCCGGTCGGCGGCTTTGTCCGCAGCGGGATTGGCTCGGCCACTGGCGCGATCGCGCGGCCCGGCGCGAGTCTGGTCAGTGACCGAACCGCAGCACCATCGCGACGACCGCCACCACCGCGAGGATCAGCACGAAAATTGCGAACGTCGCATACAACACCGAGGGCCGGCGGCTGCCTCCTGCCCCGCTCGACGACGATGGTTCATTCTCCATGGTGGCTGATCGTAGCTGCACCGCAGAACCGGGCTTGCGATGAACCGAAGTCGACGGCTTCCAGCCGTCGGCGAAGTCACGATGCCCGGTAGGCGATGATGGAGCACGTGAATACCTGGCCCGCCCCGTGCACCTCGCGGCCGGTGTCCGCGACGGTGACGGTGCCAGGCTCGAAGTCGCAGACCAACCGGGCGTTGGTGCTCGCCGCGCTGGCCGCCACGAGCGGCGGCGCCTCGGCAATCAGCGGTGCGCTGCGCAGCCGCGACACCGACCTGATGATCGGCGCGCTGGAGGCGTTGGGCCTGCGTGTCGAAGGGTCCGCGGCCGAGCTGACGGTCAGCGGGAAAATCTCCCCCGAATCCGACGCCCGGATCGATTGCGGGCTGGCCGGCACGGTGTTGCGTTTCGTTCCGCCACTGGCCGCACTGGGAGTCGCTGCGGTGACCTTCGACGGCGACGAGCAGGCTCAGGTCCGGCCAATCGCGCCGTTACTGGATGCGCTGCGCGGCTTGGGCGTCGACATCGACGGCGACGGGTTGCCGTTTCGGGTACACGGCGCCGGATCGGTCGCCGGCGGGAACGTGGACATCGACGCTTCGGCGTCGTCGCAATTCGTATCCGGCCTGCTGCTGTCCGGCGCGTCGTTCACCGACGGTCTGGTCGTGCAGCACACGGGTCCACAACTGCCGTCAGCACCGCACATCGCCATGACCGTGGCGATGCTGCGGCAAGCCGGCGTCGAGGTCGACGACACCACACCCAACCGTTGGCAAGTCCGACCCGGCGTGGTGGCGGCCCGGCACTGGCAGATCGAACCGGACCTGTCCAACGCCGTCCCATTCATCGCGGCGGCCATCGTCAGCGCGGGCACGGTCCGCATCACCGGCTGGCCGGCGGACAGCATCCAACCCGCCGACGCGATCCTGAGTATCCTGCGCCAGCTGAATGCGGTTGTCACACAATCAGATTCGTACCTCGAAGTGCAGGGGCCGCAATCCTACGGCGGCTTCGATGTGAACCTGCGCGACGTCGGTGAGCTGACCCCGGCGGTGGCGGCACTCGCGGCGCTGGCCACCCCGGGCTCGGTGTCACGGCTGACCGGCGTCGCCCACCTGCGCGGCCACGAAACCGACCGGCTGGCCGCGCTGCGCACGGAGATCAACCGGCTGGGCGGCGGTTGCTCGGAAACCCCTGACGGCCTGCAGATCACCGCGACGCCGTTACGGCCGGGGACCTGGCAGTCGTATGCCGATCACCGGATGGCGATGGCCGGCGCGATCGTCGGACTGCGGGTGGCCGGGGTCGAGGTCGACGACATCGCCACCACCGCCAAGACGCTGCCCAATTTTCCGCAGTTATGGACGAATATGGTTGGGGAGTCCAGCGGTTGAGGCCGGGCGACTACGACGAGTCCGACGTCAAGATCCGCTCGGGACGCGGTTCCCGACCGCGGACCAAGACCCGCCCCGAGCACGCCGACGCACAACCCGCGATGGTGGTCAGCGTCGACCGCGGCCGCTGGGGATGCGTGCTCGATGGCGACCCCGACCAGCGGGTCACCGCGATGCGGGCACGTGAGCTGGGCCGCACCCCGATCGTCGTCGGCGACGACGTCGACGTGGTCGGCGACCTTTCCGGTCGGCCCGATACCTTGGCCCGCATCGTTCGGCGCGGGCCGCGGCGAACAGTGTTGCGGCGCACCGCCGATGACACCGATCCGACCGAGAGGGTGGTCGTCGCCAATGCCGATCAGCTGCTGATCGTGGTGGCGCTGGCCGACCCGCCGCCGCGCACCGGCCTGGTCGATCGAACGCTGATCGCCGCCTATGCGGGCGGATTGACACCGATCCTGTGCCTGACCAAGACCGATCTCGCGCCCGCCGCCCCGTTCGCCGAGCAGTTCGCCGATCTCGAGCTCACTGTGATCAGCGCGGGCCGCGACGATCCGTTGGACGCCGTCGCGCACCTACTGGTCGGCAAAATCACGGTGCTGCTTGGCCATTCCGGGGTGGGCAAGTCGACGTTGGTGAATCGTCTTGTGCCCGAGGCGGATCGAGCGGTCGGCGAGGTGACCGACATCGGCAGAGGCCGGCACACATCGACGCAATCAGTGGCACTGCCGCTCGACGACAGCGGGTGGGTGATCGACACCCCGGGAATCCGGTCGTTCGGGCTGGCCCATATCGAGCCCGACGACGTGATAGTCGCGTTTTCCGATCTGGCCGAAGCCATCCAGGAATGCCCACGCGGCTGCGGGCACATGGGCCCACCCGCCGACCCGGAATGCGCGCTGGACGCCCTGACCGGCCCGGCCGCCCGTCGCGTCGCCGCCGCACGGCGGCTGCTGGCGGCGCTCGGGGAACCCTGACCGTCAGCTTTCTGCCTGCGACCGAATCTGTTCGAGGTTCGCCTGCATGTTCTGCTGCCATTCGGCAAGGCGCCGGGAGACGATCCTGGCCTCCTTCTCCGGTTGCGCGACGATCGCCGGGGTGAGCCCCGAGGGTCCCGGCCCCATCCGGGCCCACTGCCGGACCAGCACGCCGTCGCTGGCCGGTTCGACCTCGAACGCCCATGTCGCGCTGACACCCTCGGGCCCGGTGACGTTGTACACCCAACGGCGTTCGTCCTCGACTTCGACGACCTCGCACACGGTCGCCCAATTCCCAAACGCCTGATGCTTGTTGCGGCCGCGGAACCGGGCACCGACGGCAACCGTGTCGGCCCCGTCAAGCCACTCGACGGCCTCCAGCTCCGACGAGCAGCGGGCGGGCAGGCCGATATCGGTGACCAAGTCCCATGCCGTGCGCACATCACACCGAACGCGCTGTGTCACTTCGACTGTGGGTAGATCGCGGTAGCGCATAGTGGCTAGCATGCCACCCATGAAGGTAGGTGCCATGATCGAACCCCGGTTGCCGGGGGCGGTGGACTTTGCGGTGGCCGCCGAGCAGATCGGGGTCACGTCGTTGTGGGTGCCCGAGGTCTGGGGCTACGACGCGCTCACCGGCCTGGCCTACCTGGCCGCCAAGACGTCGTCGGTGAAGCTGGGAACGTTTGTCGTGCAGTTGGGTTCGCGCAGTCCCGCGCTGTTGGCGACGTCGGCGCTGAGCCTGCAAGAGCTTTCCGCCGGCCGTTTCATCTTGGGCATCGGCACCTCGGGGCCGCGGGTGATGGAGGGCTGGCACGGCGTCCGGTTCCGCAAACCGGTGCAGACCACGCGGGAGACCATCGAGATCATCCGCACGGTCAGCCGCGGCGAGCGGCTCGAGCATGCCGGGGAAATCTACCCGCTGCCGCTGCCGGACAGTCGCGGCGCCGCGCTGCGGCCGCTGGTGCGGCCCGATCACGTCCCGGTCTACGTGGCGGCAATGGGCCCGCAGAACCTGCGGCTGACCGGTGAGATGGCCGACGGCTGGCTGGGCAACGCCTTTATCCCCGAAGCAGCGGAGGTGTTCTTCGGGCCGTTGCGTGAAGGGGCGCAGCAGGCCGGCCGCACCCTCGACGAGCTTGACCTGGTCGCCCCCGTCGCCGTCGAGTTCCACGACGATCGAGCCGCGGCCGACGCCGCCGCCCGCCGGCACGCGGACGGCTACGCGTTCACCATCGGCGCGATGGGCGCCGGCGGCTCGGGCGGCCGGAATTTCTACAACGACGCGTTCACCCGGTTGGGCTACGGTTCCGAAGTCAACACCGTCGCCGAACTGTGGCAAGCCGGGAAACACGACGAAGCCCGCAGCACGGTGCCACTCGACCTCGGCCGCCTGACGAATCTGCTGGGCACACCCGACGCCATCGCCGACCGGTTGAGCCGCTACCGCGCGGCGGGCATCACAACGCTGCTGGCAAAACTGGACGGCGACCCCGAGCAGCAGCTGGCGACATTGCGGCGGCTGGTTGGCATCGCTGAAAAAGCGTGAGTCGGTAGCCCGTTCGCTACGCCGCGGCGCGGCGGGCTCGCTTGTCGCGGCGCCAACCCCGCACCGTGGCGATCGCGGTCTTCAGGCCGCGGCGACGTCCGGTGGCCGGGTCGGTGCCGGCGAAGCCGGGCTCCAGGACGGAGAACATCGACTCGCTGCGGGTCTCCGGCGCATTGTCGGCGGTGTCGCGCAGGTAGCGGTCCGGCAGTGACAGCTTGGCGATGGTCCGCCATGTCTTGCCGTATTGCACCAGGAAAGAGCCTGTGGTGTAAGGCAAGTCGTACTTGTCGCAGAGCTCGCGCACCCGCACCGATATCTCGGCATACCGGTTGCTCGGCAGATCCGGGTACAGGTGGTGTTCGATTTGATGGCACAGGTTGCCGCTCATGAGCCGCATCGCCGGGCCGGCCTCAAAGTTGGCACTGCCCAGCATCTGGCGCAGATACCACTGACCCTTGGTCTCGCCGACCATGTCCGTCTTGGTGAATTTCTCGGCGCCGTCGGGGAAATGGCCGCAGAAGATCACCGCGTTGGCCCACAGGTTGCGGATCACGTTGGCGACCGCGTTGGCCTTGAGAGTCGACTTGAACGTGGCACCGGGTGACAGCGCAGTCAGCGCCGGGAACGCGACATAGTCCTTGAACACCTGGCGACCAGACTTGGCCAGGAACTCGTCCACCCGCTGCCGGGCTTCCTCGTTGTCCATCCGCTTCTTGACGATCCTGCCGATCTCGACGTGCTGCAGGCCAACGCCCCACTCGAAACCGATCGCAAGCAGCGTGTTGTACACCAGGTTGAGCAGGTTGAAGCGCTTCCAGGGTTGGTCGCGGGTGACGCGGAGCAGACCGTAGCCGACGTCGTCGTCCATGCCGAGGATGTTGGTGTACTTGTGGTGCACGAAATTGTGGGTGTACCGCCAGTGCTTGGACGACCCGGTCATGTCCCACTCCCACGTCGAGGAGTGGATCTCGGGGTCGTTCATCCAGTCCCACTGGCCGTGCATGACGTTGTGGCCGATCTCCATGTTCTCAATGATCTTGGCCACGCCGAGGGTCAGGGTGCCCGCCCACCAGGCCGATCGCCGCGAGCTGGCCGCCAGCAGGACTCGGCCCGCGACTTCCAGGGCGCGCTGGGCAGCGATGGTGCGGCGGATGTAGCGAGCATCGCGCTCGCCGCGAGAGTCTTCAACGTCCTGGCGGATGGCGTCGAGCTCAATGCCCAAGTTTTCGATGTCGGCGTCCGTCAGATGCGCGAATACGTCTAGGTCGGTGATTGCCATCGCCTCGCCTTTCCGTAGTCTTGCAATTCCATACCTACGCTATCGTAACCTACGAAACCGTAGGTTACCAGTGAGTAACACCTAAACGTCGAGTACACAATCGCCCGATGCGGCCGAAATACAGGTCTGCACGCGCGTTCCCGGTTCGTGTTCCACGCCGGTTCGCAGGTCCCGAACATGGCCTTCCACCAGGCCGACGACGCAGGATTGACAGATACCCATCCGGCAGCCGAACGGCATCTGCACGCCCGCCTGCTCACCGGCATCCATCAGCGACGTCGCCGCGTCCGCGTGGGCGCTTTTCCCGCTCTTCACGAACGTCACCGTCCCGCCGACCCCGGCCGGCGCCGCGCGCGAGACGGCAAAGCGCTCGAGGTGCAACCGTTCGCCAACGCCGGCCGCCGACCAGGCGCGCTCGGCCGCGTTGAGCATGGCTTCGGGTCCACACGCCCAGGTCTGCCGGTCACGCCAGTCCGGCACCTCGGCGTCCAGCCGGGTCAGATCCAGCCGCCCCTGGCTGCGCGTGGTGCGCAGCTGTAGCCGGTATCCCGGGTGATCGCGGGCCAGCTGGTCGAGCTCGGCACCGAACATCACGTCGGCTTCGGTGGGCGCCGAATGCAGGTGGATCACATCGGTGATCTGATCGCGACGCACCAGCGTGCGCAGCATCGACATCACCGGGGTGATTCCGGATCCGGCTGTGATGAACAACACGGCCGGCGGCGCGGGATCGGGCAGCACGAAATTGCCCTGCGGCGCGGCCAACCGCACGATCGTTCCGGGTTTGACGCCGCCTACCAGGTGGGCGGACAGGAAGCCCTCGGGCATCGCTTTGACCGTGATGGTCACCGTGCGGGCGCGCTTGACCGGGCTGGACGTCAGCGAATACGAGCGCCACCGCCAGCGACCGTCGACCAGCAGCCCGATCCCCATGTACTGACCCGGCTTGTAATCGAAGCCGAAGCCCCACCCCGGCTTGATGACCAGCGTCGCGGAGTCGTGGGTCTCCCGCCGGACTTCCAGGACCCGACCCCGCAATTCCCGCGCCGACCACAGCGGATTGGCCAGTTTCATATAGTCGTCGGGCAGCAGCGGTGTGGTGATGCGATGAGCGAGGCTGCGCAATACGTGCCAGCCGGGATGGGTGTCCACGCCAGCCACCGTAATCGGCTTGGTCTCGACGACGTTGGCCGTAACCCTCGCGATTTTCCTGTCCATTGGGAAAACTCCTACCCTCCCAACCTACGGTACCGTAACTTACGGTACCGTAGGCAGTGCGCTCAGAGCAGTTCGAGCAGGAATGGCAGCTCTTGGGTGGCATACCAGGCCAGGTCGTGGTCCTGCGCGTCGCCGACCGTCAGCTCGGCGTCTTCGTCACCGAGGTCGGCTTCGTCGATGACCGCGATCGCCGCCATGACATCCGCCTCGGCGGCGGCAGTGTCCACATAGGCGGCAATGACGTCGTCGATCGCCACCGGCGCCCCGATCCGCACGACGGCGTCGTCGAGGTCCGGGCGCAACGCCACGGCTGCCGTGTCGCCGGCATCAGCGACATCGGCAACCAGCACCGCCCGCCGCGGCGGCAGCTTTGCATCCGGCTGCTCGGAGGCGGCCAGCAGCCGCAGTGAGGCCAGCGCCGCCTCGCGCAGCGCGACTTCGCCGAGCTCGTCGTCGTCGCCTTCGGCGTATGCCTCCCGCAGTCTGGGGGTGACGGCGAACGCGGTGCCGTTGACCGGCCGCAACGAACCATCGGCGACGAGTTGCTGCAGCATGGACAAGGTCACCGGGATGTAGATCCGCATCTTCGGCGCGCTACTCCGTAGCGCCCGCGAGCGTTGCCACATAGTCGTCGACGTAGGTCGACAGCTCGCGCGGGGGCCGGTGATAGTTGTCGCTGACGACTGGGCTGGCGGGCAGCTTGACTTTCGGTCGCTTCACGTCGTGATAGTCGATGGTGGACAACAGATGTGCCATCATGTTCAGCCGAGCGTGTTTTTTGACGTCTGATTCCACGACATACCACGGGCTGTTCGGCGTATCGGTGTGCACCATCATCTCGTCTTTAGCGCGTGAATAGTCCTCCCACCGATACAGCGATTGCAGATCCATCGGGCTGAGTTTCCACTGCCGCACAGGATCATTTCGCCTCGCTTTAAAACGGCGCAGCTGCTCGTCTTCGGACACCGAAAACCAGTACTTCCGCAGTAGAATCCCGTCGTCGATGAGCATCTGCTCGAAGATCGGGGTCTGTCGCAGGAACAGCACATACTCCTGCGGTGTGCAGAATCCCATGACCTTCTCGACGCCGGCACGGTTGTACCACGACCGGTCGAAGAGCACGATCTCGCCTTTGGCGGGCAGGTGGGCGATATAGCGCTGGTAGTACCACTCCCCGCGTTGCCGTTCGGTCGGCGCGGGCAACGCGGCGATGCGTGCGACACGCGGGTTGAGGTATTCGGTAATCCTTTTGATGGTGCCGCCTTTGCCCGCCCCGTCACGGCCTTCGAAGATGACCACCACGCGGGCACCGGTAAATCGCACCCACTCTTGGAGTCTGACGAATTCCGTTTGCAGCCTGTATAATTCGGCTTGGTAAACCTCGTTCGGAAGCCTGAGCGGCGGTGCTTTCCGCGGCTTTTGCTTCTTTGGCTTCTTCTTCGCCGATGTGTCGGTGGCCGATTCGGTGCTCACACCATCGAATGTTAGGTCCGAAAGCTGATTCTTCACCGGCGAATAGCGGTCTACTGGGCGGCTTCCAGCAATTCGTCGAGCGATTCGGCCAGCAGCACCGGCAGCACGTCGACATCGCTCATTGCATCCCGGTCGGCGTTGATGCCGAAATAGAGCATGCCGTTGTACGAGGTCACGCCGATGGCCAACACCTGGTTGTTGAGCAGCGGTGGTACCGCGTAGCTCTCCAGCAATTTCGCCCCGGCAATGTACATCTGCGATTGCGCACCGGGCGCGTTGGTGATCAACAAGTTGAACAAGCGCGGCGACAGGCCGGTGGCGACCCGAATACCCATGGCGTGCAACGTCGGCGGCGCAAAACCCGACAGTGTGACGATGGTTCGGGCATCGACCAGGCTGGCCGCCGTCGGGTTGGATTCGGTGGCGTGCGCGATCTGCGACAGTCGTACGACCGCATTGCCCTCCCCTACCGGCAGGTCGACTAGAAACGGCGCCACCTGGCTGATCGCCCGCCCCCGGCTCGACGAGTCGAATGTCTCGTCCACGTAGACCGGCAAGGGCGCCATCGCCCGCACTGTCGCGGTCGGCGCCGCCGCCTCGCCGCGGGACGACAGCCAATTGCGCAATGCGCCGGTGATCACCGCCAGCACCACATCGTTGACGTCGCAGTTGTAGCGCGCTCGAATCGCCCGGTAGTCATCAAGACGTCCGCGCGCGACCGTGAACCGCCGGCTGCGGGACACCCTCGAGTTCAGCGGGCTGCTTGGCGCGTTGCCCCGCGCGAGCGTGCGGGCGACGTCGAACATCCGTCGACCGGCTTCGATCAGTTGGCCGGAGTTGGTCACCAGCCCGGTGACCCCGGAGCGGACCGCCCTCAGCTGCGCCCCCGGCCGGGTGGCCCAGTCGCCGATGGCACCCAACAACAGCTGCGTGGTACCGGGTTCACGGCCAGGCACCCAGATGTCCTCGACGAACGTCGGTGTGTCCCGGTTCCGGTCAGCGATGACGTGACCGATCTCGACCGCGCCCATCCCGTTGATCAGCGCCTGATGCGACTTGATGTAAAGGGCGAGACGATTTTTGGCCAGCCCCTCCACCAAATACATCTCCCAGAGCGGCCGAGACTTGTCCAGCGGTCGTGCGGCTAGCCTGCCGATCAGCTCATGCAACTGCTCGTCGCTGCCCGGCGACGGGAGCGCCGAGCGCCGGACGTGGTAGGTGATGTCGAAATCGCGGTCGTCGATCCACACCGGCCGGGCCAGCCCCAACGTCACTTCACGGACCTTCTGCCGGTACCGCGGCACCTGTGACAGCCGCTGTTCAACGGCGGCCAGCAACGTCTCGTAGGTTAACCCGGCGCGCGGCTGACGCAGGATCGACAGTGAGCCCACATACAGCGGGGTGGCGGTGTTCTCCAGCTGGTAGAAGGACGCGTCCGAAGTAGACAACCTCGCCACGTCGCCTCTCCCCTGGTTGATCCCTTTGCGATTGCGCCGAGTGATCGATCTGCCGCTCACGGTAGCCGTGCCTGCCCGCCGGCTGCAGCGCGGGTACGCGCCCGCGGCGATTGTGCGATGATCGTCACAGCTGTCTGCCACTCTCCAGCAGGCTTACCTTTTCGCTCCGTCGTAAGCATTGGGAGAGTGCGGTGTTGACCAGCCCCAGCCAAAAGGACCGTGACGCGTTCGCGGTCATGCCCGTCATCGATTGTGAACCGCCGGCGCGTGATGTCCGGCATTGCCGGCCGCCCTCACCCATAGCACTGGGGCGCCCTAATACACATGTGCAGCAACGATATTCGAGTCAGCACACCGTGGCCAGCGGATCATCGACCACCTCCGTGCAGCTGCGGCAGGCGGCGTGCTTCGCCGACGCGGCGCTGCGGCGGGTATTGGAAGTCCTCGACCGTCGCCGGCCGGTCGCGCAACTGCACGGGCTGCTGGCCGCTGGCTTGGTCGACTCGGTGCTGTGCGCCAATCGGTTCACGGCCGGTGATGACGGTGCAGCGGTGCTGCGCCGGTTGCGGCTGCAGCCCGCCGGCGCCCCGGACCGGATCGCGGCGGCCGAGGTGTTCGGAAGCTACAGCCGCAGACGGCGCATACACGCCATCGCCTGCCGCATCGAACGGGTCAAGGACGGCAGATGGCAGGTGGTCGCACTGCACATCGGCTAACCGGCTGCGTGCGCGCGGCTGTCCCGAACACGTGTCGCCGGGCTAGACCGGATTGCCCGACTCGCCCCCTGGCCGCTGCGCGGCTGGGGGTACCCCCACCTCATCGCGCTGCGCGCTCTGCACCGTCGCCGGGCGTCGGCCACCGGAAAAGCGGGTGAGCACCGGTCCGCTGACTGCGACGACGAACACGTACGACAACGCCACCGGGGCCAAACCGGGTATCGACGACCCGACCAGACCGATGATGATCAACGAGAACTCGGCCCTGGCTATCAGGGCGGTGCCGGCCCGCCATTGCCCGCGGCGCGCCACTCCCTCGCGCCGCGCGGCGAACATCCCGGTCGCCACCTTCGCCACCCCGGTGACCGCAGCCAAGGCGACGGCCACCGGGAGCGCCGGCGCCAGAGTGCGGGGATCAACCCCGATGCCGACCCCCAGGAAGAACACCGCGGCGAAAAGATCGCGCAGCGGTCCCAACGTCTCACGGGCACGGTTCGCCGTCTCGCCGGTCAATGTGAGGCCGACCAGAAACGCGCCCACCGCAGCCGACGCATGCACGTGCTCGGCCACCGCAGCCACGATCAGCGTGACTCCCAGTACGCGCAGCAACAACTGCTCGGAATCGGGGTGACCCACCAGCCGTCCGAAATAGTGACCCCACCGATACGACACGACAAACGCCACCCAAAAAGCCCCGACCGCGACGACCATGCCACCAAGCGCCAGCAGCCAGCTGCCGCCGGATGCCAGCACCGCGAACACCGGCAGGTAGGCCGCCATCGCGAAGTCCTCGAGCACCAACACCGCCAAGATCGCGGGTGTTTCGCGGTTTCCCACCCGATCCAGGTCCTCGAGCAGACGCGCGATCAAACCAGACGACGAAACGTAGGTCACACCGGCCAGCGCGAGAATGCCGATGCCCTTGAAGCCCAGCAGCCAACCGGCGATCGCCCCCGGCGTCGCATTGAGCACGACGTCGACCACCGCAGAGGGCACGTGATGCTTCATGCTGCTGGCGAATTCGGCGCTGGAGAACTCCAGACCCAACGTCAGCAGCAACAGCACGACACCAATGGGCGCCCCCGTTTTGATGAACACGCTGGCGTCGGTTACCGGTTGGATACCCCCCTTGCCGAGCCACAGCCCGGCCAGCAGGTACAGCGGAATCGGCGACAGAGCGAACCGACGAGCTACGGCGCCCAGCAAAGCCAGCGCAGCCAGGACTGCGCCGAGTTGCAAAAGCAGCGGCGCGGAAATCTGCACGCGCTCAGCCCTTGTCGACGAGCCGCTGCACGCCCTCGATACCGGCTTCGGTGCCGACCACTACCAATACGTCGGCGGCGCGCAGCATTTCGGAAGGCGCCGGCGAGGCGAGCACCTGCTGGTCGCGCACGATCGCCACGATCGACGCGCCAGTCCGGGTTCGGGCACGGGTATCACCCAACGGCCGGTCCACGAACACGCTGCCCGGCTGGATGGCAATCTGACCGGCCTCGATCCCCGGTACCTCGCTGGTCAGCTCGGTGAACCGTTCGGCGATTCGCGGTGCGCCGAGGATCTGCGCAACCGCATCGGCCTCCTCGTCGGTGAGGCGGAAGACCGGCCGGGCCTGGTCGGGATCGTCGCGGCCGTACAACACAACGTCGAAGGAGCCGCCGCGTCGCGCGATGATCCCGATCCGCTCGCCGTGATGGCTGGTGAACTCGTAGCGCACGCCCATGCTGGGCAGCAGCACCTCTTTGACGTCCACCGCCGCTACCGCCGTCGGGCAGATTTCGGCTTGGCGTGGCGGCCCTGCCGACGCGCGGCCTCGCGCCGTTCGCGTCGACTGCCGCCGGCCCCGGCCGCAGCCGGCTGCGCGCCACCGTTGCCCTGGACTTGCGCCGAACCGTCCTCGGCGGGACCGGAATACGTTAGTGCCGGCGATTCGGTCTCAATCCCCTTGGCGCGCAAAGCCGTTGCCGGTTCAGTGGACCCGGCTGACCCGGCCAACCCCCCAGTGACCCTTTGCTGCGCTTTGGCCGCCGCGGCGGTGGCAAACTCCGCCAAATCCTGCGGCTCCTCGACCGGCCCGACTTGCGGCGCCGGTACCGCCTCGACCGACACGTTGAACAAGAAGCCGACCGACTCCTCCTTCAGACCCTCGAGCATGCCGGTGAACATGTCGAAGCCCTCGCGCTGGTACTCGACCAGTGGATCGCGCTGCGCCATCGCGCGCAGGCCGATGCCCTCTTTGAGGTAGTCCATCTCGTAGAGGTGCTCACGCCACTTGCGGTCGATGACGTTGAGCAGCACGTTGCGCTCCAGTTGGCGCATCGCGCCTTCGCCGGCGAGTTCCTCGAGTTCGGCCTCTCGTACCGCGTAGGCGCGCTCGGCGTCTTCGACCAACGCGTCGAGCAGTTCCTCGCGGGTGAGCTCACCGGGCTCACCGATCGCCTCCGAGTCGAGCAGGCTCTTGTGGTCGATCCCGACCGGATACAGCGTTTTCAGTGCCTCCCAGAGCTGTTCGAGATCCCAGTCCTCGGCATAACCCTCGGCGGTGGCGCCGTCGACGTAGGCGGTGATCACGTCGACCAGCATGTCGTGCGCCTGCTGCTGCAGGTTCTCGCCTTCGAGGATGCGGCGGCGCTCCTCGTAGATGACCTTGCGCTGCTGGTTCATCACCTCGTCGTATTTGAGGACGTTCTTGCGGACCTCGAAGTTCTGCTGCTCGACCTGGGTCTGCGCGCTCTTGATCGCGCGGGTCACCATCTTGGCCTCGATCGGCACGTCGTCGGGCAGGTTGAGCCGGGTCAGCAGCGATTCCAGCGCCGCGCCGTTGAATCGGCGCATCAACTCGTCGCCCAGCGACAGGTAGAAGCGCGATTCGCCGGGGTCGCCCTGACGACCGGAGCGACCGCGCAGCTGGTTGTCGATACGGCGCGACTCGTGTCGCTCGGTGCCCAGCACGTACAGCCCACCGGCCTCGATCACTTCCTCGGCCTCCGCGGCGGCCTCGGCCTTGACCACCGGCAGCTCCTCGTGCCACGCCTCTTCGTACTCGTCGGGCGTCTCGACCGGGTCGAGGCCTCGCTCGCGCAGCCGCAGGTCGGTGAGGAAGTCGACGTTGCCGCCCAGCACGATGTCGGTACCGCGGCCGGCCATGTTGGTGGCGACCGTGATGGCGCCGCGCCGGCCGGCCTGCGCGACGATTTCGGCCTCTTGCTCGTGGTATTTGGCGTTGAGCACGTTGTGCGGGATGCGCCGTTTCTGGAATTGGCGCGACAGGTACTCCGAGCGCTCCACGCTGGTGGTACCGATCAGCACCGGCTGGCCCTTCTCGTACCGCTCGCCGACGTCGTCGACGACCGCGATGTACTTGGCCTCCTCCGTTTTGTAGATGAGGTCGGACTGGTCGGTGCGCACCATCGGCTTGTTGGTCGGAATGGTCACCACGCCGAGCTTGTAGATCTCGTGCAGCTCGGCGGCCTCGGTTTGCGCCGTGCCGGTCATCCCGGAGAGCTTGTCGTAGAGCCGGAAGTAGTTCTGCAACGTGATGGTGGCCAACGTCTGGTTCTCGGCCTTGATCTCGACGTGCTCTTTGGCCTCTATGGCCTGGTGCATGCCCTCGTTGTAGCGCCGCCCGATCAACACCCGGCCGGTGAACTCATCGACGATGAGCACCTCGCCGTCGCGCACGATGTAGTCCTTGTCGCGGGCGAACAGCTCCTTGGCTTTCAGCGCGTTGTTGAGATAGCTGACCAGCGGCGAGTTGGCAGCCTCATAGAGGTTGTCGATGCCGAGCTGGTCTTCGACGAACTCCACGCCGAGCTCGTGCACACCTACGGTGCGCTTGCGCAGGTCGACTTCGTAGTGGACGTCTTTTTCCATCAGCGGCGCCAGCCGGGCGAACTCGAGGTACCAGTTCGAAGCCCCATCGGCGGGCCCGGAGATGATCAGCGGGGTGCGGGCCTCGTCGATCAGAATCGAGTCGACCTCGTCGACGATCGCGAAGTTGTGTCCGCGCTGCACACAATCCTCGAGCGAGTGGGCCATGTTGTCGCGCAGGTAGTCGAAGCCGAACTCGTTGTTGGTGCCGTAGGTGATGTCGGCGCCATAGGCGATGCGCCGCTCGTCGGGCGTCATCTGCGCGAGGATCACGCCGACGTCAAGACCGAGAAAGCGGTGCACCCGGCCCATCCACTCGCTGTCGCGTTTTGCCAGGTAGTCGTTGACGGTGACGATGTGCACGCCCTGGCCGCCGATGCCGTTGAGGTAGGCGGGCAAGACCGAGGTCAGGGTTTTGCCTTCACCGGTCTTCATCTCGGCGACGTTGCCGAAGTGCAGCGCCGCACCGCCCATCAGCTGGACGTCGAACGGGCGCTGGTCCAGCACCCGCCAGGCCGCCTCGCGGGCGACCGCGAAGGCCTCGGGCAGCAGGTCATCGAGGCTTTCTGGGTTTTTGGCGTCCGCGTGCCGCTTCTTGAACTCCTCGGTCTTGGCCCGCAGCTCGGCATCGGTGAGTTTCGCGACGTCGTCGGACAAGGTGTTGACATAGTCGGCCACTCGCTTGAGGCGCTTGACCATGCGACCTTCACCAAGGCGCAGCAACTTATCCAGCACAGCTTTGTCCCCTACGGATCGGAGTCTTTGGCGTCCTCCATCCTAGGTGACGAGCAGGCAAAGCCCGGTTCGCGTCAGGCCAGCCGGATCAAGCCGTAGTCGTACGCGTGCCGACGGTAGACCACCGAAGGCCGGTCGGTCTGCTTGTCGTAGAAGAGGAAGAAGTCGTGGCCGACCAGCTCCATCTCGTAAAGCGCGTCGTCCACCGACATCGGCTTGGCCGGATGTTCCTTGGTGCGCACCACCCGGCCCGGCTCGTGGTCCCCCTCGGCGCTGTCGTGTTCGGCCGCGCCGTTGGTTTCGGTCTCGAAAGCAGGTTTGGGCGGTATGACGGCGGTCGCGGCGGCCAGTGAGACCGGGGTCTTGTCGCCGTAGTGGACTTTGCGGCGATCCTTGACGCGGCGCAGCCGGCTCTCCAGCCTGGCGACCGCGGATTCAAACGCGGCGTAGAAGCTGTTTGCGCACGCCTCGCCGCGGACTACCGGCCCACGGCCGCGAGCGGTGATCTCGACATGCTGGCAGGACTTGCGTTGGCGGCGGTTACGTTCGTGGTCGAGCTCGACGTCGAACAAGTAGATGGTTCGGTCGAATCTCTCCAGACGGGCGAGTTTCTGCGAGACGTAAATACGGAAGTGGTCGGGAATCTCGACATTGCGGCCCTTGACTACGACCTCGGCGTGCAGTGTCGGTTCGTCCGGCTCGTCGGCTGTTGCCGGTAGTCCGGCTACAAGCTGATCAAATTCCACGGTTTGCCTTGACATACTTGACAACTCGTTTCTCTCGCGTTGCACGCACCAGGCGTGCCCGGGTTCCAGATACACGCGCCGACGGGGTGATGGTCGTGCCGTGGCCGCCCGCCGGTGCAAGATGTCGAGAACTCACCCCCTGCCGTCTTCGGTGTGGTGGCGCCTTGCTCTATCTCAGCTGGGCCACTTGAGGCATTTTGTGGTGCTTGATCCCGACGGTAGACCGAATTCAGGCGGAAGTTCCAGTGTTTTGATCTACCTGTTGCGAGTTCTTCATGAACGCTCACGCGGCAGCTAGCGCGAGCACAGCGGCGACCCGCGCTCCCGCGGTTTGCAGCACGCGCACCGACTCGCGGGCCGTCGCGCCGGTCGTGATGATGTCGTCGACGAGCAGGACTTCACTGTCGACCGGCACCCGTCGGCTGGTCAGCAGCACCCGCCCGGCGATATTGCGCTCCCGGGCGGCGCTGTCCAGACCTGCCGAATCGCGGGCCAGCGCCTTCATCCGCAGTGCCCGGACCACGGTGATGTGCGGGTGGGCGGCCGTTGCCAGCGTCGCGATGCGGGTGACGGGATCGCCGCCGCGGCGCCGCGCCGCCCAGCTGCGGGTCGGCGCCGGCACGATCGTCAGCGGCACGTCCAACAATCCCCAGTCGAGCAATCGGTGCAGGCCGAGCGCCAACGCCTGGGCCAACGGCGCGATCAAGTCGGTCCGGCCGCGGTCTTTCATCGCGACGATCGCCTGTCGCCGTGCACCGGCGTAGCGGCCCAGCGCGAACATCGGGACTTGCGGGTCGATGCGCGGGCTCACCACCCGCGGTGCATCGGGCCCCAGAGCCAGCTCTTGGGCGCAGACCTCGCACCAACGGGTCGACGGCGCCCCGCAGCCGCCGCATTCCAGCGGTAGGACGAGGTCGAGCACAGCACAAGTGTGGCGACAGGGGGTGACAGGTGCATCATGCCGAAACGGTGGGGCCGGCCGAGCCGGCCCCACCGTTCGACTAGTCGTGGCTCAGAAGGACAAAAAGTCCGTGATGCCGAACAGATTGGCCACTTCCGCACCGATGTCGGCAGCGGTCACGTTGAAGTCGGCGGGAAGGACCGCGAAATCAGCTCCGACCACGTCGAATTCGTCGGTCAACCCCGTGAGACCAGTCAGATCACCGGCTTGGTCAGCTGCCACGAAGGTCTGGTCAGCGTTGAGAATTCCCTGGTAAGCGTCGACCAGTTGGGTGTCGACGTTGGTCAGGTCCGACTGGTCAGCGGCGGGTAGGCCGGATTGCAGCGCCTCTTGATCCGGAATCAGCGTTGCCGCCGAGCCGGTCTGGAGTGACTCTTGAGCGGCCAGAAAAGAGGCTTCTGCGGCGTCGAGCGACGTCGTAGGGGCTCCGTCCAATAGCTGGGTGGCATCAGTCAAATCCGTTCCAGCTTGGCCCAACACGTCACTGCCGGTGTCGGCGTAGGCGGTCGCGGCGGCGATTATTCCAGCAGCCCCAACTGCACCAACGACCGTGCCGACACCGATGCCCCAGCGGCGGGCCTGGCGAACAAGTGGAAGGTTGCGGTGGTTACTCATGCGAACTCCGATTTCTCTTGTGTCTCAAAAACATTGGGAGCGTGAATCGCTCGACCAACGTATGAAAGCGATCGGGCGCCTACTAGCCAGTGCGCGCAAGCTTTCGGCCAGATTGCGCACGGCGGCCGGCTAGGCAGTGCGGCGCAACGTCTTTGCCGGCTGCTCGCGGTAGCGGGCGGCGTGGGCCGCGGCGAACCTGCCGAGATTGGTGAAGCCCCAATCGTAGGCAACCGAAGCCACGGTGACGGCCGACGGGTCCGACTCGAGCCGGGTCTGGCGCGCGCGGCGCAACCGCACCTCACGCAGATATGACGTCGGCGACATGCCCAGGTGACGCTTGAAGCCCTGCTGCAACGAACGGGCACTCACCTGACTGCGAGCCGCGATTGACGACAGCGTCAAGGGCAAATGCGCTTCCGCTTCGATGACGTCGACCGCGGTGCGAATAGCGCGGGGCGCGACGGGCTCCCCGGCTGCAATAAGGGCGTCGCGCAAGGAATGCTCGGCGGCCAGTAAAAATCCGCGTACCAGGCTGTCGACGAACGGCATTCCGACCAATGGTTGATGGATCAGGCCGTCGGGTTGAAAGAACTGTTCCACGAATACCGTCAGCATGTTGATCCAGCTTCGGGCCGACTCGGTGTTGGTCGGGATCAGCGGTGCGAAGTCAGGCTGCGACGCCACCTGTCGGCCCAGGGCGTCGCTGAGGGCGTCCTCGACGGCAAAACGGTCCATCTTGAAAAGGAGAATTTCGCTACTCGCGTCCCAATGCAGGACGGCAGACCCTTCTGGCTGGTACACGGCCACACTGCCGGCGACGCCGCCGGCAAACAGGCCGCGGTGTGCCCCCGCCGCGCGGCCCGATCGCAACAGAAACACTCGGTACGCCTCGCACTCTTCACCGCAATCGATGGACGTGTCAGCACCCTCGACGATGTCTTTAAGGGCTGCAGGACCCATGCGGCCCCCGCGCAGGGTCGTTGAGAAAGCGTCCGGATCGGTCATCACGCTCAGGTGGGGCAGACCACAGCCACACAGCTCAACAAAATCGTCGAAGTCGCACTCCGGCGTCCAAATATGCGTGTCCCAACTTCCCCCGGTACCCCCAGTCGATCGCCTCATCACGAGCCGGCCCTCTTCACCGTCGGTAAATAACTTCTTGTACGTCGGGATCAGTAGGCAGGTTCAGGTGACGTTCGCCACAGCAGAGCCCGAGCCGTGCCTGTCAGCGGTTCCGTCACGAGATGGCCCTTCTCACCGTCCGTAGATCGCCTGATTAAGCCTCGCCAACATCGGTGCTGCCGGCTTTATTCCGGTCGCCAACCCGGGGCGCGCTACGCACGTCAGTCTGACACGCTGACCGCGCCGCGAGCTGCTGATCAGCGGTGGAACTGATTTGAGTTCACTGCGAAGCATCGTCGCCTAAAGCCATTTCGAATGCGTCGGTGGGCGCACATCCGTGCGGGGCCTCACAACCTACAGCGACACGACAAATCTAAGTATCGAAATCTCTAAAACCGTTTCAGTACAGCAGCTTTCGATACGTTTTAGCCGACGAGCTCGCCCACGATGTTGGCGGCCGAAGCCGCCTTCGCGTGACGGAAAGCCGCGCCGGCCCACGGCGCGGCACGGTGGGGGTCGTCCGCCCTCGCTGCAGCCGCTTGGATAGGAGCGGTCATCATGGCTACTTGGGGAAAGCCAATAATTACGTCGGACTCATGTTCGTCGGCCGCTTAGTCTGTGACCGGCAAACCCACCGGGTTGACCGGGTCAATCACCCGGCGCGTCTTGCGGAACCACGAGTAGCCTGGCGCGAGCGCATAGCCGGAGGCGGCCGCGCACAGCAGGATCCAGGTGATTACGTGCGGATAGCCGTGAATCACCCGCGAAGCAAGAATGGACGCGAGACACCCGCCGTCGATACCGATGGCGGTGATATAGATGTTGGCGGTGACGGTTGAGCGGGGATCGCGGCGTACTATCCGCAGCAGTCGCAACAGATTGACGAGAAGATATCCCGCCGCTGCGCACAGCACTACCCAGTAGAGGGTCATCCAGCCAGTCACGGGCGTCTGGAACAGGTCCGGGTAGTGCGTCTCGGGGGTGCCGACAACAAACAGGCCCACCAACAGCGGCAAAATGATCGCGGTGGGGACTTCCAAGTAGCGGCGCAGAAATCGTGTTGGCGCGTCGATGTTGGTCCGGTACACCAGCGTTTGGAAAAGTGCGGTGAGGCCGGCCAGATAGGCCAGGTGACCCAAAAGATCCTCGAGATTCCACAACCCGGTCACGGCGTAGATGGGCGTTGATAGTGCCAGGGATAGGGCGGGGCCCATCAGCAGAAGGCAGGCAAACATTGACGCAGCCACGATGCACCCGCCTAGCTCGAATCGGTGACCCCACGCGCGCCGCCGCACCCACAGGCAGCCGCCGGTAATCGCGGCGGCAATGATGGTGAGCACGGTAACCATGATCGAACGGTTCACTTACAAGGCGGGAATGTCGGTCCGCGGGGCCGCATCACGTAGCCGATTCGCCCCTCTGTGGATCGTCGTCACCTCAAAATTCGGCTCCGATCGCACAAAATCACTGACCGTTTCGAGGCTTACCAGGCCGAAACGGGTCAAGAGTCCGATGGCATTCAAGTCGAAGTGCTTAGCCACCCGCAGAAGGTTGTCGGCCGTGATAAGACGTCCCTGCTCTTGCGCCTTGTGATAGCCCGATCGGCTCAGACCGAACGCGGCATGGATTTCCGCGGCTGACAGCTGGCGGCCGACCAGGAACATGATGACGACCGCCGGGTCCTTCTCCGTGTCTTTCATGATTGGAGACGATAGTGTGCAATCTGATGCATAACAACGACACGAACTGAACAATTGCCTAGTATGGCTCGATATGGTCTACTTTTGTGTGATGGATCGTTACTTTTGGAAACATCAAGGTTAGCGATGCCACTCACCGCCACCACGCCGGCAGCTTCTCGCTTTCGCGATGGATCGGGATGGTCACTTCAACTGGCGCTAAGCGGCGCCCGGCGATCCTCACCATCGCCGGGCGCCGGCCCTCACTCAACGAAGCCGCCTTGGCTCGTTGGCTTACAGGAGTGCGAGCGGCAGACGGTGCGATTCGAGCTGGGAACGTATAGCGGTCATGGCGTCCCGATCTGCCGAATTTATTCGTTCGGTTAAGGCAACGCCGGAGCTGCTCGATTAACCACGCAGACATGGTCTGACCCCGATGCATCCAAACCACCAGGTAGTCCAGGAGACTCGATATCCGGTGCAAGCGGAGTGCGCGAGATGGCCGACGATAGCCCGCGATGACGAGTTCCGTCAGGCGTTGGCCGCACTCGAAGACGATGTCGGGTTTCAAGGTGTCGCATTGGTAGGCGAAAGCGGGGTCGGCAAATCGACACTGGCTCGCGCGCTTGCCGACCGCCTCGAAGCGCACGGGCGCAAAGTGCGGTTTGTACTGGGGACACAGACTGGATATGGCGTGCCGCTGGGAGCGTTCTCAAGAGCATTCACCGTTGAGGCACACGAACCGGCCGCGATGTTGGCTGCCGCGCATGAAACCCTGGAAAAGGACGACAAGCTCGTCCTCGTTGTCGATGACGCTCAGTTGCTCGATCCGTTGTCGGCCACCCTGATCCACCAACTTGCGGCCGACCGGAGTGCTCGAATGGTTGTCACGATCCGGTCGGGTGAACCCATGCTCGACGCCGTGACAGCGCTGCTAAAGGAGCGGCTGCTGCTGAGTTTGCGCATTGACCCGTTCACCCGCCAGCAGACTGGCGAACTTGCCCGCGCCGTGCTTGGCGGCGCAGTCGGGGCTCGCCTGGTTGATGAGCTCTACGGCCGGAGCCGGGGAAACCTGTTGCTGCTGCGCGGCTTGCTCAACGCGGGCCGGGAAAACGGGGTCCTGGTTCGGACCGACGACGGCTGGCAGTTGCAAGGTCCGCTGCGCGCGGACCGCGAGCTTTATGATTTTTTGGAGTTCCGGTTGCGCTCGCTTACTCCAAAAGAGTTGGAGGCCGTCGAATTTTTAGCCGCCGGGGAGTTGCTGGATTGGCAGGTCCTGCGCGAGCTGTGTGACGTTGCGGCGCTGGCTGGCCTGGAGCGGCGCGGCATGATCCAGTTGACCGCCGATGGCGCTGAGATGGTGGCGCAGTTGAATCATCCGATCGTCGGTGAGGCGGCCCTAGAGCTGGCTGGAATGGTGCGGTCCCGACAGCTCAATGGTGTGCTGGCACAAGCTTTTCAAAAGCACTTGCTGGCCGGAGGGCGCCCCTTGAGGTTGCCCGATCTGCGGGGCCAGATCCGGCTGGCTCAACTCATGATGCGCAGCGATTTGGCGCCCGACCTCGACGTGATCGTTGCGGCTGCGTGGAGCGCGGTGACGATGTCAAACCTTGGCCACGGCGAGGAGCTGGCCCGATTTGCCTTGGACTGCGGTGGCGGATTGCGCGCGGCGATCGTGCTTGCCGATGCGCTGACCTGGCAGGGGCGCGGGGAGGAGGCCGAGGCGGTGCTCGCTGCGTTCGACCCAGAAGAAGCAGGCGAGTTGGTGCACTGGGGCTGTCTGCGCGCGGCAAATCTGTTTTGGGGATGCGCTCGGGTGGAGGCGGCGCGCCAGCTACTGGCGGATGTTAAGGCTCGCGTCGGTGCTGGAGCGGACACCGATTTGATCCAGGCCTTGGAGGTGGCGTTTGCGTTCTTCTCCGGTGACCTGGCGACGGCGATTGAGAATGGGCCAACGCTGTGCGCGGCGGGTGTGTTGCCGTTGGCGACGGTGTGGGCAGCCGTGCCGACGGCGTCCGGGTTGGCGCTGGCTGGACGGGTCGACCAAGTTCAGTGCTTCGCGGACGCCGGATTACGGGCGGCTGCGGTTAGCGAATCGGGACCGCAACGGTTCTCACTCGGGATGGCCGAGGCGCTTGCGCTCACGGCTGCCGGTGATTATGCGGCCGCCGAACGGGTTGCCGAACGCTATGCCGTTATGGCGGCGGCGGTTCCGCAAGCAGACGCCTTGGTCGGCGTAATTCGCGGGCTTGTGCATCTCGCCCGCGGTAACCTGCCGGCCGCCTGCTCGGCGTTTCATGCTTCGAAATCGGCGTTGTCGCCCGGGTTTCTGGCCACCTGGCCAATGCTGTTGGGAGCCTGGTGCGCTCAGGCGGAAGGGGCGCGCGGAGATTGTTCGGCGGCCACGGCGGCGTTGAGGAGTTCGGAGGAAGCCTACGGGCCGCATGTTGCGATATTTTTGCCCGAACTTGAGCTTGCCCGGGCCTGGGAACGCGCATGCGCCGGCGAAACGACGGCGGCGCAGCGGCATTCGGTTCGCGCCGCCCAAATCGCTCGAAAATCCGGGATGTGCGCGGTGGAGATGCGTGCGCTGCATACCGCTGTACGGTTCGGCGATCGCTCACATACCTCCCGGCTGGGTGAGCTCGCTCGAACACTGAATAGTCCGTTGGCCGAGGCTGTGGCGGCCCACGCTCGCGGGCTAGCCAGCCGGGACGGTGAGCTGCTCGACGCCGCGGCCGATCGGTTCGCTGAAATGGAGGCACTGGCGCTCGCCGCGGACGCGGCAGCCCAAGCAGGGCGCGAGCACGCTCGCGTTGGCCAGCGCGGCAGGCAATTGGAATCGTGGGCGCGCGCGCATTGGCTGGCCAGCCAATGCGAGCTGCGGAGTCCGATAGTGACCGCAACGGCTCAACCGCTGCCGCTGACCGACCGCGAGCGCGAAATCGCCATGCTGGTCGCAGGCGGCTTATCCAATCGCCAAATCGCCGACCGGTTGTCGGTGTCGGTGCGCACCGTCGACGGGCATCTCTATCGGATCTTCGCCAAGCTGGGTGTTACGCGCCGGGACCAACTCGTTCGCCTCGTAAGTGCGGATCGGTCGGGCGACGGGGGCATGACGGCTGATCGTCGCTGACGCCGCCAGCCTGCGCACCGTCGTTCACGGCGACGTGGTAATTCCGACCGCATTGAACGCATCCGCGATCGCTTCGAGCTTCTTCTCCTTTGTGGCGTCTGCATCTTGTCGGAAGAGGGTCTTAGCGGAGAGTTCCACAGCTTGGCGACTGTCAGTGAATCGCGCCGTGCGCGAGAGTCGTTGTGTCAGAGACAAATAGAACAATGAGGCCACTTCGTCTGGGGTAAATACGAGTTGCCCGCCGTTTTTGGCGGTGATGAGGTTGAACGCCGCCTTGTTGTGAATACCGCTGTTGGCGTGCACACCACCGTTGTCGCTCGCGGTGGTGATGAAATGAGCTGTGTCCGCGGGTTGACCCCGGCGAGTCGGGTCACTCAGATCGCGCAACGGAATCCCGGTCCCATCGAGGTCTTCGCCTATCTCCCAGTTCCAGTGGTCGATGTCGGTCTGGTGGGTGTTCGAGATGATGATGCCGAAGATATCGGAGTATGATTCGTTGAGGGCGCCGGTCTCGCCCTTGTACTGCATTTGCGCGGTGTGGTCATTGAGTCCATGCGTCATCTCGTGCGCCACCACATCGAGGGCAACGGCATATGACCGCAGCTGCCCGTTGACCATTCGTTGGCCGTACACCATCTGCGCGCCGTACCACGCGGCGTTACGCCACTGCTGCGGCGCGGGGTCTTTGATCGAGCGACAGTTGATCGATGAGATGTAGGGCCCGCCAGCGCCGTCTAGTCCGTTGCGACGCAATATGTTGAACAGGTAATCGGCAACCTCCTGGGCGTTCGCATGCGCGCTGACCGCGGCGGGGTTCGCAGGAACGGGCGGGTTAACAACCTGTGTGCCGGGCAGCAGTTGACGCTGGAATTCGATCTGGCGGAACTCGAAGTCAAAGGTCGCGATGTTGCGTTCGGAGTCGACAAATTGGATATTGCCCGCGTCATCGGTCTCGGCCCGAATCGTTCGCGTCTGACCCAGATCGTCGGTCAGATCCACCTCATGGGGAGTCCACGTCACCGACATGGCGCGCGGAAGTTTTGCCACCAACTCGCCTGAATGCGCATCAACCACGTAATCGAATATTTCGGGCAACGTCTCGGGCTGCCCCACCGATCCGCTCCTGCGGTGACGCTGAATGCCCTTTGCCATGTAGACCAGTCGCCACATTCCAGTATCGACGTTGTCGAAATACCAGTACAGTTTTGGTGGCGACGACAGCGGCAGCGCTTCTTTTCCGGCGTCTTTGATGACGACTTTTTGTGCGTCTGCAGGCGACAACGTAGCGATGGAATCTATATCGGCGAGGCTACCCAGAGCCGTATTTATTGACAACATTGAGTTGCGCTCATCGAGTTCGATGCTGACCAAGGATCCATAAACCGCGATCCCGTCAATATACTGGGCAAATTTGACGATGATAGTGCCAGTCAGCGGTACGGTTTCGGTGCCAATGGTGCGGTACTCACTCATCTTGGCGTCGTTGCCGCCAATGGCCGGCACGCTCGGACTGGCGATCAACTGAACCAGATACTGCCGCGCAGCGGTCTCCGGATCGAGCTTCCCCAGCTCAACCGGCGGCCCACTGCTGGAGGCGGCCACTTCGTCGCTGATCGCCTCCAGCGTCGGGGCGTCTTCAGCGTGTAAAGCAAAGGTCTGGAGGCCGTTGTCGGTCATGACGGAGTCTTTCTACTCGGCTGGACAAAAACCATTGTGTTCCTCCAATCGCAAGCGAGCGGGCAATATTGGCAGAAAGGTGCGTCTCATAGCCGATTCCGGCTCACGGAGACCGTTACGTGTGATCGACGCTTCGCTGTGATGCGATGCGCCCCGATTTCAAATCTTGAGCCCATATATAGGCCGATACCGCCAAAGGTCATATGCCGGCGGCCCTAGTGGCCTACATAACTTGGCAGAGGTGCCTGTCACCCTGACGGGAGATTTATTTCGCCGACCAAGAAAATTGATAGCAAATAGGCTTTATTGACGCGACAATGGTCATCGGGTTCGGGGCACTTTGCATGCGGCCGAAGGGAGTAGCTGTGGAATCAATCGGTGACGCGGTGATCCGGCGACCCGGGCCGGGCTTGTGACAACTCTTCCGCCATCGCGGGGACGTCGCCCCCCATTGGTGAGCCCCCTGGTCATGCGACCACGCGAGGAGGTCCCCCCAGCCGCGGCCGAAGCGATTATCGCCGACCAGCAAGACCGCCGGCTCGTGCTGGTCGAATTGCGGCTGCCCGCTGGAGCGGGTGCAGAAGCGGTCGGCCAGCAATTCGTTGAACTGTTCGACCACGTCTTTCGCAGCGGCGATATTCCGCCGAGGCCGGTACCGATCGCTCGGCACTACATGCGCTGTGTCCTGACTCCGGACGAGGTCAGGCGGTTAGTGCAGGGCGGAGCGAAGTCCCCCAACGCGAAGTCGGCTCAGCGGGCGCTGGAGCTCATCTACCACGTCTGGCCAGACCTTGTCGTCGCCGCTCACCTGGATCGCTCTCTGACCACCATCAAGGCCGACGCCGCGGCGCGCACCTACGGTTGCGCCGGTGCGGGCATCGTCTGGGGCGTCATGGATTCGGGCATCGATGCAAAACATCCGCACTTCTGCACGCATGCAACGCTTTCCGCCGACTCCGTCAGCGGTCTGCACCGCGACTTCACCATCCCGTCCTCGCCGGACACACAGCCCGCCCCTTTGACGGATGTGGTCGGGCATGGCACGCACGTCGCCGGGATCATCGCCGGCTGCGCCCCCACCGACTGCCGCAAATTGCGGATCGCCACCAACGAACCGACCGCCGACGATTTACCCCAATGGTCGGCACGGACTTTGGCCACCGGCACCTGCCTATCCGGGGTTGCACCGGAAGCCAATCTCGTCAGTCTCAAAGTGCTCGATGACAACGCCAGAACGGTGTCCAGCGTGGTCATTGATGCGCTCGATTACGTGCGCACCGTCAACAGCTCTGGACGCGATCAGCAAATCCACGGAATCAATTTGTCACTGGGATGCGGCTGGCTGCCACGGGACTATGCCGCCGGGCAGAGCCCGATCTGCCGAGAGTTGGACCTTTTGGTGGGCACTGGGGTGGTCGCGGTCGTAAGTGCCGGCAATCTTGGTGCGGCGGGGACGATTACGGGCCAAAGCAGTGACGTGCGAGGCCAACTTTCGACGATCACCGATCCGGGCAATGCTGCGACCGCCATCACCGTCGGTTCGGTACACCGGTACCGTCCGCACACCTATGGCATCACCTTCGACTCGTCGAAGGGCCCTACCCTTGACGGCCGCCTCAAACCAGACGTCGTTGCTCCAGGTGAGCGCATCACGTCCGCGGCGACCGGGCGGTTGGCCGCCGGCATCCCGCCCTTGCTGCCGGCACCACGCGACCCACCCAACGTGGCTCGTTATAGCGAAGAAAGCGGAACTTCGATGGCCGCAGCACACGTCTCCGGTGCAATCGCCGCGTTCCTGTCCGCCCGGACGGAATACATCGGCCAACCGCAGATGGTGAAAGAACTGCTGATCAAAACGGCGACTGACCTTAGCCGGCACTCGTTCTTCCAAGGCGCCGGTCTAGTCGATCTGATGCGCGCACTGTCGGGCACCTGAAAATTGAGGAACGTTCATGACAACAATGATTAACGGGCTGCGTTACTTCGAGGTCGACTTCAACGCCGATGGCAGCCTCAACACGACCACTGGAAACGGGGACGGCGGATTGGCGGCAGCCGTCAGCAATCAAGTGCCCGGGGCCGCTCCGGCCGCCGGCCCGCCCATCGCGGATCTGTTCGTGTTCGCCCATGGCTGGAACAACGGCGTGGATTCGGCTCGCGACCTGTACAACGACATGTTCAAACGGCTGTCCGATCAGCTTGGTTCACGCCGGTCCTCCTGCGCGGCCGTCGGGATCCTGTGGCCGTCCATGCTATTTCCCGACGACGACCCGGCGACCGCGCCACCGGTGCCATCAACCGGGGCGCAAATCGCCACCGCACTCGCTCCCGCATTCCCCGACCAGAAGCCGCAGCTGACCACACTGGGAAAGCTGCTTGACGAGAAACCGCAAGACCCCCACGAGCTGGCCGAATTCCATTCTTTGGCAACGCACCTCGTCACCACCGACCCGCTGGGCAGCGAAGATGCGGGCGAATCATCAATGATCGCGGCTACCCCGATACAGGCACTAGGCCACGGTGCGTCGATGGCATCGTCGCCGGGCGACGACGCCGAGGGAATCGTCAACCCTTTTAGCGAACTGTGGTCTGGCGCGCGCGAGGTGTTGCGCACCATGAGCTACTACGAGATGAAGAACCGAGCAGGCGTGGTCGGCAAGAATGGGCTAGGCCCGTTTTTAGCTGGACTGCGGCTGCCCGATCAGACGAGACCGCCTAATATCCACTTGATCGGCCACAGCTTTGGGGCCCGCCTGGTGTCCTACACCCTGGCGGGCCTGCCCACCGAATTGCGACGGGCGGCCAGCCCGGTCAAGTCGCTCACCTTGATCCAGGGTGCCTTCTCCCACTTCGCTTTCGCCGCGCCGCTGCCGATCGATGGCGGTCGGTCCGGCGGCCTTGCCGACTTCCGAGATCGGGTCGACGGGCCGATGCTTGCCACGTTCACCGGTGCCGATCGAGCCGTCGGCTGGTGGTACCCGGCGGCCAGCTTCCTGGCGCGCCAGGATAGCGAGAGCGCCTCGGACGTGACGTACCGGTGGGGCGCGATGGGCCACGATGGGTACCAGCAGCAACCCGCCGCCAAACGCATCCCATTGGCAAACACGGGCACCCCTTATGATTTCGAGCGCGGCGCGTTCTACGCGATCGACTCCAACGATGTCATCAAGGAGAACCAGTCGAAATTCAGCGGCGCGCACAGCGACATCCGTCACGATGAGGTGCTGTGGGCCGTCGCCTGCGCATCGAGATTGCCGCAGTGAACCCGCGACGGCCGGGTACAGCCTTTACGAGTGCAACCGTGGTGACACCCCGCCACACCGTAGGCGAAACCGACGCCAGGCCTCCGGAGCAGTTGCCGTAACGACGCGCGGAGGGTATTGAGTGCAACAACACCTCGCCGCGGCGCCGTGACCCCCTGTCCGAACCGTCGAGACGTGGCTCGTGTGGCGTAACGGGCGGACATCCATTGCAGCACATCTATGCCGTCGGGAGAGTCGGTTTCGACTTCGGTAGCGAAGCCAGACAAGACAGCTTCGCTATGGCCATGCGCTTGGCTGGGATCTTTGATGCCTCAAATGTTCTGGCAAAGGTGGATACGACGCTCGACCCCAACGATCCACTGCAGCTAAGCCACTATCTGCTGGGTCATCCTTGGGCGGTCGAACAAATAACCTGGACATTGACATCGGAGCGCGACGTTATCTACGCGCTGGAACCCGATCTGGCCGGTCGAGCCAACTGGGGTCCACGGGTGCCGAGCCCGGCCATCGACGCTCGTGCAAACCTGCTGGGCGGACCGCCGCCCGCGCCCATGGGCCCGCCGGTGGCCATGCCTGCCCTGTATTCGAAATTCATCACGGCCCTCATCGGTCAAGCTGATCACGCCAGCAGCCCCACCTACGTCTCGCGTATCTCGCTGGCCGGATCTTTGACCACGCGCACCGCTAGGCTGCTTTCCGGCCAGATCGTGCCCGTGGTCGAAGTAGGGGCCCAGGGCGCCCGACCCGACATCAGCCGGAGCTTGAAGACGTATCCTTTTCAGCCGAACGTGGCTATCTTGCAGCAGAATTCGGTCGCCAACGCGGTGTCAGATCTCTTCGACAACGGAGAAGGAGCCACGGTGTCGCCACGGCGGCAAGCAGTTGGATCACACAAAAAACCGCTCGCCCTGCCCACCAGGGAAGCGGTCGACGCGGTTGTTCCCGCACTATTCGAAAAGGCATATGCAGCGCTCCGCAATCACGGTGAGGCGCCGGGCGACCGAGCGATGAATTACTTAGGAACTGAGCTGCTTCACTCGCCGAAAAAGATTGCCCTGGGCCTGATGTCGGGCTGGGTTGTCAACGATGCCGCATCCCAGGATGATCCGTCACCCGATGAGACGGCGCTCTACACGTTGGACACCGTCAGCGTGTCGAAAAGTGCGGTCGATCGGTACGATTCGGACTTCTGGGACGTTAAGCTTACCTTTTTCAATCCGAGGTTCAGCGACCGGGCAAAAATGTGCTACGTGTTCACCGTGGACGTGAGCGACGAGTTGCCAGTCGCACTTCCACGGTTCTATTGGTACCTTGCCGGATCCCGCAGCCAGCGATGATGCAAGGTGAGGTCTGTTCCGGTTTCCATTGTGAGACAACATCCATTCCACTAAGCTGTATGTGTGACTGCGGGCGATGCCGTTGGCGCAATTGGCGAATACATTACTTACCTCGACGGGGTCGACTCGATCATGGCGGCGCCGAAGAAGGGGAGTGTCCACGCCCTCGCATTGAGCTTCGGTGATTCTGCACTCGATGTCGGCTGCGGAACTGGCACCGACGTTCGGTTCGTCGCAGAAGCAGTCGGCCCGACAGGACGTGCGGTCGGCCTCGACGCGAATGCGGGGATGATCGCCGAGGCGGAGTCTCGCGCCGCGGCCTACCCCAATGTCGAATTCGTCGTCGGTGACGCCGAAGGGATGCCCTTTGAAACCGATGAGTTCGCGGCCGCACGGGTGGAGCGCGCACTGCAGCACATGCAGAATCCTGCGGCGGCCGTCGCTGAGATGGCGCGCGTGGTACGGCCGGGCGGACGACTTGTCGCAATGGAGCCTGATTGGGATACCTTGGCGATCAGTGCCGCCGACCTCGAGATGACACGGGCCGTCGTGCGGATGTCTGCCGGACGGTTCCGCCATCCCGACGCCGGCCGAAGGCTACCCGAGTGGCTTGCGCGGGCTGGCGTGGAGATCTTGCATGTCGAGACTGCTGCGGCCCCGATCCGAAGCGTTGATGTTGCTCTCGATGTCTTTCAGCTGACGCCGGTGGCGCATGCGCTGAACGCAGCGGCCTGGCTGGAAGACCTGCGCGTGCGCGAGATGCACGACGCGTTCGTCGCGTATTCGGTCGGAATCGGTGTGATTGGGGTGGTCCGCTAGCTCACGGCGATGTCGGCGCGGTCCCCACCGGGTGCGGCGTTCGAAACTTGCTCGAGTGGCCAAGATTGCACCGATCAGTGGACGTTCCTGTTGCATGTCTTCGCATTTGAGGTTATCGCAATGTCGAGCGGCGCATCGACGGGTCGTTGCCGCCGATGCGCCGCCGAGTGCTGGGGTCAGTATTCAAATGAGGCTGGCGAGGGCCGGCAGAGCCACGGGTGCGACTGAGCGGGCGACGCTGCCCAACGTATCCCAAAAGCTTGACGCCTCAACGCCGGCGCTGTCCGCGAAAGCCGCCGCACCAGCCGGTGTGCGGTCGATTGACGGCGCTTGACGCGGTAGCATGCTTTTCGTTGTGGACATGAGTATCTCCTGTGATTGTTGTTATAGAGGTTTGGCGCAACATGTTTGGTGAGAATGTCGGTAGTTCCTCCCTTCACATTGCGTGTCGAGCGCGGGTCAGATCTTGCGGCCATGCTGGCGGGTCGGCATCCATGCGACTCGGCTGGGCAGGGCGTTCGCAGGTTTAGAAGCCACAGCGCGCCGCCGCATAAGGCGCCAGTGTCGGACAGATTGCGGCGCCGAACGGGATTGCCAGCGAGAAAGGCCGACACGGATCGTAGGGATCGAGCCCATAGGACCCGAACCTCGAAAACCGCACGATTTTGCGGGTCCCGTCGAGGTCTTCGAACGTTTGGTCTGGCCCCAGCGTGTTGTACATGAGCGGTGTTTTGTCGGGGTTTCGAGCTGACGGAGATCGGTCGATGAGTTTCGATTGAATTGGGAGGAAGGGACTTCCAGGACGTTCGACGGTCGCGAACGCCGGCTCGGGCCGTTGCTCGAGCAGTCGCGTTTCCGGTATCTTGAGCGCGGTCGGAAGATCGCGGCCAGAATGCATCCGTTCCGCCGCAGAGGCAAACCTTCGGAACCCGCGGCCGGCGGTGTCAGGCCCTAGGGCCGCGTTGGTCGGATCGGTCATCATGCCTCCGTCGGTCAATGGTGTATTGCGTGTATGCAACCGGGCGCATTAGATACGGTTTGAGGAGCAGGTTGCGGCGCATCGGCGGCCACGCCGCCGATGCG
>Ga0335075_10001942_pt1 | contig 33577 bp, 30 predicted proteins | sample Lox_Sample_24_FD_206723 | JGI IMG/M metagenome (GOLD analysis project Ga0335075, IMG submission 206723) | Soil microbial communities from Loxahatchee National Wildlife Refuge, Florida, United States - Lox_Sample_2.4 | ecosystem: Environmental > Terrestrial > Soil > Wetlands | place: USA...
TCAGCACCCTCACGTCTCTTCGCTCGAAGTCAAGGCAGCAGTGGTTCTTGCGCTGCACACTCGCAGAGACGAGCGGATACTACCACAAACCCTCGGATGAGAACATCAAGGCGCAATGAGGGATGCGTTAGCGGCGGTTTCCAGGCTCTTCAACGGCAATACGAAGCGATTTGAGGAAGTTCACATCCTGAACTGTGAAGGTTTCGTTCTCGACCGCGGCCGTGGGGTCCGGCGATTCGAGCTGGGCCGCGGGCTGCTGTTCCAGCTCATTGAGGCCGATGGTCGCTTCCAGCATCAGCAGGACGTCAAACCCCTGCTTGCGAATGTCTTTCACCACGCCAGCGATGTGCTCCGACTCGGAAACGCTTTCATGTATGGCTTCGCCCAGTTGCTGGACAAGGTTCCGTAGTTTTTGATTCAAGGCTTCGCTCCGTTTCCACGCCGGGTTATGCGAGGGCGCGTTTTTCGTGGTTTCCCTTACATTACTTCCGATGCGCGGCGGAGGCAATTCGAATCAGATTCGGCTGCTACACTTTTGTGTATGGAGCCGATCCGTCTTGGGCGCAAACTCGGTATCGGGGTCCGCGTGGCATCGGGGCTTGTGCGGGATCGCGCTTCGCAAGCCGCTCATTCCATACAGCAAGAGGCTCCAGCCAATGCGAAGCGAGGAGCGGAGCGTGGCCGCGCTGTTGCGAAAGGTGCAAGAAATTTCGGGAAATCCGTGCTTGGGCCGTTCGCCCATGCTGGAGGGGTGCTGTGGCTGGAAGTGACGGGACTCTTCTTCGCGCTGTTTGGACTTTTCTTTGCGCAGAACGCCTGGAAGCTGCGCCACGCCTGGTATGCGGGCCCTGAGCACTCGCGTTTCCTGATCTACGTTGCTGTAACAGCCGTCTTCTTCTACTTCACCTTCAGCTCGTTTTATCGCGCGAAGAGGAAAGAGCGGATGAAGCGCCGGCAAAGCCAGGCAGCTACCCGGTAATATTTTTCGCTTTACCATGAGCGAGTCTTCAAAGAGCGATGTGCAGGCGATCCGCGATTTGATGGATGCCTGGCTGCGGGCGACGGCCGACGGCGATCTGCAAACTGTACTTGCGCTCATGTCCGACGATGCTGTTTTTCTTGTCCCGGGGCAACCGCCGATGCAGGGCAAAGGTGCATTCGCGGAGGCCTTTCAGGCAATGGCGCGGGCGGTTCGCATCGAGGCGACGCATGAGACCAGGGAAGTCCAGGTTCACGGCGGCATGGCCTGGTGCTGGAGCCATCTCAACGTGACGATTACGCCGCGCAGCGGCGGCCAGCCCTCGCGCCGTGCCGGGCACACGCTGTCGATCCTGCGAAGAGAGACGGCAGGAAACTGGGTTGTGATTCGGGATGCGAATCTGCTTGCACCGGCGTAAGTGAGTCGTTGCGTCTCTGGCGGGCTACAATACCCAGTTCCCATGTCGTCGCAGAAACCCAAGCCCGTCTACACCGCCGCCGACCTTGACGCCATCGGCTTCGACCCTGAGCGCGATCTCGGCTATCCCGGAGAATATCCCTTCACGCGCGGCATTCAGCCGACGATGTATCGCGGGCGCCTCTGGACTATGCGTCAATATGCGGGCATGGGCGACGCAGAAGAGTCCAATCACCGTTACAAATTTCTCATTGCCAATGGGACGGCGGGATTGTCCGTCGCTTTCGATCTTCCTACGCAGATCGGATATGACTCCGACGATCCTATGGCTCTCGGAGAAGTCGGGAAGGTTGGAGTCGCGATTGATTCGATCGAGGACATGACGAGGCTATTCGACGGCATTTCTCTCGACAAGATCTCCACCTCGATGACCATCAACGCGACGGCGAGCATCCTGCTTGCGCTTTACGTCGCCGTTGCCCGGCGCACCGGAGCAGACATCAAGAAGCTCTCCGGCACCGTGCAGAATGACATCCTCAAGGAGTACATCGCGCGCGGAACCTATATCTATCCCATCCCGCACGCGATGCGGATCGTGACGGATATGTTTGCGTGGGCCAATGAGGAAGTGCCGGAATGGAATACCATTTCAATCTCGGGTTACCACATGCGCGAAGCCGGATCGACGGCTGCGCAGGAGGTCGCCTTCACGCTCGCCAACGGCATGGCCTATGTGCAGGCAGCGGTTGACGCCGGACTCGATATCGACCGCTTTGCGCCGAGGTTATCTTTCTTTTTTAACGCGCACAACAAATTCTTCGAAGAGGTCGCCAAGTTCCGCTGCGCGCGGCGGCTGTGGGCCGCGATCATGCGCGACCGCTTTGGTGCGAAGAGTCCACGCTCGTGGATGCTGCGCTTTCACACGCAGACAGCCGGCTCCACACTGACTGCGCAGCAGCCGGAGAACAATATCGTCCGCACCGCCATCCAGGCGCTGTCGGCTGTTCTGGGCGGCACGCAGTCGCTGCATACGAATGGGTATGATGAAGCTCTTGCCCTGCCAACCGAGGAGGCGGCGCGCATCGCGCTCAGAACGCAGCAGATCATCGCGAGTGAATCGGGTGTCGCGCAGACTGTCGATCCCTTCGCCGGATCGTATTATGTGGAAACGCTCACCAATAATTTGGAGCAGCAGGCGCGGGCTTACCTTGACCGCGTCGACGCACTTGGGGGCATGCTTCGCGCGATCGAACGAGGCTGGGTCCAGCAGGAGATCCAGAACGCTGCCTACGAATACCAGCGGGCGGTCGACACGGGAGAAGCCACGGTCGTCGGCGTCAACCGCTTCACGCGGGAAGAGGAGCCTCCGATCCCGATCCAACGCATTGATGAAGATCTCGAGCGGAAGCAGGTGGAGCGCATCCGCGCGCTGCGCGCGAGGCGCGATCGCCAGCGCTGGCAGATGTCTCTGGATCGCGTGCGCGATCACGCCCGCAGCGGGGCCAATCTCATGCCTGCCATCCTTGAAGCTGTCGAGAGCTACGCGACGGTGGGTGAGATTGCCGCCGCGATGCGCGATGTCTTCGGTGAGTACCAGGAGTCGGTTGTCATTTGATCCGGCGGCGGTTACAAATTCATAGCTGGCCAGTCGCAGCGATGCCCAGCAACCCCATTCCCCGCCAAAAATTCCAACAAAAATACTTAACATAAGGGTGACATTGTGATGACATCACCCGTCTCGTGCGCGGCATAGGCTGGCTCAGGAATTCGAACCCTGTGACCCCCGCTTCCGGTCGAATCCCGCCCTTTGCCCGCAGCGCGCCGGCCGAGAGCATCCCACGACAGCGGGGCAAGAAAGCAGCATGGAGGAACATTCATGAAGTCGCTTCTGCATCTTGCCATCAGTTCGACTATGGCCCTCTCCTTAGGAGCCGTGGCATTTGGCCAGCACTACACTCAGACCAATCTGGTTTCCAATACTCCGGGCGTCGCCCCGGTCACCGATCCGACGCTGGTCAATCCCTGGGGCCTGTCCAGCAGCGCCAGCAGCCCCTGGTGGGTCTCCGATAACGTCACCGGCTTCAGCACGCTGTACAACGGAGCCGGCGCGAAGCAGTCGCTCGTCGTAACCATTCCGCCAGCCAACCCGGCTAACAAGAAAACGCCCACCGGCTCACCTACCGGCACCATCTTCAACGGTAGCTCGACCGATTTCCTCCTCGCGCCCGGCGCTCCCGCAACCTTCCTCTTCTGCACGATCGATGGAGCCATCGTCGGATGGAACGCCACTGTCGGAGTAGCCCCGGGTGCCACTCCGCCCTCCACGCACGCTATGGTCGTCGCCAAAACTACCGATGGATCGAGCTACACGGGAATGACCAGCGCTCTCATCGACGGCAAACGCTACCTCTATGCTGCGAACTTTACCAAGGGCCGCGTCGATGTCTATGACAACGCGTTCCATCCCGTACAGCTGGGCAGGGATAACTCGAACGGCTATGCCTTCGACGATGACCACAACCGGCCCGGGAACGACGCGTTTGAAGATGAGCAGCTACCCCGCAACTACGTGCCCTTCAACGTGCAGGCCATTGGCAACGACATCGTCGTTACCTATGCGCTCCATCAGGAAGGCCAGCAGATGGAAACTGACGGCCCGGGCTTCGGCTTTGTCGATATCTATTCCTCCAACGGACGCCTCCTCCAACGCCTCGAGCACGGCGACTGGCTGAATGCACCATGGGGAGTCACCCTGGCTCCGCTCAACTTTGGACGCTTCAGCCACGATCTGCTCATCGGGCAGTTTGCCGGCGCCGGAACAACCGAATTCAGCGGAGTCATCGCTGCCTACGATCTGGCGACCGGAAAATTTGAGGGCCTTCTCGAAGATACGACGGGAAAGCCGCTCTCCATCAGCGGCGTGTGGGCGATCAGTCCGGGCAACGCAAGTCCCGGCAACTATGATGCGGCCTCCTCGCCGGCCGCCGAGCTGTACTTCACGGCCCTCGCCAACCACGGCACCGGAGGACTGATGGGTTATCTCACAGCCGTTTCCACCGAACTTGTTCAGGGCAACGACCAATAACCAAAAACGAATATGCGGCGGCAGGCGAAACATTTGTTCTCCCTGCCGCCGAGTTTTGTAGCAGGGACAGTTCGTCAGAAAACAACGCCTGATAGCCCAGGGAATCAAACCAGCCCGAAGAATCACACAACATGCCCGCAGGCCGAAGAGAGCCGCCGGCGCAGCAACATCCCTCAGCTACCGCCAGACCAGCCTCGATTTCTCCGCATCGGCATCCGATACAATCCAAGTGTCGTCAGGAGACTCCCTTTGCACAGACGCAGCTTTCTCGCTTCCTCGCTGGCCACGTCGGCTCTCGCAATTGCAGGAAAATCCGGAGCGCAAACCACCTCCGGCAAGACACGCGAATATTACGAGCTGCGCAAGTACTACATGCAGAGCGGGCCGCAGACAAAGCTGACGGAGAGTTATTTGTCAGGCGCGTTGATTCCGGCGCTGAATCGCCTCGGGATGTCTCCTATTGGCGTGTTCAATCTCAGCATCGGTCCGGAAACTCCGACACTTTACGTGCTCATTCCCTCTACTTCCGTTGAGGCGCTGGTGACCTCCGACCTACGTCTCGCGCAGGATAAGGAGTTCATGCAAGCGGCGGAACCTTTCTGGGCCGCTGCAGCGAAAGAGCCGCCCTACATCCGGATCGAGAGCACGCTACTGACCGCCTTCGAAGGATGGCCGAAGATCACCCCGCCGCCTTCGACCGCGCAGCATGCGAAACGCATCTTCCAGTTGCGCAGCTACGAAAGCGCGACCAATCAGGATCATGTGCGGAAGGTGGAGATGTTCCACAACGGCGAGTTCGAGATTTTCCAGAAGGCAGGCTTTGCGCAGGTCTTCTACGGAGACGCGCTCATCGGCCCGCGGTTGCCGCACCTGACCTACATGCTGAGTTTCGGGGATCTCACCGAGATGGACGCCAAGTGGGAGATTTTCCGCAACGATCCCAACTGGAAGAAGCTGTCGGCAGATCCGCGATTCGCCTTCGAGCCGATCGTCAGCAATATCGACAACCTGATTCTGACGCCGACAGCCTTCTCGCAGATCTAGCTAAACGTCGTTGCCTAAATGAAAGATCGGCTCAACGCCGGTAGCGCGCGCCATCAGCTTCTGCTCTTCATGCGCTTCGAGCGGCTGATAATTCTGCGCGACGTCCATGGCGAGGCGGAAGTACTTCTCGTCGCCGGGAGGCAGGGCTGCCGTGATCGGATGTCCCAGCGTCCAGCGAAGGCCCAGCGAAGCTTCGTCGGGATAAGCGGCGGGCTGGTACCAGCATTTTGGTTCGGGATGGTTCTGCTTCTGATCGGCTGTCCACACGGTCTTGGCCATGCCCTTCAGAGCCAGAATGCCCATGCCTTTCTCCTGCGCGCGCTTCAGGATCTGAGGGCCGAAGTTCGCCTGTGAGAAGAGCACAAAATTCACCGGGAAAAGCACGGTGTCGAAGTTATAGCGGTCCATTGCCGCTAACGCTGTCTCCGCCGAATGCACCGAAAAGCCGATGTAGCGGATCTTGCCTTCTTTCTTAGCCGCTTCCATCGTCTCCATCGCGCCGCCCGGCCCCAGCACCTTGTCGAGGTCGGTCATTTTTGTCAGCGCATGGAACTGGTAGAGATCAAGGTGATCGGTGTCGAGCAGGCGCAGCGATTCCTCGAGCTGTTTGCGTGAGTCGTCCTTCATCCGGCCTTCGGTCTTGCAGGCGAGGAAGCAATTCTTGCGATACGGAGCGAGCGCCGGGCCGAGCCGCTCCTGCGCATTGCCATAGCTGGGAGCGACGTCGAAATAGTTGATGCCGCGGTCCACGGCCTCGGCGACGATGTTCTTCGACGCGGTTGTGTCCTCGTTCATCACAACGATGCCGCCAAAGCCGATCATGGACAGATGCTCTCCGGTTTTGCCGAGCGGGCGACGAGCGATGGGATTGGTTGGCGTGTTTGTGGCCGACGCAAACCTGGTTGCGGCGGTGGCAGCAGCAGCGAGGACGCTCTGCTTCAGGAAGTCGCGGCGTTCCATAGGGGGACCTCGGTCGGTGAGATAGGTCGGGCCGGCTTACTGAAATTATTTTCTCAGAGAAACCTGCCGCGGAGGCGTGATCGGCGATTTTTAACCGGGCTTTCAGCTGAGGACGTTGGTTTCAACGGCCTTTTGTGCCCGGCCTGCTGCGCAATCGGTAGAAACAGAATGCGATGAGATTGCTGATCACGGTCGTGCCTGCGATCTTGATCGCGTAAGTGCGCGCGTTGACGACATCGACGAAGGGAAAGACCGAGATCAGAAGACTGAAGAGAGTTGCGACGAAGCCTACGGCGGAAGTCCACCGGAGCCATCGCGGCAGAGAGCGTCTCAGTGTGGCGGCTCCGGCGAGAGGGATGGCAAACATCGCAAGGTAAGACAGTTCGTAATGCGTGAGGCTGGCGTTGGAAAGCAGCTGGAAGGCTTCCTGGGCATGGACGCCGATATTCGCCAGCACCACCAGCAGAAAGACCAGGGCCGCGGTGAAGATGGTCGAATTGGTGGGGATGCGCCGGGTGGGATGCAGCCGCGTAAACCAGGCGGGAAGCAGCGCGTCCCAGCCGACGGTCATGGGCAGGCGCGTGACGCCGGTAAAGATGTAGCTCGAAGCGCCAAGCAGGCGCAGCTGGAGCAGGAAGATCGCGGCAATCGCGAAGAGATTCCCCGTGCCGGTATTGCCGAGCGCGGCGCGAAGCGTCTGAGGAATCGGCGCAATGAAGTCGATGTGACTGATGGGCACGAATGCCGATACTGAACTTGTTCCGAGGATGAACATGGCGCAGATGATCGGCGAAGAGATCCAAACGGATTGGCCGATGGCCCGGGCGGGCTGCCTGCTCTCACCGGCGAGAATCGCGATGTACTCGAGACCGCAGAGCGCGCCGAAGAGCATTTGTCCAAAGAGGGCGAAGGAGTGCAGGGTCGGCGGCGGAAGCTTCACGACGAGAGGCGTCCAGTGAATCGGCATGTGCCGCGCCAATCCCCACATGGGCAGAAAGATCAGCACAACAAATACGGTCAGCATGGCAGCGCCGCCGATGTTGTGTATCCACTTACTCAGCTCGAGGCCGCGAAGGGCGGCGATGGTAACTGCCGCGATCATGACCGTGACAATGGCGAGCGAAGCGACAGGGCTTTCAGGAAGCCACGCGGCTGATGGTCCGATGAGATACGAGAGCTCGGTGGGAATGGCATAAAGGATGGTCGCGGTAACGGCGATGCCGTAGAACCAGATGTTCCATGCGGTAAGAAATCCGCCGATGTCACCGAAGGCGCGATGCGCCCAGACATAGAGGCCGCCTTCGAGCGGCATGACACGGTTGAGTCCGATGACGGAGCCGGCCATAGGCACGTAAAACAGCAGCATGGCAGCGATCCACATCACCGTCTGCGCGCGGCCGAGACCGGCGGCTACTCCGACCCAAGAACTGCCGACGACGCAGAGGATCTGCGTCAATACCAGGTCGCGCAGACCGAGCTGGCGGCGCAGATGATGATCTTTTTCTGATGAAGAGAGGCGGCTGGACACCTTGAGCAATCGTCGCACATCGTGCGCGAGAGCGATGTGCGTGCCTGCGCGATACGGCTTCCGATGCTACTCGCAGAAGACCCGGACCTTGACCTTTTGCTTCTTGTGATCGAGATCGTCCAGGTCGACGTCGACGGTCAGGTCCTCGAGGTGATTGACGATTTCCTCAAGATTCCCGGCATTGATCCCGCTCATGTCGAAGGGAATGCCCTGATCGTGCAGGGCCTTGTCGACATGCTGGCGGGCCTGCGGTGGGATGAGATTGGCCAGCTTGACGCCGGCGCGCAGCAGCTGCATGGGGACGCGGGTGTTCACGCGCACCGGACCGTGCGCGTCGGCCGGATCATCCGACTCGACAATGACGCGGAGGTACCTTGGCCTGACGGTGGTACGCGATCCGGGGGCCGGGGCGGTATCGCGCTCGAGGGCAGCGATCAGCCGCTCGGCCTCCTCCGCGGTGATTTTGCCGGCAGCGAGCATCTCCAGAACCTGGCGTCGAGTTTCGCTCATCATGCTTCTCCTTCAGAAAAATATTCGCTGCCACTCAGAAAATGTTCAGCAGCATCGACACGCTGTCGTTGACCACTTCCACTTGTGTTCCGCGCAGAGCAGCCAGCACCCGCAATATCGCCCAGACAGCCATGAATGGATTGAGCCGCGCACAGATTGCGGCCACGAAGAGGACCGGGACAATGAGCACCAGCAGAGGCAGCATCAGCACCCAAAGCAGCAGGAAGGGAATCGACAGCCGAAAGCCACGCACCCGGTAATCGCCAACACGCACCGCTCCTGCAACAGGGATCATGGCAGCTCCTCCAGCTCTCGAATCGCGTCGGCGGCAGTGACTTCACCGGCTTTCAGGCGCTCCATGATTGCGTCGCGGATCTCAGAGCGAGACGGCGCCACATTCGTCTCGACGAACTCAAGGCTCTGGGCAATGCGGTTGAGCCGGGACTTGATGGTCGGATAGCTCACTCCGAAAATCTGCTCCATCTCCTTGATAGAGCCGTGGCAACGAATGAAGGCGGTGACAAAGACCTGGTCTTCGGAGCTGAGGCGGGCCAGCTGGGGCAGCTCGAAGCGGCCCTCGATAGCGATGTCTTTTCCGGCCAGGCGGACACGCTCAACTACGATAGGGGCGCCCAGCGTCAGTCGCGTCAGTTCCTGCCAATCGGATTCTCGATGTGTAGGCATCAGATAAATTAATAATATCTATTTCATACTTAATTTAATTAATAAATGTCAAAGGAAATTAATAAAAATATCGACAAATTCCAAAGATGCGCAGGCGGTGCAGCTCTGCCGGACGAGATGCCGACTGACTTTGCGTCTAACTGGCAGATGCAACGTCATTTTCCCGGGTGAGCGTCCTTCCTTCCCGCGAGGGCGTATAAGGAGGTAATCAAATAAGGTTGGCTGGTTCCTCGGAGGGCCAATGTTCGTTCAGGATCTGAAGTCCGCTTTACGGCAGCTTCGTACTGCCTGGGGATTTGCACTGCTCGCGATCGTCACCCTTGCGCTGGGGATCGGGGCCAATACGGCGATGTTCACGGTGGTTGAAAGCGTGCTGCTTCGTCCCCTGCCGTATCCGCACGCGGATCGGCTATTGAATATCGGCCCTAAGGGAGTGAAAGGATTCGGGTCGATGTCGTACCTGAACTATCGCGATGTCCGCGACCAGACGCAGCGAATGGCGGCGGTGGGGGGCTACTCAGAGGATGTCAGCGTAGTGGAGGGTAAGGAGGGCTCGGTCAGCGTACTCGCACCACGGATGACGCCAAATATCTTTCCTATGCTGGGAGCGCAGCCGCTGATTGGGCGTACGTTCACGACGTCGGACGGCGAGGCAGGCGGTCCGCAGGTAGCACTGCTTTCCGAGGGGCTGTGGCGGCAGAGTTTCAGCGCCGATCCTGGGATCCTGGGCCGCAACGTGAAGATCGGCGGAATCGAGCGCACGGTTGTGGGAGTGATGCCGGCGAGCTTTCGCTTTCCTGATTCCATCGGACCAGAGATTGAAACGGGTCTATGGCTTCCCTTACAGCCAAGCGGCGAAATGCTGAAGGACCGCGGATATGATTTCTTCAACATCCTGGGAGAGGCGAAGGCCGGCGTAACAGCGGCGCAGGTGCAGCAGGAGCTGGATGCCATCGCTCAGCGCATCCGGCAGGCTGATCCGAAGGAGTCCGAAGGATTGGCCTTTGATGTGACCCCCTATCAGGAATTGCTGACCGGGCCAGTGCGGCCGGTCTTTCTGGCTCTGCTGGGTGCGTTGCTGCTGGTGCTCTTGATCGCGTGCGCTAATGTTGCGAATCTGCTGATTGCGCGCTGCCTGGGGCGCAAACAGGAGTTCGCGGTGCGAGCTGCGCTGGGCGCGAGCCGAGTGCGGCTGATGGGCCAGCTGTTCGCAGAGGGCGCCGTGCTTGCCTTGCTGGGGTGCGGGCTGGGCGTGATCCTGGCGCGTCTTGCCCTGGTGGCCATGGGGAAGCTTCCCGGCGGCACGATTCCACGCGCGGACCTGATCAGCATGCACTGGACGGTGCTGCTGACGCTTGCGGTGGTTGCGACTGCTACGACGGTCCTGTCGTCGCTGCTGCCGGCGCTGCTGGTCTCACGGACTGACCCGCAGCCGGCTCTGCAGGCTGCTTCGCGCGGGATCGGCGCACGATCGGTGAGTGGACGGCTGAGCGGGACTCTGGTTGCCGCGGAGGTTGCTCTGTCTACGTTGTTGCTGGTGGGGACGGGGCTGCTCTTCCACACGTTGTGGAATCTGGAGCATGCGCGGCTGGGCTTTGACGTAGATCGGATAACGACATTTACTGCCATGCCTGCGGACGCGGCAGGGTTTTCGAGCATGTCGGTTTCAGCAGACACCACGAATGCGCCGGTCTCTATCGCGTCGACGATTTATGGGCCGACGCTGGATCGAATGAAGCAAGTTCCCGGTGTACGGTATGCCGCTCTGGCGACGGCTCCTCCGCTGGCCGGCATTGACATGCATTCGAGCTTCGATATTGTTGGCCATCCGTCTACTCCCGGGCATCATCCGGAGACGCGGGTGACGGCGGCGAGTGAAGACTATGCGCTGGCCCTGGGGACACCGGTTCTGCGGGGGCGAATGATCAGCGCGGATGACACGGCGGCGACGATTCCGGTCGTTGTCATCAATGAAGCGCTGGCGAAGAAGTATTTCGCGGGTAAAGACCCATTGCAGCAGCAGATTGACCTTGGCGGCAAAGACACCGGCATGGTGAAACCGCTCACGATTGTCGGAGTCATCGCGGACCAGGCGGATCGCAGAGTCGGAGGCGACGTACAGCCTTTGCTGTTGATTCCTTATCGCCAGGTACCAAGTACATCGCTCTTCTACCAGGCATTGCTGAAGACAGTAGTTTCTTTTGTTGTAAAGACTCGCGGCGCCACTCCGATTGCGCCGGAGATGCGCTCGGTTTTCAAGCAGACAGCTCCTGATTATGCCCTCGATAGTTTCCAGACGATGCAGGAAACGGTGGATGCCAATACGTTCAGCCAACGGCTCGGGCTTTATCTCGTCGGTTCTTTTGCCGGGCTGGCGATCGTGATGGTGATTGCCGGGCTCTATGGCGTGCTGGCGCAACTGGTCAGCTACCGGCGCCGGGAAATCGGCGTACGGATGGCGCTGGGTGCGACGCGCGAGGGCATTGCGAGGATGATTCTGAGGCAGGGCGGGGTCCTGATCCTTGCGGGGCTGGCCGCGGGACTTGTGCTGGCGGTATTCGTCGGCCAGCTGATCAAGAGTTTCCTCTACGATGTAAAGCCGATCGACATCGGGACCTACGTTGGTGTGGCTTTCCTGCTGCTGGTGGTCGGATCAGTCGCTTCGTTGATTCCGGCGTACAGTGCTTCGACGATTGAACCGATGGAGGCATTGCGGGAGGATTGATGAGGCGGAGGTTCCCGAGGTGGACCGGAAATCGCTGCATCAGTTCGTTCACAAATTTATAGCGGCGCGAAAGTATGGCGTGATCTCGAGCATAGGTCCGCAGGGAGAGCCGCAATCCGCGCTTGTGGGGATTGCGGTGTCACCCGAGCTTGAGATTGTTTTCGACACGGTAACGACATCGCGAAAATATCCAAACCTGAAGGCTGATCGACGGATCGCCGTGGTTGTCGGCTGGGAGGGCGAGCAGACGGTCCAATATGAAGGGCTCGCCGTCGAGCCGGAGGGGCGGGAGCTCGTCTACGTGAAAGAGGTTTATTTTGCCGCGTGGCCCGACGGGGTGGAACGTCAGAAGTGGCCGGCGATTGCGTATTTTCTAGTGCGTCCAAGCTGGATTCGCTACAGCGACTTCGATACGGGGCGAGTGGATGAGATGAGCTTCTGATCGCAAAGAGCAATCAGGCATCCCGGTGCTGCGCACCGTGCCAGATTGTGCTGATGATGATCCGTTTAGCCCGCACTCGGTAGAGGATGATGTAAGGCGTGCCTCCAACCACAAGTTCCCGGACGTCAGGCTCAATCCCAATCCGCCCAGCATGTGGATGATGTCTCAACACCTCAACCATCGCGACGATGCGTATCACCAGCCGTTCCGCGGCATCAGGTTTATCCAATGCGACGTAGGCACGAATTTCGCGCAGCCGCGCCCTTGCCAGCCGTGACCAGACTATTTCCATCGGTCTTTGTGGAGGTTCCGGTATCACAGAGTATCGTCGTGAACCTTGCCGCAGATGCATTTCGGAGGCGGCAGCTCATTATCGGTACCCCAGGATAGAAGCCACGCCTTCATATCCTCGTGACGAATGTAATGGCCGGCTTCAACCTCGCGGTCAGCCTGACGAATTTCGGCCAGCATCCTCTCGTGGTCGGCAACGTAAGATTCAACCGCATCGGCAATGAGGAAATTCGAACTGCGCCCGGAATCCTTGGCGAGTTTTGCCAGACGCTTTTTCACTCCCGGTTTCAGTCGGATGCTGAAGGTTGTGCTCTGTGTGTTTGCCATAAACACATTGTTGCACGGATAGACCAGACACAATCTACTCGATTAAAGCCGCTTTGGCCTGTTTTCCTACACTCACCTCAATCCGAGACGGCCGTGACACCTCAAGAAGTCGATCCTTCCGTTTTGAACCATCGATATGAACACCGGCGTCTACCTGCCGTTCGCCTGCACTTCTGGATTCGCATATTCCCAGAGCCACCAACAGTTTCGGAACGTTAATCGGAAAAGGCAGCGAGGGATCCTCCTCAAATCGGCCCAAAAGTACCTTATCTGCTACGACCACGTCCCTCCAATGAATGTGAACCTCTTCAACGTCTGAGAGATTCTTCTGCTGGAACTGGCGCGACCAATTCTCATCGGCAGATCGGGTAGCATCTTCGGAGTGGAAGCCGGAGACAATCGTCCGGGCGAGTTGCTTCTTGGCTTCCATGGGGTGGAGTTTGCCGGATGCGACATCGGCCTGCATCTGGTCGATTTCGCTCTGGCGCAGGTCGGTAAGCAGGGTCCAGTAGCGCCACATCAGCTCGTCGCTGATGGACATGAGCTTCCCGTACATCTCCTGTGGCGGCTCGTGAATGCCAATGGCGTTGTTGAGCGACTTGGACATTTTCTGCACGCCGTCGAGACCCTCGATGATCGGCGTCATCAGAACGATCTGCGGCTGCTGGCCGAAGTCGCGCTGCAGCTCGCGGCCGGCGATGAGGTTGAATTTCTGATCGGTGCCGCCCAGCTCGACATCGGCCTTAAGCGCAACGGAATCGTAGCCCTGAGCGAGCGGGTAGAGCATCTCGTGCAGCGAGATAGGTTGCTCGTTCTGGAAGCGGGCGTGGAACTCGGCGCGCTCGAGCATTTGTGAGACGGTGAACTTGGCGGCGAGGCGAATGATGTCTTCGAAGCTGAGCTTTCCGAGCCATTCGGAGTTGAAGCGGACCTCAGTCTTTTCGCGATCGAGGATGCGGAAAACCTGGTCTGTATAGGTCTTTGCGTTTTCGTCGATCTGTTCGCGGGTGAGCGGCTTGCGCGTCGCAGAACGCCCGGTGGGATCGCCGATGAGTGAAGTGTAATCGCCGATGAGAAAAATGACCTGGTGGCCGAGGTCCTGAAAGTGCTTCAGCTTGCGCATCAGGACGGTATGACCGAGATGAAGATCCGGAGCGGTAGGATCGAATCCGGCTTTCACGCGCAGGGGGATGCCGGTCTGCCGCGACTTTTCAAGCCGCTCGCGCAGCTCCGAGACGCGGATGATCTCTGCCACGCCTTTCTGGAGCAGGTCCATCTGTTCGTCCACAGGAAGAAAGTTCGTCACCGAAGTAGAGGTCGCCATTGCTATTCCAGTATAAAGAGCTGCCTCGGGGACAAAAGCTTTGCCGCTTTGTGATCGTTCCTGGATTCCGCTGCGTCTTACTCTTCATGAGAATTGCCTGCCACAGCCCTCGTTGTGGTAGCATCCATAGCTCTTGGAGGCGAGGGATGATCGCTGTTACGAAATCCCGGCCTCCGGTCCATGCTTCGCATGAAGGATGAGGACGGAAGATTTCGCATCGCGACTGAGACGTTCTGCAGGACGCCATCACGAAATCCCTGCGCCAAGGTGCACGACACCGATCCCGCTCAACAGGTTGTCTATCAATATATGTTCTGTCTTTGCCCCGGCAGCGTCCGGGGCAAACGCATTTTCAGGAGCAACTTATGAAGTCTTACCAGGGAAGTGAGATCCGCAACGTAGCTGTAGTGGGGCATGCGCACAGCGGCAAGACAACGCTGGTGTCCGCTCTGCTGCATGCCGCAAAAATGACTCCGAAGCTCGGTCGTGTAGAAGATGGGTCGGCAGTAACAGCATATGACGAAGAAGAAGTGGCGCGACGGACAACGATGCAGAATGCCGTCGCATTCGCCGAATGGAACGGCGTCAAGGTAAACCTGGTGGACACGCCGGGTTTTCACATGTTCGTGCACGAGGCAAAGTCTGCGATGCTTCCGGTCGAGGCGGCGTTGATTGTCGTCAATACGCCCTGTGGCGTGGAGGCGATGACGGACCGTGTCTGGAAGTACGCGGATGAATTCAATCTGCCCCGCGTGGTGGTGCTCAATCAGATGGATCATCCGCGCGCCGCAACTACAGTGGAGCCGGCGCTCGAGGCCCTGCGTTCCCGCTACGGCCGCGCCGTGGTTCCTGTTCAGTTGCCGATTACCAGCAGCAAAGGCTTTGAGGGTGTGGTCGACCTGGTGACGATGGAGGCCTTCTACTATTCGCAGGGCGGGGATGGCCAGGGGAAGATCGGCGAGATCCCGGCAGAGATGCAGGCAGCTGCGAAGCAGGCGCACGAGGCACTGGTGGAACTGGTGGCCGAGGGCAAGGACGAGCTGATGGAGGAGTTCTTCGCCGAAGGAACGATCGCTGAGCAGCACCTCATCACGGCTCTTCATGAAGCCATTCGCGAAGACCGCATTTTCCCGGTGCTTTTTTCCAGCGGACTTGCCAATATTGCCACCGATCACCTGCTCGACTTTCTCAAGGTCTATGCGCCTGCTCCAATTGAGCGAGAGCCGGTGGCTGCCCGCGCAGCGCTGACCGCGGTTTCAGCCAATGGACATGCGTCCGGCGACGTGGTTGCTGCCGCTGACGGCTCTCAGGAAATTGTCATGCGCAGGGTTGACGATAAGGAGCCGGTCTCACTGTATGTCTACAAGACGATGACGGATCCTTTCGCCGGGCGCATCACTTTCTTCAAAGTCTTTTCCGGAGTGGTAAAAAACGACGCAACGGTTACGAATTTCCCGCGCCGCGGCACGGAGAAATTTGCCCATCTTTCCATCATGCAGGGCCATTCGGCGGTGCCGGTGACAGAACTGCACGCCGGGGACCTTGGCGCCGTAGCGAAGCTTCGCGACACGCTTACGGGGGATACGCTGGGCGACAAGGGCCACGAGGTCTTCTTCGAACCGGTCGCTTTGCCGGAAGCTGCCATGACCTACGCGATTGAGCCCAAGAGCCGGGCGGACGAAGACAAGCTGGCACCGGCGGTTCATAAGCTGATGGAAGAGGATCTCCTCGTGCGATTTTTCCGCGATCCACAAACCAACGAATTCCTCATAGCGGGCGCAGGGCAGCCGCATATCGAGGCGATTGTTTCGAAGCTCAAGCGTCGTTATCACACCGAGGTCACGCTCAAAGCGCCGAAAGTTCCGTATCGCGAAACGATTCGCGGGCGGGCCGAGGGGCATGGCCGTCACAAGAAGCAGACCGGAGGGCACGGCCAGTTCGGCGACTGCAAGATCCGCATTGAACCGCTCACGCGCGGGAGCGGATTTGAATTCATCAACGATATCTTCGGCGGAGCGATACCGCGGAATTTCATTCCCGCAGTTGAAAAGGGCATACAGGAATCGGCCGCGCGCGGCTATCTCGCCGGTTACCCGGTAGTCGATTTTCGCGTCACGCTTTATGACGGCTCATATCACGACGTCGATTCGAACGAGCTCTCCTTCAAGATGGCCGGGCGCCTGGCTTTCCGGAAATGCATGGAGCTGGCGAAGCCGGCGCTTCTGGAGCCGATTATGCGGGTGGAGATCGAGGCTCCGGAGGAGTTTGCCGGGTCGCTTATGGGCGATCTCAACCAGCGGCGGGGGCGGGTACAGGGTATGGAAAGCCGCGGTGCGACCACGGTTGTCCGTGCCGAGGTTCCAATGGCGGAGATGCTCAGCTATGGTTCAAGCCTGACCGCGATGACGCAGGGCCGAGGCAGTTTCCATATGGAAATGGATCACTATGACGTCGTACCTCAGCCCATTGCCGAAAAGATTCTTGCAAACGCGAAGCGGCCACAACAGGAAGAAGAAGAGGAGTGAGTCAAGGAATCTGTCGCAGTGGGAGGGTAGGGCTAAGCCTTGTTTGCCCGCAAACGGTTTTCCGCGTGTCCGCCGGGTTCAGGGGCAGATCCAGAGGGTTTTGACTGGGAAGAGGAAGCCGTTTGGCCGCGGCTCTCCGGCGCGCTTCGGGAGTTTGCACCGTTGATCACGACCAGCGGCCTCATGTTGGTGGGGAGAAAGACGCTGAAGACGGTGCCATGCCGCTCGGCCGAGGTCGAAGAGCGAAGCTGAATATTGCCGCCATAGCGGCTCAGAATCGAGCGCGTGACCCACAGGCCCAGCCCTGTGCCAGCATGACCTTTGGTGGTGAAGAAGGGCTCTCCGAGCCGCTTGCGCGCTTCGGGGGAAACGCCGGAGCCGTTATCGGCTATCGAGAAGCGCAGCCCGCGCACTCCAAGATCAGACCATTTACGAGTGTCACGGATTCGAATCGTGACGGCACCGTTTCTTTCCGAGGCTTCGATGGCGTTGGTGATCAGGTTGGATAGCACCTGGCGCATCTCGCCGGGGAATGCCGTGATTGCTTCGGATGACTCATATTGCCGCACGACACGCAGGTCCTTCTCAGAGATATTTCGTCCGTAGAGCACCAGCACTTCCTCGATGAGTTCGGCGAGCTGCAATCGCACCGGAGTGCTGCTCTCGCGGGAAAAGGTGAGGGTCTGCTTGCTGATGTGGACGACCCGGTTTAGCTCTCGCTGTGCCAGGCGCAGATATTCGGCGGACTTTTGCGAGGAGCTGCGGTCGATCTCCATCAGGTAGAGCAGGTTGGTGATGGATTCGAGAGGATTGTTGATCTCGTGGGCGATCGAGGCTGCGAGCCGTCCCAGGGTCAGCAATTTCTGATTTTCGCGCAGCACGTCTGCCGCCCGTTCCAATTCAAGCCGGTCCCGCTCCTGCTTGTTGCTCTCACGCCGTTCGCGCAACGCGCGTTCGATGATTGCGGGGAGCCGGCCCAGTTGAGTAAGGCGGACATAATCGGAGACGCCGTTCCGGAGCGCCTGGGCAGCTTCAGACTCCTCACCCTCTTTGCCGATGACAACCAGCGGTATTCGGGGTTCCGCATTGCCGGCATATTCCAGAATCTCTGCTATCCCCAATTCTTGTATTCCGGTGGTCGCTGCGAGTATCAGCTCGACAGGGCCGGAACGCAGCCGCGACAGGAATTCAACTTTGGTTCCAACCGTCTCAAGAATTACCGTCAACCCGGCCCGCCGGATGCCATCGCGCACCGAATGAGATGAGGCAAGGTCGTTGGGCAGAAGCAGGATCCTGGCTAGCGACGACGGTTGAGTTGCCCGGCTGTACTCTTGACTCATGATTGACATACCCTGAGATGCGGATTTCCTTAGCCTACGTAAATCATTCCTGGAAATTACGATGAGGGCTGCTTCCGGCTTTGTTGCTTTAGAAAGAGCTGACGGCTCCGCCATTTCACGGTCTATGACTCACAAATGATTCAAAGATCACCCACTTTTTGATGTGTTTTTCGGCAGGAAATCTTCGGCAATCTTTTGGCAACCAGGCTGCTCCATGAAACTCTAATAAAGAGCACAACTTGAAGAGCGTTCGTAACGAATGAAGATTTGCAAGCATATTGTGCCGGTAACCCTACTGGCTGGGGTTTCTCTGTGTTGCCCCTCTGCGGGGGCGCAGGCCAATCCCAATAATTCGGCTCAGAACCCTTATGTGGGGAGCGTACAGGCTGTTGCAGCAACTCCGGACGTCAAGCAGCTTACGCTGGACGACGCGATCCGTCTGGGCATTGAAAATAATCTCGCCCTCACCCTCGCTCATCTGAACGAGAAGTCAGCCGACGCACAGAAGCTGCAGCTGGAAAATGCTTTGCTGCCTAACCTGTCCATCCATGGGGAGACGGGGCTGCATCAGCTCAACCTGAGGGCAGGCGGCTTTATCCCGAAGGTCATCGCCGAGTTCGCGCCTGCCTTCGGGTTCCCTCCCAGTGAAGCGGCCACCTTTCCATATATAGTCAAGGTTGATTCCACGATCGGCCAGGTGAATCTTTCGCAGGCCCTCTTCACCTGGGCCGGGTGGGATGTCTGGAAGGCGGCCAAGGCCAACCAGAGGGCGGCCTACTACGCGACCCAGTCCTCGCGTGGACTAGTAGTGCTCAATGTTGGAACCGCGTACCTGCAGACACTGGCTGCGTCTGCGCAGGTGGATTATGCGACAGCGCTGCTCAAGACCGACGAAACGCTGCTCTTCCAGGCACGCGAGGAACACAAGGCGGGCACCGCGGCCAACCTCGATGAGCTACGCGCACGCGTGCAGTACCAGACGCAGCAGCTGACGGTGATTCAGGCACAAAACGATTTCACGAAGGCCAAAATAGCGCTGAACCGGCAGATCGGGCTGGCGCCGGGGCAGCAGATTCAGCTTACCGATGCCACCCCCTATGCCGATCTGGCAGCGATGACCATCGAGGACGCCAAGCGCGAGGCCTATGCCAGCCGCCAGGATTACCAGGAGCTCAGGCAGCAGATCATCGGGGCACGCCTGGAGCGGCAGGCGGCGAAGCACGAGCGCTTCCCCAGCATCACCTTCAACGGTAACTACGGCGTCACCGGAGTGACGGGCGAGATCTACCACGGAACCTTCAGCGCGACGGGCACTCTGAGCGTGCCGATCTTTCAGGAAGCCAAGTTCCGTGGCGACCGCGACGTTGCGGTTGCGCAGCTGGATGAGATGCATTCCCAGATGAACGACCTGACGAACAAGATCGACCAGCAACTGAGGGATAGCCTGCTGGACCTGGAGGCGGCGGCGGAGCTGGTCCGCGTCTCCCGGAGCAATGTCGATCTGGCTACGAAGACGCTGGAGCAGTCGACCGACCGGTTCCAGGCCGGGGTCGATGACAATCTCCCGGTGGTGCAGGCGCAGTCCACGCTGGCGCAGGCCCAGACGCAGTATGTGAACAGCGTCTATCAATTTAATCAGGCCAAGCTCGGGCTGGCGCGGAATCTGGGGATCGTCGATACCCAGTACAAAAACTACATCCCGACGGGCAACGGGGGCCCGGCCGGTAGCGGGACCACTAGTCAGCAGCCGCAGGGCGGGAAGTAGACCGGAGGGGCACCCCCCCTCCCCCCTCTCTTGATTTGTAACCCATTCATTCTAAGAATTTTAAGAAAGAAAGCTTGTAACCCATTCATTGCAAATGGGTTACATTGAAGATTTTGTAATCCATTCGAGCGAATGGACTTACAGGGAAATTCCGCGAACAGCAAAAAACAAAGCCCGGTCCAGACCGGGCTTGCTTGTTATCTCTATTATAGCGTTCCGGCGTAAATTGCCGGCCAGGCGCTTGTGAGGTTTTGGCGGGTGCTCTCTCTTAGCGGCTCCTGCCGGTGTAGTTCTGGGCGTAGGTGTCGCGGGGCAGCCCTTCGTTGCGCGCTTTCTGGGCCAGGGCGAAGGCCTCGTCCCGGCTCATAGCTCCTCCGATGGCGACCAGATAGGGTGCGCGGCCGGTCGGCGAAAAGACCTCAGGATGGAGATCCGGGTGCATGCGGGCTACGGTGTCGGCCTTGTGCTGGGCCTGGTCCTGATGGTTGTAGGTGTAGGCGATGACGTGCCACTGATTCCTGGCATCCACCGGCGAATGGCTCGGAGCGGGAGGGGCAGGTTGCGCTGGAGCGGGCGCTGCGGCGCTGCTTTCGGCGGCCGGGGCCGGCGCGGAGGCTGCCGGCTGAGGGTGGTTCTGATCCGCGGGACGACCGGAAAGAAAATGCCATACCAGCCAGAGAAGCAGCACGACGGCGAGGCCGATCGCGGCAAGTGATTTGGGGTTTGAAAATTTGATGCCACGGGCATCACCGGGCTCTTCATCTTCGACCGGGGCGGAGATACGGGGGAGCCGGTTGAAAGATGGAGGCGGTTCCATTTTTGCCGGTTCAGTTGATGCAGTCACGGGCGGCGGGGTCACCTCCGGCGCAGTTACGGTTGGCTGAGAGGAAACCCGGGTTTCCGACGGCGCTGTCTTCAGTGCGGCGGCGAGTTGCGCGGAGTCCCAGTCTCCGCTGATCCCGTTGCGCACGAGGCGGTCAAAGGGAGCTGACAGGGGAAGATCGCGGGCGGCGGCTTCGAGGGTGGTTTGCTGGGTGAGCGCCTGCAGCAATACGACGGAGAAGTCATGCACGTCGCGGCGTTTTGACTCGACGCCTTCTTCGCCTTCGGGGGCTTCGCGGATGCAGTCGCAGCGCAGCTTGACGGTCTCGCCGATGGCGTAAATGTGGTCCGGCTCGATGTGTTCGTGGATGAAGCCGTGCGCATGGAGGGTATCGATTGCCGAGATGAGGCTTTCGGCAAGCTGCCGCGCGTCGGGGAGGGTGAGGCGTTGCTGAGTGAGCACATCGCCGAGGTTGGCGTCGACCGGCTCCATGACGGCATAGAGGAACGAGCCATCCTCGAGCTCGACCTGGCCGAATTTTTCGAGCTTCAGGATGTTGGGGTGGTTCAGCGCGGCGACCCCGCGCCAACGGGCGAGGATTTCATCTTCGTCGAAGTGGGGTTCGATGAGGCGGATGACGCGCGGAATGCCGTTGCCGTTCGAGGTAAGAAAAAAGGCGCTGCGGCCTTCGGGCCGCAGGAGTTTTGTCAGCGGGAAGAGACCATCGATCGTTCTTCCTTCATATTCGGTCCATAGCTCCATAGGTAACTTCCTGTCATGCTTCGAATCCGGGGAAATTGTTCAAGGAAGAAAGGCCACTGAGGGCGAGAAATACAACGAACAGGCTGCGCGAAGCGAACTGGCGTGCCGCTGATCATTAAGAGTCAAACGACATTATCGTCCATTGTGCAGGCTCTCTCAATGGAAAGGATTGAAGATGCAGTATTCATTTGGGTTCGGGAGCGTGACGCAAGGGGCAATTCCCGCAGACAAGCCGACCTCAAGAGAAAAGCCCGGCGGGCAGCCGGGCTTTCCTGTCGATCATGAAGGAGCTTGGGCCGGGTTATTTCCTGGCCAGCGAATAGATGACGTTGATCGTGGTCTTGACTTCAATCGGATCGCCGTTCAGAAGAAATGGCTTGTATATCCAATCCCGCACCGCATCGAGCGACGGCTGCTGGAGCTCTTTCGGGCCTGAAACGACGGTCAACTCTTCGACTAAGCCATCCTTGCCGATCATCGCGCTCAGCACGACCGTTCCCTCAATCCCCGCTTTCTTGGCGGCTGCCGGGTACTTTGGATTGGAGCCGGATATCCTGTTCCCGGCCATCGCGTCGGCGGAGACATTCAGTGGCCCATGGTGCGAAGCGGTGTCGGTCGCGGCTGTGGAAGGGGCGTCGATATGCATGCTCAGCGCGATTGCCGACGCGCCGGTTGCGAGCCCAAAGACAACGCAGGCGAGGACGACGGCGAATCGCCGCGCTCCTCGGATTTCATCCTGTTTCTTCGCCAGTTTCATAACTCTCCTTTCAAAGGCGTTGGCATCGAAGATTCCGATGGTGTGAGGGATTCTGGCGGGCACTCCGTTCACCATGACAGAGGCCAGCCGTAAGAGCGATCGGGCGTATTCGTTTCGTCCGGAGACTTCGGCGGCCATCCGGTCGCAGATCATCTCGCGGGTTTCCATGATCCGTTCGCGGGTAAGCCAGAGCATGGGGTGGTAGCTCACCGGCAGCGAGAAGAGTTCATAGACGAGGTTCTTGAGGAAGTCATTGCGCCGCAGGTGGGCGAGCTCGTGGGCGATGGCCGCGTAAAGATCGCCGGGCGGCAGTCCGGCGGAAATGTCGCCGGGGATCTGGGCGGAAAACCGGGCAGGCAGCAGCACGAGCCTGCGGAAGAATCCGATGGTGAGCGGCCCGAAGATCCGGGATGAGATTGCAATCGAGGCGTTGTCGATTCCGAATCTTGCGCAGCACTGCGCCCAGCAGAGCCGGGCCTCGCCGGCGAGAGGCAAACTCACGGCTTCGCGACGCAGGCCGGAGAGATTTTTCCATCTCCAGATAAACCTGGCAGCGAAATAGGCGATCGCCGCTGCATAGGCAATTGCGATTGCCGCAAGCACGCCTCCGGGCAGAGGCAAAGTTCCCAATCCGGTGCCTGCGCCCATGACTACCGACACGTGGGCTTCGCCGGTGTGGCGCGTGTTGCTGATCCAGGTGAAGAGCGCAGGCAGCCATCCGCGGGGCAACGCCGAGGTTGCGGGAAGAATGCTCTGGAGGAGCAGGACACAGACCCAGACGCGGTGCTCGGCTACGTCTCCTGCGCTCCGTAGCGCGCGGGCAGCGAGCCATCCGGCGGCAAAGAGCAGCGGAAGCTGCCACAGCGAATTGAGGAGATAGGACAGAAGCCAGGATTCAAGGACCTTCATGATTCACTCTCCTTGTTGAATCGTTCGGTCAGCTCGGCCAGTTTTTTGGCGTCGATCTGGCGGTTTTTGAGCAGACTCATGACCAGCTCTTCGCTCGACCCGCCGAACATGCGATCGATCAGGTCGCGCAGGCCCTGTCCGGAGACCTTTCCTTCGCTGATTCTGGCCGAGTAGACGTAAGCGCGGCCCTCTCTCCGGCGCCTGAGTTTGCCCTTGCGCTCGAGGATATTGAGCATGGTCTGCACGGTGGTATAGGCCAGCGGCGGATCGATCTCCGCTTGCACCGCGCTGACGGTGCCGGCGCCACGACGCCAGATCACCTGCATGATCTTCAGTTCCAGTTTGGTCAGGCCGGCCTTGCTCGATTCCCGGGTCACCGTTATCTCCTAAATTGTTAGGAGATTAAGCCCGGCGAATACGGTTTGTCAACTAAGACTTTAGGACTTCCACGGGGAATCTCCCGGACGCGCATGTTGCCCGGGCGAGCAGCCTGGCGAATTAGAAGAGGTCGCGCAGGTCGCGGCGGAGGCGTTCCGGGTTGCCCTCCTGAAGGCCGGCTTCCACTTCTTCGTGGGTACGCTCCCAGATGGGCACGGCCGCGGCGAGAACCCTGCTGCCTTCGGGGGTCAGCTTCATGCGGCGGATGCGGCGATCGGAGGGATCGGTGGTGACGGCGACCAGGCCGCGGCGTTCGAGGGGCTTGAGGGCGGCGGTCAGGGTGGTGCGGTCCATGGCGAGAAGGGAGGCAACGGAGGCCATGTCGGGCGGCTGGGGGCGATTGAGCGACATCAGGAGAGAAAACTGGCCGTTGGTGAGGCCGGCCGGACGCAGCGCCTCGTCGAAGCGCCGGGCCAATGCCCGCGCCGCACGCTGTACATGGAGGCAGAGGCAACAGTCGCGGACCCGGAGGGTGGTTGCGAAGGGAACGGTTGCGGCGGTTGACATGGGCACCACTATGTTGATATCAACATATCTCAGAACATAAGCTCTTGACAAGTACCATCAGTAAGCGCAGACTAACGTTAGTTTTTACTTACCCAAACAGACGCGTACTATTTCCGGGAGCACGGAGCGGCCGGATTAGAGCGCGCAGACGGGTAATCGCCGAAGCCGGAAGCTGCCCCCAAAAAGGATCGGCCGGAGAATTTTCCCGGATATTTGTCGAATTCGGGTCTGGCCGTTCGACTACATAGTGAATGCAGGGCAACCGGCCTGCCATGGAGGACCCGATGATGTCATTTCTTCGCGATTTGAAGATTGCCGCGCGCTCCCTTTCGCGCGTTCCCGCTTTGTGGGTTACGGTGGCCCTGACGCTGGCGCTGGGTATTGGAGCCAACGCCGCTATTTTCAGCGTGGTTCGCGCGGTGCTGCTGCGCCCGCTGGCGAATCGCGATGAGGACCGGCTGCTGTATATCCGGCAGAGCGCGCCCGGCATCGGCGAGACGAACGCGGCCTTCTCGATTCCGGAGATTGATGACCTGGGCAAGAATCTCAAGACGATCAACGAACTGGGCACCTTTTCGGCGATCGACTTCACGATTGTGGGGCTGGGCGCGCCGCGCGAAATCCCCGCCGGGGTGGTGGACGGCCATTACTTTGAAGTGATGGGTCTGCGTCCGGTGCTGGGGCGGCTGCTTGGTCCGTCGGATGACGGGCCGAATGCGCAGGGCGCGGTTGTGCTGACGTATAAGTTCTGGACCACGTCGCTGCACTCCGATCCCAGTGTGCTGGGAAAGGCGGTGCGCCTGGAGAGCTTTGCGGGGTCGCGCAACGCGGTCATCGTGGGTGTGCTGGAGCCGTCGGTGCCGTATCCGGTGGCGACGGAGATCATTGCCAACGTGGTGACCAGCCCGCATCACCTGTCGGCGACGATGGTGACGGGGCGCGAACATCGCATGACGGAGCTCTTTGGGCGGCTGGCCCCGGGCGCCACGCTCGAGGGGGCGCGCGCCGAGCTGCGCACGGTGTATGCGGGGATCATGGCGGCGCATCCCGAGGTGTACAAGTCCGCGGATCGCTTCCAGATCGACGTGAGGCGGATGCACGATCAGATCAACGCGCGCGCGAATACGGTTCTGTGGGAGCTGTTCGCGGCCTCGGGGCTGCTGTTCGTGATCTCGTGCTCGAATGTCGCCAACCTGGTGCTGGCACGAACGGTGCGGCGCGAGCCGGAGCTGGCGGTGCGCTCGGCGCTGGGAGCAAATACGGCGGCGCTGCGCCGGGCGCTGCTGGCGGAGAGCGTTCTGCTGTGCGGCAGCGGCGTGGTGGCGGCGGTGATTCTGGCGGCTCCGATGGTGGCTATCCTGGGGCGCTATGCCGCGCGCTTCTCGGTCAGGGCTGACGGGCTGAAGCTGGATTTCAGCCTGGTGTGGTTCGGCATCGCGCTGGCGCTGGTTGCCGCGGTGTTTCTGGCATATATTCCGCGGCTGCCCGCCGGAGATGCTTCGCGGGGACTGGCGCTGACGGGCAGCGAAGTTCGCATGACGGGAAGGAGCGGCAAACGCCTCCGCGTCTTCGCCGTGATGCAGATTACGGCGTCTTTTCTCCTGCTTGCCGGGGCCGGCGTGCTGATGCGCACGCTGTACGTGCTGGAGCACACGCGGCCGCCTTTCGATACGGCGCATGTTCTCGCGGTGAATCTCCCGGTGATCTCGTATGGGCGAACGCCGGAGCAGGTACGCGATTTCTATCACGAGGCCAGGCGCCAGGTGGCGACTCTGCCGGGCGTGGCATCGGTGGCTACCGGATTCAGCGTGCCCTGGCGCGACGATCAGGGGCTGGGCATCAGCTTTGCTTTCGCGGCACAGGGTGCGACGCGCAAGAATGGCCTCGATGACCTGCGGGCGAAGTTCCGTTCCGTATCGCCGGGATTCTTCGCGACGATGGGGCTTCCGATTGTTGAGGGGCGCGATTTCCGGGATACCGACAAGGACGGCTCGGAGCGCGTGGTGATCGTCAGCCGGAGCCTGGCGAACACTCTCTTTCCCGGTCAGCCGGCGCTGAACCGCGAGCTGCGCTGGACCGACAGCGTGATGAAGTTTATCGGCATCAGCTACGAGCCGCGCCGGATTATCGGTGTGGTGCCGGATATCGACGATGAGAACATCATCCCGTCACCGGCGATGACGGTGTACCAGCCGGCGGATCAGGAAGGCTGGCAGGGACGGCTCTTCGTGCGCACCAAGGGAGATCCGTATTCGGTGGTTCCGGAGATCACGCATACCATCCGCAACATGGCTTCGGACCAGCCTGTGGAGCACGCGAGCTCACTGCAGGATATTCGCACGGAAGTCCTGGCTCCGGATCGCCTGAATGCGATTGTCTTCGGCGGGTTCGCCGGCGTGGCCCTGCTGATTTCGGTGGTGGGCGTGGCCGGCGTACTGGCGTTTTCGGTCAGCGGGCGGACACGCGAATTCGGCATCCGCATGGCACTGGGCGCCCAGCCGCGTCACATTCTCACGGATGTGCTTCGCGAGGGACTGGTGATTGCGTGCATCGGCGTCGGCGCAGGCATTGGAGTGGGCTTTGCGCTGGCGCGCATCATCGCCAGATATGTGGGAGAAGTGCACCTTCCGGGGGCGCTCTCATTTGTCGCGGCGGCCCTGGCGATTCTGGCTGCGGCGTTGATTGCGTCGGCGGTGCCGGCGATACGCGCCGCCAGGGTCAATGCGGTGGAGGCTCTGCGGGCGGAGTGATGTGCAGCCTGGAGGCGGCTAGGCTTCCGCGGGCATTTTCCAGCCGACCAGCGCGATGAGCAGCGTCAAGAGCAGGATCGATGCGAGGAGGGTGACGCAGGCCGGCCATCTGCCCAGGTTCCAGACATAACTGGGGATGACTCCGCCTGCGGTTCCTCCGAGGTAATAGCAGCAGATGTAGAGCCCGGCGGCCGAGGCGCGCGTTCCCGGGGCGGCGGCGTGCCGCAGGAAACTGTTGGCGGTCGCCTGAGCGACGAAGACGCCGGTGCAGACCAGGCCGAGTCCGGGGAGGACGACGATCCATAAAGAGTGGCTGAGGGTCAGGAGCACGCCGGCGAGCGCGGCACAAATGGCGATGACGATGCCGGGCCGCATGCCGAGACGGGCAACCAGGTATCCGCCGGCAGGAGTGACAACCAGACCGATGAGATAGATGGCGAAGAGGTAGCTCAGGTTCGCGGTGGAGAGCCGGAAGGGCGGGTCGGCGAGATAGAACGTGATAAAGGTGAAGGTCCCGACCAGGCTGAAGAGCATCCCGAAGCCGACGGCGAAGGTGGCCAGGAGCCGGGGATTGCGGAAGTGGGCCAGCATGGATCCAAGCTGCGCGGAGAGAGACGGATGGGGCGCCGGCGGGATAGGACGCTGCTCACCCGGCAGCCAGCGGGCGACCATGGCGGCTCCGGCGAGGGTAAAGCCTGCGAGCAGCACAAAGGACCAGCGCCAGCTGTGGTGCTCGGCGATAAGCCCGGCGATGATGCGGCCGAGAAATCCGCCAAACGCCGTGCCGCTGACGTAGATGCTCATGACGACAGGGATGGCGTGGCGGTCCCACTCTTCGCCGATGTAGGTGATGGCGATGGCGAAGATACCGGGCAGGATGAGTCCCTGAAGAAAGCGCCAGAGGTCGAGTGAGTCGAGGCCGGGTGCAGTTGCTGCGAGCAAGGTGGGGATGGCGAGTGCGACGATGGAGGCGACGATAACGCGCTTGCGGCTCAGGCGCTCGGCGAGGGCTCCGAAAATGGGCGCGGAGATGGCGACTCCCAGGGTGGCGGAGCTGACGGTTAGGCCTGCTACGGATTTCGAGGCGTGGAAGATATTTGTGAAGAGCGGCAGCAGCGGCTGGGTGACGTAGAGGTTGAGAAAGGCGAAGACTCCGCAGAGGCAGACGGCGGCGACGGCCGTAGGGGATCCGAGGCCCGCTTCGTCGGGCGGAGGCAGCTGCTCCTCGATGCTCTCAAGCGCCAGCGCGCCGAGGCGGCCTTGGGGAAAGCTCTCGTCAGCGGAGTCCATGCTTCAGAGTACGGAAATCAGATGGAATGGTAAAAGCCACCGACGGAGACGCCGAGAGCGGCGATGACCTGACAATCGGCCAGCCGGGACGGTATAAACAAAGCAGGCATGCCTGATCGTCCCCCAAGCGGAGCCGCAGCCGCATTCCTTTCCAGCGATTTCCGTCGATACCAGTTGGCACGCATCATGGCCATCATCGGGGCGGAAGCGCAGTCGCTTGCCGTGGCGTGGCAGGTGTATCAGATGACCCACAAGGCGATTGACCTGGGCTATACAGGGCTGGCGCTCTTTCTGCCCGGGCTGCTGTTCATCCTGCCTTCCGGGCACGTGGCCGACCGCTTCGACCGGCGACGCGTGATCCTGGTGTGCTACTCGCTGCAGTGCCTGTGCACGCTCACGCTCTTCCTCTTTGCCTGGCACGGGCTGCGAACGGTGTGGCCGATCTATGCGGTGCTCTTCTTCATCGGGACAGGCAGGTCATTCAGCGGGCCGGCCAGCTCGGCGCTGATTCCGCACCTGGTGCCGACGGAACACTTTGTGAACGCGGTGACGTGGGGAGCGACGATCTTCCAGATCGCGAACATTACGGGGCCAGCGCTGGGAGGCGTGCTCTTCACGCTGCCGATTCATCATCGCGTTGCCGGCGCTCCGCTGGTGTATCTCTGCACGCTGACTTCGCTGCTGTGGTTTCTGGTGCTGGTGGGCTCGCTGTCGGTACGGCCGGGGAGGATGGAACACCGGGCGACGTCGATGGAAGTCATTTTGGCGGGATTTCACTACGTGGCGCGGACGCCGATCCTGCTGGGGTCGATCTCGCTGGACCTGTTTGCCGTGCTGCTGGGTGGCGCGGTCTCGCTGATGCCGATTTTTGCGCAGGACATCCTGCACGCCGGGCCGAGGGGGTTGGGACTGCTCAGGGCGGCTCCGGCGATTGGCGCGCTGCTGGTGTCGTTCTCGATGACGTGGTGGCCGATTCGCCGGCGCGCGGGAGCGGTGATGTTTACCTGCGTGGCGATCTTCGGCGCATTCACCATTTTGTTCGGGCTCTCGCGCAGCCTGCCGTTGTCGCTGCTGGCCCTGTTTGTCGTGGGCGCGTCGGATATGGTCAGCGTGGTGATCCGGTCTTCTGTTCTGCAGCTGGGGACGCCTCCGGAGATGCGCGGCCGCGTGAGCGCGGTGAACTCGCTGTTTGTGGGGGCGTCAAACGAGTTTGGGGAGTTTGAAAGCGGCCTGACAGCGCAGTGGTGGGGCGCGGTACGGGCGGTGGTGATCGGCGGAATCGGCTCGCTGGCGGTCACGGGGCTGTGGAGCATCCTCTTCCCGGCGTTGAGAAATGCCGACCAGCTGACGCCCGAGGCGCTGCTGAATGTCGAGGTAGAGCAGGCGGCGCAGGAAGTGCGGCAGCTATAGCGCGCATCGAACTCTCAAGGAGACTCAGCGATGAAGAACTGGCAAATCATGGGATTGCTCACCCTGGTGGTGTTGCTGGCGGCGGGCGGATATCTCGCGTACGTCTTTCATCAGCGTAATGAGCCGGGAGTGCAGAAGCCGCGGTACGAAGAAGCTCCGGTGACCGACGATGAGGTGGTGCAGCCGCGCAAGATGTACATCGCGACGCTCAAGGACACGAACGACCTGGTCGGCAAGACAGTGTGGGTGCAGGCAGGTTTTTCGATGGATTACTACCCCTATGCGGCGGGGAGGGTGGAATTTGCGCATCCGATGGGCGTGCTGCCGAGTGTGCAGCAGCTTACGATCGAGAAAATTGTCGAGCAGAAGGTTCCGGCAAATCTGGCGACACGGGTTCCGGCAGGGGACAAGCAGGTGCTTGTGGCGTTCAAGATGCCTGGCGATGCGAAGGAATATGCAACGGCGATCGGCACAATTCAGGGTACGGACGAGACATACTACGCCGACCAGATGTTTTACTACGATGATCCGCACCAGCTGTACAAACACTGGCCGGCGGATGTGTGGCAGGCAGTCGACGAGCACAAGCCGAAGGCGGACATGAATGAACTGCAGGTGGCGATGGCGCTGGGCACGATGCAGCAGTCGGACTCGAGAGATATTGGGAACCGCACGGTGACCTACGATGCCGGCGGGAAAAAGTGGTCGGTGAGCTTCGCGAAGAACAAGGCGACTACGGTGACTCAGGAGTAGAGTATGGCGCTGGTATTTACGACTTCGTACGTGGATGACTCAAAGGCGATCTTTCGCCAGTACAAGCGGCTGGCCGAGGCAGCCATGGCGCAGGTGACCGATGAGCAGCTGACGGCAACGCTGGATGCGGAGATGAATTGCATTTCCCAGATCGTGAAGCATCTGGGCGGCAATATGCGCTCGCGGTGGACGGATTTTCTTACCACGGACGGCGAGAAGCCGACGCGGAACCGGGACAGCGAGTTTGAGGCGCCTCCGGCGACGCGCGAGGAACTGATGGCGTTGTGGGAGGAAGGCTGGGGATGCCTATTGAATACGTTGGACCGATTGACTGACGCTGATCTCGGACGAACCATCACGATTCGCGGCGAGGCGCACTCGGTGATGCAGGCGATCAACCGGCAAGTGGCGCATTATGCGTACCACTGTGGCCAGATTATTTTTCTGGCCAAGCATCTGCACTCGGTGGACTGGAAGTGCCTGAGCGTTCCGCGGAAGCAGTCGGCGCAGTTTAATGCGAGAGTGCTCGCGGGCGAAGCGAGCCAGCGATAGATCATGCGCGCAGGGTGAGGCGCGTCGGCCGGCCAAAGACCAGCTCACGGAACCGTCCGAAAAAGCTGCCGGCGGCGGGAGTCGCGGGTGATCCTCCATCGGTGAGCGAGCGGATGTGGTTCTCCGATCGCTGCTCCGACTTTTGTTCCAGGAGGGCTAGGGTGTGGTGCACCTGGGCGCGCAGTTTTTCGACTTCCAGGGCGCACTGACGCAGATAGGCGGAGACGGAGAGTCCGGCTTCGGCGGCGCGGGCCTTGATGAGCGCCTGCTCGGAGGCGGCAACACGCAGCGACATCGAGACCTGGCGCTCGTTTTTCGGCGGGGCGGGCCAGATGAGAGCCAACGGGCCAAGGTCGGGGTCCGGGTCTGGTTCGCCGGGGAGGGCTTCGGCGAGGACGGCTCCGAATCGAGGCCTGTCGGGCGAGGTTGCTCTATGGTCAACCGATTCGACGACGCTGCTGAGACTCAGCTTGTCGGGCTGAATGGCTTCGGCGTCGAATCTGGTGGCGGCTTCCTGCGCGGACGTTGGGGAGGGCGGGTCGTCCGCAGGAGGCTCAGTCTCTCTGATTGATACCTCGGTCGGGGATGGATGGATGTGGGCCTGCCAGCGGAAACGGCTGGATTCGAGAGCCTCCTCGTAGGAGAGCTCGCGGACGCCTTCGGGGAGATCGCTGGACCTGGGGGGTGTCTTGACGGCGGGCTTGCGCGTGGCCGACCAGGCCTGAAAGCGGCCCAGCACAGCGTCAATATCCTCGGGCGGGTTCGCGGCGGTTGCGGTTAAGGGCTGCATCGGTGGCCTCTGTGCAGTGAGGATACGATGAGCGTGCGCGGGCATCAGCGAAGATGCATTGCCGATCGAGTGGGACTTCCCGATTGTGGCAAGCTGGTTGGCCGTCGTTTCATTCCGGAACGGGGCGAACGACCGCCTGTCATCCCGTGTTGCGCAGCCCGGCGGAGATGCCGTTGATCGTTCCGGCGATGGCGCGGTTGACGGCGGGGGTGTCTTCGCCGGCGCGCTTGCGGCGGAGCAGGTCGACCTGGATGAGGCTCATGGGGTCGACGTAGGGGTTGCGGAGACGGATGGAGCGGGCCAGCACCTGATTTTTCTCGAGGAGCTCGCGCTGGCCGGTCACGTCGAGGACGGCATCGAGGGTGCGGTCGAATTCGGACTTCAACTTCGAGAAGACGCGTTCGCGGAGATCGGGATCGGGAACAAGCGAGGCGTAGAGCGAGGCGATGCCCATGTCGGCCTTGGCCAAGGCCATTTCGACGTTGCGGACGAGGTCGATGAAGAGCGGGAATTCGGCCATCATGGCGCGAAGCAAGTCCATGTCGCCGGGCCGCTTTGCGTATTCGCCGATCGCATAGCCGACGCCGAACCAGGCGGGGATGAGCAGGCGCGATTGCGTCCATCCGAAGACCCAGGGGATGGCGCGCAGGCTGGCGAAGCTGGCTTTTCCGCCGCGGCGCGCGGGACGGGAGCCGATCTTGGCGTGTTCGAGCTCGGCGACGGGCGTGGCGAGCTCGAAGTAGGGGAGAACCTCGGGGTCGTCGATGATGTTGGCGCGGTAGAAGTCAAAGGCGGTGGCGGAGAGCACGTCGAAGGCGGCTTCCCACTCGGGGAGGAGGACGCCGGATTGGTGGCCCTTGGGATCGCGGGCGTTGGGGCGGGCGAGCGCGTCGAGTGAGGCGGCGATCATGAGCTCGAGATTGCGCTCGGCGAGGACCACGTCGGAGTACTTCCAGTTGAGGACTTCTCCCTGCTCGGTGATGCGGATCTGGCCGTCGAATGCCCCGACGGGCTGCGCGTAGATGGAGCGATGGGTAGGGCCGCCGCCGCGGCCGACGGTGCCTCCGCGACCATGAAAGAGGCGCAGCTTGATGCCGCATTCGCGAGCGACTTCATGCAGGGCGCGGTGGGCGCGGAAGATTTCCCAGGTGCTGGTGAGCATGCCTCCGTCTTTGTTGGAGTCGGAGTAGCCGAGCATCACTTCCTGGGTGTTGTCCCAGCTTTCGAGGAGCTTGCGGTAGTCGGGCGCGGTCCAGAGGGTGCGGCAGACGGCGGGCGCGTTCTGCAGGTCTTCGATGGACTCGAAGAGCGGGACGGGCATGAGGCCTGGATCGCGGCCGCTGGCAGCGACTTCGACACCGCCAAGGCGGGCGAGCCAGACGACGGCAAGGACGTCTTCGGCGGTGGAGGCTCCGCTGATGACGTACTGGCGGATGGTCTCCGGGCTGCAGCCGGCTTTTACCTCGGCGACGGCGCGAAGGGTCTCGATGACGTCGCGCGTCTCAGTGTTGAGCGAGCCGGGGACGTTGCCGGCGTTTTCTCCGCACCATGCGGAGGCTTCTTCGAGGGCTTTGCGGTGAATGCGGGCGTGCTGGCGGACGTCGAGGGTGTGCAGGTGGAGTCCGAAGGTGCGGACGAGCAGGATGAGCGGGTCGACGAGAGCCTGGGCGAGACGCAGGCCGTTGTTGTCCGCGAGGCTGCGGCGCAGGATTTCGAGATCGTGCTGGAACTCGGCGGCTGAGCAGTAGGCGGGGAGCGAGGTAAGTAATGCTTCGAGGCTTTCGGCGTCGGCGATGTGCTGGCCGGCGGTGCGCAGCATGCGAGCGTGGACGCAGACCAGGAAGCGCCGGTAGAGCTCGAACTGAAAATGGCCGCCGAAGACCTGCGAAG
>Ga0335075_10001943_pt1 | contig 33560 bp, 26 predicted proteins | sample Lox_Sample_24_FD_206723 | JGI IMG/M metagenome (GOLD analysis project Ga0335075, IMG submission 206723) | Soil microbial communities from Loxahatchee National Wildlife Refuge, Florida, United States - Lox_Sample_2.4 | ecosystem: Environmental > Terrestrial > Soil > Wetlands | place: USA...
CTTGTTCCTGGCACCGCGGACGGCCTTGCCGTCGACCGCGATCACCAGCCGGCCTTGGGACCGCACCGCCCGCGTCCACAGCCAGGCGCCGAGAACACGATCGAGTACATCGCCGCTGACCAGGGCGAACGCTCTCCGGAAGGTGGACTCGTCCGCCGCGCCGCGGGCCGCGCCCAGCACCGCGAGCACCTCCGGGGCCCGCATCGGCGGCCCACTGCCCGATCGCCGCGAACGACCTCGATCCCGCGATCACCGCCGCGACCCCGACGGCGAGCAGCGAGGCCAGCGAGTGCCGGCGGCCTCGCCGTTTCCGCGGGTCAGGGACCTGGGCAAGGAGATCGAGCAGGTACCGGCTGCTGGCAGCAGCCGTCATGGAGGAAGATGGCATCGGCGGGCGGAGTCCTCGCGGCAGACGACGGTGAGCGTGAGAACCTCCATCGTTCCGCCCAGGCCCGCCCGCCACCCGCGGACACGCCAGACCCATCACCTGCCGCTACGACATCGCAGGTCACGCCCTCAATACAGGGCTTTGCCGCGTCCCTGGCGGGGATGGTTGGTCCAGAATGTAATTGTCGGGCCCGAGGCTCCATCTTCTTCCCTGCTGACTTCGACCGTGATCCGCGTTCTGGGTACCTTGCGGTCAGGACTCCCTGCCAGCACTCACCCATCGTCAATGGAAGCCCTTCAAGCTGATCGAGCCAGTATCGGCGCTCTCTTGATCGAATCGATCCTTCAAGAAGATGCAATCCCGATACTCATCGTCTCAGGGCAGAACAGCCATGCATCGGCGACTGCATATGTGAAGGCTTTCTGTTCATTGAGGTAGTCGAGCGGGCTCATGGTCTCTGCTGAGGGACCAAGCCAGTCAGAAAGCCATGGTGCCTGTCTTGATCACCCACGGCAGCCACGCCTCGATATCAGGGAAATCCACAGACGTGGCCGTAGGAAAGTCGTGTACGGGTTTGCCGGGCAGATAGGCCGCACGCAACAGGACGACGTCATGGACTAGCAGCATCGGCAGGCCCGGCCTCGCGGCGACCAGCCCGTCGAACCACGCCCGCGCCTCGGCCTCTTGTGCCTCGTCGACGGCGGGGCGAGGAAGCCAGAGATCGATCTGAACCGGGTACGCGTCGAAAGCCTGGACCTCGTCCGTGGCGGCATCCGGGTCGACGAAAGCATTCGGATGAACGCGCAGTCCAACAAAGCCATCGGCGGTCAGCGCTTGCCCGCGAAGCCCGAGATCCTCCGGGGCCTGTGGCTCCTCTCCTTGCATGTACTCGAGCCCGAAGCGATCCACCAGAAGACGAGAGAATTGAGACGGCTTCTCGGCTTCAGCAACAAATATATTTTCGCGCTCTGACATTATGGCTGCTCTTCCTCCAGAGTAATCAGCCTACCATCACCCAGAATCACGTGGACACGTTTGGCCACTATTCCTCCGGGCTGGCCGATGGCTCGTTTGTATGCCCGCTCCGCATCGCTTAGGGTCGTGCCAACCCTCCGGCCGTCTATGACGACATCTCCGTCCGCTCCGACCTGGTCACTGGCGTCGTTGATCTCACGCTTCAAAGCATTGTTGGTCGGTTTGCTCATGGTCTTGAACTCGGTGATGGAGCCAGGATCGTCGGGGGCCTTCCTCACCATAGCGTCTGGATTCTTCAAGTACTGGACAGTGGGATCCGCCTCTCTGGCGTCGACCCGCCATCCTTCCTGCGTGAGGCGATCCGCGATGGCCCTCTCCTTCTCAGTGAATGCACCTGACGGATCGACGACACGGGGACTGAACTCAGGGCCAAGTGCCCCTTTCCGGAACGCGGGATCGAACGTTTCTTCCGAACCGATTGTCTCGGGCCCACCAACTGTTCCGGCGTCCTGGCTGGCCTCCTTGCTGATGGAGGCGGCGGCGCGGGCGGTGTCGGCGTCGGCGGCCAGTGTGCGGGCGACGTTGGCGTCCTCAATGTCGGCGGTGTCGTCGGTGAACCTGGCGATGGAGTCGGCGATCTGCTCGCCGGCCTCACCGGCGTCCTCGGCTAAGCCCCTGAAGACCGCTGCCAGTTCGCCTTCGCTCATCAGAAGCTCAGCCCCCGCACGCCTTCCTGGAACGCTGCGCCGTGTGCCCGCAACGCTGATGCGTAGCCCCGCAGCAGCTGGGTCTGTGCCCGGACCGCGGCCGGGTGCAGCGCATACCCGGCCGGCGTGCCCGCGGTTGCGCCGGATTTGGCCCACCCGGACTGCATCGCCTCGGTCGACACCGACTCGTGCGCCCTGGCAATCGCGGCGACGGCGCCGGTTGCATCCTGGTGGGTGGTCTGCACCGCCTGCCGGAACTCCCGCACCAGCGACGCGAACTGCATGACCGTGTCCTCATTGACGTACGGCCACGGCACGCCGATCACGTTCAGAAAGCTCACCACCGGCAGCGGCAAGTCATCGATCGCCACCCGCAGCCCCCGTCACTCACTCGGAGTTTGGGTCACCGAATCGCCATTGGCGTTGCGGCAGCAGCCCAGAACGGCCTCGCCACATACGGGTCTGAGTATAGCCAGCATTTAGGGATAATTGCCGTGACCCCTCACATGCCCTCTTCCGGGAAGGCTGACCGCGATCCAGCCGCGCGTGACGCTGGGTCGAGCTTCACGACGAGCCGCCCTGCTCCTCGATCCGCTGATCTTCGGCGCGTTTCGACTCTGCTATCGCCTCCGATAGGACCCGGTACTCGAAGCGGGACAGGTCACCCCGATGGAATGCGGCAGCCACATCGTCAAACGAGCCAGGAACGTACGGCTCGGGATCTTCCTGTGCCCTGGCGGCCACCTCCAGATAGCTGGCTGCGGGTGGTCGCCTGCGGCGCGGCCACTTGCGCTCACGAAACTGCTGCGCCACTTGGTCCAGAGTCATCGTCCCCTGCCGCAGCGCCTTAATCATGTCCGAGCCCTCGCTGGCCATCGTTGGTCCTCTTTCTGCAGCCCGAATCGACCAGCGTCGGGCGGCGGCCATCGACCGAGTTGTCATACTGCGACCAGGCATCCAGGCGTGACTCGATCTGCTCAAATGTCCTGCGGTTGCGGCTTCCCCAATCCAGGTCGGCCTGGGCAGCTATGACCTCGCCGGGCACGAACCTCCCGCGGCACGGTAGCCGTCGTGCCCAGGGAGACGGCAAAGTCGCGTTCATGCAGCCTGAAGCAGCTTTGGCGTGCGCTGCGGGTCGCGGTGGTGGTGACGGTTGGCGGCGGCGATGTTGCCGTGGCCGTCCAGGCGCAGGAGACTGATGGCCAGGCTCCTGAGCGAGGCCATCACGCGGGGCGCGTTTGCTGTCCTGACCAGCGATTTGTCCTCCAGGTAAGTCACGTCCCGGGCCCAGTGAAGACAGTTTTCTATTTCCCAGTGGCCGCGGACCCAGGCGGCCAGGGTGGCCGGGCTGGCGTCGCCGTCGCTGGTGATCAGGTACACGACCTCGACGGTCTTTTTCCCGTTCTTGGTGACGGTGCGGCGCAGCTGCGCGACCTGGGCGGCGCCGTCGAACCCGATCCAGGCCGGAGCGAGGGCGGCCTTGATGGTCCGGCGGGCCCGGCGGCCGTGATCTGCGGTCACGGACGAGACGGCGGGGACGCTGGCCCAGGGAAGCTTCTTGAGCTGCCGGTACAAGGGCCGGCATGTTGGCCTTGACGGCCATCACGTAGTCCGCCCGGCGGGTAAGGATCGCCTTCGCCGTGTCAGTCTGCGTGTGCATCGCATCGATGGTGAACACTGCCCCGGCCACGTCGGCGAACGCCTTCAGCAGATCCCGCACCGCGGGGATCTCATTGGATTTCTCCTCCACGGCGACCTGGCCGAGGACGGCGCCGGTGCCGTGCGCCAGGGCCGCGACCAGGTGCGGGGCCTTCCCGCCCTTGTCCTTCGCGCCGCGGACGGTCTTGCCGTCGACCGCGATGACCAGCCGCCCGCCGGCCCGCACGGCCCGGGTCCACAGCCAGGCACCGAGGACCCCGTCGAGCGCATCGGCGCTGACCAGGGCGAACGCGCGCCGGCAGGTGGACTCCTCTGCCGGGCCGCGTTCCGCTCCGAGTGCGGCCAGCGTTTCCGGCCCAGCGTCGGCGGCCCACTGCCCGATCGCGGTAAACGACCTCGAGCCGGCGATGACCGCCGCGATCCCAGTGGCGAGCAGCCCAGCCAGTGAGTGCCGCCGGCCGCGCCTTTTCCGCGGGTCGGAGACCTGGGCAAGGAGATGGAGAAGGTACTGGCAGCGGGCAGCCGGGATAGACGAAGATGTCATCGGCGGGCGGAGTCCTCGTGGCAGGCGATGGTAAGCGTGAAGAACTTCCATCGTTTCGCCCCGGGCCCGCCCGCCGCCCGCGGACACGCCGGACGCATCAACCGCCGTCACGACATCGCAGGTCACGCCCTCAATTCAGGACTTTGCCGTGTCCCTGGGTGTGTTGCCCCCTGGCGCATTGCCGGACCGTTAGGACCGCAGATGATCAACAGGCAGGTTTGATCCTGGCGCGCGGGCCCGGTTTTCATGATCGTGGTAGATGAACCCCACCATGAGCGGGCCAGCTAGTCGCGATCATGAAAAGGGCCGCTGCCTGGCACGGATAAATCGAACCGGGGTGCGTACTGAACCGCCGCCCGGCCGCGCCCTGCATATCATGCGCCAGCACGCCGGAATGCAGAGCAGCGAATTGCTGAGCGACGGGCGGCTATGCGGCGGCCTTTGCCGCAATCACGCCAACGTTCCGAGGGACGACCACGCCTCCCCCGGAAAACTCCCGCACGTCGCGGATATCGAGGCCCGCTCCCGGGAATGCGCCGAGGAACGCCTCGAGGGTCTTGTGGTGGAAGCCGACCCGGCTGCCGACCCCTGAACCGTCCCCCGAGCCGCGGCTGGCCCACCCTACCGTGCCGTAGCCCGGCAGGAACGTCAGCGCGCGGTCTTCGGATTCGGTCACCCGGTTGACGAACGGCCCGAGGAAGCACGGATGCAGGCCGGCATAGATGAAGCGCCCGCCGGGCCGCAGGCACCGGGCCACCTCGCGCACCACGGCCGCGAAGTCCGCCACGTCCGTGTGGAAGAACATGCCCACGGCGACCCCGAACGCCTGGTCCCTGACCGGGAGGCGGCAGGCGTCGGCCCGCACAATGGCGGCGAGCCTGTGGCCGGCGAACCGAAGCTGATCAGCGGAGATGTCCACGCCCAGGGCGCGGTAGCCCGCGCCGGCGATGGCCTGCCCGGCCAGACCGGTGCCGCACGCCACGTCCAGGCAGGCCGCTCCCCTGCCTGCGCCCAGGCTCTGCGTCAGGAAGGCCGCCTCTTCGGGCGGGCACGAGAACGTCGCGTCGTACCATGCGGCATGGCCGTCGTACCGGGCTTGACCGGGCGTCACTCCGCCAGGCTAACCGCCAGCAGGCGGGTTCCCGCCCGGCTCCGGCGCGGAGCCGGCGGCACCCGGGCGCGGCGATCCGGCGGCACCCGGGCGCGGCGAGCCGGCGGCACCCGGGCGCGGCGAGCCGGCGGCACCCGGGCGCGGCGAGCCGGCGGCACCCGGGCGCGGCGATCCGGCGCCGCCCGGGCGCGGCGATCCGGCGGCACCCGGGCGCGGCGAGCCGGCGGCACCCGGGCGCGGGGAACCGGCGCCGTCCGGGGGCAGGGTCCCGGCTGAGCCCGCCGCCGGGGCGGTGTCCGCTCCCGCGGCGATCAGCTGATCGGTGTTGAGCGGCCGCAGCAGCGGGCCAGCCGCGGCGCGCAGGCTGTCGACCGCGGCGGCCATCCGGTCCGCCGTCCCCCCGGCTCTGCCTCCCCGCTTGGCCCTGGGGGACAGCGCGAGGGCCATCTCGCCGGCCAGGCGCTGCGCCTGCTCGAGGAAGTTCCGCGCCACCCGGTCGTCGATCAGCAACGGCGCGCTCACCAGGAGCATCATCATGTAGGTCTGGACCGCGTCGGCCGCGTCGGCCGCGTCGGCCGCGGCGCCGTCGCCCGAGCCGCCGAGCTCCGCCGACAGGGCCCGGTACGAGCGGGCGGCCTGGCCCACGATGATGGCCGCCTGCGCCGCGACCGCGCGGGACCGATCCCGCACCTGCCGCCTGCGCAGCACCTGGTCCGCGACCTCGAGCGTGATCGCCAGCACGAGCAGGCCGGCCACGGTGTCGGTGGTGAGCGCGTGAACGTCCCACCAGCGCCGGAGGGCACCGTCGGTGACATCGGCGATCACCAGGGCCAGGGCCGCGAGCATGGCCCCGGCGGCGGCGATCCAGCCTCGCAATTGCGTCCGCACGACACGAGCCTTTCAGAACCTTCGCTGCATTGGCGCACCTCATGAGGCAAGTCCCGTTTCCCGCGATCAGCAATGAGCTACGCTAAGTGATTGGTTGATTACGATTTGGATTGGGAGAGTCCGTGAGCCTCGTCGAGCCAGCCGTCCAGCCGGTCCCAGTCGCCGAGCGGCGGCGCGGCGGGGGCGCAGCCCTTGCGCCGTGGCTGATCCTGGGCTGCTACCTGCTCGGCGCGGTGGCGATCACCTGGCGGCTGTGGGCCGACCCCGGGGCGCGGGCCCAGGCCGGCGATGCCCAGGACGTCAACCTGTTCGCCTGGTTCATGCGCTACGAGGCGACCGCTGTCGCTCACGGCAGGCTCCCGGCGCTGGTCACGACCGCGCTGAACGCGCCCCGCGGCGTCAGCCTGCTGTGGAACACGTCGCTGCTGCTGCCGGGCGTGGTGCTGGCCCCGGTCACGCTGCTGGCCGGCCCGCAGACCACGCTGACCCTGGTGCTGACGCTCGGGTTCGCGGGATCCGCGGCCAGCCTGTTCGTCGTGCTGCGGCGATGGGGAGCCAGCCCGGCCGCCGCCGGCATCGGCGGGGCGGTCTACGGGTTCTCCCCGGCGCTGCTGAACTCCGGCCTGGGCCACTACAACCTCGAGTTCGCGGCGCTGCCACCGCTGATCGCCGACGCGCTACTGCGGCTGCTCACCGGGCGCGCCAGCCCGGCCCGGGCCGGCGCCTGGCTTGGCCTGTTAGCGGCCGCGCAGTTCTTCACCGGAGAGGAACTGCTGACCGACACCGTCCTGGCCGGCCTGACCCTGACCGTCGCGCTCTGGATCAGCCAGAAGAACGTAACGTTCAAGAAAGTCAAAGACGCCGCCGCCGGTCTGGGCACCGGCGCAGCCGTGGCGCTGCTCATCTGCGGGCACGCCCTGTGGTCACAATTCCACGGCCCGCTCACCGAGCACTACGTGCCGCGGTTCACGGCCTACACCAGCTTCCTCGCCGCGCATCCGGCGGTGTTCGTGACCCCGCCGGGAGACCTGCTGTTCCACACGGCGGCCAGCGCGGCCGCGGCGGCCCGGTACCCGTCGGGCCTGCCCGAGTACCTGGCCTACCTCGGCTGGCCGCTGCTGGCGGCGCTCGCCGCCGCGGCGGTCTGCTACTGGCGGCACCCGCCGGTCCGGGTCACGGCGCTGACGTTCGTAGCGCTGGAAGTGCTCAGCCTCGGCGGCAGCTACCGCTACGCCGGCCCGTTCCTGCCCTGGCACTGGCTGCAGGGCATGCCGGTGTTCAGCCAGCTGATCCCGGACCGGCTGGCCATCCTCGCCGACGGGGCGGCCGGCGCGCTGCTCGCGTTCGCCCTGGACCGGGCGCGCGCCGTGGCCGCCCGGGCGGCTCCGGGCTGGGGCGGCCGACATCTGGCGACCGCCGCCGCGGTCCTGGCCGTCCTGCCGCTGGTCCCGGTTCCGTTCCGGGCGGCTGCGCTCCCGCCGGTCCCGCGCGGCTGGCAGGCGGCGTTCACCAGGCTGCACCTGGCTGCGGGCGCCCGGGTCCTGGTGCTGCCGATCCCAGACAACCGCTTCAGCCAGGCGATGCGGTGGCAGGCGGACACCGGCGAGCCGGCCACGCTGATCGGCGGGTTCTTCATGGGGCCGGACCGCGCCGGGCAGACCAGGGTCAGCCCGGGGCCGGCCAGCGCCGACGCCCTGGACCTCGACCCGCTGTGGGCCGGGCGCGCGACGCGCGACGGCCGGTCGCTGGCGCAGGTCCGCGCCGACCTGCGCTACCTGCGCCCGGCAGCGGTGGTCGAGGTGCTGCGGCGGCACACGCGGCTCGGGCCGGTGCTGGCTGAGCTCTTCGGCCAGCCCTCGTTCCGGGCCGGCCGGGTCGTCGTATGGCGGACATAGCGGGATGTAGCGTTTGCCCATGGCGATCGACCTGCACCAGTTTCAGCTCATCCTGCTGCGCCGCCCCGCGAACCCGCCGGCCCATGACGGCGAGACGGCGGCCCGGATCCAGCGGGAGCACCTTGCCTTCTACACCGCGCTGCGGGACACCGGGCAGGTCGTCACCAACGGGCCCGTGCTCGATCCGCCAGACGAGGCGCTGCGCGGGATAGCGATCTTCGCCACCGAGTCGGTCGGCCGGGCCACGGAGCTGGCAAGCGCCGACCCTGCGGTGCTGGCCGGCCAGCTGGAGGTGGAGGCCATGACCTGGCTGTGCCCGCCGGGAACCATGGTCGCCGATGGGATCCCGGTCACAGTCGGGAGTGAACGACAGCGGCGGCGCAACCGCCGCGCCCCCGTTTCTGTGCGGTTTTGCGGGGCGATATGCCGCTTCCGGCGCATTAAGTTTCCGGAAATAACGCCCACGGCGGGTAGAGGTCCCTAATTCGCTCAGCGGCTGCGCCCGGTTTACCGGCCTGGTTCAATCGGATCGTGCTTCATCCACGGTGGAATGCGCGGTATTCGCCATGCGGCTGGCGCCTTGCCTGCGCGCTGGGCATTGTCACCGCGCTCGCGCCGGCCGCCGTGCTCGCCGCGCCGCCCGCGCAGGCGGCGCCGCCCGGCGGGCCGCAGGCGGCCAGCGCCTTGCGGTACGCCTCGCCGCCCGCGGTCAGCGTGCTCGGCGGCGAGCTGGTGAACGCGGGCACCGGGGCCACGCTGTGGAGCGAGGACGCCAACGTCCCCAGGCCCATGGGCAGCATCACCAAGGTGATGGCCGCCCTGGTCGTGCTCAGGGCCGGTGACCTGGGCCGACAGATCAAGGTCACCGAGGCCGCGGTCCAGTACGTGCAGCGGGACGGCGCGAGCAGCGCGGGCCTGGTCGCCGGGGACGTGCTCACCACCCGCCAGCTGCTCGCGGCGATGCTGGTTCCTTCCGGCTGTGACGCGGCGTACCTGCTCGCCACCGCCTACGGCCCCGGCCGGGGCGCGTTCGTGCAGAAGATGAACGCGATGGCGCAGGCGATGGGACTGACCGAGACGCATTTCTCCTGGTTCGACGGAATGCCGTATCCGACCGAGTTCTCGACCTACTCCTCGCCGGCCGACCTCGTCCGGATCGGCGAGGCGGCCATGCGCAATCCGGTGTTCCGCAGCATCGTCGCGCAACCAAGTTATTACGTGGCACCGACGGAATTGCACCACGGTTACCAGTGGTACACGACGAACGAGCTGATCGGTTCGTACCCGGGCGCCCTCGGAGTCAAGACCGGCAACACCATCGCGGCGGGCAACTGCCTGCTGTTCGAGGCGGAGCGCGGCGGGGTCACGCTGATCGGCGTGGTCCTGCACGCCAACCCCAGTGGCGACCCCGGCTCGGCCTTCCCGGCCGCCACGGCGCTGCTGAACTGGGGCTTCCGCCAGGCGGGGCTTCGGCCGACCTGGGGCTTCCGCCGGGCCTAGCGTTCCGGCGAGCCAGACCGGATTGTCGGTGGCCTGGGTTACTGTGTGCGGGTGCTTGACTCGTTCCACCCTGCGGTCCGTACCTGGTTCGAACGGCGGTTCCCGGCGGGGCCGACGCCGCCGCAGGCGGAGGGCTGGCGCGAGATCGCGGCGGGCAACCACACGCTGATCGCCGCGCCGACCGGCTCGGGGAAGACGCTGGCGGCGTTCCTGGTGTGCATCGACCGCGTCTACCGGGCCCATGAGGCGGGCGCGGAACCCCGGCCCGGACCGCAGGTGGTATACGTGTCGCCGCTGAAGGCGCTGGCGGTGGACATCCACCTGAACCTCGAGCGGCCGCTGGCAGAGATCGCGGACATCGCCAGGGAGCTGGGCCTGGGCCCGCCCCCCGACATCCGGGTGGCCGTGCGGACCGGCGACACCGCGGCCGCCGAGCGGGCCGCGATGCTGAAGCGGCCGCCGGACTTCCTGATCACCACCCCGGAGTCGCTGTACCTGCTGGCGACCGCGGAGCGGAGCCGGGCGATGCTCGCCGCCGCCCGGACCGTGATCGTCGACGAGATCCACGCCGTGGCCGGAAACAAGCGCGGCTCCCACCTGGCGCTCACCCTGGAGCGGCTGGAGCACCTGGCCGGGGAGGCGGGGCCGCTGCAGCGGATCGGGCTGTCGGCCACCCAGCGGCCGGTGGAAGCGGTGGCGCGGCTGCTGGTCGGCGCGGGCGAGGGCCGGTCGCGCGCGGACGGCTCGCCGCGCTGCTCGATCGTGGACAGCGGGCACCGCCGCGGCCTCGACCTGGCGCTCGAGCTGCCCGACGACGAGCTCGGCGCGGTCGCAACCGCCGAGCAGATGGCCGACATCCTGGACCTGATCGCCGGGCACGTGCAGCAGCACCGGACCACGCTGGTCTTCGTCAACACCCGGCGGATGGCGGAACGGGTGGCGCACCTGCTCGGGGAGCGGCTCGGGGACGGCCAGGTCGCGGCGCATCACGGCAGCCTGTCCAGGGACCGGAGGCAGCGGGTGGAGTCCCGGCTGCGCAGCGGCGACCTGCGGGCCCTGGTGGCGACCGCCTCCCTGGAGCTCGGCATCGACATCGGGCCGGTGGAACTCGTGTGCCAGATCGGCTCCCCGCGCAGCTTCGCCACGTTCCTGCAGCGGGTCGGGCGGTCGAACCACACCAGGACCGGGACGCCGGCGGGCCGGCTGTACCCCACGTCCCGGGACGAGCTTGTGGAGTGCGCGGCGCTGCTCCGCGGCGTGCGGCAGGGCCGGCTCGACGTGCTGCACGTGCCGGAGGGGCCGCTGGACATCCTGGCGCAGCAGGCTGTGGCGGAGTGCGCGGCCGCCGACTGGGCCGAGGCCGACCTGCTGGCCCTGTTCCGCGGCGCTGCCCCGTTCCAGGGAGTGTCGCAGGAGGACTTCGAGGAGGTCGCGGAGCTGGTCTCGGAAGGGATCCGCACCGGCCGCGGCCGGCGCGCGGCGTACCTGCACCGCGACCAGGTGACCGGGCGGCTGCGCGGCAGGCGCGGCGCCCGCATCGCCGCACTGACCTCCGGCGGGGCGATCCCTGAGCTTGGCGACTACCGAGTGCTGGCCGAGCCGGACGGCACCCTGGTCGGGACCGTGAACGAGGACTGGGCGATCGAGTCCATGGCCGGCGACGTGTTCCTGCTCGGCACGACGTCATGGCGGATCCGCCGCGTCGAGCCTGGCGTGGTCCGGGTGGTCGACGCGCAGGGCGCTCCCCCGTCGATCCCGTTCTGGCTGGGCGAGGCCCCGGGCCGCACCCGCGAGCTCTCCGCCGAGGTGTGCGCGCTCCGCGAGGCGGTGGCCGAGCGCCTCACGGCCGCCGGCCATGGCACGGCCGTTGCCGGCGGCCGCAGTGTTGCCAGCGGCCATGGCACGGCCGTTGCCGACGGCCGCAGTGTTGCCAGCGGCCACGCCGGGGCCGTGGCTTGGCTGCGCGAGGAGTGCGGTCTCGGCGACGCCGCCGCCGAGACCATCGCCGCCTACCTGGCGGCGGCCCTGGCCCAACTCGGGGTGCTGCCCACGACCGGCACAATCGTGCTGGAGCGGTTCTTCGACGAGGCCGGCGGGATGCAGCTGGTCGGGCACACGCCGTTCGGTGCCCGGCTGAACCGGGCGCTCGGCCTGGCCCTGCGCAAGCGGTTCTGCGTCACGTTCGACTTCGAGCTGCAGGCGGCGGCCAGCGACGACGCGATCCTGCTGTCGCTCGGGCCGCAGCACAGCTTCGAGCTGGAGCGGGTGCCGAAGTTCCTGGCCTCCGCGAGCGTCGAGGGAGTGGTCCGCCAGGCGGTGCTCACCTCGCCGATGTTCGCCGCACGGTGGCGGTGGAACCTGAACACCTCGCTGGCCGTGCTGCGGATGCGGGGCGGCAAGAAGAACCCGCCGGCGATCCAGCGGATGGAAGCCGACGACCTGATGGCGGCGGTGTTCCCCACCCTGGCCGCCTGCCAGGAGAACGTCGCCCCTGGCCCGCTGGAGATCCCCGACCACGTGCTGGTGCGGCAGACCCTGGACGACTGCCTGCACGAGGCCATGGACATCGACGGGCTGAAGGAGCTGGTCGCCGGCATCGAGTCCGGGCAGGTGTCGGTGGTCGTACGGGACACCACCGAGCCTTCGGTGCTCGCGCACGAGATCCTCAACGGCAAGCCGTTCACGTTCCTGGACGACGCGCCGCTGGAGGAGCGGCGCAGCCGCGCGGTGCCGCTGCGCCGCGGCCTGCCGGTCGCGCCGGCGGAGCTGCGCGGCCTGGACCCCTCGGCGATCGAGCGGGTCGAGGAACAGGTCCGCCCCGACCCGCGCGATCCCGACGAGCTGCACGACCTGCTGATGACCGCGGTGACGCTGCGCCCGGCGCAGGCCTGGCAGTCCATGTTCGGCACCCTGGTGCAGGACCGCCGCGCTGCCTCGGTGCACGGGCCGGCCGGCGAGCTGTGGTGCGCGGTGGAGCGCCGTCCCGCGATCGAGGTGCTGTTCCCCGACGCCGCGATCGTGCCTGATCACCCGTGCCCGGTCGCCCCGGCCAGCCCGCCCGAGGAGGAAGAGGCGGCTGCGGCCCTGCTCCGCGGGCACATGGACTGCCGCGGGCCGTCCACGGCGGCCGAGCTGTCCGCGGCCACCGGGCTGCCGGAGACCCTGGTCGTGCGTGCCCTGGCCAGGCTCGAGGAAGAAGGCTTCGCGCTGCGCGGCCGGTTCACCGCACGGGGCGCCGAGGAATTCTGCGCCCGGCGGCTGCTGGCCAGGATCCACGCCTACACCCGGCAGCGGCTGCGGGCGGAGATCGAGCCGGTCAGCGCCAGGGACTTCATGCGGTTCCTGCTGCGCTGGCAGCACGCCGAGCCGGGCACCAGGCGCGAGGGGCGGTTCGGCGTGCTCGCGGTGATCGAGCAGCTCCAGGGGTTCGAGCTGGCCGCCGGGGCCTGGGAGAACGGCGTGCTGGCCACCCGGGTGGAGGCCTACCGGCGCGAATGGCTGGACGAGCTGTGCCTGTCCGGCCAGGTGACCTGGGGCCGGCTGTCGGTCCGGGACAGCCAGCCCGATCCGGTCCCCCGTCGCAGCGGGATCGCCCCGTCCCGGGCCACGCCGATCACCATGACCATCCGCGACGACCTGCCCTGGCTGCTGCGCGCGGCGCGGGGCGAGCTGGCCCCGGCCGAGCCGGGACCGGGGCGCACCCGGGAGGTCCTGGACGCCCTGCGCGAGCACGGCGCGCTGTTCCGGTCCGACCTCGCGACGGTCACCGGGCGGCTGCCCGCCGAGGTCGAGGAGGCGCTGTGGGAGGGCGTGGCCCGCGGGCTGGTCACCGCCGACGGGTTCCGGGCGGTCCGGTCCCTGCTGCGCCGCGGCAGCCGGGCCGCCCTGCCGAGGCGCGGCCTGCGCCGCGGGATCGCCGGCGCGGGGTCGGGCTCGGATGGCCGGTGGAGCCTGCTGCCCACCCCGGCGGACGTGCCCGACCGCGACGAGCTGGCCGAGGCCGTCGCCGAGCAGCTCGCCGCCCGCTGGGGCGTGGTCTTCCGCGACCTGGCCTGCCGGGAGCCCCTCGCCGTGCCCTGGCGTGACGTACTGTGGGCGCTGCGCCGCATGGAGGCCAGGGGCACGATCCGCGGCGGCCGCTTCGTGTCCGGGTTCAGCGGCGAGCAGTTCTCCCACCCCGACGCGGTCGACCTGCTGCGCAGCGTCCGCAAGCAGCGGCACACCGGCCAGCCGGTCCAGATCTCAGCGGCCGACCCGCTCAACCTCACCGCGGTCGTTCTCCCAGGCCCGCGGGTGCCGGCGATCCCGGCCAACTCGGTGACCTACATCGACGGAGCCGTCGCCTCCGCCGACGCCACCGCAACCACCCCGGCCTAATGGAAGCTAGCGGGTCCAACCGCTGATCCAGGTTGCTTAGCTGGCCGACGCTACCGCAACGGCCCTCGCGCGAACCCTGACCCAGGTCCCTCGGCTGGCCGACGCTACCGCAACGGCCCTCGCACAAACCCTGACCCAGGTCTTTCGGCTGGCCGACGCTACCGCAACGGCCCCCGCACAAACCCTGACCCAGGTTTCCTTGGCTGGCCGACGTCCCGCCCGCCGCACTGGCCCGCGACACCATGCAGGCGACCCCAGCCTCCTGCGTGCGTGGCCCTGCCCCTTACCGGCGGGCCAGAAATTCAATTGCGGACACGCCATTAACGCGCGGACCATGATCGTGGTAGCTGACGAGCATATGTGCTCCATATCTACCACGATCATGGATCGGCCATGGAGCAGCGAGCGGCGCCGGTTACCTGGCGGCCCCGGGAGAGCGAAGCGCGCGGTTGATCTGGTTACCTGGCGGCCCCGGAAGAGCGGAGCGCGCGGTTGATCTGTACCAGACAGTGACTTTTCAGTGATATGGATGACTTGAGAGCTGTATTTGGTGTTCAGGTGCCCCGATCATGAAAATCGCGCAGCTGGTCGGCTAGACGATCGTGGCGTCGTCGCGGGCTTGGCGCGGGCCGGTTTCGGTGAGACGAGCGCGGTCGCCTGCGCCGGCTCGGCCACGAGCCAGCTCGGTGACCTGCATCAGCGGCGCGGTCGCCCCGCTGGCGCGGCCAGCCGCATGCAACACAAATCGGGAGTTTCTCCGCCGCACATGGCCAAATGCCCGGGCTGCGCATCGGCCTGGTCGTGAGGTTAGCGAGCCGCTAGTTCAGGACCGCGGCCAGGCCCTTCGGCACGCTGGACTTGATGTTCTTCCACTCGCCGTCCGTGATGTGCAGGCTGAGGCTCCGCAGGACTGAATGGACAAGCGGTTCGACGTCATCCCCTACATCGAAGGGAAAATCCCGCCGCACCCGTTCCAGGAACTGTTCCTTGTTCATCTTTACTGGCACCCGGGCCGGGTTCCACCCCTCGTAGTACAGGCCGCGGATCAGCATGGGCAGCTGTGCGGCCAGATGAGCTGTCTCCTCGACCGTGAGCCGATCACGCAGGGCATGCGATACCGCGCGAAGCGCCGCATATGACTCGTTGCGGCGCTCTCTTGGCCAGGCGTTTGCCTCCTCAATTTCCTTAAGAACGCGATTCGTCTTATCTACGGTGGTGCTGAACGAGGAAAAGCCGGTTTCGGCCATGTGCTCATCCTTCCCGATGGCGGGCTGGGTTCTCCCGCGACGACTGGTTCCCCGGGCTGTGAGCAGTGCACGCCCTCTCATCGATCGCGATCACGGCGCCCGGCGGCGCCGAGCGCGGGGTGAGCGTGAGAGCGGCGAGGCTGCCACGGCACGTTCCATGGTGCCCAGGCACGCTGCCTCCCCCGCATCACCCGTTTCTGTAGGCCTCGATGTGCCGATCGACCGCTCCGGTACTGGTCAGGGGTGTTTCGCGCGGGACGTCGGAGGGGCGGCGTGCCGCCGCGGGTCCTGGAATTTCCGACGGCGGGCGCCTCCTCCGGTCACGAAAACGGGCCGGTCTTGACGAGCTCGCGGCCGCCTCCTCCGGTCACAAAAACGGCCGGTCTTGACGAGCTCGCGGCCGCCTCCTCCGGTCACGAAAACGGGCCGGTCTTGACGAGCTCGCGGCTGCCCCCGTCACGAAAACGGGCCGGTCTTGACGAGCTTGCGTGCGGTCGCCTCATCGGTCGGGCCCGTGCCGAACGACGGGCACCACCGGGCCACGGCGCACGCGCCGCAGGCGGGCCTGCGGGCGTGACAGACCCGGCGGCCGTGCCAGATCACCCGGTTGGACGCCGCGGTCCACTCTCGCTTGGGCAGCAGCGCGGCGACGTCGCTCTCGATCTTGTCCGCGTCGGTCTGCGCGGTCCAGCCAAACCGCCGCGCCAGCCGCGCGAAGTGGGTGTCCACAACGATGCCGGGCTTGCCGAACGCACCGCCGAGAACCATGTTGGCGGTCTTCCGGCCGACGCCCGGCAAGGTGACCAGCTGCTCCAGCGTGTCAGGAACCTCTCCCCCGAAGCGATCGCACAGCGCCTGGCCGAGAGCCATGAGCGTCCTCGTCTTGGCGTGGAAGAACCCCGTAGGCTCCAGCATCTTCTCGAGTTCGGCCTGGTCCGCGGCGGCGTAGTCGGCGGCATCGTGGTACCGGGCGAACAGCTCCCTGGTTACCTCGTTGGTCTTCCGCTCCGTGCTCTGGGCGGACAGGATCGCCGCGACCAGCAATTCGAGCGGAGTGGTGAAATTCAGCTCGATGCGTGCATCCGGGTACGTCCGCGCCAGCTCACGGTTGATCCGGCGTGCTCGCCTTACCAGCTCGGGTCGCTGTTCAGCCTGTCCCTGTGCAGCCTGCGCCACCACCTCAGCCTAACCACCGGCTGCCGGCGTCGGCCGGCCGCCGTGCCCGACGACAGCCCGGGCCCGGGCCCCGGGGCCTCAGGGCTGTCGTCAGGAAAAAACGTCGTGCCAGTAGACGATCGTCGCGTCGTCGCGGGACTTGGTGCGGGGCCAGCGCTGGCCGTCGGGGTCGGTGTCCTCGGCGGCCCGGACCCGGCGGATCAGCTCTTCGGGGCCGTCGCCGCGGATCACGCCGATGATCTGCGCCCAGTTCAGCTGGTGGTACAGGTCGGTGATCCGGGTGGCGCCGTCGCTGAGCAGCGCGATCCCCCGCAGGCCCGCCTCCGGGACGATGCCGGTGACGGCGGCGTCGGCCGCGGCCGGGTCCCCGGCGGCGGCCCGGTGCCGGTCGGTGAACACCTCGGGCGGCCGGCCGTCGCCGAAGTCGGCGGCGATGCTTGAGTCGGACAGCGCGAGGTACGCGATGCCGCCGGGCTCGGCGCGGACCGCGGTGACGGTCGCGGCGGGAGTGTGCCGGAGCGACAGGTCGCAGGTGCCCGCGTGCCGGTCCCGCACCTGCTCGATCGCGCCCGCGAGCGCCTCGCCCAGGGGGATCTTCGGCTCGCCGGTGATCGCGGCCAGCAGTTCGGTGCCCAGGGTCCGCGCGTACCAGGCGACCCCGTGCACGCACCCGGTGACCGCGTCATAGGGGAACGTGGTGCAGCCGTCCAGCAGCACCGCGGCTCCCGGGGCGACGCAGGCGTAGTCCTCGTTGGGCCAGCCCGGCGTGCCAGGGTCGGTGGCCATCCGGAATCTCACGGCACAGTTGTATCGCAGGCCTGCGTCACGCCCCGTCGGCGGGCCAGGCGCCGGGAACCTCGTAGGCCTCGCCGTCACCGGGCCACGGCGGCATGGTCACGGCCACCGCCGCAAGCGGGCCCGCCGCGGCAGACCGGAACTGGAAATGCGTCCCGGCCGGGATCGACACGCAGGTGCCCGGCGCCAGGGCCACGGTCTCCTCGCGCCCGGCCTGGCTGCGCCACATCTCCCCCTCGCCGCGCAGCACGTACCAGATCTCATCGACGGTGCGGTGCGCCACCGCACGCGCGACCCGGCCCGGCGCCAGCTCGAAGTGCGCCATCGATCCCCCGGCAAGCCGCAGCAGGACCCGCACGTCCGAGCCGTCGGGGGCGACCGCATCGCGGGCGGCCGGCAGCCGCATGGTGCCGAAGTCCCGGTCCAACGGCTCTCCCCTCCGTGGTCCAGCTCCGTAACATATCCGCACTCACGTGCCGACCTGCCGGGCCGACAGCATGGGCTAATGAGGCGTCCGGCCGCTCGTCGCAGACCGTTCATTCCTGACTCGTTCGGATGGCCAGGCCAGCAGGCTGAGAGCGCTCGCCGCCGAGCCCGCGACCAGCAGGGCGAAGAAGTAGTCCAGGTATCCCTGCGAACCGGACGGCCAGGTTAGCAGGAGCAGTCCGACCGGAACCCAGAAGCATTCCAGCACGATCGCGGTAACGCGCACGACGCCCGGGCCCCGGCGCAGCGTGGCTGCGGCCGCGACATGGACCAAGCCGAACGCGGCGATGATGCTCGTCGCGACCACTGCCGCGGCAACCGAATGCGATATTCCAGGAATCAACCCGGCGCCCAGCAGGCACAGTATTCCCTGGACCAGGAGCATAACCCGGGCAAGCCAGAAGAACCGCGGTACCCGGCGCACAGCCGGCAGCACTCCGGCTGCTCGTCCGGCGTCAGGCATTCTGATTCCTCTCGGTAGAGGATCGTCTCCTGCCACCGTATGAGCTGGGTCGTCGGCCGGAAGCCTATGGCGGTGAACAGGCCACCGGGAATCGGTCCCAGCAGGAACGCGAACTCCGGGCGCGCCCCGTCGACCGAGCGGATCGCGCCTCCGGTCAAGAGCTCGGGATGAAAGACCGAGTTCAGGTCGGTCAGGTTCGAGACCGTGAAGAACGCCGTCGCGCTGTGCGCGCTGGTCGGCGTCCGAACGTTGGCGCAGAAATTCTTCCGGCCATGATGTCGAGGTGGGCCCGGGGCGTTCGTGTAGCGGGTGAGAGAAGTCCGCGTAGCGGGTGAGAGAGGAGAGCACGATGCCGCAGTACCTGCTCAGCGTGCAGCTGGTGGACGACGGCACCCCGCCGCCGTCACCAGAGGAGATGCAGCCGACGTACGAGGCCGTGGCCGCGTTCAACGAACGGCTGCGCCGCGGCGGCGCCTGGGTGTTCGCCGGCGGGCTGCACCCGCCGAGCACCGCCACCGTGGTCCGCGTCCAGGACGGCGAGACGCTGATCACCGACGGCCCGTTCGCCGAGGGCAAGGAGTACATCGGGGGGTTCTGGGTGATCAAGGCCCAGGACCTCGACGCCGCCCTGGACTGGGCCGCCAAGGGAGCCGACGCGTGCGGCAGCCCGGTCGAGGTGCGCCCCTTCCAAGAGGAAGCCGGGGACTGATCCGTCCGTGCCGGCAGTGGACCAGACATCGATCGAGCGGGTGTTCCGTGCGGAATACGGCCGCGCCGTGGCCGTCCTGGTCCGGGTCTTCGGCGACATCGATCTCGCGGAGGAGTCGGTCCAGGACGCGTTCACGGTCGCGGCGGCGAGGTGGCCCGCGGCCGGCATGCCGCCGAGCCCGGCCGGCTGGATCATCACCACGGCAAGGAACCGGGCGGTCGACCGGCTCCGGCGGGAGGCGTCTCGCGACGACCGGCACGCGGAGGCGCAGCGCCTGTACTCCCCGGACGAGCCGGCGGCGCAAAAGGAGACGGCGGTGCGCGACGACAGGCTGCGGTTGATGTTCACGTGCTGCCACCCGGCGCTGGCCCAGGCCGCGCAGGTCGCGCTGACCCTCCGGCTGCTCGGCGGGCTGTCCACGGCCGAGATCGCCCGCGCGTTCCTGGTGCCTGAGCCGACCATGGCGCAGCGGCTGGTCCGGGCCAAGGCCAAGATCCGCGCGGCCAGGATCCCGTACCGGGTGCCCGGCGACGCCGAGCTGCCGGACCGCCGCCGGGCCGTGCTCGCCGTGATCTACCTGATCTTCAACGAGGGGTACACGGCGAGCTCCGGCGACCAGCTGGTCCGCGCGGACCTGTGCGCGGAAGCCATCCGTCTGGCCCGGCTGCTCGCCGAGCTGATGCCCGACGAGCCCGAGGTCATGGGGCTGCTGGCGCTGCTGCTGCTGATCCACGCCCGCGGCGCCGCCAGGACCGGCCCGGACGGGTCCCTGGTGCTCCTGGCCGACCAGGACCGCAGCCAGTGGGATCGCGCGCTCGTCGCCGAGGGGCAGGCGATCGTCCGGGCCTGCCTGCGCCTGGGCCAGCCGGGGCCGTACCAGATCCAGGCCGCGATCAACGCCGTGCACAGCGACGCGGCCACCGCCGCCGGCACCGACTGGGGCCAGATCCTCCGGCTGTACGACCAGCTCGCCGCCGTCGCGCCCAGCCCTGTGGCCATGCTGAACCGCGCGGTCGCGCTGGCCGAGGTGGACGGGCCCGCCGTGGCCCTCGCCGAAGTCGACGGGCTGCACCTCGACGACTTTTACCTGTTCCACGCGATCCGCGCGGACCTGTTGCGCCGTCTTGAACGTTACGCCGACGCCGCGCTCGCCTACGACGCGGCGATCGCCCGCGCCGGCAACACCGCCGAGCGCGCGTTCCTGCGCCGCCGGCGCCAGACGATCCCGCCGGCCAAGCCCACGCCGAACCATCCGGCCAGCTAAGCCGAACCATCCGGCCAGCTAAGGAGTAACCATGCGGCTCACCGTCACGACGTTTCTGACCCTCGACGGCGTCATGCAGTGCCCGGGTGCGCCGGACGAGGACGGCACCGGCTTCGGGTACGGGGGCTGGACGGCTCCGTACGCCGACGACGGCTTCGGCGCGTTCATGTCCGGCTGCTTCGCGAACGCGGACGCGTTCCTGCTCGGCCGCAGGACCTACGAGATCTTCGCCGGGTACTGGCCCCGCGTGACCGACCCGGACGACCCGATCGCCGCGCCGCTCAACAGCCTGCCGAAGTACGTCGTGTCCGGCACCCTCACCGCGCCCGGCTGGCGCAGCTCGACCGTGCTCACCGGCGACCTGGTGGACGAGGTCGGCAAGCTGACCGCGCGGCCGGGGCGCGAGCTTCAGGTGCACGGCAGCGGCGAGCTGGCCCGGGCGCTGATCGCGCACGGCCTCGTCGACGAACTGCGCCTGCTGATCTTCCCGGTGATCCTCGGCACCGGCCGTCAGCTGTTCCCGCGCCAGCCGGTCGCCGCCGCGATGCAGCTCACCGGCAGCATCACGACCGGCAAGGGCGTCACGATCCTCACGCTCCGGCCGGCCGGCCCGGCGAGGTTCGGCTCCTTCGCGCTGGAGCCGTAGCGGCGGCTACGGGCTGCCCACGTGGCTGCCGTTGCAGATGTTCTGGTACGGGTTCGGGTTGAACGACTGGCCGTGCTGCGCGTGCCTATGTCATCGGGCATGTCGTTGCTGCCGCGCGGACTTCAGCCGGGCCGTGGCGGCCTGCGTGGCCGGATGATCAAGGCCAAGCGCCTGGATCATCCCCTTCTGGATGCTCTCGTCCAGTTTGATCGCTGGGTCGACGCGGCCGGCCGCCAGGTACGCGGCGGCGAGCTTACTGCCAACCGACAGCGTGCTCGGATTGTCCGGCCCCATGACCTTGCTCATGCCGTCGTATGCCTGCTGGTACAGGGCTATGGCCCGGTCGATCCGGCCGGCCTCCTGGTAGGAGCCGGCCAGGTTTTCCTTTGCCGTCAGCGTGTTCGGGTGGTCGGGGCCGATGACGCGGCTCATGCCCTCGACAGCCTGCTCGTACAGCCTGATCGCCTGCTCGGTGCTGCCGTCGGCCTGGCAGGCGAACGCGAGGTTGCTCTCAGCGGCCAGCGTGGCCGGATCGTCGGCACCGAGCAGCCGCACCATGTTGCCGTACGTCTCCCGGTAGAGCGCGAGCGCCTGGTCGACGCGGCCGGCCGCCTGGTAGGCGTTCGCCAGGTTGCTCTGCGCCGCCAGGGTCCCCGGGTTGTCGGGCCCGAGTTCGCGCACCCGGTCCTGCAGGGCCCGCTCGTAGAACGGGATCGCCTCCTTGATTCTGGCTGCAGCCTGCTGGTTGAACTGCTCTGCAGTCTCAGCCGGCGCAACGGCCGCTGGCTGGCCGCTGACTTGTTCACTGAGCCCGATGTAGGGCTGGATCTCGACGACCCCGGCCGATGAGCTGCCGAGCAGACCGCGCAGCAGCACCAGGGCGGCGGACAGAGCCTCGCGGGTGTCGGAGCCGCTCAGCATGGCATCGAGCCAGCCCGGCCGGGCCGAGGGCACCTGCGGGTCGGTTCCGGCGGGCACGACCAGCGCCCAGTCGTCTGGTTTGCGGCGCAGATGCTGATAAAGGTCGGGCGCTGAATTCTGTATGACCGCCACGGCGCAGAGTATCCTGCTGTCCCGGTTCGGAAATGAGATGTGCGCGATGCGGTCAAGCAGCAACAGCGTATTGATGATCCGTTTCAGCAGCCGTGGATTGTCGGGGGCAGCGAGCGTCAGTATCTGCTGGCAATCGCCCAGGTGCCTGGCCAGGTGGGCGGCAACATAGGCGTTGACTTCTTCCCTGCTGAGCGCCGGGATCGTGAATGGCAGCTGAACGATCTTATTGAGATAGCTCTCCCTGGCAATACCGAGGCTCGCGTACTCGCTCGCGATCGCGGACTGGATCAGCTCCGGGTCGATGCCGAGGACGAAGATACAGCCAGGCAGGCTCAGGTACAATTTCAGCGCCTCCATCATCGCGATGGCGGTGGCCGGCTGGCAGCGATCCAGGTCGTCAATGAAGATGACGAGCTTCTTCTGACCTTCTTTCGCTTCACGGGCAACGGCTATGACCTCCTTGAAATGCTCCCTCAGGAGAGCCTGCTCCGACCTCCGCTCTACATCCTGCGCGGCCAGCTCCCGGTAGTTGGCCCGCACCCGACCCAAGGACAAGCCAATATAGGGAATCCGCACCTCGTCGGTTATGGCTTGTGCGATAGCCCGGAGTGCCCGGGTCACCCGGACATCCTCGAGGTGAAGGTCCCGCCGCATCGCGAGCAGCAGGCTGACGCCCGGCTGATTGTCCCTGGAATGCTCCCAGGGAACGAACCAGACCGTCCGCACTGGCGAGTCCAGCCGACCGTCGTTTTCGCCGAGCGCCGCCTGCAACTGCATCATCATCGAGGTCTTGCCCGCGCCCCAGGGTCCGTAGATGGCGACGACCAGCGGCGTGTCGGCTTCGAGGAGCACCTGTCTGAGCGTCTCAACGAACCGTCCCCTGCCAAGCTCATCGTGCAGCGTGGCTTCGTCGCTAAGGACGGGCTGTGGTACGGATTCGGCCATAATCAGCGACTGTACAACTCCATTACCGCTGCCCATACCGGCAGGCATCTGCGCAGCTCAGGGCTTGGTCCGGCCGCTGGCGGGCGCGCCATTGGGCCCGCCAGCCGACGGCTGCAGGATCCCCGATCAGGCCAAATCGGGCGTTTTGGCGCGGCGTCACTTCCGGAGCGCGCGATGGTTGCGCCGCACTGAACGGTCAACTAGATTCTGGCTTGGGCGAATCGGCTTGAACCAGGCGGATGGTACGTTGCGAAGCCAGCGTGACGACCGGGTTTATCAGCGATTGGCGGGACTTAAACAGACAGATTTTCGCTGATACCGCGGAGGGCCGGGGTGGCAGTGGCAGTCCTGGCTAGCATGCAGCATCCGCCAAGGCGGCCGACGCGCAGGCAAGCCTATCAGATGGGGGGACGTGCGGCAGTGACCAGATTCTGCCCCGCACCGAGCAAGGGACGAGACTTGTGCAGCTCTTTCTGAGCTACGCGAAGGAGGACAGGGAAAGGGCCAACGAGATCGCTGGCTGGCTCGGCGAGCGCGGCTTCGGCATCTACAACTGGCGCGATCCGTCCATGCGAGGCGGCCGGTTCATCCGGCAGATCCAGGAAGCAATCAAGGAGGCCGACGCCTTTTTGACGCTGCTTTCTCCCAGCTTCCTCGCATCGGAATGGTGCGGCCGCGAGGCGGAGCTTGCCATTCAGCGCGAGGGGGACCTGCGCCAGCAGGGCCGTGCGGCGGTCTTCGTCCACGTACTGCAGGTCACCACCACTCCCCTGGACGACAGGGGCTTCCTGCGCAGCTACGACCAGGTGGACCTGACCGTTCCGGCCAGGGCAGAGGCGGAGCTGTCAGATCTCGCGGGCCGGCTCGAGGCGGCCGGCCCGGTACCACCGGCGGGCAGTGACGCCGACGAGGACGCAAGCCGGCCGCCCATACCGCTGTTCCGCAACCGTGAGCACGAAATGGACCAAGTGGTGCGCGGCCTCGGTAACCCAGCTGGCCCGCATTTCTGGCTGGTGATCGCGCCGCCCCAGCTCGGCAAGTCCTGGTTCGTCAAGGAGGTCAGCAAGAACAAAACGCTGGCCGGCCAGGGCTGGGTGACGAGGAAGCTCGACCTGCGCAAGCACACCGATGTGCGCGGGAACGCCCTCATGCTGCTCGGGCGGCTGTTCGGAGGAGAGGCCGAGAAACTCAGCACCGACGAGCCTGCCATGATCCGCCACATCACCCGGCAGCTCACCCGGAGCCCGGCTCAGCCGCACCTCTGCATGCTGGACAGTGCCGAGCTCCTTGACAAGGAGACGGCGGACACGCTGCGCTTGTCCCTGAGCAGGATCTACCGCAACGTCCAGGGGTCGGGCCTGCCGAACGCCCGGCTCGGGCTGATCGTGGCCAGCCGACGGGATGACCAGTGGCGAGGCGTGCTGCCGCCTCCCCGGATCAGCCCCCTTCCGCTGACGGAGTTCAGGGAAAACGTGGCCTGGCAGCTGCTCGATGACCTGGCCACGGCGATGGGCAGAACCTTCTCCGAGGACTATCTCACGCTGAACGCTCAGCGGGTACACCGGCTGACCGAAGGGCTGCCTGCCCTGCTGGTCAAGTGCCTGCAGTGGATCAGGAACGAGGGGTGGGTCGAAATGGAGCGCCTGGAGGGACAGGCGCTGTTCGAGGGTCTTGCCCACCCTTACATCAAGGAAGGGCTGCTGACCGACGACAGCCTGCTGCCATTGCTTGAGAGCGAAGATGAGCAGGCGCTGGGAAGTCTCGGAGCGGCATTCCGCCTGCTCGCTCCGTACCGCCTGTTCACGCAGTCACATTTGCGGCATCACCTGACGAGCGATGAAGACTTCAGCTCCGGGCTGGAGAGCGTGAACTGGTCGGTGGAGGACCTGTGGCGGGCCATCAGCGGCACCGCGCTGCTCGTACGGCCGCTGAACGAGCCCTGGCAGGAGATCTACAAAGCCATCCGCCGGCTCTTTTACCGCTACTATTACCGATCCGACGACGAGCGCGCCGCTGCGCACCGCGAGGCAGGCGACTTCGTGGCCGCCTGGTCCGCGGGCCTGGACGGCAAGGAGCAGGTCATCGGCCTGGTGGAATGCCTGTGGCACCAGGCGGCTGCCTTGCGCCTCATCAATCCCGGCGACATGAGCAAGGAACTGGCCAAATCCGCTCGGCAGCTCTCGCTGGACCTGCGGCCCTCTACGGCTTACACCCTGGCCGAGCTCCGGGATTACGCAGCGGAACGAATGAGCGTCGATGAAGAGTTCCAGGATACTGTGAGCAACGTCAGCGGCCTTTTCAACAGGCTCGTGCAACTCGTGGTCGAGCCACCGTCCCAAGGGCTGACAGAATGACAGCAGAAATTATGTTCCCGAAGTACATCTACCGGGACGAAGAATCACTGATCCGGAAACAGGCGGAGCTGGTGCTGGAGGACGGCCAGAGCCGCTCGGTGCTGCTCTACGGCCCAGGTGGCGTTGGAAAGACCAGGCTGGTGCGCGAGCTGGCCGAGCCGGGCGCGGCTGACCCGCGGCTGTGCTGGCTGCCTTCCATCGATATTGATGATTCGGCGTACTGGCTGCTGGCGAATCTGGAGCAACTGGTCGCTCGCACGGTGGACCCGGAAAACACATATTTCGGCCCGTATCTCGATTACCTGTCCAGGCTCCCGAGCTATTCTGCACCTCGAGTCGGCCATGAGACGGTGGTGAGTCATCTCAGCAGGATCAAGCGCATCTTCGTCGACTGCTACAGGGAATTCATTGAGGATGGCCACAATACGGTTGTGCTCACCTTTGACACGGTCGAGGCCATCCGCGGCATGTACCTGCTCGTGACGCTAACCCAGTGGGTAAAGGCGCTTCCCGGCACGCTGTTCATATGGTCTGGCCGCCCTCCGGTCGTAAGTATGGTCAAAGACCCGATCAAAAATGAGCTTGAGGACCCGTACGCGGAGATGCCGGTAACAACGATCAACCTCGGCGAGTTTACCCATGAGGCGGCTCTCAAGTACCTGAACAGCAGTGCCATAGCGGCGGGTTTAAACGAGGACGAGAAGGCGGTGCTGGTCCAGCTGACCAGGGGGCACCCACTCTGGCTGGCCTTCACGGTGGACTATCTCGGCAACGTCGGGCTGCCCGAGGAAGCGACGGCATCACGCCAGCTGATTGAAGAGCGCGTGCCCTTCACCGGGACGCTGGCGCCTGACGGCCAGCATCTGCACGAGGAGTTCATCCGGCGGCTGGTTGCCCCGTACCGCGACGCCGACTTCTGGCACGAGGCGGTCAAGCGCCTGGCCGTGATGCGCGAAAGCGTCAACCAGCCGATCTGGGAACGGCTGATGGGGGACCGCCCCGGCCTGAGCCCAGACACCGACCTGGGTCAGGCGTGGGAAATCCTGCTGCAGACGCCGTGGATCCGGCCCCGGGCCAATCGCCACTACGTGACCCTGCACGATGCGGTGGCCGAGGAACTGGCCCAGCGGGTAATCCCGCTGCACGACGTTGACGGGCGCTGGCGCCGCGAGCTGTGGCAGGGTGCGGCCGAAACCTACAACGAGATCGTCGCGAGCAGGCAGGCGGCGTTCACTCGCACAATGGCCACACTGGAGCAGCGGCTCGCCGAGCGCTGGGGGGAGAGATCAGCCCGCCCGGGAGACGAAGGCCCAGAGGAAACCGGTCTGATCAAGCAGGCCGCAGAGCTCGACGTGGAGAAACGTGAGATATGCCAGCTCCAGGCCACGGCGGTGTACTACCGCATCCTGTATGACCCCAGGGGCGGGTGCGACCAGTTCCTGGAGATATTCGGGAAAGCCATGGACGAGCACGATATCTTGTTTCAGGAGCTGCTCGCGTACGAAATGCAGCGCTTCCTGCCTGGCGGGGCTCTTTCCTATGCCTTGGACGACGTCATAGGGGAAGCGATAGAAGGCTTCCGGCTGTGGCTGGCTGGCGAAGGCCGGAATTATCATCTCGACATTGGCCTGAGCCTGGCCGACTATCTGATCAGGAACGAAGAGCCCAAGGTGGCCATGGAGTTGCTCGACGAGCTGCCTGTGCAGGACACGGACCCCCTGCGACGGAATCGGTGGTACGTGCTCAAAGGGAACGCCTGCATGCGTATCCCTGGTGAAGTCAAGAAGGGCCATACTTACTTTACTAACGCACTCGACCTAGCCAGCGAGGTCGAACCCGGCGATCGGCCCAGGCTCCTCGCTAACGCATACAAGGAGCTGGGCTTCTACTACCGTAATGAGGGCCTGTTCAAGGAAGCCGATGACGCTTACCAGCAGGCCAGGGACGCCATCTCGGACATACTGTCATCGGCTTCCTCCGATTCCTCCTTCCGCGAGGAGATGGCGTCGATCCAGACCAACTGGGCTTATGTCAAGGGCCTGACCGGCAGCTACCGCACAGGCACGAATCTCGCTGAAAGCGCTATAAAAGTCAGGCATCGGCTGGAGAACCACCAGGAAGAAGCCATTTCATGGAGCGTCTGCGGCGAGGTCTACCGCTATGCGCGCAGGTTCGAGAAGGCATGGGAGTGCTTCGCGCAGGCGGAACAGATCTTTCAAGGGCTCCGGAACTGGTCCTGGCTCGGACTGGTGTATCAGGAGCAGGCGATCTGCCTGTTCCAGGCCATGCAGGACGGAGTTAACCTGGCCCCGGGGCGGGATCCCCTCGACCAGGCCAAGCGGCTTATCACCGTTTCCCTGGATCTCTGCCGGGACCTCGCCGTCCGCGGACATCCCTCCGCCCTTAACCGGGCTGGCCGGATTTTCGGGCTCGAAGAGCCTGACGTCGGCCTCCATTTCCTTGCCGACGGCATTGAGCTCGCCCGCAAATTGTCGGACGGGTGGTTCTGGTTTGCGAATCTGATCGAGTACGCCGAGCTCAGCTACAGGACCTGGACAGAAACGGGAGTCAGTTCCTACCGTGATAAGATCGGCACGGTCAGGCCTGAGATCGCTCGCGCGATGGCCGAATATGAGTTTCCTGACCTGAGAGGGCGGTGGAATCTCATACTCGGGCACCTTGCCATCCGCGATTGGCTGGAGGCAGGAGACAATGACCGGCTGTCCGCCGCCCTGGGCAACTATACGGAAGGCTTCGGCCTGATCGCACAGGGATACGTCGGCTCATCCGGGGCAGCAGCCATATCGGGAGAGTTCGAGACTTTCGAGGAACTCTTCAGGAAACTGTCTCCTGAAATCCGCGCGAAATGGCAAGATGAGTTCCGTCGCGCCTGGAGCAACCTACAAGAAGGATCGACCCTGCTGCTGGCTCGGCTGGAAGAGCTGTACTGAAGGTCAGCGTCATCTCCACCGTCCAGAGAGGCATGGGCATGACCCCAGCTCAACGAGCGCGGCGGGCCATCGTGCTTTCTCGTTTCGACCTGCCCGACGCAGAGCGGTTGCTGGTGCACAGTTGCGAGGATTGCGCCTGCCCGGTCACAGACCAGCGGAGCAGCCCGGGTGGGGAGATCTCACCCGCGGACTTCGCCGGAGGAAACGTCCGCTGGGTCAGCAGCAACGGCGCCCTGGATATGGCGCTCGACCGCGAGCACCGGGTGCTCTTCAACCCGGCTGGCCGCGGCGGTGTGGCGGTCGTCAACGAGCCCGCGCACCGCATTTTCCGTAGGTTCACCGAGCCAGCGGCCCTTCGAGACGCCAGGGCAGCGTGGCCGGAAGGCTACGACGACGTCATCCGCCGGCTGGCCGATTGTGACTTGATCCATCCCGCCGGTCATCCGCCCGCACCCGCGTTGTCGGGCAGCCAGACGCTCACCGCGTGGCTGCACGTAACGAACGACTGCAACCTGCGCTGCCCGTACTGCTACGTGAGCAAGTCGGCCGAGGGCATGGACTCCTCGACCGGGCGCGCGGCCGTGGCGGCCGTGTTTCGCTCGGCGGTCGCGCACGGCTTCTCGGCGGTCAAGCTGAAATACGCCGGCGGGGAGGCGAGCCTCAACCACAGCCTGGTGGCCAGCCTGCAGGCGCAGGCCAGGGAACTGGCCAGCGAATCGGGTCTCGAGTTGCAGGCCACGCTGCTGAGCAACGGCGTGAAGCTGCCGCGGGCGCTGGTCAGGATGCTGGCCGCGGAGGGCGTGCGGATCATGATTTCGCTGGACGGCATCGACGGCGCGCACGACGCCCAGCGCCCCTTCCCTACCGGCAAGCCGTCGTTCCCCCTGGTCGAGCGCACCATAGCCGATCTCATCGACCAAGGTCAGCCGCCGCACCTGTCAGTGACGATCACCAACCGCAATGCCGCGGGGGTGGCGGACGTGGTGCGGTTCGCGCTGGAGCGCGGCCTGACGTTCAGTCTCAACTTCTTCCGGGACAACGACTGCGCGGCCAGTTTCCCCGACATGCGCTACGAAGAGCAGACGATGATCTCGGCGATGCTCGGTGCGTTCGCCGTCATTGAGGAGTTCCTGCCCCCGTGGAGCGTCCTCGGATCGATCCTGGATCGTGGCCAGCTGCTGCAGCCGCGCGAGCGCTCCTGCGGTGTCGGCCAGGACTACGTGGTCGTCGACCAGCGCGGCCGGGTCGCCAAGTGCCACATGGAAATCGAGCGCACGCTCGGGGACGTGTTCGTGGATGATCCCCTGCAGCTGGTCCGGCGGGACACGTCGACCGTGCTCAACCTCGCGGTCAGCGAGAAGGAAGGCTGCCGGGACTGCACCTGGCGCTACTGGTGCTCAGGAGGCTGCGCGGTGGCGACGTTCCGGGCCACCGGCCGCTACGACATCAAGTCGCCGAACTGCAACATCTACAAGGCCATCTACCCGCAGGCGCTGCGGCTCGAAGCGCTCCGCCTGCTCAAGTACGCCCCGCCTGGGCCGGGTCGCGACGACTGCCCCGGGTAACCACCCTGGGCGGGTGCCTGGACGACTGCCCGGGTAAACCACCCTGGGCGGGTGCCTACAGGTCGATCTCCGGGTAGAGGCGGTGACCCGCCAGCAGATCGGCGCACCGGCCGCGGCAGGCCTCGGCGGTCGCCGGATCCAGGTCGTACTTGGCCTTCGCCGTCGCGTTGGCCGGCGTGGTGGCGCGCAGCGCGGTCACGATCACGTCGGCGACCTCGTCGAGCTCGCCGGTGCCGAAGCCGAGCGTGGTCAGCGCCGGCGTGCCGAGCCGGACGCCCGAGGTGTACCAGGCGCCGTTGGGGTCGGCGGGCACCGAGTTGCGGTTCGTGACCACCCCGGCGTCCAGCAGCGCCTGCTCGGCCTGGCGGCCGGTCAGGCCGAAGCTCGCGCCCACGTTGATCAGCACCAGGTGGTTTTCGGTCCCGCCGGTGACCAGCGTCGCGCCCCGGCGCAGCAGGCCGTCGGCGAGCGCGCGGGCGTTATCGACGATCCGCGCCGCGTAGTCGGCGAACGAGTCCCGCCTGGCCTCGGCGAGGGCGACCGCCTTGGCGGCCATCACGTTCGGCAGCGGGCCGCCGAGCACCATCGGGCAGCCCCGGTCCACCTCCGCGGCGTACTCCCCGGTGCACAGCACCAGGCCGCCGCGCGGGCCGCGGAGAGACTTGTGCGTGGTGGAGGTCACCACGTCCGCGTGCGGGACCGGGTTGAGATCCCCGGTCAGCACCTTGCCCGCGACCAGCCCGGCGAAGTGCGCCATGTCCACCATGAACGTCGCGCCGACGTCGGCGGCGATCTCCGCCAGCGTGGCGAAGTTGGGGTTCCTCGGATACGCGGAGTACCCCGCGACGAGCACGAGCGGCCGGAACTGCCGCGCCTGGCGCGCGATCGCGTCGTAGTCGAGCAGCCCGGACTCCGGGTCGACGCCGTAGCTCGCCTGGCTGAACAGCTTGCCGGAGATGTTGGGGCGGAACCCGTGGGTCAGGTGGCCGCCGGCGTCCAGCGACATCCCCATCATCCGCTGGTCGTGCAGGTCGTGCCGGAGGCGTTCCCAGACCGCGGGCTCGAGGTCGTTCACGTGCTTCGCGCCCACCTCGGCCAGCGCCGGGCTCTCGATCCGGTGCGCCAGGATGGCCCAGTAGGCGACCAGGTTGGCGTCGATTCCCGAGTGCGGCTGGACGTACGCGTGATCCGCCCCGAACAGCGCGGTGGCGTGCCCCGCGGCCAGGGTCTCGACCCGGTCGACCATCTCGCACCCGGCGTACATCCGGTGGCCAGGGGTGCCCTCGGCGTATTTGTCGGACAGCCAGTTGCCCATGGCCAGCAGCACGGCGGGCGAGGCGTAATTCTCCGACGCGATCAGCTTGAGCTGGCGCCGCTGGGAGGCGAGCTCGCCCACGATCGCGTCGGCCACATCCGGCTCGGACGCCGCGATGACCTCGAGGGCGTAGCGGTAGGCGGCTCCGGCGGCCGCGCCGGTGCCGGTTGCTGTGTCGGCCATGATGTGCTCCTTGGGCGGCGAGACCGGCCCAACGATAGCCGCAATTCAGCCGACGTCGCGCCGGTACCTGCCGTCGCGGCCGGGCTCGATGCCCCAGCCGTAGACGCGCTCCGGGTGTATCCGGATGATCTCGCCGGACATGAACGCGGCCGAAGCCCCGGCGCTTTCGCCCGGGGCTTCGGCCCCGGCTGTCACACGGGGCGGCTCGGCGCCGGTGAGCGCCTCGGCGTGGCCGCGGATTTCCAGGCCGCGCACCACCCAGGGCCGCTCGGACACGAGGTCGTCGACGACGAACGCGACCTGGCCGTTCGCGCGCACATTGCGGAACTTCTGGCTGGCGCCCATGTTCCACCCGCCGATGTCGATCGTGCCCGCCTCCGCGTTCACGCGAAAGCCGACCGGGCTGTTCTGCAGCCTGCCGCCCGGACCCGCGGTGGCCAGCCGCCCGAGCCGCTGCGAGGCTAGGTACTCCAGCTCGGCCTGCGTGAACACACTCATTCCGCCTCCACGATCATTCCGTCTCCACGATCCTCGCGCGCGTCAGCCCTGCCCGTGGTCCCGGAGCTGCCGTTGCGTGCCCGGCGCGGCCCCGGGACCCCTATCCAATCATATGGATGACAAAGTCAGAGCCGAGGTTGAGCGGCCGCGCGGCGGGCTGCCCGACCCGCGCGCTCCCGGGGCACTGACGCACCGCTGCCGGGGTTCCGCCAGAGCGCTCCGCCCATTTGGTTGCGTTACGTTATAGGTAATAGACAGAGTGTGATCAGGGCAACACATGGGTATCGACGGGACGCGCCGACTTCCCAGCTGGTTACGGTACGGTCGGCTTATTCTTCCGACCGCCAATTTCCGGGCCGGCCAAATGACGGCACGACAGCTCCGGGACGAAGGGGAGGGTGCGGGGCTATGGTGCCGCAGGCCAGCAGGCTCCGGGACGTGCGCTACGACATCAGGGGGCCGGTGCTGCGCCGGGCGCGGCAGCTCGAGGCAGACGGGCACCAGATCCTCAAGCTCAACCTGGGCAACCCGGCGCCGTTCGGGCTGAACGCGCCCGAGTCCGTGCTGCGGGACGTGGTGCACAGCCTCCGTGACGCGCAGGGGTACAGCGACGCCAGGGGAATCTATCCGGCGCGGCTGGCGGTTGCCGAGTCCTTCCAGCGCAAGGGGGTCGGCGGGGTCGGGCCCGACGACGTGTTCCTGGGCAACGGCGTCTCGGAGCTGATCGTCATGGCGCTGCAGGGGCTGCTGGATCCCGGCGACGAGGTCCTGATCCCGAGCCCGGACTACCCGCTGTGGACCGGCGCGGTCGGGCTCTGCGCCGGCCGCGCCGTGCACTACCGCTGCGACGAGCAGGCCGGCTGGGAACCCGATCTGGGCCACGTCGCCGAGCAGATCGGCCCGCGGACCCGGGCGCTGGTGATCATCAACCCGAACAACCCGACCGGCGCCGTGTACTCCAGGCAGACCCTGCTCGGCCTGCTCGACCTCGCCAGGCGGCACCGGCTGCTGGTGCTCACCGACGAGATCTACGACCAGATCCTGTACGAGGACGCGGTGCACGAGTGCGCGGCCGCGCTCGCCCCCGACCTCCTGGTGCTGACGCTCGGCGGGCTGTCCAAGACCTACCGGCTGGCCGGCTTCCGCTCCGGGTGGCTGGTGGTCTCCGGCCCGCGCGACGAGGCCGGCGAGTACCTCGAAGGCCTGGAACTGCTGGCCAACATGCGGCTGTGCCCGAACGTCCCGGCGCAGTACGCGATCGTGCCCGCGCTCGGCGGCACGATCGGGATCGCGGGGCTGCTGCAGCCCGGCGGGCGGCTGCGCGAGCAGCGCGACCACTCCTGGCAGCGGGTCAACGAGATCCCCGGGGTGGACTGCGTGAAGCCGGCCGGGGCGCTCTACCTGTTCCCGCGGCTGGACCCGGACGTCTACAAGATCGTCGACGACGAGCGGATGGTCATCGACCTGCTGGAGCAGGAGCACCTGCTGCTCTCCCACGGCACCGGGTTCAACCTGCCGACCGCCGACCACCTCCGCCTGGTGTTCCTGGCGCCGGTCGAGACGCTCGACGACGCGATCGGCAGGCTGGCCCGCTTCCTGTCCGGCTACCACCAGTAGGCCCGGCCGGGCAGGCCGCGCACCGTTCGGGGCCCGCGTCTAAATATGCGCGGCTTGGGCTGATCGCCCCTACGATCATCGTGTGCCGGACGAGACCGCGACAGCGCACACGTTCCAGGTTGACTTGCATGGCCTGGTCGACCTGCTCTCCCAGCATCTCTATTCGAGCCCGCGGGTGTACCTGCGCGAGCTGCTGCAGAACGCCGTCGACGCGGTGATTGCGCGGCGGCTGGCCGATCCGTCAGCGCC
>Ga0335075_10001945_pt1 | contig 33555 bp, 28 predicted proteins | sample Lox_Sample_24_FD_206723 | JGI IMG/M metagenome (GOLD analysis project Ga0335075, IMG submission 206723) | Soil microbial communities from Loxahatchee National Wildlife Refuge, Florida, United States - Lox_Sample_2.4 | ecosystem: Environmental > Terrestrial > Soil > Wetlands | place: USA...
TCTCGCCGTTCCACTTGTCCAGGCGCTCGATGACGACCGTCCTGGCCGGCATGTTGATGCCGAGCGAGAGGGTCTCGGTGGCGAACACGGACCGGATCAGCCCGGCCGCGAACAGCTCCTCCACGACCTCCTTGAACGTCGGCAGCATCCCGGCGTGGTGCGCCGCGATGCCGCGCTGCAGCCCGGCCAGCCAGTCGCGGTAGCCGAGGACCGGCAGGTCCTCGCCGGGAATGTCCGCGGTCCGGCGCTGCACCCGGGCGGTGATCTCGGCGGCCTCGTCCGGCGTGGTCAGCCGCAGGCCCGCGTCCAGGCACTGCAGGACGGCGGCGTCGCAGCCGGCCCGGCTGAAGATGAACGTGATGGCCGGGAGCAGCCCGGCCGCGTCGAGCCGGTCGATCACGTCCGGACGCCTGGGCACCCGGAACCTGGGCGGGCGCCGGCCACCGCGGGCCGGCCGCCCATTCGCCTTGCGGTCGCCCCCTCGCCCCCCGCCCCACCCCTCTCCGCTGCGCTGCGCGAGCCGCCGCAGCTCGGGATTGACCTTCGGGCTGGCCTTGCCCGGTGACCCGGTCCCGCCCACCGGCTCGGGCCCGGTGAACAGGTCGTACAGGCGCGAGCCGACGAGCATGTGCTGCCACAGTGGCACCGGCCGGACCTCGTCGACGATGACCGTGGTGCCGCCGCGGACCTGGGACAGCCAGTCGCCGAACTCCTCGGCGTTGCTGACCGTCGCCGACAGCGCGGCCAGCCGCACCGACTCGGGCAGGTGGATGATCACCTCTTCCCACACCGCGCCCCGGAACTCGTTCGCCAGGTAATGCACCTCGTCCAGGACGACGTACCCGAGCCCGGCCAGCGTGGGCGAGCCCGCGTACAGCATGTTCCGCAGCACCTCGGTGGTCATCACCACCACCGGAGCCTCGCCGTTGATGCTGTTGTCCCCGGTCAGCAGGCCCACCTTGGCCGCCGAGTAACGGCGGACCAGGTCGGTGTACTTCTGGTTGGACAGCGCCTTGATCGGCGTGGTGTAGAAGCACTTGCGGCCCTCGGCCAGGGCCAGGTGCACGGCGAACTCCCCGACCACCGTCTTGCCCGAGCCGGTCGGCGCGGCCAGGAGAACGCCGTGCCCTGCGTTCAGGGCCCGGCAGGCGTCCAGCTGGAAGGGGTCGAAGCTGAAGTCATACAGCGCCTGGAACGCTACGAGCTCCGGCCTGTCTTCGGTCAATCGCCCGGTCCAGGAGGCCCGTCAAGGTCGATGGGCGACGCCTCGTCGTCGGACAGGCCCGCGTACGGCCCTGCGATCCGGGCCCGGCGCCGGTCGTTCATCCAGATGATCAGTTCCGCGATCTCGATCAGTATTACGCACGGGATCGCCAGCAGCAGCATGGTGACCGGGTCGGGGCTCGGCGACGCGATGCCGGCGAACACGAACACGGCGAAGATCATGATCCGGCGCCACTTGGCCATCCGCGCATGGCTGAGAATGCCTACCCGGTTGGCCAGCACCAGCGCCAGCGGCAGCTCGAACGCCAGCCCGAAGCCGAGCAGCATGGCCTGGAAGTAGCTGAGGTAGTTGGAGACCGTGGGGATGACCTCGATGCCGCTCGGGGCCAGCCTGAGCAGGTACTTCAGGCCCCGGCTCATCACGAAGTACGCGATCGAGGCCCCGCCCAGGAACAGCGGCACGGCCGTGCCCACGAACACGTAGGTCCACCGCTTCTCGCGGCGGTAGAGCCCGGGGGCGATGAACGCCCAGATCTGGTACAGCCAGACCGGGCAGCTGACGATCAGACCGAACCAGAAGGCGACCTGCAGCCAGATCGTGAACGGGTCCAGAACTCCGATGACGGCCAGCCTGGCGCCACCGTAGTGGGCCGCCTGGAACGGGTGGTAAACGAACGCCCAGGCCCGGTCGTGTACCTGCGGGATGAGCCCGACGGCCATGCCGATGACCATCGCGGCCACCGCTTTGAGCACCCGGCCCCGCAGCTCACGGAGGTGATCCATGAGCGGCATCCGGCCATCGGGGTTGCCCTGCCGCTGCGACTGCGCGATCTTGGAGCCGAGTATGCGGGCACCCGAGATGGTGTCACCCAGCTTCGGCATCGTCCACTACCTGGGGGGAAGAGCGGGCTCAGCCGGCCTGCTGGGTCCGCGGGGCCTCTGTCGTCTGGGAGCCGTTGAAGCCGGCCGTTTCGCTAACCGGCTGCTGTTGCTGCTGCATGTCGCGGATCTGCTGCTGCAGCGCGTCGATCTGCGCCTGCTGCGATATAGCGGGCATCGGCTGCGGCTGGACCTGGGGCTGCTTGAACTGCTCCTGCTCCTCGTCGGGATGCAGGTTCGACACCTCGGCCTTCAGGATGCGCATGGACCGCCCCAGCGACCGCGCGGCGTCTGGCATCTTCTTCGAGCCGAACAAGATGATCAAGACGACCGCGACGATCAGCACTTTCCACGGGCTGTCGAACAGGTCACCAATGTTCATTTCAGTCCCCTTCAGCGGGAAAGCGCGTCCCCGCGCTTAGGGTCGCTATCACCGGAGAGTCTACACGTGACGCCCATGAAACCGGGTGTCTGTGTCCAGCAGGTGGCGCCGACCCAACGTTTAGACTAACCGGGCATAGAAGTCAATGTCACGATACCGGGGCCGGTGACTCGGGGTCCTGCGCATACTGCGCCAGGGCCGCCGCCGCATCCTCGCGCACCTCGGCGGCCAGGGCCGCCGGGGAGGTCACCCGGCCGTCCTCGCCGAGCCGCAGCGCCAGCCGCCGGACCATCCGGGTATCCGGGGTGCGGAGCCCGACCCGCAGCCGCCCGTCGCCGAGTTCCTCGACCCGCTCGCACGGGTAGTACTCGGCGACCCAGCGTCCCGCCGACGACAGCTCAAGCTCCACCTCGACATCATCGGGCGACGGCCGGAACAGGCCCTCATCGACGTCCCGCGGCTGTGCCTGGGCTGGCACCGACGCGGCCTGGTCCAGCACGGCCAGGGCCAGCACCCGGTCCAGCCGGAACAGCCGCACCGCCTCGGCCCGCAGGCACCAGCCCTCCAGGTAGGTCCGGCCTTCCACGACCAGCAGCCGCATGGGGTCGACGTCCCGCTCGGTGTCCTCATCACGGCCGGGCACGTAATACGACAGGTGCAGCCGCCGGCCCCGGTCGATCGCGTCCCGTATCTGGGCCGCAGCGCTGCCGGATGAGCCGCGGTCGTCGAGCTGCACCGCGACCTGGGCGCTGACCGCGCCCGCGGCCCCGGCGGCCGCTTCCAGCTTGGCCACGGTCCGGCTGAGCGCCGAGCGCTCCTCCAGGCCCGGCAGCTCGGCGAGCATCCGCAGCGCGACGAGCAGGGCGCTCGCCTCGTCCACGTCGAGCCGCAGCGGCCGGTCGATCGACTCGGCCTCGCTGACCACGATCTCGCCGCCTTCGTAGGACAGGTCGATCGGGCAGTAAGGGTCGGGAGAGCGGAGCTCGACACACCACAGCATGTTCAGGTCGTCGACCAGGTCACGCTCGCTGATGCCGAACGCCGCGGCGGTCTCGGCCAGCCCGACGACCTTCCTGCTCACGACGTAGGGGACCAGGGCCAGCAGCCGCTGCAGCCGGTCGGTGGCCGGCATCACCCGCGGCGGCGCTCCTGGCCGCGGCACAGACCGCCCGGCGGTGGTCATGCCAGCACCCCCTTCAGGCGTCCGATGACCGCATCCCTCAGGTCGGCGGGCTCGATGACGACCGCGTCCGCGCCGAACCCGGCGATGTGCTCGCTGTGCCAGCCCACGTCCGAGAACGTCACCTCGACCAGATCCCATCCCGGCCGCCGCGGGTCCGGCCTGACCGCACTGGCCTCTCGCCGGAGCCCGTAGCCCGCTTCCTGCCTGACCTGGAGCACGGCGGTGCGCCGGGCTTGCGGGGTATTGTCCCACTCGCGGACCATCTCCCGCACGTCGGTGCCCGAGGGAACCGTGACCGTGCCCGCCGGCCCGCGGAACGTCACCGGCCCGTCGATCCGGCTCAGCCGGAATACCCGGGCCTGGCCACGGTCGGTGTCCAGGCCAGCCACGTACCAGCGGCCATGCCGGTTCACCACTCCCCAGGGCTCGAGCTGGCGCTGCTGGGACGAGCTGCGGCCGGCCGCGCGGTGGCTGAACGAGACCGGGCGGCGGTCCCGCACCGCCTCCCAGAGCGGGCCGAAGGCGGTCTCGCCCGTCTGCAGCCTTGGCTCGATGCCCGGCTGGGTGGTCTCCTCGGCGTCGATGCCGGCCGCCCTCAGCTTGAGCAGTGCGCCGGCGGCCGCCCCGGCCAGCTCGGCGCGGCGCCAGACCCGTGCGGCCAGGCCGAGCACCGCGGCCTCATCGGGCTCCAGCCTGATCTCGGGCAGCCCGTAGGCCTGGCGGGGTATCCGGTATCCCGGCTCCTCGTCCGCGGTCGCGCTGATCCCCGTTTCCAGCGGGATTCCCAGCTCGCGCAGCTCATCCTTGTCCCGCTCGAACATGCGCTTGAACGCGTCGAACGACTCGGGGTAGCCGGGCACCGCGTCCCTGATCTGCGACGCGGTCAGGTACTTGCGAGCCGAGAGCAGGCAGACGACCAAGCTCAGCAGCCGTTCCGTCTTCCGCCGTGACATTCCTGGCGTTTCCTTCCTGCCTTCCCTTCCCCGCCCCGCCCTGCACAGCCCGCCCGCTGCGCCCTGCCGACCCTGCCCGCCCCCGTCCCCTCGCACTGACCGTACCGCGCCGCGGCGCCGCGGCGGCGCACGGACGCGGGTTTCCTGCGGCGCGGACACAGCCGTCCACTACCCTGCCCTAGTGATCAGGTGGCGCAGCGGCGTGGTCTCCGGCCTGCGGCGAGAGTGGAGCGGCGCGGTCGAGGTCGAGGTGACCGTGGACGGGGTGGCGGTGATGGCGCTGGCCTACCCCGAGCTCACCGGCCGGCCGCAGCCCGGCGACCGGGCACTGCTCAATACCGGCGCGCTCGACCTGGGCCTGGGCACCGGCGGGTACGCGCTCGTCGTCGCGCTGCCCGACCGGCTGCCCCCGGACCGTGACCGCCCCGGCCACCTGATCAAGGCGCGGTACACGCCGCTGCAGGCGACCGTGCTCGGCGCGGACGAGCAGGGTTCCCCGCATCATGAGATCCTGCGGCAGGCCGACGACCTGGAGGGCATCCCGGTCGTGGTGGCCGACCTGCACTCTGCCCTGCCCGCCGTCCTCGCCGGGTTCCGCGCCGAAGCCGGGCCGCGGCCGCAGCGGCGAGAACGGAGGGCGGTGTACGTGATGCTCGACGGAGGCGCGCTGCCCGCCTGGTTCTCCCGCACCGCGGCCGCGCTGCGGGACGCGGGCTGGCTGGCCGCGACCGTGACCGTGGGCCAGGCGTTCGGTGGTGACCTGGAGGCGGTCACTGTGCACAGCGGGCTGCTGGCCGCGCGGCACGTGCTCGGGGCTGACCTGGTCGTGGTGTCCCAGGGACCCGGCAACCTGGGTACTGGCACCAGGTGGGGGTTCTCCGGCGTGGCCGCAGGCGAGGCGGTCAACGCGGTGGCCGTGCTGGGCGGCAGGCCGGTGGCCTCGCTCCGGATCAGCGACGCCGACCCGCGCGAGCGGCATCGCGGCATCTCGCATCACAGCCTGACCAGTTACGGGCGGGTGGCCCTGGCGCGGGCCGATGTCGTGCTGCCTGACCTGGACGGCGACTTCGGCGCGCGGGTCACCGCCGCCGCGGCGCCGCTGGCCGCCCGGCACGACCTGGTCCGGGTGAGTGTGGCCGGGCTGGCCGACGTGCTCAGGAACTGCCCGGTACCGCTATCCACCATGGGCCGCGGGCTGGACGAGGACCTTGCCTACTTCCTGGCCGCGGCGGCTGCGGGGCGGCACGCGGCGGCGCTGGCCGGCCGGGCGGGACAATGAGGCTACGAGTCCAAAAAGACAGAAGAGACGGAAGAGAGAGCTGATGAGAATCTCGGCGAAGGCGAGGCGGCTGCCCGGGCGGCTGACCACGGGCGCGTTCATACTGAACTCTGGCCTGGGCAAGTGGTCCGCCGACGAGGAGACGGCCGCCAGGCTGCACGGGATGGCCGTCGGGACGTATCCGTTCCTTGGCAAGCTCAAGCCCAAGGCCTTTGCGCGGCTGCTGTCGGCCGGCGAGATCGCGCTCGGCTCAGCCTTGCTGCTGCCCGTCGTGCCAACCGCGGCGGCCGGCGCGGGCCTGACCGCGTTCTCGGCCGGGCTGCTCGGCATGTACCTGCGCACGCCCGGCATGACCAAGGAAGACGGCATCCGGCCCAGCCAGCAGGGCACGGCCCTGGCCAAGGACGTGTGGATGCTCGGCGTTGGCGTCGGGCTGATCGTCGACGCGCTCACCGACCGGTCCTGAGGCCAGGCCGTGCCCCGGCGGGGCGGGTGAATCAGGTTGAGCTGCCCTTCACCGCGTCGAGGACGTCTACCACGAACACCAGCGTGTCGGTGCCCTTGATCCCGGCCGATGACTCACCGCTCGACCCGTAGCCATCCTTCGGCGGGATCACGAGCATGACCCGGCTGCCCACCGGCACGCCCAGCAGGCCCGTGTCCCAGCCGGGGATGATCTGGGCCGGTGAGGCGCCGATCTGGAAGCCGAACGGTGCGCCGCGGCTCCAGGACGAGTCGAACACCCCGCCCGTGCGCCAGATGACGCCGACGTACTGCGTGACGACTTCCTGGCCCTTGGTGATGGGCGGCCCAGATCCCTTGATCAGCGTCGTGACTACGAGCTTGTTGGGCGGCGCTGTCGACTTGGGGATGGTGATCGTCGGGGCCTTGCCCGTCGCGGCGCTAACGGTTGGGAGGTTTCCTCCCCCGTTGGAGACGTGCGTGCCAGACGCCGACGCGGTCGCGGAGTACGTCTTCACCATGTCCACGACGAATACGAGCGTGTCGGACCCGGTGATCCCGACCTCCGAGTTCCCGGAGGGGCCATAGCCGTACTTGGGCGGCAGCACCGCCAGCACCCGGCTGCCCATCTTCTTGCCTTCCAGGGCCGTCTCCAGTCCCGGGAGCAGCGTTCCCGACAGTACCTGCGGCGTGGCGGTGTACGTGCTGAGCGCGAGCTTGTGCGTCGTGCCGCTCCAGATGTACACCACATAGTTGCCGAGGAACGCGTCGGTTTTCTTCAGGACCGGCCCTCGGCCCTGGATCTCAGTCTTGACGTAAAGGTCGCTGCCAGCCTTCTTGGCCGGGATCGAGACGGTCGGCGCCTTCCCGAACGTACCGGTCGCGTTGACCAGCGTGTTGGAGCTCGGTGGCGGCGATGACGAGCCGCATCCGACCAGGCCCAGCGCGGCGATCAGTGGCAGCAACAGCGCAGCGGCAGTGCGTCGCATGTTAATCCTCGTTGTCGGGTCTTGAGCGCAGCCAGCCTACCCGCCCCAGCTAAAGGCGCCGCAGCAGGTTCTGATGCCAGACCAGCACCGTGTAACGGCCGAGGTCATAGGTCTGCGCGGGCGGGCCGAAGGTGGCCAGGACCTGGCTGGCCGGGTCGAAGGGCTGCAGCCCGGCCTGCCCGGTGAACCCGGGCTGCCCGGAGAACAGCAGCACGAAGTGGGCGTCGTGCAGGCTCGGGTCATACCACGACGCGTCCGACTCCCAGTGGCTGGCGCTGACGCTGGCCTGGTTCACCTGCAGCGCCCGCACCTGGATCTGGTTCCCGGTGGCCAGCGTCGTCGCGTCGGCCTGCCAGTAGCCGCTCAGGCCGTAGCGCAGGTGGTGCCCGGCCAGGAACGAGGCGAGCCGGGGGTTCACCACCGGCGCCGGCTGGGCCAGGGCGTTGCTGCCCAGGGTCACCAGGTAGCCGGGCAAGACGGCCGCTGCCACCGGGACCAGGCGGGCGGAGATCAGCCGGCCAGCGAGCAGCCGGCCCGCCAGCACCGCCGCGAACGGCAGCGCCGGGGCCATCTCGTGTGAGTACCCGATGCCGGGCACCTGCCGGGCGAACAGGTAGGCGGCCACGATGATCAGCGTGCCCGCCGCGAGCAGCTGCACCACCAGGTCGCTGCCGCGCAGGAACCGCCTGGCCGCGGCGCAGACCGCCCAGCCCGCGAGGGCCACGCCGGCCACGTGCAGCACTACCAGGGCGGTCCGCAGCCCGAACTTGAGCCCAAGGAAGTCGCCGCCGAAGAGCAGCAGCAGCCCCTGCCCGGTCAGCCGTGCCCTGCTGCCCAGCTGGCCGATCGTCACGAACCTCTGCGGCGCGGGCAGCACGCTGTAGCCGCCGAGCGCGTGGATGAGGGAGGGCGCCTTCAGGCCCACCACGAGCGCAGCCAGCGCCGCTCCGGCCAGTGACAGCTCGTACCACGCCTCGGCCGGGCGGCGCCAGCGCCAGACGTTCCAGGGGGCCGTCCCCTCGGCCGCGCGCTTCGGCACGATCTGCTGATAGGCCCGGACCAGGCTCACCACGAGCAGCGGGGCGATGCCGATGTACAGCACTATCGCGTCGGCGGCCAGCCGCGATCAGCATCCGGATCCAGCCTTGGGTGCCGGTCGCCTTCCCCTTGGCCAGCAGCGCCGCGAGCGCGATGAGCAGGGTGTAGGTCAGGGCCGCCCCAATGTGGACCACGTCGGCGTTCAGCCCGTGTACCAGCTCGACCAGCATGTATTCGGGCAGCTCGGTCGTGTAGAAGGACACATCCGATAGCCAGCCGTGCAGCAGCAGGTTGCCATGCAGCATGTCCCAGGCCTGCAGCGCGTTCGAAGCGCCGTCCGAGTTCGTCGCGACCGTCGACGACATCCGCAGGTAGCAGAGGAATCCCAGCAGGCAGGCGGCCGTGAACACGCCCGGCCCGGCCCAGCGCCGCCACCGTCCGGGTGGCCGGATTGCCTGCCGCCCCGCCGCCCGGCTTCCGTCCCGGCAGGCCGGGGCCGGCCCCGCCTGCGTGCTTCCCGGCGGGGTGGTCACCAGGCCCGCCCTGGTGACGGCATCGCCGGTGCCTGCCCCTCCCGCGACGTCGCGTTCAGAAGCCCGGCATCAGATCTCCCCGCCCGGGCGTCACATGCCGGCGATGAGCTTCTCCACGCGCTCGTCGACAGACCGGAATGGATCCTTGCAGAGCACGGTCCGCTGCGCCTGGTCATTCAGCTTCAGGTGCACCCAGTCCACGGTGAAGTCGCGCCGCCGTTCCTGTGCCCTGCGGATGAACTCGCCGCGCAGCCGTGCCCGGGTGGTCTGCGGTGGCACCATCTTGGCCTGGAAGATGTCCAGATCCCGGCAGGCGCGCTCCACGGCACCGCGGCGCTGCAGCAGATAGTACAGGCCCCGGCCGCGGTGGACGTCGTGATAGGCGAGGTCGAGCTGGGCCACCCGCGGGTGGGAGAGCTGCAGGTCATATTTGGCGCGGTACCGTTCGATCAGCTGGTACTTGGTGACCCAGTCGATTTCCCTGGCCACCAGGCCCAGATCACCGGTCTGCACCGCGCGCAGGGTCAGCTCCCACAGGGCGAGCACCCGCTCGGTGATCGGATCCGGGCCCCTGCGGTCAGCGAAGTCCCTGGCCTTGGACAGGTACTCCTGCTGGATGTCGAGCGCGCTCACCTCTCGCCCGTTGGCCAGCCGCACCTTCCGCCGGCCGGTCATGTCGTGGCTGACGTCCCTGATCGCCCGGATCGGGTTCTCCAGCGTCAGGTCGCGCATCACGGTGCCGGCCTCGACCATCCGCAGCACCAGGTCGGTGGCGCCGACCTTGAGCAGCATGGTGGTCTCGCTCATGTTCGAGTCGCCGACGATCACGTGCAGCCGCCGGAACCGCTCGGCGTCGGCGTGCGGCTCGTCCCGGGTGTTGATGATCGGCCGGGACCGGGTGGTCGCCGACGAGACGCCTTCCCAGATGTGCTCGGCCCGCTGGCTGACGCAGTACACCGCGCCCCGCGGAGTCTGCAGCACCTTGCCCGCCCCGCAGGTGATCTGCCGGGTGACCAGGAACGGGATCAGGATGTCGGCCAGCCTGCCGAACTCGCCATGCCTGCCGACCAGGTAGTTCTCGTGGCAGCCATAGGAGTTCCCGGCCGAGTCGGTGTTGTTCTTGAACAGGTAGATGTCGCCGGCGATGCCCTCTTCCCGCAGCCGCCGGTCCGCGTCGACGAGCAGGCCTTCCAGGATCCGCTCGCCCGCCTTGTCGTGCGTGACCAGGTCGATCAGGTTGTCGCACTCCGGCGTGGCGTACTCCGGGTGGCTGCCCACGTCCAGGTAGAGCCGGGCGCCGTTGCGCAGGAACACGTTGCTGCTCCGGCCCCACGAGACCACCCGCCGGAACAGGTACCTGGCCACCTCGTCCGGGGACAGGCGCCGCTGCCCACGGAACGTGCAGGTGACGCCGTATTCGTTCTCCAGCCCGAAGATCCGCCTGTCCATGTCGCCCCGGGTTACCAGTCCACCGCGATGTACTTGGTCTCGGTGAACTCAAGCAGGCCGTCGTGGGCACCCTCACGGCCCAGGCCCGACTGTTTTACCCCGCCGAACGGGGCGGCGGGGTCGGACACGACGCCGCGGTTGATCCCGACCATGCCAGCCTCCAGGGCCTCGGCGACCTGCAGCGCCCGGCGCAGGTCGCGCGTGTACAGGTAGGACACCAGGCCGTACTCGGTGCCGTTGGCCAGCGCTATCGCCTCGCTGAGGTCGGTGAACCGCACGATCGGCGCGACCGGCCCGAAGATCTCCTCGGACAGGATCTCGGCGTCGGCCGGAACCTTGTCCAGCACCGTCGGCTGGTAGAAGTAACCGCGCCGGTCGGGGGCGTGCCCGCCGGTGACTACCCGGCCGCCGGTCTTGGCCGCGTCCTCCACCAGCCTGGCTACCTTGGACCGGGTGCCGGAGTTGACCAGCGGGCCGAGGTCGGTGCCGTCGTCCAGGCCCGGGCCGATCTTGAGCCCGGCCAGCCGCTGGGCGAACCGCGAGCTGAACTCGTCCGCGACCGCCTCGTGCACGTAGAACCGGTTGGCGGCGGTGCACGCCTCGCCACCATTGCGCATTTTGGCGAGGAACGCCCCGTCAATGGCGGCGTCCAGGTCCGCGTCGTCAAGGATCAGGAACGGCGCGTTGCCGCCGAGTTCCATTGAGCAGTTCGTTACGGTCTGCGCCGCGGTCGCCAGCAGCACCCGCCCCACCTCGGTGGACCCGGTGAAGGACAGCTTGCGGACCCGCGGGTCGGCCAGCATCGTGGCGACCACCGGCCCGGCCTTGGCCGTGGTGAGCACGTTCACGACCCCGTCGGGAACCCCCGCCTCACTCAGGATCTCGGCTACGGCGAGCGCCGACAGCGGTGTCTCGGTGGCGGGCTTGAGCACCACCGTGCAGCCCGCCGCGAGCGCGGGCCCGATCTTGCGGGTGGCCATGGCCGCGGGAAAATTCCACGGCGTGACCAGGACGCTGACCCCGGCCGGCTGGTGCTGCACCATGATCCGGTTGGCCCCGGACGGCGCGGTGACCAGCGCGCCCTCGTTCCGCACCGCCTCCTCCGCGTACCAGCGGAAGAACTCGGCGGCATAAGTGACCTCCGCCTTCGCGTCCCTCAGCGCCTTGCCGTTTTCGATGACCATCAGCCGTGCCAGCGCGTCGGACCGCTGGATCATCAGCTCCCAGGCGCGGCGCAGGCACTCACCGCGTTCCCGCGGTGCAGTTGCGGCCCAGCGTGGCAGGGCGTCGTAGGCCGCGGTGACCGCGTCCAGGGCGTCCTCGATGCTCGCGTTGGCCACCTCGGCGACGGGGTCCTCTGTGGCCGGGTCGACCACGGGCAGCACACCGGCCCGCCCGTCGGTCCACTGCCCTCCGATCAGCAGCGCCGTCGGCACGTCCATCCCGGTGATGGCCTCGAGGTCAGCCGTCACGTTACCTCCCCACGCCCCGCGGCCGGCCAGGCGGCGGGCTCCCGTACGTCTTCGAAACTACCCAGCGCCCTGGCCCATTCCACGCCCACGGGTCTATTTCGCGCCCCCGGGTGTCTCTGGCGTCTCTGCCGGTCCAGTTCCCTCAGCCCCGTCGCCACTCTTCTCAGCGGCGCTGGCCTCGGCGATGGCCTCGGTCTTCTTGCCGGCGATGGCCTCGGCGAGCAGCGACTCCAGCCGGGTACCGGTGAGCCGCCGGAACGCCCGGTGCGCCCGGCCCCGGTCCAGCAGCGCCACCTCGAGCTGGGCGGCCGTGATATCCGTGCGATCCCCCCCGCCCGCCTCCCCGTCCCCCTTCGCTCGCCCGCCCAGCGCCGCGATCGCCAGGGTGAACGCTCCGGCCAGCGTCATCCCGTCCGAGTACTGCTCCTTGAGCACCGCCGCGACCTGGTCCGCCTGGCCGCCTATCACCACGAAGCCGCGCTCGTCGGCCACCGAGCCGTCGAAGGTGATCCGGTAGATCTGGTCATCATCCGCCGTCTTCCCGACCTCCGCGACAACCAGCTCCACCTCGTACGGCTTGGGGCTGTCGGTAAAGAACGTGCCGAGCACCTGGGCGTAATAGTTGGCCAGCCCGCGGGCGGTGACGTCCTGGCGGTCGTACTGGAAGCCGGTGACGTCCGCGTAGCGGACCCCGGCCTTGCGCAGCACCTCGAACTCGTTGTACCGGCCCACGGCCGCGAACGCGATCCTGTCGTAGATCTCGCTGAACTTCCGCAAAGCCCGGGAGGGGTTCGGCGCGATGAACAGGATGCCGGCGTCGCAGGCGATCACGACGCCGCTGCGGATGCGACTGATCGCCTTGCGTGCATAGTCCGCCTTGTCCTTCATGGACTGTTCGGGCGAGACATAGAACGGCATCGTCACCGCTGGGGTTCCCTTCGGATGGTGCTGGTGTGGACGCGAGATCCGGCCGGGCTAGCCGGGGGGCAGCGCGTTCCCGGCCCCGTTGCCGGTGCCGGCCGGGCGCAGCGGGGCGAGCGGGCCGTCGGGTTCGGCCATCCTGCTCTCGATGACGGTCCGCGTGTACTCCCCGGCCGCCTCGTCGGGTAGCCGCTCGAAGCCGTCGGCCGTGATGGTCGCGACCACCGGGTAGAGGCGCCTGGTCACGTCCGGACCGCCGGTTGCCGAGTCGTCATCCGCCGCGTCATAGAGCGCTTGCATGCAGGCCAGAATGGTATCCCCCACCGGCATGCCGTCCGCGTAGAGCTTCTTGAGTGCGCCCCGGGCGAAGACCGAGCCGGACCCGATCGCGTGGAACCTGTGCTCCTCGTAAAAGCCGCCGGCCACGTCGTAGCTGAAGATCCGGCCAGCGCCGGTGTTCTCGTCGTAGCCGCAGAACAACGGCACCGCGACCAGGCCCTGCATCGCGCCGCCGATATTTCCCCGGACGAAGCTGGCCAGGCGGTTGGCCTTGCCCTCCAGGGACAGGGCGTGGCCCTCGAGCTTCTCGTAGTGCTCGAGCTCGACCTGGAACAGCCGGACCAGTTCGAACCCGACGCCAGCCACGCCCGCGAAGCCGATGGCCGAGAACTCGTCGCTGCGGAACACCTTGTCGATGTCGCGCTGCAGGATCATGTTCCCGCCGGTGGCCCGCCGGTCACCGGCCATGACCACGCCGCCCTCGCACTCCGCGGCGATGATCGTGGTCCCGTGCGCCAGTTCGCGTGCCAGCGGGCTCGGCCCGCCTGAGGTCGACGCGGCGGCCGCGGCAGCGCCCACCGCGTGCGGCAGCAGTTCGGGGGCCGCGGCGGCCAGGAAATCGGTGAACGACGAGGTCCCTGCGCTCAGATACGGCCCGAGGAGCCCCCGCCCGTCAGAATCTGCGCCCACGCGGATCCTTCCGTTAGTACGCGTCTGGTAGTGCGACCCTACTGCCGCCGCGGCCGCCGCGTGAACGCGGCCTTACCTCATTCGCCGCCCTTCTGGACGTACGACCTGACGAACTCCTCGGCGTTCTCCTCGAGCACCTCGTCGATCTCGTCCAGAATCGCGTCGACGTCGTCGGTGAGCTTGTCCTGGCGCTCCTTGACGTCCTCCGTTGCCTGCGGCGCGGTGTCCTGCTCCTCCTCGGTGCGCCGAGGGGCCTGACGCTGGCCGCTGGTGTCTTTTGTCGCCATGCCGCAACCTCCGTGATCCGCGGGAATGGCCCCGCAGCCTCAACGCTATCCTCGCCCACGCATGGCCCGCGCAATCCTGCCATCCGGCATTGGTATTGAACCGGGATCTCGCCCCGTCACTTCCCGGAGCGTGGTGAGCCGGGTCAGCTCTGGCCGGTGAGCGCCGCAACCAGCTCCCCGGCGGTCTCGCAGCGATCCAGCAGCTCGCCGACGTGCGCCTTGGTGCCGCGCAGTGGCTCCAAGGTCGGCACTCGCTGCAGCGACTCCCTTCCGGGCAGGTCGAAGATCACCGAGTCCCAGGACGCCGCGGCCACGGAGTCCGGGTATTTGCGCAGGCAGCGTCCACGGAAGTAGGCCCTGGTGTCCTCGGGCGGGTAGTCGACGGCCCTGGTGACCTCCTGCTCGTCCACCAGCCGGACCATCCGTCCCCGGGCGGCGAGTCGGTTATACAGGCCGCGTTCCAGCCGGATGTCGGCGTACTGCAGGTCGACGAGCTGCAGCCGCGGGTCGGTCCAGGCCAGCCCGTCCCTGGTCCGGTAGCCCTCGAGCAGCTCGAGCTTGGTGACCCAGTCCAGCTCCCGCGAGCAGAGCATGGGATCCTCGCCCAGCCGGGTCAGCGCCGACTCCCACCGGTCAAGGACGTCCCTGGTCATATCATCGACATCCGCGCCAAACCGGTCCTCGGTGTACTTCCGCGCCAGATCCAGGTACTCGAGCTGGAGCTGGACGGCGGTCATCCGCCGGCCGTCGCGCAGCGCCACCAGGTGCCGGCAGCTCGGATCGTGGGAAATGGCGCGCAGCTCGCTCACCGGCGATTCCACCGCGAGATCGGAGCCGAGGAACCGGTCCTCGATCATGGCCAGCACCAGCGCGGTGGTGCCGAGCTTGAGGTAGCTGGATATCTCGCTCATGTTCGCGTCGCCGATGATCACATGCAGGCGGCGGTACTTCTCCGGGTCGGCGTGCGGCTCGTCCCTGGTGTTGATGATCGGCCGCTTCAGCGTGGTCTCCAGGCCCACCTCAACTTCGAAGAAGTCGGCCCGCTGGCTGATCTGGAAACCCTCGTCCCGGCCGTCGGCACCGCGACCGACCCGGCCGGCCCCGCACACCACCTGACGGGACACGAAGAACGGGGTGAGATGCCGCACGATGTCCGCGAACGGGGTGGAGCGGTTCATGAGGTAGTTCTCGTGGCAGCCGTACGAGGCGCCCTTATTGTCGGTGTTGTTCTTATAAAGCTGGATAGAGGAACCGCTGGGCAAGGAGCCGGCCCGGGATGCCGCCTCCGCCATCACCCGTTCGCCCGCCTTATCCCAGATCACCGCGTCGAGCGGGTTGGTGCACTCGGGCGCCGAGTATTCGGGGTGGGCGTGATCCACGTACAGCCTGGCGCCGTTGGTGAGGATCACGTTGGCCAGCCCGAGGTCCTCGTCGGTCAGCTGCGCGGAGTCGGCCGAGTCGCGGGCCAGATCGAACCCTCTGGCGTCGCGCAGCGGGTTCTCCTCCTCGAAATCCCACCGGGCCCGCCGGGCCCGCGCCGACCTTGCCGCCTGGTAGGCGTTGACGACCTGAGAGGAGGTCACCATCGCGTTTGCGCCCGGCTGGCCGGGCACAGAGATGCCGTACTCGGTCTCCGTCCCCATGACCCGACGCACGCTCATATCTCAGAGCCTAGTGCCGACATACTGCCATCGTGCCCAGGCAGGCCCGTGGCTGCACATTGAACCTCTTTCATCCTCCCTATGTCTGCCCACGTACCCCGAGGGTGATACGTGGTCATGAAAGAGGTTCATCCGCACCGCACTGACTAGCCTGAGCCCACGACTACAGGTACTGGCCGGTGTTGGCCACCGTGTCGATGGACCGGCCCGCCTCGGTGCCGTGCTTGCCCGAAACCAGGGTCCTGATGTAGACGATCCGCTCGCCCTTCTTGCCGGAGATCCTGGCCCAGTCGTCCGGGTTAGTGGTGTTGGGCAGGTCCTCGTTTTCGCTGAACTCGTCGACGCAGGCGGCCAGCAGGTGGGCGATCCGGATGCCCTTCTGCCCGGTCTCCAGGAACTCCTTGATGGCCATCTTCTTCGCGCGGGCCACGATGTTCTCGATCATCGCGCCGGAGTTGAAGTCCTTGAAGTATAGGACTTCCTTGTCCCCGTTTGCGTAGGTGACCTCGAGGAACCTGTTCTCCTCGGTCTCGCTGTACATGCGCTCGACGACGCGCTGGATCATCTCCTCGATCGTCGATGCCGACGAGCCGCCATGCTCGGCCAGGTCGTCGGGGTGCAGCGGGAGCTCGCCCACCACGTACTTGGAGAAGATGTCCCTGGCCGCCTCGGCGTCCGGGCGCTCGATCTTGATCTTGACGTCCAGCCGGCCCGGCCGCAGGATCGCCGGGTCGATCATGTCCTCCCGGTTCGACGCGCCGATCACGATCACGTTCTCCAGGCCCTCGACGCCGTCGATCTCGCTCAGCAACTGCGGCACGATCGTGTTCTCGACGTCGCTGGAGACGCCGGATCCGCGGGTGCGGAAAATCGAGTCCATCTCGTCGAAGAACACGATGACCGGCATGCCCTCGCTGGCCTTCTCCCGGGCCCGCTGGAACACCAGCCTGATGTGCCGTTCCGTCTCGCCGACGTACTTGTTCAGCAGCTCAGGGCCCTTGATGTTCAGGAAGAAGCTCTTGCCCTCCTTGCCCGGGACGGCCTGGTCGCCGTCCGGGGAGAGCAGCTGCGCCGTCCGGGCCGCCACCTGCTTGGCCAGCGAGTTCGCGACCGCCTTGGCGATCAGGGTCTTGCCGCAGCCGGGCGGGCCGTAGAGCAGGACGCCCTTCGGTGGCTTCAGCTGGTGCTCCCGGAACAGGTCGGCGTGCAGGTAGGGCAGCTCGATCGCGTCGCGGATCTGCTCGATCTGCGAGGCCAGGCCGCCGATCGCGGAGTAGGTGATGTCCGGCACCTCTTCCAGGATCAGCTCCTCGACCTCGGCCTTGGGGATGCGCTCGTAGACGTACCCGGAGCGCGGCTCGAGCAGCAGCGAGTCGCCGCCGCGCAGCGTAGCGTTGCGCAGCGGCTCGGCCAGCCGCGCGATGCGCTCCTCGTCGGCGTGCGAGATCACCAGAGCCCGATCGCCGCCCTCAAGGATCTCCTTGAGCATGACGACCTCGCCGACCGTCTCGTAGCCCTGGGCGATGACGACGTTGAGCGCCTCGTTGAGCACGACCTCCTGGCCGGGCTTGAGCTCGCCGACGTCGATCCCCGGGCTGACGCTCACCCGCATCTTCCTGCCGCCGGTGAAGACGTCCGCACTGCCGTCCTCGCAGCCTGAAAGGAATATCCCGAACCCCGACGGCGGCTGGGCGAGCCGGTCGACTTCCTCCTTCAGCGCCACGATCTGGTCGCGCGCCTCGCGCAGCGTCCCTGCGAGCCGTTCGTTCTGGCCGGTTACCGTGGCCAGGTTCGTCTCGGCCTCGCGAAGCCGCTCTTCGAGCAGCCTGGTCTGCCTAGGCGAGTCCGCAAGCCTGCGGCGCAGAGCGGCGATCTCCTCCTCGAGGAAGGAGATCTGTGTGGTAAGGACCTTGACCTCGTCGTCATATCGTCCGGCGCGCGCGCTGTCGTCGCGAGAGGCCATGCCCCTCACCCCCTCCCGAGAGCCGATTTACCCTTGACCCTACCTATCCGAGAAGCTCGCGTAACCTATGGCCGGCCTCAGCTCGGGCTTTCTCCCGTTACGATCCGGGAACAGCCGGGCCGCGTTACTGCTTCCCGTGCCCTCGTCGGCGCTCTGCAGCGCCGGGCTGCGCGCTGCCGCCCGCAGCCGCCGAGGGGCCCTCGACCTGGGACTTCATGGTCCAGTCAGTGGGTCTCGGCGCCTGCGGCGCCGTCCTGATCATAGGCGGCCTTGGCCGGCCGGCGCCGCCGCGGCGGGGGCGTGACTCCGTCAGCGAGCCGGCGCGCCGTCACCAAAAATCCTGTGTGGCCGACCATGCGATGCTCGGGGCGGACGGCCAGGCCGTCGACATGCCAGCCGCGCACCAGCGACTCCCAGGCCGCGGGCTCGTCGAAGCTGCCGTGGCCCCGCAGCGCCTCCACGATGCGCGACAGCTGCGTGGTGGTGGCCACGTAACAGCAGACCAGCCCGCCTTCCCTGAGCGACACCGAAGCCGCGTGTGCGTACTCCCACGGCGCCAGCATGTCCAGCACCACCCGGTCGAATGCCTCGCCTGGGCCCAGCGTCCCGGTGGCGCCCTCGGCCGGGAACTCACCGGTCACCAGCCGCCAGGCCGGATGCGGCCCGCCGAAGTAACGCTCCACGTTCCGCCGCGCGATATCGGCGAAGTCGGCCCGGCGCTCGTAGGACACCAGCAGCCCGCTCTCGCCAACCGCCCGGAGCAGCCAGCAGGAAAGTGCGCCCGAGCCGGCCCCGGCCTCGACGACCCGCGCGCCGGCGAAAATGTCGGCCATGGCCAGGATCTGCCCGGCATCCTTGGGGTAGATCACTGCCGCCCCGCGGCCCATGGACAGCGTGTAGTCGGCCAGCAGCGGCCGTAGGGCTATGTAGGCGGTGCCGCCGGATGAGACGATCACGCTGCCCTCTGGCTTGCCGATCAGGTCGTCGTGCGCCAGCGAGCCGTGGTGCGTATGGAATGACCGCCCAGCCTCCAGGGTCAGCCGGTGGTGGCGTCCCTTGGGGTCGGTGAGCTGGACGTGGTCGCCCGGGGCGAGCGGACCGCGAGGCTGCCTGATCACGCTGGCCAGGCTAGCGGTGGCATCAGGCTCCGGCGAAGGCGTGGTCAAGGTCGCTGGTCGCCAGCACGCCGAACACCTGGCCGGACGGCTCGACCAGCAGGTACTCGGTGGCCGGGGATTGCTGCACCGCCTGGATGAGCTCAATCCCGGACAGGTCGGCGGACAGCACGATTCCCGGCTCGATGGCCCGCGCCAGCGAGCCGACTTCGATCCAGGGCCTGCGCTGCGGTGGGGTGGCCATGACCGCGGTCTCGTTGACGATCGCGATCGGCGTGGCCTCGTGATCGACGATCACCAGCGCGCGCGCCTGGGCCTCGTCGGCACGCCTGATCGCCTCGGCGAGGGGTACGTTGCCCGGGATCGGGATGGCCCGGCGCGCGAGCCTCCTGGCCTGCAGCCCGGGTAGCCGGTCGCGTACTTTCGCGGCCCTGATGGCCTGTCCTGAGCTGATCCACATGAACACCGCGATGACGGCCAGCCAGAGCACGTACGTGCTGCTCAGGTTCAGCTTGCTGCCGAGAAAGGCCACGGGCACGAGGACTATCAGCACGGCCAGTCCCCGGCCCGCCCAGGCCGAGGCAATCGTGGCCGCGCCCGGCCGCCCGGTGATCTTCCAAACCCCTGCGCGCAGCATCCGGCCGCCGTCCAGGGGCAGGCCGGGCAGCAGGTTGAACACCCCCACCACCAGGTTGGCGAGGATCAGCTGATCGATCAGCACGCGGGGAATGCCGCCCAGGTTGAACGCGAAGTCGAGGCCCAGGCCGCACCCCGCAAGCGCGAGCGACGTCAGCGGCCCGACCACCGATACGGTGAACTCCTGGGCCGGAGTCGGCGGTTCCTGCTCGATCTCGGAGAATCCGCCCAATGGGTACAAGAGGATCCGCCGCACCGTCAGCCTGAAGGCCCGCGCCACCACACAGTGGCTGAGCTCGTGCACCAGTACCGATGCGTACAGCAGGACGACGAAGGTGGCGGCAACGGCGTACCTGACCCCGGTGGGGTGTATCGACTGAGGCAGGCTGCTGGCGTAGAAAATGACAACAAACGCGGCCACCAGGAACCAGTACGGCGAGATGTAGACCGGCACGCCGAACGGCCGGGCGATGACAATGCCATATCTGGCGTCGCGCCGTGGGCCTGGCGGCAGCGAGTCATCTGGCTGCTGCGCCGGCTGTCGGTCCTGCTCTGGGCTTATGCCTGACACGTAGTCGATGCTACGTGCTGCGAGGAATCTTGAACGGCTACGCGTACCACCGATTCGGACGCGCCGGCCAACGCGCGAAACGCCGCAACTGTCGGTGCCGTCCCCTAGTCTGCCGAGAGTGGGCAACGAGACCATCGCAGAACCGCCCGGCGCAGAGCCGCACGAAATGGCGCTGCCCGCCACAGAGCGCGATGAAACGGCGCCACCCGCCACAGTTCCGAAGGTGGCCGCCGCCCCGTCTGGGACAGCCGAACCCAGTACAGCCTCATCCGGGACAGCCCCGTCCGGGCCAGCCCCGTCTGGGACAGCCCCGTCTGGGACAGCCCCGTCTGGGACAGCCCCGTCTGGGACAGCGCGGCCGGATCACGGCGGCGCCGACGCTCCCGCGCTGCCGTCGCTGTCACCCTCCCGCGCTGGTGACTTCCTGACCTGCCCGCTGCTCTACCGATTCCGGGTGATCGACCGGCTGCCCGAGCCGCCGAGTCCCGCCGCCGCCCGAGGGACGCTGGTGCACGCGGTCCTCGAGCGGCTATTCGACGAGCCCGCCGCGCTCCGGACACCCCAGACCGCACAGGCCATGCTCACGCCGCAGTGGGACCGGCTGATCACCGAAGAGCCGGAGCTGGCCGGGCTTTTCGATGACGACGAGCAGCGAAGCGCCTGGCTCGCCGAGGCCCGCGGCATGCTGGACCGCTACTTCACCCTGGAGGATCCCACCCGGCTCGAGCCCAGGCACCGCGAGCACGCGGTCGAGGCGGTACTCGAGTCAGGCCTGCTGCTCCGCGGCTACATCGACCGGCTTGACGTCGCGGCCGGCGGCGAGATCCGGATAGTCGACTACAAGACCGGGACGGCCCCCAAGGAGGAGTACGAGGCCCGGGCGCTGTTCCAGATGAAGTTCTACGCCGTCGTGCTCTGGCTCACCCAGCAGCGGGTGCCAAATCTGCTGCAGCTCATATACCTGGGCAACGGCGAGATCGTGCGGTACGCGCCAGACGAGTCGGACCTGCGCGCCACGGTAAGGAAGATCGACGCGTTGTGGCTGGCGATCCAGCGCGCCCGCCGCACCGGCGACTGGAGGCCCCGGCCGGGCAGGCTCTGCGCCTGGTGCGCGCACCAGGCCATCTGCCCCGCCTACGGCGGCACTCCCCCGCCGCTGCCGCAACAGGCCGAGGTGCCGCCCCCATCAGAGGCTCCGGCCCAGCCGTCCGTGCCCGCCCAGTCACAGGCTCCGGCCCAGCCGTCCGTGCCCGCCCAGTCGGGGCGGCCTGCCGCGGCTGAGCGGCCCTCCGTGGCCGAGGTGCCATCCCAGGCCAGGCCACTGACCCCGGCGGAGATACCGAACTCACCAGAAGCTCCAGCCGCGCCGGGGCGGTGATCTCTGCAGCCGCTTCCGGAATCCAGGCGGATGCGCCTGCCGAAACCGCTGAGCTGACGTCGGCCGGTTTACGGCCTCCGGCGCTTCACGATCTCTGGCTGGGCTTGGCCGCGCCGCGAGTGCCTTCATGATCTGGAATCCGGGTGCCCAAGGGCCGAATAGGCCTCGGCGTGAAATAACCACTGGTTTGGGTAGTGGCACCCGCCTGTGCGGCGTACCGACGGCTGCCCAGGCCATCTGGCTGCCCGAGAAGCGCCGTTTTCCATGATCGTGGTAGCTGACCCGCGGTATAGGGAGTCAAGACAAATCCGAAAAGATCAACACTGCTGGCCTCGGCCGACGTCTGGTCATCGAGTGGACGACGCAGCTACCGTCCACGCGGCGTAACACCGTGACACGGTAGGACATCCGCCGGGCGGCCGTCTGGGGAGCCGATCCGATGTCAGCCGCCCGGCCGGCTCCAGGCACCAGCACCACAAGCAGGCGCCAAGCCCGGCGGCAGCGCAACGGGCGGCCGGCAAAACCAGCGCCGCCGGCGCAGGTGACCACGCTTGCCGTGGCCCACCGGCCAAGGCCCCCGGCCGCCCACCCCTAATAAGGACGGCCTGCGGCCGGCTCACTTCCGGGCGGGGGGGCACCACGGGGGCACCCCTCCCCACAGCCACCAGGGTTCCCCGCGAAGTTTCCCCCCCTTCCTTCCCCCTCCCGGCCCGACCCGACGCTGCCGCGCCCGCGCCCGGGAACACGATGTCGGCACAGGCCCGGCACCCCTTTCTTAACCGCCCCCACCGCCTACGCTCCGGCCCCGGCGCCGAGAGCTCGCCTGGGTTCATCCTGGCGGGTTGAACAGCTTCCAGTGCCCCTCCGAGACGACCTCGACGCTGCCGCCGGTCACCTTGATAGCGGTCTGAGCATCGGTGGCGTATCCCGGACCTTTTATCCGGGCGGCCCAGCGTGCCGCCTCGGCCAGGCTCTTGTCCGGACGGTCCGGGAGGTCGAGGTGCGGGAAGAGGCAGAAATCGACGACTCCCAGCAAGCTGTCGTCACCACTGGGAAACCACCAGTCAGCGAACCCATGCCCGGTCTGGGGAGTCAGCACCATGCTCCCGGCACTGAGCCCGACGTAGACCGTGTCGCGCAGCGACGGGAGGAGGCCGGCCAGCCCGGACTCCCGCATCCAGTGGCGCAGGTATACCGGGTCGCCGCCGTTTACCAGCAGGGCGTCTGCCTCCCGGACCCAGGAGACCCAGCGGTCTTTGTCGATGCTGGGAAGGGCGGTCAGCTCCAGCGTGCCCACCGACTTCCACCCCAGCTCTGTCATGGGTTCTGGGGACCGCCCGCTGGTGAAACGCCATGGCCCCTCCGGATCCCCGTACGGGCCCCCGTACCCTGCGGTGGGGATGCACAGGGCACTGGCCTCAGCGACCGGCTTGCCCAGAAGATCGACCAGCGCCGCCAGCATGCTTGCATTCCTGACACCGGAGTCGGTAAGAAGAAGCTTCATCACGCCACCCTAGGCCGACGACCACGTCCCTGCCTGTCAGGCTGGCTTGAGACATAAGGAACGTATAAGACTTCTTACAGCGGGCCGATCGGCACGAGCGACAGCTCAGCAGCCCCGCAGACCTCGATGTTCCCGCCAGTCTCTGATGCCACTGATTGCCTATTTTGCCCGCGACGCGTTTGACCGCTTCGCCACCCGGATGCATGCGCCCGGCCTGGCTGGTCAGTAGCCGCCTCCGCCCGAGGTGCTGTGCGGCGCGCTCGGGGCGGGCGTGGTCATGCCGGAGGCGGGCACCACGTGCCAGATGCCGCCCGACAGGACGAGGTTGTTCCCCTTGTCCTGGCCGGGCTTGGTGTCCCCGATGAAGGTGTAGAGCGGATGCCCGTTGTAGGTGGCCTGCATCGAGCCGTCGCTGCGCCTGATCGTGCCGAGCTTGCCGGTGACACCCGGGCCGGCGGTGACCGGTCCCTTCAGCGGCGGCCAGTAGTGCATACATGACCCGTTGCACTTGGACCTGGTCGGGGTATCCGGGCCGAACGAGTAAAGCGTGAACCCCTTGGCGTTGGTCAACACGGTGACCTTGCCGATCTTGCGGGCCAGCACCATGCCGCCGGCGCTGGGCGCAGGCGTGGCATGGGCTGCGGCCGGCGTTCCGCCCGTCGCAGCGGCGCGGGCCGGGCTGCCTGCCCAATTCAGCGCGAAAGCCGTGACGACACCGATGGCAGCGGCCGCTGCCAGCTTCAAGCAACGCATCTTGCTCCCCCCGTCGCAGACAGCAACTACTAGTCCAAGATCAGCAGCCGGCTGGCCGCAGATGGTCATGCCTGCGCGCCACGGAGGTACCCTCCCCACCGCCGCCAGGGTCCCCCGAGGTTCCCCTCGCACCCCTCTTTCTTCCCTCTCCCGGCCCACCCGACGCTGCATCCGCCAGCTGTCGAGAAACTGAAGCCACTGCGAGTCCGGCAGGCGGAGGGATGGGTGGACCAAAAGGCACGCTATTGCCTGCGCAACGGTACATTCATGGCGGATCGGCTCAGCTGGAGCAGCGATCCGGTATCGGCAAAGCGGCTCAGGGCTTTCTGCGAGCAGCCTGGGTGTGCACGTGAGCGGCCAGCCCGGTGGCCTGACCCCTAAGCGGTTAGCTGATCCCGTGGCGACGCAGGATGGCGCTGACCTCCGGATCGAGGCCGTCGTCGTCGCCTGAACCGCCCTTGCCCTGTTTGGCGGGCTTCGCCGCCTTGGCCGCCCCTACCTGAGCGACCGCGCGATTGCCCTGGCCAGGGGTCACGGCCTTCCCGCTGTCGGCCGGCTCCTGGTCGACAGCCTTCTTGCTGGCCCGCCTCTTTTTTCTCGACAGACGCGGGATCCCGCCCGAGGTCAGGAAGATCAGCGCGGACAGGCAGAAGAGGATCACCCCGGCCCAGGTCTTAGGCGAGAACACAAACGAGCTGGCGAACTGCACGACCGCCGAGCCGATCCGCCCGATGAGCAAAATGCCCCCGGTGAGATAGGCGGCAAGGGGCAGCAAGGACCACGCGACGGCCCGGATTCCGCGCCGGATCCCCCGGCGCCGCCAGGTGAACCAGCTGAGCACCAGGCCCACGCCGGTCAGCCCGACACAGAGTGGGAACCAGGCGATGCTGTTCCACGTGTTCATCGACGTCGCCTCCCTCGTGCCCCGCCACCCGCTGCGCGGCGCAGGGCCAGGCATGTCTCATCTCATGGTCGCACATGTCCGGGCCGCTCCCGACCACCGCTGCGGCCGGGACCCACCCCCACCCACCTTCCCGTCCCTCTCCACTCCCCTTCACTGTGGGCTATCCGGCGGCGACGAGGCCCCGCAGCATGGCCAGGTCGACCTGGCTCAGCGACGTGACGGCCACCCGGCCCGGCCGGCCCGGGATTGGCACCAGGCTGGGCACCGCGATCAGCCTGCAGCCGGCCGCCTCCGCCGAGGCCACGCCGTTCGGCGAGTCCTCGAGAGCCACGCACGAGCTCGGATCGGCCTGCAGCAGCGACGCCGCCCGCAGGTACGGCTCCGGATCGGGCTTGCCGCAGCTCACGTCGTCGGCACACACGGTCGCGTCGAAGTCCACGCCGAGCTGTAGCAGCACGGCGTCCATGATCGGCCGCTCGGACGACGTAACCAGAGCATGCGGGATCCCGGCCTCGCTCACCTCGGCCAGCAGTTCCCGGGCACCCGGCAGCATGGTCAGGGTCCGCGACGTCAGCAGCGATGTCATGCCGTCCACCAGCCAGCGCCCGACGTCCTCGCGGCTGGCCGGGCGGTCGGCCCTGGCCAGCAGATACGAGACCGTGCGCGGCAGCGAACCGCCGACGAGCGCCTGCTGGTCCGACTCGCTCCAGTCTCCGTGCAGCCGGGCCATGACCGCGGACTCGACCTCGAACCAGAGCGGCTCGGAGTCGACGAGCAGCCCGTCCATGTCGAACAGGACGGCCTGCAGCCCGCGGTCGCGAGCGGATGCGGATTCGGCCGGCTCGGCCGGCTCGATAGGTTGGCGCAGCATCGTCAGGTGCTGAAGTAACTGGCTTCTGGATGATGCGTGATCAGCGCGTCGGTGGACTGTTCCGGTGCGAGCTGGAACTCCTCCGACAACGTGACCCCGATGCGCTCCGGCTGAAGCAGCCGCATGATCTTGGCCCGGTCCTCCAGGTTCGGGCAGGCGGGGTAGCCCAACGCATAACGGCAGCCCCGGTACCGCACCTTGAGGATGCCGTCCAGGTCAGCCGGGTCGTCGGCACCGATGCCGAGCTCGTCACGGACGCGGCTGTGCCAGTACTCCGCCAGCGCCTCGGCCAGCTGCACAGAGAGCCCATGCAGCTCCAGGTAGTCGCGGTAAGCGTTCTTCGCGAACAGCTCGGCGGTCGCTTCGCTGATCTTCGACCCCACCGTGACCAGCTGCAACCCGACCACGTCGGTCTCGCCAGACTGGCGAGAGCGGAAAAAGTCGGCCAGGCACAGGTGACGGTCGTGGCGCTGCCGCGGGAAGGTGAGCCGCTCGCGCTCATTGCCGCGGTCATCCAGGATGACGAGGTCGTCGCCTTCGCTGACGGCCGGGAAGTAGCCGTAGACGACGCCCGCGTCCAGCAGGCCCTCGGTCTGGATCCGGTCCAGCCACATCCGCAGCCGTGGCCGCCCCTCGGTCTCCACCAGCTCGGCGTAGGACCGGCCGCCCTCGCCCCGCGACGGCTTGAGGCCCCACTGGCCCATGAACGTGGCGCGCTCATCGAGGAAGGAGGCGTAGTCGGCCAGCTGAATGCCCTTGACGACCCGTTCGCCCAGGAACGGTGCGGCCGGCACTGGGTTGTCCGTGGCCACATCGGAGCGGGCTGGCATGGCGTCGGGCTCGGTGAGCTGCAGCCGCGCCCCCGCCCGCACTCGCCGTTCCCGAAGCGCAGGCAGTTGCGCGCCTGCCTCGCCGCGCTTGACCGCCATGAAGGCGTCCATCAACCGCAGTCCCTCGAACGCGTCGCGAGCGTAGCGGACCTGGCCGTCGAACAGGCCGGCCAGGTCCTGCTCAACGTATGTGCGGGTCAAGGCGGCGCCGCCGAGCAGCACCGGCCACCGGTCGGCCAGGTGCCGCGAGTTCAGCTCGGCCAGGTTGTCCCGCATCACAACGGTGGACTTCACCAGCAGGCCCGACATGCCGATGATGTCGGCCCCGCTGGAGTCCGCTGCTTCGACGATCGCGGATATCGGCTGCTTGATGCCGATGTTGACCACGTCATAACCATTGTTCGACAGGATGATGTCGACCAGGTTCTTGCCGATGTCGTGGACGTCGCCCTTGACCGTGGCCAGCACGATCTTGCCCTTGCCGGCCTCACCGGACCGCTCCATGTGCGGTTCCAGGTAGCTGACGGCGGTCTTCATCACCTCGGCGGACTGCAGCACGAACGGCAGCTGCATCTGGCCGGAGCCGAACAGGTCGCCGACCGTCTTCATCCCGTCGAGCAGCACGTCGTTGACGATTTCCAGAGCCGGCCGCTCGGCCAGTCCGGCTTCCAGGTCGGCTTCCAGGCCGATCTTCTCGCCATCGATGATCCGCCGCTTCAGCCGCTCCCAGAGCGGAAGCTCGGCCAGCTCCGCGGCCCGGCTCGCCTTGACTGCCGCGGCGTCGACGCCCTCGAACAGCTCGAGCAACCGGGCCAGCGGATCGTATCCATCACGCCGCCGGTCGTAGACGAGGTCAAGCGCCGCCTGCAGCTGCTCTTCGGGAATCCGGGCGATCGGCATAATCCGAGACGCGTGCACGATCGCCGAGTCCAGGCCGGCCGACACGCACTCGGCCAGGAACACCGAGTTCAGCACCGCTCGGGCCGCCGGGTTCAGGCCGAACGAGACATTTGAGACGCCGAGGGTGGTCTGCACGTCCGGGTAGCGGCGCTTCAGCTCGCGGATCGCCTCGATGGTCTCGATCGCGTCCCGCCTGGTCTCCTCCTGCCCGGTGGCGATCGGGAACGTGAGGCAGTCCACGATGATGTCGGACAGCCTCATCCCCCAGTTGCCGACCAGATCCTCGATCAGCCGGGTGGCCACGGCGAGCTTCCACTCGGCGGTGCGGGCCTGGCCCTGCTCGTCGATGGTCAGGGCGATCACCGCGGCACCGTGCTCGCGGACCAGCGGCATGACCCGCGCGATCCGCGCCCCGGGCCCGTCTCCGTCCTCGTAGTTGACCGAGTTCACCACGGCACGGCCGCCGAGAAGCTCCAGGCCTGCCCTGATCACCTCGGGCTCGGTTGAGTCGAGCACCAGCGGCAGCGTCGCGGCCGTGGCCAGCCGGCCGACCACCTGCTGCATGTCGCGGGCGCCATCGCGGCCGACGTAGTCCACGCAGACGTCGAGCAGGTGCGCGCCGTCCCTGGTCTGCGCGCGCGCGATCTCGACGCAGTCGTCAAAGCGCTCGGCGACCATCGCCTCGCGGAACGCCTTGGAGCCGTTGGCGTTGGTGCGTTCCCCGATGGCCAGGAAGGCGGTGTCCTGCCGAAACGGCACGTGCTGGTAAAGCGAGGCCACTCCGGGCTCGGGCCGTGGCTGGCGGGCGGCGGCCGGGCGGTCACGCAGCCGCCGCACCACCTCGGCCATGTGCTCCGGCGTGGTTCCGCAGCAGCCGCCCGCGATGGCCAGGCCGAACTCGCCCCAGAACGCCTCGTGCGCGTCGGCTAGCTGGCCGGCGGTCACCGGGTAGTAGGCGCCGTCGGAAGTCAGTTCGGGCAGGCCGGCGTTCGGCATGCAGGAGAGCGGCAGCCGGGCGTGCGCGGCCAGGTAGCGCAGGTGCTCGCTCATCTCGGCCGGCCCGGTCGCGCAGTTGAGGCCGATGACATCGATGCCGAGCGGATCGAGCGCGGTGAGCGCGGCGCCGATCTCCGAGCCGAGCAGCATCGCCCCCGTGGTTTCGATCGTCACCTGGGCGATCAGCATGATGTCGGCGCCCGTCTGAGCCGAGGCCGCGTCGATGGCCCGGCGAGCTCCGACGATCGCCGCCTTGGCCTGCAGCAGGTCCTGGCAGGTCTCCACGATCAGCGCGTCGGCGCCGCCGCGCAGCAGGCCGGCGGCATTGGCCTGGTAGGTGTCCCGAAGCTCGGCGAACGTCACGTGGCCGAGTGTGGGCAGCTTGGTGCCCGGGCCCATGGAACCGAGCACCCAGCGGGGCCGTCCGCTGTCTGACCAGTCGTCGGCGGCCTGGCGGGCGATGCGCGCCCCGGCCTCGGCCAGCTCCTCAATACGGTGGGCAATACCATATTCGCCGAGATTGCCGAGATTTGCGCCAAAAGTGTTGGTTGTGAGGCAATCCACCCCGGCCTCGAGGTAACGATCGTGTATCCACTTGACGATGTCTGGCCGGGTGACGTTCAGTATTTCGTTGCAGCCCTCATGGCCCGCGAAGTCGTCGAGCGTGGTTGGGCAGCCTTGCAGCATGGAGCCCATCGCGCCATCTGCGATAAGCAGGCGCTCGGCAATCGCCGCCCGGAGCCCTGGCCTCGGGTACGCCGCTGCTTCCCCCGGACGTGGAGGCTGAGTGTCTGAGGTCATAGTGCTCGCAATTCTAAGGGCCACTTCCCCGAGGCCAGGGGTCGGACCGAAGCAGACGCCCGCCCTACCTGCCGGCCAGGTTACGCGGTGATCATGGTCGAGCACGTAACCTGGATCAGTGGGAACTTGAGGAGGTGGTCGAAGATCGAGCTCGACGGCATCGAAAAGCTCAGCTCGCCAGCGGTCATCGCCGCCTTTGAGGGCTGGAATGACGCCGGCGAAGCAGCCAGCGGGGTCATCAGCCACCTCGCGGGCGCGTGGCAGTCCACCCCGGTCGGCGCCATCGATCCCGAGGACTTTTACGACTTCCAGGTGACCCGCCCGGTCATGGAGGTGTCCGACGGACGAACGGACCGGCTGGTCTGGCCGACTACGCGGCTTACGCTGGCCAAGCCGGAGGGCCTCGACCGCGACCTGATCCTGCTCCATGGCATCGAGCCGAACATGCGCTGGCGCGCGTTCAGCGATGAGCTCGTGGCCGCGTTCACGGATCTGGGGGCCGAGCTGGTCATCCTGCTCGGTGCGCTGCTGGCCGACTCACCGCACACCCGCCCGGTGCCGGTGAGCGCCGCGGTCTCTGACGCCGAACTGTCCGCCAGGCTGCACGTCGATCCGGTCGATTACAAGGGACCTACCGGGATCGTGGGCGTGCTGCAGCACGCCTGCATCGCGGCCAAGGTTCCCTCGGTGTCGCTCTGGGCCGCTGTGCCGCACTACGTGGCCCAGCCGCCCAGCCCCAAGGCCACGCTGGCTCTGCTCAGGGGCGTCGAGGACATCCTGGACGTGACGCTGCCCTTGGCCGACCTGCCGGATGACGCACGGGCCTGGGAACGCGGCGTCGATGAGCTGGCCGACCAGGACACCGAGGTCGCCGAGTACGTGCGGACCCTTGAGGAGCAACGGGACGCCACGGAGCTCCCGGAGGCCAGCGGCGACGCAATCGCCCGCGAGTTCGAGCGCTACCTGAAGCGCCGCGGCGACCGCGGAGAACACGGCGGCCGCTAGCTCGGACGCGCAGAGTTAAGCCGCAGCGGAGGATACCGGGCGCTCAGGGTTAAGGCCTTTCATGATCTCGGTAGGTGAGGACCAAATACGCCACCCCAGCTACCGAAATCAAGGAATCGCGTGTGGGGGATGCCGGATGCGAGGGCCGGCCGGAGGCTGGCCCGAGCAGATGGCAGGGGGGTCCGGGGGGCGCAGCCCCCCGGTCTGGGGGTCCGGGGGTTATCCCCCGGGCTACACAGCTACACCGGCGGCCACGGAACGGCGGGCCAGTCTTCCGGCGGGAACGGGTGGATCCGGTGTTCGAGCAGCAGTTCCACCCGCTGCCGCGTGGCCTCCACCTCGACCGGGGATAGCCACCGGTTGAGCTCGGCGCACAGCGCTCCCCCGGTCAGCGCCTGCTGGAGCGTGTGCAGCGCCTCGATGGCCGTCGCGGGAAGGCTTCGGCCGCGCCACTGCCAGAGCACAGTGCGGAGCTTGTAATCCTCGCCGAAACAGACGCCATGGTCGCAGCCGTAGAGATTGCCGTCGCGGTCGGGCAGCAGATGGCCGATCTTCCGGTCGGCATTGTTCACCACCGCGTCGAAAACAGCCATTTCCCGGAGCTCTGCGTGGTCGTGGCTGCGGGCGAGCGCGATCACGTCGACCGTCTCGTCCGACTCGATCCACAGCTGGCACATGCCCGGCCCGACCGGGCCGTCGCGGAATACGGTCGGCGGAACGAGGTACCAGCCCGCCGCCGCGGACACCGCGTAGGCGGCGACTTCGCGGCCGGCCAGGCTGCCCGACGGGAAGTCCCACAGCGGACGCTCACCGGCGACCGGCTTGTAAACGCAGGCCGCCTCCCGGTCGGCATCGCGCACCGTGCAGTACAGCGTGGCATTCGAGGCGACGACCAGCCGGCCCTGCACCTCCAGGCTGCCGTGGGTGAGCAGGTCGAGCGCGCCCGCGTCTTCCGTCCGGGCACTGCGGGAGGAGGCCGGTTTGACGGCGCCGGTATCCGCGGCCGGATCGGCGGGCGGCCCGGATCGCCTGGGCCGTCCTTCGCTGCGCTGAGCCGACTCAGGCATTGCTGATCCGGTGCCCGTTCTGCCGCGGGCAGATGTGCCCTTCAGCGTCGAGCGGCAGACCGCACAGCGGACACGGAGGCCGTCCCTGGCCGACGATCTGCAACGCCCGCTGCGAGAACGCCCGTGCCGTCGCGGCCGTGATCCGGACCCGCAGCACTCCCGGGCCGTCCTCGGGCACGTCATCGGCCAGGTACTCGACGGGCGTCTCCGATTCCTCCTGGGCCTCGATCACCACGCGTTCACTGTCGGGGTCCCACGCCAGCGCGATGATGCCGACCCGGAACTCCTCCAGCAGGGGCAGATCAAGTGGTCCGTCGTCGGCCAGGCTGGTGGGTGCGGCGGCGGGCACCGGCGAGGTTCCGCCGCTGTTGCGGAGTTCGTCATCGAGCAGCTCATCCAGTCGCTTCGCGAGACGGCTCACCTGAACCTTCTCCAGCGCCACGCTGGTGACCTGGCCGTTGCCGCTGGCTTGGAGGTAGAACGTACGCTCCCCGGGCTGGCCGACCGTACCGGCGACAAATCTCTCCGGGGGGTCGTACGTGAAGACCGTCATGACCCCTATCCTCCCGCTCCGCCGCCAACCGTGGCGTCGGTCTCGCGCCGTGTGACCCGTGACCGGCCTGGTTCGGGCCTCTTGAGGTTGTCAACTCCCCCGCCCGTGTCGTTCATCCGCAGCACGAACGGGCGCAGCGGCGTAAAGCGGATCGCCGTCAGCGAGCACGGGTCGACCTGGATCCGCTGCAGCATGTCGACGTGCATGCCGAGGCTGTCCGCGATGACGGACTTGATCACGTCGCCGTGCGAGCAGATCAGGTACGTGGCCTTGGCCCCCAGCCGCTGGTTCCAGTCCCTGATCGCGCTGACCGCGCGGTGCTGCATGTCCAGGATGGATTCCCCGTCTTCGCCCGGGAATCGGGCGGCGCCCGGATGAGCCTGGACGACACGCCACAGCGGCTCGCGGGCCAGCCGCTTCAGGGGCTGGCCGGTCCAGTCCCCGTAGTGGCACTCACCGACCCGTTCGTCCTGCTGTACCGGCTGCGGGCGGCCCTCGCCGATGGCGGCAATCGCTTCCGCAGTCTGCCTGCACCGCTCCAGTGGGCTGGAGATGATCGCGTCAAGCGGAAGCGGAGCGAGCCTCGCCGCGAGCGCGCCGGCCTGCTGCCGACCCCGTTCATCCAGCGGGATGCCAGGCGTCCAGCCGGTCAGTACGCTGCCGGTAGTGGCGGTCAGGCCATGCCGTACCAGGAGGACCAGGGTCACGCCCTGACTCTACGGGGTACCGATGGCTGCGCTGGCCTGCCGGGCATGATCGGTTACCACGAGCGTCATCGAGCCGAACGTGACCCGGTCCCCGGCCCGCAGCGGGACGGGCTCAGTTACCCGCCAGCCATTGACTCGCGTGCCGTTCATCGAGCCCGCATCGCTCAGCAGCCAGGCACCCGCCTCGCGGCGCAGGCTAGCGTGCGTCCGGGACACGGTCAGGTCGTAAAGAACCAGGTCGCATGCTGCGTCGCGACCGATGGTGAAGCTGGCCTTGGTGCCAGAAGGAAGCACGAACGCTGGCAGCGATCGTGGCCGGTGTCTGGCCAGCCGGCTCTGGGCGGCGCGCTTGGCCTGGTCCAGGCGGCCGAGGGCGGCCTGGACCGGCGACATCCGGGGACTCGGCAGGTCGGACACGACCTGGGCGAGGTCGCCGTGCCAGCGGGCGCGCAGGGCGGCATCGACCCGGCAGATAAAGCTCTCCTGGGCCAGGGATCCGTCGGCGAAGCGATCTCGCAGCTCGGCTACGACCCGGTCCCGGTCGGCGTCGCAGGCGCGTACCGGCAGCGAATCATCGGCTGGCCGGCTGCGAAATGCCCGCATAGCCAGAAGTATCAGTCTCGTGCCAGCCCGGCACAAGGCAACGCCGCCACGCCAGCGCGGAGGCTGGGCCCACCGCGCTAGCGCGGAGGTCAGGCCCCAGCGGGAGACGTGACCGAGTCGGAGCTGTCCGCCCCGGCCGGGTTCTGCAGCGGGAAGTGGCAGGCGGCCAGGTGCCCGGTACCGGGGAACGGCCGCAGCGGCGGCTCGACCTCGGCGCAGATCTCTTCGGCCAGCGGGCAGCGGGTACGGAACCGGCACCCGGACGGCGGATGAATCGCGCTCGGGAGCTCGCCGGTGATGCCCTCGTTGACCTTGGCGTGCTCGGCCTCCGGGTCGGCGACCGGGGCCGAGTCCAGCAGCCCCTTGGTGTAGGGGTGGGCCGGCCGCAGGTATACCTCGTCGGCACCGCCGATCTCGACCAGCTTGCCCAGGTACATGACGCCGATCTGGGTGGACAGGTAGCGCACCACGGCCAGATCGTGGGAGATGAACAGGTAGGTGAGGCCGAGCTCACGCTGCAGGTCGCGCATCATGTTGAGAATCTGGGACTGGATCGACACGTCGAGGGCGGAGACCGGCTCATCGGCGACGATCAGCTTGGGTGACAGGATGAGCGCCCGGGCGAAGCCGAGCCGCTGGCGCTGGCCGCCAGAGAACTCGTGCGGGTACCGCTCCGTGGCCGTGCGCGGCAGCCCGACATGGTCCAGCATCTCGGCC
>Ga0335075_10001946_pt1 | contig 33520 bp, 32 predicted proteins | sample Lox_Sample_24_FD_206723 | JGI IMG/M metagenome (GOLD analysis project Ga0335075, IMG submission 206723) | Soil microbial communities from Loxahatchee National Wildlife Refuge, Florida, United States - Lox_Sample_2.4 | ecosystem: Environmental > Terrestrial > Soil > Wetlands | place: USA...
TGCCAAGGGCAGACGTGAGCTGGATGAGGCCATGGCGATCGAGGACGGCGACGTTGTGCTGGTGCCGAGGGGGTATCATCCCTGCGCGGCCGCGCACGGCTACGATCTCTATTACCTCAATGTGATGGCCGGTCCGAAACGGACGTGGAAGTTCTACAACGCCAAGGAGCACGAGTGGCTGCTGAAAGCCTGACCGCGTTCAGGTCAGCACCAACAGCTCCACGCGATCCGCCGCGAACTGCGTCTCCGTGAACTGGATCGGCCGTCCATCCATATCGACATTGACGGACAGCGTGATCAGCACGATCGCGCCGGGCGAAAGCTTCAGATGGTCCAGGTCCGATGCATCGGCGTGACGCGCCGAGACGATTGTCGATTTGCGCAGATAGTCGTCGATGCCAAAACTCTTGAATGCGGCGGTGATCGAACCGGATTTGCGATAGGCTTTCTCAAAGCCCTTGAACTGTGCCGCGTCCAACCAGCCGGTCGCGCGGGAGATCGGCCGGCCGTCCGCCTCGCTCAGCGTTTCGAGGCGAATGACGCTCGCGCCTTCGACAAGATCGAGCGCCTCCGCGACATGAGCCGACGCTGGCTCGACAGCGTGTTCGATCAGATTACTTTTGCGCTCGCGCGTTTGGCCTTCTAGGCCAGCGGAAAATCGCGTGCGCGTCGAGATCGGATAAGACAGCCGCTTGCGGCTCTCGACAAACGTGCCGCGTCCCTGCTCGGCGCGCAGCACGCCCTCCTGGATCAGCGCCGATATCGCACTGCGCACCGTGTGGCGGTTGACGCCGAAGCGTTTTGACAAATCGATTTCCGGCGGCAGACGGCCGTCGATGGCGAGCGCGCCAGCACTTATGCCCTGCCGGATCTGATCGGCGATCTGGCGCCATAGGGCCACGCCGCTGCGCCGCTCGACCGTTTCCGTCTTGGCCATCTTCACCCCTGTCATCCGCCCGTCATGGACAAGCGGTATCGATTGAGTATAATTTGTATAGTTGTCTAGAGCAATAGACAAATTGCAGGAACGCAAACGTGAAGTATCAACGCAGACCGGAAGCCGAGGAAAACGCGGCGCGGAAAGAAGCGATGGCGGTGCTGTCCGCTACGCCCATTGCGGAGCTGAGGCGGCTGTGGAGCGAGGCGGCATTGCCGGAAGAGGCGGCGCCCGTGCGCGGCCCGGAGACTGGCCTGGTGACGGTGCGGGGGCGCATAGGCGGCGGTGGCGCGCCGTTCAATCTGGGCGAGGCGACCGTAACCCGTGCGACGGTGCGCCTAACCAACGGCCGCGTCGGTCATTCCTATGCGCTCGGACGCGACCGTGACAAGGCAAGGCTGGCGGCGATCGCCGACGCGCTGTGGCAGGACCCTGCGCGCCGCGCGGAGGTCGAGGCGAAACTGCTCGTACCGTTGCGGACGGCTTCGGCGGAAGCGGACCGCAAGCGCCGCACCGAAACGGCGGCGACGAAGGTCGACTTCTTCACCATGGTGCGCGGAGAGGATTGATGCGGACCGAAACAATCGATGGCGGTTTTGCCGAACCGGTCTTCGCGGCGCAGTCGGTGTTCCGTGCGGTGATGGACGCGATGGCGCGACCGGGCACAGTGCAGCCGATCGCGAGCCTGGCCACGCCGCCGAAGCCGTTGTCGGCGACGGCGGCGGCCGTGGCGCTGACATTGTGCGATCACGACACGCCACTCTGGCTTGATCCATCGCTTGCTGCTTCGGCCGAGGTGAAGGCATGGCTCGGTTTCCACAGCGGCGCGCCGATCGAGACGTCGCCGACCGCCGCGCATTTCGCGCTTGTGTCCGATCCCGCCGAATTGGTGGCGCTGGAGAATTTTGCGCAAGGGTCGCAGGAATATCCGGATCGCTCGGCGACGTTGATCCTGCAGGTCACGAGTCTCACGGACGGCGCGCCTCTCGTTCTCGAAGGGCCGGGCATCGAGACAAAAACGCAGATCTCGCCCCATCCGTTGCCACGCCATTTCGTCGAGCAGTGGAAGCAGAACCGGGCGCGGTTTCCCCGCGGCATCGACATCGTGCTGGCGGCACCTGGCGCGATTGCCTGCCTGCCGCGCACGGTACGCATCTCGCATTCAGTCTCGACATTGGAGGCATGACATGTACGTCGCGGTAAAAGGCGGCGAGGCCGCCATCCAGAATGCCCACACGCTGCTCGCTGACCGTCGGCGCGGCGACCGGTCCGTACCGGCCATCCGGCTCGAGCAGATCGTCGAGCAACTGGCGCTGGGTGTCGATCGCGTGATGGCGGAAGGCTCGCTTTATGACCGTGAGCTGGCGGCGCTGGCGATTGTCCAGTCGCGCGGCGACCTGATCGAGGCGATCTTCCTGGTGCGCGCCTATCGCACGACGCTGCCGCGCTTCGGCTATACGCGGCCGGTCGAGACAGGGCAGATGCTCTGCGAGCGGCGCGTCTCGGCGACCTACAAGGATCTGCCCGGCGGCCAGGTGCTTGGGCCGACCTTCGACTACACGCACCGCCTGCTCGATCCCGGGCTGGCGTCCGGAGCGGAGGTCGCAGAGCCGGTGGCGCGTGACGATGCGTCAGAGCCTATGATGCGCGTTTCCGACATTCTCGCGCATGAAGGACTGATCGAGCCGGATGGAAAGATGCCGGACGATCATGTCGCCGGCGACATCACGCGCGAGCCGCTCGAATTTCCGATGGAGCGCGACATCCGTCTGCAGGCGCTGGCGCGCGGCGACGAAGGTTTTCTGCTGGCACTCGGCTATTCGACACAGCGCGGTTACGGCCGCACGCATCCCTTCGTCGGCGAAGTGAGGATGGGAGAAGTCGAGATCGAGCTCGATGTGCCGGAGCTTCCGTTCCCGGTGTCGCTCGGCCGCATCCGCGTGACCGAGTGCCAGATGGTCAACCAGTTCAAGGGCTCGGCCAAGGCGCCGCCTCAGTTCACGCGCGGCTACGGGCTGGTGTTCGGCCAGTCGGAGCGCAAGGCGATGGCGATGTCGCTTTGCGATCGCGCGCTGCGCGCCGCCGAGTTCGGCGAGGATGTCGTGGCGCCGGCGCAGGACGAGGAGTTCGTCATCTCGCACTCCGACAATGTGCAGGCGACCGGCTTCGTCGAGCATCTGAAGCTGCCGCACTATGTCGACTTCCAGGCCGAGCTTGGCCTCGTGCGAAAAATGCGGGCCGAACACGACGCGCGCGCCGAGGGCGAGCGGACCGAACTGCCGGAGGCCGCGGAATGAACATGCAAGCCGACATCGCGACCTACAATTTCGCCTACCTCGACGAGCAGACGAAACGGATGATCCGCCGCGCGATCCTGAAGGGCATCGCCATCCCCGGCTATCAGGTGCCTTTCGCGTCGCGCGAAATGCCAATGCCATATGGCTGGGGCACCGGCGGTGTCCAGGTGACCGCGTCGATCATCGGACCGAACGACGTGCTGAAGGTGATCGACCAAGGCGCCGACGACACGACGAATGCCGTCTCCATTCGCGCCTTCTTCAGGAAGGTCGCCGACGTCGAGGTCACGACCGAAACGGCGAAGGCGACGATCATCCAGACGCGGCACCGCATTCCCGAACATCCGCTGACCGAAGGCCAGGTGCTGGTCTATCAGGTGCCAATCCCGGAGCCGCTGCGCTTCCTCGAACCCCGCGAGACCGAGACGCGCAAGATGCATGCGCTCGAAGAATACGGTCTGATGCATGTGAAGCTTTATGAGGACATCGCCAAGCACGGGCGCATCGCGACGACCTATGCCTATCCGGTGAAGGTTGAGGGGCGTTACGTGATGGACCCGTCGCCGACGCCGAAATTCGACAATCCGAAGATGCATATGTCGCCGGCGCTGCAGCTCTTCGGCGCGGGTCGCGAGAAGCGCATCTATGCCGTGCCGCCCTTCACGCAAGTTGTGAGCCTCGACTTCGAGGACCATCCCTTCGAGGTCCAGACCTTCGACCAGCCCTGCGCGCTCTGCGGCGCCGAGCAGGTCTATCTCGACGAAGTGATCCTCGACGATCGCGGCGGACACATGTTCGTCTGCTCGGACACGGACCATTGCGAAAAGCGCCGAGCCGACGGCCACACCGGCTATCTGGCCGAGGAGGTAGCATGACCGCCGACGAGCCTCTTCTCCGCGTCACGTCGCTCTCGAAATTCTACGGCGCCCGCACCGGCTGCGCGGATGTCTCGTTCGACCTGTGGCCTGGCGAGGTGCTGGCGGTCGTCGGCGAATCCGGCTCCGGCAAGACGACGCTGCTCAACTGCTTGTCGACGCGGCTGCTGCCGAGCCACGGCACGGCAAGCTACCGCATGCGCGACGGCGTGTGGCGCGACCTCTACCGTATGAGCGAGGCGGAGCGCCGCTTCCTGATGCGCACCGACTGGGGCTTTGTCCACCAGAACCCGGCGGACGGTTTGCGCATGACGGTCTCGGCCGGCGCCAATGTCGGCGAGCGGCTGATGGCGGTCGGCGACCGGCATTATGGCAAGATTCGTGCGGCGGCCGTGGATTGGCTCGGTCGCGTCGAGATCGACGAGGATCGTGTCGATGATGAGCCGCGCGCCTTTTCGGGCGGCATGCGGCAGCGCCTGCAGATCGCCCGCAATCTCGTGACCTCGCCGCGGCTGATGTTCATGGACGAGCCGACCGGCGGACTGGATGTGTCGGTGCAGGCGCGCCTGCTCGATTTGCTGCGTGGGCTGGTCTCCGATCTTGGCCTTGCGGCGGTCGTCGTCACGCACGATCTGGCGGTGGCGCGGCTGCTGTCGCAGCGCATGATGGTGATGAAGGACGGCCGCGTCGTCGAAACCGGCCTGACCGACCGCGTGCTCGACGATCCGCGCGAGCCGTATACGCAGCTTCTCGTGTCCTCGATCCTGCAGGTGTGACGATGGCTACCCCTCTCGTCGTCTCGGACGTCGCCAAAAGCTTCACCATGCACCTGCGCGATGGCGTTCGCCTCGGCGTGGTCGAAGCGGTGTCCTTCGCCATCAAGGCCGGCGAATGCGCCGTTCTTGGTGGGCCGTCGGGCGCGGGCAAGAGCTCGATCCTGAAAATGGTCTACGGCAATTACGCCGTCGACGGCGGCCAGATCATCGTCCAGCACGAAGGCAGACTGATCGACATCGCCTCGGCCAACCCGCGTACCATGATCGCCATCCGCCGCCATACGATTGGCTATGTCAGCCAGTTCCTGCGCGTCGTGCCGCGCGTTTCGGCGCTCGATGTCGTCGCCGAACCGCTGGTGGCGCGCGGCGAGGACAAGGAGGCGGCGCGGGGCAGAGCGCGCGAACTGCTGTCGCGCCTCAATCTGCCGGAGCGTCTCTGGTCTCTGGCGCCGGCGACATTCTCCGGTGGCGAGCAGCAGCGCGTGAACATCGCGCGCGGCTTTATCACGTCTCATCCAGTGCTGCTGCTCGACGAGCCGACGGCCTCGCTCGACGCCAGGAACCGCGAGGTCGTGATCGATCTGATCGCCGAGAAGAAGCAGGCCGGTACGGCCATGCTCGGCATCTTCCACGACCAGGATGTGCGCGACGCCGTTGCCGACACGATCATCGACGTCACCGAATTTGCTCCCGGACGCGCCGCGGCATGAAGACGAAGCATTTGTCCGAGAAGCCTTATGTCCATCCAAGTGCCGAGGTCGACGAGAAGTCGGTGCTCGGCCGCTGGACCGAAATCGGCGAGCGCTGTCGTGTTTCCGAGGCGGTGCTCGGCGACTATTCCTATATGACCCAGGACTGCCAGATCTGGTGCGCCGAAATCGGCAAATTCTCGAACATTGCTGCCTCCGTCCGGCTCAACGCCACCAATCATCCGGTGCATCGCCCGACGCTGCATCACTTCACCTATCGCGCCTCCGACTATTGGGACGATGCTGAGCACGAGCAGGATTTTTTCGCCGCTCGGCGCGCGAAGAAAGTTTTCGTCGGCCACGACACCTGGCTCGGCCATGGCTCGACCGTCCTGCCCGGCGTCACCGTCGGCGACGGCGCGTGCGTCGGGTCGGGCGCGGTGGTGACCAAGGATGTCGCGCCCTACACGATCGTTGCCGGCGTGCCGGCCAAGCCGATCCGCGAGCGTTTCGACCGCAAGACCGCGGAGCGCTATCAGGCGCTCGCGTGGTGGGATTGGGATCACGCCAAGCTGCGCGAGTCGCTGGACGATTTCCGCGAACTGTCGGCCGAGGCGTTTCTCGAAAAGCACGGCGGGTAGCGCACACTTTCCCGTTGCCACGCTCCGGCTTTTGCCGGCCTGGCCATTGTCAAAGAGCACACCTCGATCTTCTGAGGTGGTAGTTCGGGAAGCGGGCGCGGGGCCGAGCCTTCCGAAACTAATATATGGCACGGTCTCCCGCGCCCCGCCGACGCTCTTTCCCTGGGCTTGGTGGGCTGGCCTGAGCATTTGCGCCGCCAGCGCTGACCGCCTCCAAGAACCGGGTCTTGGGGATCGACTCCCTAAGCGGCACGACCATAGTGCCACCGGCCCGGACGCCGTCTCCCTCCCCTGAAACCTGGTCTAGATCCAGGGTCCCGATGAGGGCGATGAGCGAATTATCCCATGCGGCGGATACCCCGTGGACAGATTCAGAAAAAAGATTGCTGACAGCTACTGACATTCGACGTGGACCCGCTGCCCTGTGGACCGTAACAAAACTGTCACCGATCCGACACCGCAGCTTCACTCGACTGCTCTAGGCGAAACACCCGTGCGCATATGAAATGCGAGGGATGATCCATGCTGCAAATTCGCGACGTGACGCGCCGGTTCGGCAAGAACACCGCGGTCGACAATGTCGCGATCGATATTCCGGAAGGCCAGATGGTGGGTATCATCGGCCGTTCGGGCGCGGGTAAATCCACGCTGCTTCGCATGATCAACCGTCTCATCGATCCCTCGCAGGGGTCGATTTTTTTTGCCGGCACCGAGGTGTCGAAGCTAAGCGGCGCGCCGCTGCGCCGCTGGCATCGCGACTGCGCGATGATCTTCCAGCAGTTCAACCTCGTGCCGCGTCTCGACGTGCTGACCAATGTTCTGCTCGGCCGGCTGAACCATCGCCGCACCTCGCTCAATCTGCTCGGCGTGTTCTCGCAGGAAGAACGCGCCCGCGCGATCTCGGCGCTGGAGCGCCTCGACATTGCGCATACGGCGCTACAGCCGGCCGGCACGCTATCCGGCGGGCAGCAGCAGCGCGTCGCCATCGCGCGCGCGCTTATGCAGGAGCCGAAGGTGATCCTCGCCGACGAGCCGATCGCGTCGCTCGATCCACTGAACGCCAAGGTCGTGATGGACTCTCTGCAGGACATCAATCTGCGCGAGGGACTGACCGTCGTGACCAATCTGCACACGCTCGACACCGCCCGCACCTACTGCAACCGCATCATCGGCATGGCCAAGGGCAGGGTCGTGTTCGACGGGCCGCCCGAACAGTTGAACCGCGAAGCCATCCGCCAGGTTTATGGCGCCGATGCCGAAGGCGCGGACATTTCCGAGGCCATCACATCCACCAGCGTGTCGTTCGGCAAACCACGCGTCTTCCAATCCGCCGGCCCGCTCGAACCCGCCTACCCGGGATACTGAGCGGCCAGGGTCGTACCGCCCGCGTAAAGGGCACGTCAAAACACACGAGATCAGGGCCGGCCAAAAAGCCGGCCGCAACAGGAGAGAAGTCAATGTTGAAGAAAATCCTGCTGGGCGCAGTGTCCGTCGCGACGCTCGCCATCGGCTCCGCCACCGCCGAGGACCTGAAGGAGTTCCGCATCGGCCTGATCGGCGGCGAGAACGAAGCCGACCGCCTGCGCAACTTCCAGTGCCTGGTCGACCAGCTCCCGGCCGTGCTCGGCGTCGAGAAGGTGTCGCTGTTCCCGGCGGCTGACTATGACGGCACGATCCAGGGCCTGCTCGGCGGCACCCTCGACTATGCCGAATTAGGCGCTTCGGGCTATGCCAAGGTCTATCTCGAGAACGCCACCGCGGTTGAGCCGATCCTCACCACCGTGCAGACCGACGGCTCGACCGGCTATTATACGATCATGGTCGCCAAGGCCGACTCCGGCATCAAGACGCTCGAGGACCTGAAGGGCAAGAAGCTCGGCTTCGCCGATCCGGACTCCACCTCGGGCTACCTGATCCCGGTCACCGCCCTGCCGAAGGACCTCGGCGGCGTTGCCGTGAAGGACTATTTCGCCGAGACAGGCTTCGGCGGCGGCCACGAGAACCTCGTGCTGGAAGTGGTGAAGGGCACGTTCGATGCCGGCACGACCTTCGGTTCGGGCGTCGGGGAGTGGAAGGACGGCTACACCTCAGGCAATCTGCGCAAGATGGTCGACAAGGGCATCCTCGACATGGATGATTTGACCGAAGTGTGGAAGTCGCCGCTGATCCCGAACGGCCCGATCGTCATCCGCACCTCGCTCGACGACGGCATCAAGTCGAAGTTCAAGCAGTACATGATGGACCTGCCGAAGACCGACGCAGCCTGCTTCTCCGCGATCCAGGGCGGCGACTTCACCGGCTTCACCGAGGTGACGCCGGAGTTCTACCAGCCTATCATCGACGCCCGCAAAGCGCAGATCGGCTCCTAAGCCGATCGGGCAGGGCGCGCCGGCGTTCGAGTACGGCGCGCCTACCTTTGTTTGCACTCCCCATGACAGCAAGCGTAACCAGCCCGGCTTTGTCCGAAGCCGGCCTCACCGTCGAACGGCATTGGCGCGAGCTCGCCAATCGCCGGCGGCTCTACACCATCGGCGGACTGCTGTTCATGGTGATCGCCATGAGCGGCTCGCTGTGGTTCGCCAATGACAGCAATGCCGGCAAGTTCTTCGACCGGCTGCCGCATCTGTTCGATTTCGTCGGCGATCTGGCGCCGCGCGACGGCTGGGAGATCTGGCGGGCGCTGTTCGACCTGCCGTCGCCGTATGAGGATGGCAGCCTGAAGTTCGACTACCCCGAGGGCCGAGTGCCGCTGGCCGGCTCGCTCTACATCCCCGAATACGTCTTCAAGATGATCGAGACGATCAACATCGCGCTCGTCTCGACGCTGGTCGGTTTCGCCGGCGGTTTCCTGCTCTGCTTCTTCGCGGCGTCGAACCTCGTCGGCAGCCGCGCCGTGCGGTTTTTCGTGCGCCGCATCATGGAAATCCTGCGCGCCTTCCCCGAAATCGTGATCGCCGGCTTTTTCCTCGCCGTTATGTCGATCGGCGCGATTCCCGCGATCATCGCGGTCTCGATCCACACCATCGGCGCCCTTGGAAAACTGTTCTTCGAGGTGGTGGAGAATGCCGACATGCGGCCCGACGAGGGCCTGCGTGCCTCCGGGGCGAACTGGGTCGAGCGCGTGCGCTTCGGCATCGTGCCGCAGGTCATGCCGAACTTCTTGAGCTACGCGCTGCTCAGGCTCGAAATCAACGTGCGCGCCTCGACCATCATCGGCGCGGTGGGCGGCGGTGGCATCGGCGAGGTGCTGCGCCTGTCGATCAGCCGCAATCATGAGGCGAAGACGCTGGCGATCGTGCTGCTCCTGCTGCTCACCATCATCGCGGTGGACCAGTTCTCGGCGTGGCTGAGAAAACGCCTCGTCGGCGACCAGGCCTTTGCGTTCGGGCGGGGAGACTGACGATGGCTTCGCTCAGCACAACCGATGTCGCGGCAATCCAAGCGCGTTATCCCGACGTCTTTGCCCGGCCGTTCCTGAAGCGGTTCACCGGCCTGCTGGTCGCAGCAGGAGTCGCGATCTATCTCATCTTCGCCTGGTGGCTGTTTTCAGCGAGCGCGGTGCTGACCAATGCCAATTGGGGCATTGCCGGCGCGTATCTGGCCGACTGGGTGACCTATGAGGTTCGCCCGGACATCGAGATCGGCGCCGATGGGCTGGAGGTGACGCTGCCGCGCTTCTCGCCGATCCCCGATGATTACACGCCGGGCTGGCTGAAGAAGGACGCCGATTCTTCGGGCGGGCTGACGGCCGTGACCGTGGAACTTGGCGCGGCAGGGTCGGTGCATGTCGAAGGCGCGACGGTGACCGCGGTGCGCGGTGACGAGACGATTGTCTTCGATCTCGCTGAAGGCAGCGTCACGCCGCGCGGAGAATTGCCTGCGTGGGCCGAACAGCGCCGGCCGGGCGAGAAGGTTCTGCTCGCCTTCGGCTTTCCGGGCAACATCGAAGTGCGCGACGACGAAGTGAAGGTACGCCGCCGCTTCTGGGGCTGGGCGAATTTTCTGTTCGACACGAATTCGCCGTTCTGGGGCAAGTCGGCGGGCGAGGTGACGTCGCTGTTATTTTCAGGCGAGCGGATCGATCCGAACCGCTCGAACGCCGCGGTCGCCTGGAACAACATCCTCAACAATTCCGAGTGGCAGCACGGCGACGTATGGCTGAAGCTGCTGCAGACCATCGTCATGGCGTTTGTCGGAACGGTGCTGGCGACGCTGGTCGCATTTCCGCTCGCCTTCGCGGCGGCGCGCAACATCACCGGAAATCTTCTCGTCAATCAGGTAACGAAGCGCTTCTTCGACTTCCTACGGTCGGTCGACATGCTGATCTGGGCGCTGTTCTTCACCCGTGCCTTTGGTCCGGGACCGCTGGCTGGCATCTCGGCGATCTTCTTCACCGACACCGGCACGTTCGGAAAGCTCTATTCCGAGACGCTTGAGAACATCGACGACAAGCAGCGCGAGGGTATCCGCTCGGTTGGCGCGTCGCCGACTGTCGTGCAGCGCTACGGTGTGCTGCCGCAGGTTCTGCCGGTGTTTTTGAGCCAATCGCTCTATTTCTGGGAATCGAACACGCGCTCGGCGACGATCATCGGCGCCGTCGGCGCCGGCGGTATCGGCCTGAAACTCTGGGAGGCGATGCGCACCAACTCCGACTGGGAAAACGTCGCCTATATGGTGCTGCTGATCCTTTTGGTGGTGTTCGTTTTCGACAATATTTCCGGGTTTTTGAGGCGCCGCCTGATGGGCAGGGCCTAGAGTAAATCGATAGCCGACGAAGAAATCCTCTGGTATTTAGCCGTCATTCTCTCTGGTTCGTGAATCTGTCATGGAAATCGCCTATGGCATCCGGGCCTGAAGGTGCCCCGATGCGTTATGCCCTCTATTTCACGCCTGACCGCGACCACCCGCTGACGCGGCTCGCCGCTGCGTGGCTCGGCCGCGACGTGTTCACCGGCGCGGCACTGCAACCACCGGTGGTGGCTGCTTTTTCGGCCGCGGAAGTCGCCTTCCACACGGCGGCAGCGCGCCGCTACGGCTTCCACGCGACGCTGAAGGCGCCGTTTGCACTCGCGCCCGGCGAAACCGAGGCGTCCCTGGCCGCGGCGCTGGAAAGCTTTACCGCCGCACGCGGACCGGTTTCGATGCCGGCGCTGAAGGTGGCGCGACTTGGTGGATTCTTTGCATTGGTGCCGTCCGCCCCGGCGCCCGAAATGGAGGCATTCGCCGGAGATGTCGTGCGCGACTTCGATCGTTTCCGCGCGCCGCTGAGCGAATCGGAGCTCGAACGCCGCAATCCGGACGCATTGAGCGCTATCGAGTTCGCCAACCTGACGCGCTGGGGTTATCCCTATGTGTTCGAGGCATTCCGCTTCCACATGACGCTGACCGGGCGCATCGGCGCCAACGATGCGGCTCGTATCGAGGAAACGCTGCAGAGCCTGTTTGGGCCGTTGGTTGCCCAGCCTGTGGCGCTCGATTCGCTGACGCTGTTCGTGGAACCTGAACCGGGCGCGCCGTTCACCGTGCTTGCCCATCGGCCGCTTGGCCGCCGCGAGGAAAGAAAGACCGCCTGAAATGCCGACCGAGACCATTCTTTCCAATGCCCGCATCGTGCTCGAGGACGAGATCGTCAGCGGCGCGGTCGCGATCCGCGACGGGCTGATTGCGGACATTTCGGCAGGCAGCTCGACCATCGGCGAAGACCTCGAAGGCGACTATTTGATTCCTGGCTTGGTGGAACTGCACACCGACCATCTCGAAGGCCATTACGCGCCGCGCCCGAAGGTGCGCTGGAACCCGATCGCGGCGGTGCTGGCGCATGACGCACAGGTTGCGACCGCCGGCATCACCACCGTGTTCGACGCGCTGCGCGTCGGCATGGACGATGACTCCGACATCACCAAGGAAGACATGCGCCGCCTGGCGGATGCGATCGAAGACAGCGTCAGGAACGACCGGGTTCGCGCCGATCATTTCATCCATCTTCGTTGCGAGGTTTCCGCGCCCGATTGCCAGCAGGCTTTCGCGCTTTACGACAATGATGACCGCGTCAAGCTCGCGTCGCTGATGGACCACGCGCCAGGCCAGCGGCAGTTCGCCAGCCTCGATGCCTATGCCATCTACTACAAGGGCAAACTGAAGATGAGCGACGAGCAGTTCCGCATCTTCTGCGAGAAGCGTATCGCTCAGTCGGAAAAGAACTCCGCAACGAACCGTGTTGCGGTGTCGGATATTTGCCGTTCGCGCGGCATTGTGCTTGCGAGCCATGATGATGCGACGCAGGCGCATGTCGACGAGTCGGTCGAACACGGCATCCGCGTTGCCGAATTTCCGACCACGCACGAGGCGGCAAAGGCGTCGAAGGACGCCGGGCTTGGCGTGCTGATGGGCGCGCCGAACGTGATGCGCGGCGGCTCGCATTCCGGCAATGTGTCGGCGCGCGAGCTGGCTCAGGAAGGCCTGCTCGACATCCTTTCGTCGGACTACATCCCTTTCAGCCTGATCCAGTCGGCGTTCTTCCTCGGCGAGGTTGTCGACGGCATCTCGCTGCCGCAGGCGATGGCGATGGTGTCGAAGAATCCGGCCGAAGCCGTGGGCTTGACCGACCGCGGCATCATTACGCCAGGCCGCCGCGCGGACCTCGTCAGGGTGCGCGTCGACGAGCATGTGCCGGTGGTGCGCACCGTGTGGCGCGAAGGCCGCCGCGTCGCATGAGCGCGCAGGTCGCCGCACTGGCCGAGCCTGACGCGCAGCCGATCGGCAACGGTGTTTTCATCGCCGTCGTTGGCCCGAGCGGAGCGGGCAAGGATTCCGTCATCCATTTCGCGCAGAATGCCTTGGCGGGCGATGAGCGCGTCCACTTCGTGCGCCGCGTGATCACACGGCCGAGCGATCCGGACGCCGAAGACCACGACACGCTGGAAGAAGCCGAGTTCATCGAGGCGGAACGCGACGGCGCGTTTACGCTGTCGTGGCAGGCGCACGGCTTGCACTACGGCCTGCCGGCGAGCGTCGACGGACGTGTCGCAGACGGCGCCGCGGCGATCGCCAACCTCTCGCGCAATGCGATTCCAGCGCTGCATGCGCGATACGCCAATGTGATCGTCGCGGAAATCACCGCTTCGCCCGAAATCCTCGCCGATCGCTTGTCGGCGCGGGGGCGGGAATCGCGGGGCGAGGTGCTGGCGCGGCTTGCTAGGTCGGCGCCGCTCGATGCTTCGCTGCCTGGCGTCGTGAAGATCGACAATTCCGGCGCGCTCGAAATTGCCGGCGCGCGGTTCGTGGCGATGGTGCGCGAGGCGCTCAGCCAATCTTGAGGACGTGATTGTCCCACATGTAGTCGTGGTGCTCGACGGGCTCTTGGCCGGGCATCGCGATATCGCCGGTGCCGGTCGTGGCGAAGTAGTCCGCGCCGTCGGCGGCGAGACCGCAGACTTCCACCATGCTGCGCGTGTCGAGCGTCTTGCGTGACACCGCGTCGATAATCACGATGTTGTTGCCTTGCGGCGAAGCGACCGCGACGGTGTTCGCACCCGGATTGGCAGCGACCGAGCCGATATAATTTTTCAGGCTCAGCAAAGCCTTGTCCGGCATCGATACGAGCTCAAACGTCTCGCCTTTCTTCGCGCGGCCGACGAGCGCCGGCTGGTCGGTCGCGGGACCTTCGTACTGGCAGCCGAACCAGATCGCGCCTGTTGCGTCGCGATCCATGTGGCGGATCGAGAGCTGGTGCAGCTCCGACGGCAGGACGTGTTCTTCCAATAACGTGCCGGTGTCGCGATCGACGAAGACCAGCGACGGCTTCATGGTCGAGAGATTGAGCTTGGCGCGGCCGTAGTCTGGGTGGGTCTCGATGCCGCCATTGGCGATGACGAGTGTCTTGCCTTCGTCGAGCAGCAGCATCTCGTGCGGATCCATGCCGAAGGTCGGGAACTCGCTGATGCGGCGGAAACCGTCGGTGGCATCATAGATGCCGATCATGCCGGCGGCATTGTCGAAATCGTTTTCGGTCGCGTAGAGCAGCCTGCCGTCCGGCGAGAACAGGCCGTGGCCGAAGAAATGCCGGCCCGCCGGGCTGGTGATCGTGACGGGCGACTGGTCGCCAGTGTGGTCGAAGACGACGGCGAATGTGCCAGGCCGGCGCGCGAAGACGACGGAGCGCCGCGAGACCGGATCGAAGGTCACGTCATGTCCGCGCTCGGGCAGATCGATCACGTTGAGAATCGCGCCTGCTTCCGACAGAACGGCGACGCCATACGCGCCGTTGCGGCTCTGGCAGGCAGTGGCGAAGACGGCATCGGCACTGAGCGTCGCAGCCAGTACCGGCTTCGACAGGCTGGCGACGAACGTGGCGCCGGCGGCCTTGAGGAAATCGCGACGGTCGATCAGCGTCCGCACGATCAATCTCCGTCGAGCGAGGAGAAACCGGCGGAGAGCCCGAGTGCGGCTGAGAGCCGAACGGCGAAGAGCTCCGAAAGGCTCGACGTGACGAGCTTCGCGTAGGCGAGTTTCTGCCGCTTCGCGTCGTCGGCCAGAATATCCGCGACCGGGCCGGTGAGTTCCTTGAGTGCATTCTCCGCATTGCGGAATTCGAAATCGATCGAGCCGGGAATCCAGGCCATGTCGGCGGAGAGCGATGGAGAGAAATCCGCCGCGTCGAACAATTTCTCCAGCCCGTTCAGATTGCCCGAGATGGAGAGGATTGTCGCGTCGGAGCGCCAGAAGATCGCCTGCTTCGGTCTGTCAGCCTTCGCATCGTCGCCAAGAAAGCCATTGATGCGGACGTCGCGCACCAGCTCGAGCCCGTGCACGAGCACGTTGAAGAGTTCGGTCACGGCTTCGGTCTCAGTGCGGTAGAGCGGATTGTCCGCTGCCGGATTGGCGAACTGTTTTGCAATGCCGTCCGGCGCATTCCAGGCGGCGGAGATGTCCGAGGCCATGACCTGCAAATTCGCGGCGATCGCGTTGGCATAGGAGCAGCGAAACTCACCCTTCGCGGTTTCGAGCTCTTCGGCGCCTGTGCCGAACAACACGAACTCGAGCGCGCCGAGACCTTGCATGGCGACGCTCTTGCCCGCGAGCGTCGCGGGGTCTGTGGCGGTCGGGTCCTTCGCGGCGAGTGCTGCCTGCACCTGCTTCAGGCCGATCGACTTGCGATCCGGCCAGAACAGGATGCGCTCCAGCCGATTCTTCTCGGTAACGGGACCGAAGCGGATCGGCTCTACCTCGGACCAGAACTGGATCGTATCGACGAAGTCGGTTCGTGCCGCGGCCAGGTTGGCGGAAGATGGCTCGGCGCAAAGGTCGTCGATGTCCGCTTCAAGCGTCACGGTTGACTGATGGAAATGGCCGTAGGCGGGGCGGATGAAGCCGTCGATGGCGCGCGTCACGGGCGGGACGTCGGCGTGAGCGGGGAGGGCGGCTCCGAGGAGCAGGATGGTGATTGCAAGCAAGCGCTTCATCACAGCGACTCCAGGAACTTGATCAGCGCGTCGCGCTCTCGCTTAGGCAGCACGGCGAAACCGTCGCGGGCTTTCTCCGCTTCGCCGCCATGCCACAGGATCGCTTCGGTGAGATTACGCGCGCGTCCGTCATGCAGGAAGAAGGTGTGGTCGTTGACGGTCTCGGTCAGGCCGATTCCCCAGAGCGGCGCGGTGCGCCATTCGTTGCCGCTGGCATCGCCGACGCGTTGGCCATCGGCCAGGCCTTCCCCCATGTCATGCAGCAGGAAGTCGGAATACGGCCAGATGAGCTGGAAGGCCTGCGCCTTGTTCGGCGCATCGCGGCGCGTGACGAATTTCGGTGTGTGGCACGAGGCGCAGCCGGTCTCGTAGAACGCCTTCTTGCCGCGCAGGACCTCAGCGTCATCGACGTCGCGGCGCGCCGGCACGGCGAGGTTCTGCGAGTAGAAGGTGACGAGGTCGAGGATCGGGTCGGGAGCCTCCGTGTCGCCGAGGCGCTCCTGCACGCCGGTCGGCATAGCGAGACATTCCGTCTCGGCCTGGGTGCAGTCGCCCCAGTTGCGCGGCGCGTCGGGTGACGAAATGCCGATGTCGCCAGCGAAGGCGTCGGCCGATTGCTGGCGGATCGCCGGCATCTCGGCCTTCCAGCCGAAGCGGCCAAGTGTTAGCTCGCCCGTCTTCGTGCTGCGCAGAACGACCTTTTCGCGCACAATGTTCGGCCTGCCGGAAATTCCGTCGCCATCTCTATCGTCCGGATCGGCGAGAGCCAGGATGTCGGCCGGGTGGATCTGCTCGACCAGCCCGAGGCCGATCATCTGCGGCGAAACGCGCGGTGAGAGCGTGGTGCTCGTGTTCAGTGGGCCGTGTGACAGGTTCTCGATCGAATAGGTTGGTTTGCGCAGCGAGACGATGGTGCCGTCGGCAAACGCGAATGGCGCCTCCGTGTAGTCGATCTTCATCTTGCCTTCGGCGACAAGGCCGGGCACGGCGAGATCCTGCAACTGTCCGCCATAGACCGGATCGGGGAAGTTGAGCGCGACCTTGTCGGCGACCGCGATGCGTTCCTCCTCCGTCTCGGCTTCTCGGGCGAGACGGAGGAACATTGAGGTGGCGTCCGCAGCACCCTCCGGCGGATGGCCGCGACCGTCCTTCAGGTGGCAGCTCTGGCAGGCGCGCGCATTGAACAGCGGGCCAAGACCATCAGAGGCCTGTGTCGAGGACGGCGACGACACCCACAGCTTGCGGAACAGTGCGTTGCCGAGCTTGAAGGTCGCTTCTTCCTCGAAGGTGATGTTTGCGGAGAACTGCGAGAACGCGTCCGCGTTGACGCGCTTCCTCGACGTGCCCGCGCCGCCCTGCATCAGCTCGAAACCTTCGGCCTTGCTGAAATTGGTCGTCGGCTTGGTCACAGCGGTGACGCGCGCCTGATCTTCAGGGGTGAGATCGGTGCGAACGGGAATGAGGCCGGGTGGAACGTCGTCGGTCGACGCGAACGTCACCGGCAGCATGACGGCGAGCGTCAGCGCTGTCGCAACAAGCGTTCCCCGCGTCAGCGGCGAAGGTGCATTTGTATGATCGTGCCGGGTACGGGTGCCAGCGAGCGCGCGGCGCGCAAGAATTATGGCGCGCCGCATCGCATGGCCTATTCGGCCTCGTTGGCGGCGTCGGCGTTGAGCTGGCCGTACTTCTCTTCGCCGATCGAAGCGAGCAGGTCGAGCTGGCTCTCGAGGAAGTCGATGTGGCCTTCCTCGTCTTTCAGCAGCTCTTCGAACAGTTCCATCGTCACGTAGTCGCCCAGTTCGTTGCAGATCTCGCGAGACTTCTTGTAGGAGGTGCGGGCGTCGTATTCGCCGGCGAGATCGGCCTCGAGCACTTCCTTCACATTCTGCCCGATCCTGAGCGGCGCGACCGACTGCAGGTTCGGATGGCCTTCGAGGAAGATGATGCGCGCGACAAGCCGGTCGGCATGGTGCATCTCCTCGATCGATTCAGCCCGCTCCTTCTTTGCGAGCTTGGTAAAACCCCAGTCCTCGAGAAGGCGATAATGCAACCAGTACTGGTTGACGGCCCCCAGTTCGAGGAAGAGCGCTTCGTTAAGCCGCTCTATGATTTGTTTTTCGCCTTTCATGGGTAGTGCTCCCAAATTGGACGCGCAGGCCTCTCACGCGATCCAGATGTGAAACGATATCCGCGCCGCTCGCCTCCGAGCTGGCGTGGTAAGCTTCGGTAACCCGAATGATCGTTTCCACCACATTTGGGAAGCAGCCGCAACAGCGGCCACGCTTATGCATCCAGTGGTAAACCTTGGCCGGCACCACCAGTTGCCAGGGATCCTGCTCAAGAATGGCGAGGATGGCCTCTTCGATCTCCTTCTCGGTGATGAGGTTGCAATGGCAGATCAGCATTCTTTTTCTTTTTCGTCTGGCTTGCGGCGCCTCCTTTCAGGCGCCGCGCGGCTGGATGATGATGGTTAGGCTTTTCTTACTGAAAGACCTTGTCCGGCGAGTCCAGGCTGTCGGAGCCCTCAAAGGCGATCGCGTCGAGCTTCAGCGCCGCGACGGCCCGCTCGATCGACTTGGTCTGGTCGACCAGGGCGTCGATCGCGGCCTGCACGGCGGCGTTGCCTTCGGCATTGCCCTCGCCGATCTGCTGGTCGTAAGACTCGCCCGCGACCGCTTTGGCCTGGATCGCTTCCATCTTGGCCACCGTCGCGTCGAGCTTGCCGGACAGTTCGGTGTCGAGCGCCGCGTTGGTTTCCTTCACCAGTGCGGAGAGGGAAGGCCCTTCGACCTTGGAACCGTCGATCCGGGTGTAGGAGCCCTGATAGACGTTGCGGATGCCGACGGCGTCCTGCAGGTGCGACACATGCGTGTTGTCGGAGAAGCAGTCGTGCTCTTCCTCCGGATCGTGCAGCAAAAGGCCAAGCTTCATGCGTTCGCCTGCAAGCTCGCCATAGGAGAGCGAGCCCATGCCGGTGAGGATCGTGGAGATGCCTGCCTTCGGATCACCCTCGACCAGACCTTTGCGCGCCGCGCCGCCCTCGGCCCAGTTGGCGACCATTTCCTCGAGGTCGGTGACAAGCAGGTCGGACGCCGCGGCGAGATAGGCCGCGCGGCGGTCGCAATTGCCACCGGTGCAGTTGGCGGTGTCGAAATCGGTATGGGGACGCTTGCCGGCGCCCGGACCGGTGCCGTTCAGGTCCTGGCCCCAGAGCAGGAACTCGATCGCGTGGTAGCCGGTCGCGACATTGGCTTCGATATCGCCGGCTTCCTGCAACGTCTCTGAGAGGAACTGAGGCGTGATCTTCGAGGCATCGACCTTCTCGCCATTGATCTCGATCGAGGCGTTGGCGATGACGTTTGCCGTGTAGAGCGAATTCTCGTCGGACTCGGTGCCGTAGCCGGCGTCGACATAGTCGATCAGGCCCTCATCCAGCGGCCAGGCGTTCACGCGGCCTTCCCAGTCGTCGACGATCGCATTGCCGAAGCGGTAGACCTCGGTCTGTTGGTAGGGGACGCGCGCGGCCTTCCACGCGGTCTTCGCGGCTTCGAGCGTCTCGGCCGACGGCTTGGCGATCAGGGCGTCGACCGCGGTGTCCAGCGCCTTGGCGGTGATCAGCGCGTCCTCATATTCGGCATGCGCGATGTCGGCATAGGTTTTCACGACCGCCGCTGCGTCGGTCGCCGCTTTCGCCGGCAGCACGAAGATCGCGGCGGTCAGCGCAACCGTCGCCGCTGCGGCGGCAAGCTTTTCCGACAGGCGCGAAATGGCCAGGGACTTCGTCATCTTGATCTCCTCAGCAAAGGCATGAATAGTGCGGCCCGCGCGCTGAAGCGCTGCGAGAGGCCGGTTCTTTTCGGCGAAGGTGATAGTAGTCGCGCCGGGGCGCGAACCGTGGGAAACGGTCAATTCCGTCCTCCAATCGAAAGGGTTCAAGGCCCAGACATTAAAGGCAAGTGCCCGACGGCACGCTGTTCTTAAACACCGCCGTAGCGCGGCAAGTCAACGGGAATCGCGCCAAAAAACCCTGCAAATCAATAGGTTAGAACTATTCTAAACTACAAAAGTCAAGTTAAGCCGCTGACGGTGCGAAACAAATGGCAACAATCGTTGTCATCGCGAAAATCCCGTGAGGGAACGCTTCGCCGTCGCCATCGTTTGTAGGCTCCACCAACGGAGGAAGAACCGATGGTCACGTTCAACTCGCTTCGTATCAGAGAGATTGTCGAGGACAGCGATCTTTCGGTGGACGAAAAGGTCGACCAGCTCCGCGAGATCGAAACCGATGCCAGGGCGTTGATGCGCGCTGCGTCGGAAAGCTCGATGAACTCCAATGATGGCTGGGACGAAGATTTGCGCGAGGTGCGTATCGCCCTCGAAAAGCTCGGCGCGGACAATGTCCGCAAGGGCGCGGCGAGCCTGTAAGCCGCCAACAGGTGTCAAGTCATTCCAGAGGGCCGGCTCCATGGAGCCGGCCTTCTGTTTTCGACGATCCGGCCAGACTGTCTAGTGTTTTGCCGAAAGCGTGGAGCTGAAAACGACGCGGATCAACTCGCCTTGCCGATTTGTGTCCGTCTTGGCGAAGACCTGCTTCAAATGGGATTGCGCCGTCGTGCGGCTGACACCAAGCGCTTCGGCGGCGCGGTTCAGGCCTTCGCCGCTCAGCAGCACCGCCAGGAGTCGCGATTCCGCCGGCGTCAGCCCATAGAGCCTTGCGGTCTTCTCAGCCGATCCGTCAAGCGCCAATTCTTCCGGATCGCGAATGAGAACCATGCAGGTCGGCGCCTGATCGCCCGGCATGAAATGCGCGTGGCGATCCTTCACAGGTTGAACCGTCACGCTGAGCGGTCTCAAACCGTTGCGCCTCACACCGACGTCCGCACCCTCACTGCCACAGTCGGCCGTGAGCACCTTCGAGATCGCGGCCTGCAGGTCGGAGCTCGATTGCCGGTCCGACGCGGCGAGCATTCCGCCGCGACCGATGAACAATGCGTCCATCGCAGCGACAATACTCTCCGCCGCCGCGTTCATGTAGATGACGCGCCCCTGGTCATCCAGGAGCAGCACAGCCGCTGCCAGACTGGCCAGGGCCTCGCCGAGCGCGTCAGCGGTTCTACCGGCGCTTTGGAGCAGAATGCTGCTGCGCAATGCACGCGAGAGGTGTGGCGCCAGCCTTTCGAGCAGCGCGCAGTGCTCTTGCGATGCATCGCCCTCGCCGTCCGGGCGGACAAGTGTGAGCGGCGCATAAGTCGGACCGTCGCGATCAAGCACAACAGTCACCGGGCAGCATATCCCCTGCGGCCGCGCCCAACCGTCATAGAACTCGGAACGCCGGAAGTCTCGCTCCGGGACGACCATGCCGTTTGTCACGACGAAGCCCGGCTGCATGCGGTCGGCAATCGCGAACAAGGGATTCTGGGGCAGGTAGTGGGCGAATGTCCGCTCGACATGGTTCGTGTCGAAGCCGAAATAGACGAGCGGCCTGCCATGCAGCGTCGTGGAGTCCTCGATTGTCAGGCCTCCGGCAATACATCCGGTAAGATTGGCGAGCCTTCGCAGCACGCGGCTCCAGGCGTCCGGCTCCAGAGCCGCCTCACAGATAAGGTCGAGGATGCCTGAGTAATCCTGTTCTGAGACCCCCAGCAAGATTTCCTCCCGTCAGTCGTCTCAACGTCTGTTGGTAGGCTATCACACGCTCAAAGCGCATAACATCTAAACTATTGGTTGGTCGTCGGAGGCAAGGAGCCAGGTTTCCAGGCATCCAACACGCGAGCTCATCATCGGCTCTTGCGCGCGAATTCAGTCGGTCTCCCTCGAATGAGGGAGGCGGGCACTTTTCACGATCAGTATATGGATTGTTTCTCATGCAGCGGTCGGTTTCCGCGGCTGCGCTGAGGCACTGGAGTTGAAGCGCATGCCTATTATCAACGGCGGCCTCGCAACAAGAAGCTCTCGTCCAGAAAAATCGGAAAACCGACGGGCTGCCGTATTGGGCCGCTTATCGAGCGAGCCGGGCCAAGCCGCACGCAGGTACAATTCCAGATTGATGTATGTGTTAATGGCAGCTAGCCTGCCAAGGGAGGCATGGCGTTGGCGCGCTTCCGGGAGCCGAGGGCCTGCATTATGACCGTGCGGAGTTCCGAAGATGTCTCGGACACGATCGGCCTGATCTACGACGCGGTCACGTCGGAGAATAGCTGGCAGCCCGCGCTGGCAAAGATGCGCGACCTCTTCGACGGCTCGCGCGCCTGTGTGACCCTTTGGGCCAGTTCCGACCTGGTATCTCAATCGACCGCCGGCGATGGCGCGCCGCCGAACGCGCTGGAAATGTTCCGGGAGATTGCCGCCATTGGGTGGAACGAGGTTTTTGATCGCGTGCCGATCGGCGGCATCTATCAGGATCAGCACGTCGTCGATCTCCCGGTTTTTCGCAAAACCATGACCTGGAACGACTGGTGCCGTCCGCGCGACATGTATGGCGGATTGGGCGTCAAGATGGTTACCGGCTTTTTCGATGTTCAGCGAGGCCGCAAGCAGAACGCGTTCGACAAGGATGAGGTCTCGTTGCTTCGCCAATTCTCACCGCATTTTGCGCGGGCGGAGGAAATCTCGCACCGGCTGGCCGTCGCCGATGCATTCAAGGCGGCCGGCGCATTGCACGAAGTGGCGGCCGTGATCGTCGATGGACAACTGCAGATCGCAGGTCAGAACGAAGCGGCCGAGGCGCTGCTCGCCGAGAACCGCCTGATCAGTACACGGGGCGGCGCGCTCCAGATCAATCCGGCGCGCGAAAACAATCGGCTGAAGAAACTCGTCGCCGATGCCTGCCAGATGGTGAATGGCGTCCTCGCCGGCACTGGCGGCGACCTAATGGTCAGCGGGCCGGGCGGACTGGATGCCGGCGGCCTGATCGTGTCGGTCAGTCCGACGCGCGTGCCGGGAAGCTTGAGGCTCGCGAGCGACCCGCGCGCGCTGGTGGCGATACGGCGCATCGAGCCGGGCGTCGCCTATAATTCGGAGCTGTTCCTGCGCTCGAGCTTCGATCTGACGCCGTCGGAATCGCGCCTGTGCATCGCGCTCGCGGCCGGCAAGTCGCTCGGCGAAGCGTCTGTTGATCTCGGTCTGCGCGTCAGCACGCTGCGCTCCTATCTTGAGCAGATTTTCCGCAAGACCGGCACGCGGCGTCAGGCGCAGCTCGTGGCGCTCCTGAAAAGCGCCGAACCGCCGCTCAGGCGCTGATGGCTGCGGGGTCCTCGATGAACCACCCTACCGTCATTTGCCGGTAGTGGCCAGTCTGTCCGCGTTGCTAGGCAGGTAATCCACCCCGGCCGCTCTGCGACCGGCCGACTGCATCATTTACGACCGGACGACATCCAAGCGATCTGAGCGCACACACCGTTTCTCCCTGGCCGGGTTATGCGATCCGGCTTCTTGCCTTCACAACAAGGAGGTTCGTCACCGCGATGACAACGATCACCATCCATACCCGCAGCGGCTCGGACATATCGAGCTTCATTGAAAGCGTCGTCCAAAACGATCCGGCGCCGGATTTCGTCAATTTGACGATCGCTTACAACGCTGACGGTTATAACTCGGTCGTTTTCCTGCAGGATCAGGACGGCTACGTCGACAATCTGTCTCTGAACACTTCGCCAGCCGGAAACGACCTCCATCAGATCGCGAGCTTTGCCGGGTTCACGATGGAAGCGATCTCGATGATGATTGCGCTCGAGACCTCCGCTCTGGAGTTCCTGTACTGGCTCGGCGACATCAACTTCACCGGCAACATCGGACCCGACCGCATCACGCTGGTCGGTGGCGACGATGAGCTCCATATGGGCGCCGGCAACGACATCGTCTTCGCCGGCGGTGGCCATGATGAAGTGCATCTGGACGCCGGCAACGACGAGGCGCATGGCGGGGTGGGCAACGACCTGCTCGAAGGCTGGTCGGGCAACGACCGCCTCTATGGCGACAACGGAAATGACATTTTCTACGGCAATACCGGGAACGACATCCTCGAAGGCGGCATCGGGGACGACGTGCTCTTCGGGCAGGAGAACAACGACCGGCTCACTGGCGGCCCGGGCCAGGACAAGCTCTACGGCGGCGCTGGCATCGACAAGTTTATCTTCAGTTCGCCCGTAACATTGGCAAACCGCGACTTCATCTACGACTTCAATCGCGTCGACGACACTATCCAGTTGGACAATGCGGTGTTCACCAAGATCGGCGCCCTCGGCGCGCTGAAATCCACGGCCTTCAAGCTGTCGACGCAGGCGCTCGATGCGGATGACCGCATCATCTACAACCGGACGACCGGGCAGATCTTCTACGATGCCGACGGATCGGGTGCCGGCGGCGCGATCAATTTCGCGACGCTGACGACCAAGCCGTTGATCACCTACGCCGACTTCCAGGTGATCTGACGCATTTGGACGTGGATAACCCCACAACCGCCAGTCGGCGGTTGCGGCTCACTTCAAACGTAACTCGCTGCGCGGTTCGTGCGGTTGGAGACCCACAATGCCTGATTTTCATGACTCCGTCGGTCCAGGGATACGATTTACGGTCAATGCCTGCGACGAATTGTCCTTGCCGCCTGGCGCGCTCGTTCATTCGACCGATTCCAACGCCTTTTTTGTCAACGGCGCCGGCGCTAGGATCGAATCATCGTTCGGCACGACAATCAGCACTGCAGGAACAGTCGCAATTCAAACGACCAATGTGGCGCACAATTTCGGGCTTCACATCTTCGGCACAGTCAGGAGCTCGCACGAGAACGGCAAGGCCGTGGTGCTTTCCGGCAGCGGCAACACTATCCTGATTGACAAGGGCGTGGAGAACGGCGCGACCCTTGCTGGAAGCATCTTCGCCTCTTCGATCGCGATCTGGCTCAACGGCGCTGTCGGCAACTCGACATCGACTGTCATCAACAAGGGCAATATCTACGCGAATACCGCGGTCCAGAATGACGGCAGCGAACGCGCCGTCTTCACCAATGAGGGCTTCGTTTTCGCAGACGGCGTTGGTGCGGGCCAGGGCGCCTTCGTCGACTTCGCGGGCACGAACGACATCGTCACCAACACCGGCACCATGTACGGGAACATCTTCCTTGGCGGCGGTAATGACCGGTTCAGCACCGCCAACGGCAGTTTCAGCGGATATGTGTACGGTGGCGACGGAAACGATACCATCATCGCCGGGATAGGGGGCGACGAGTTCGATGGCCAAAATGGCAACGACACGCTGACCGGCAATCGCGGGGTAGACCAGATCAAAGGCGGGGCCGGAAACGACACCGTCACGGGCGGCGCGGGTGATGACAGGCTTTATGGCGACGCCAACAACGACAAGCTGAATGGCGGCGTCGGCACGGACAGACTTTGGGGCGGCGCGAATGCCGACACATTCATCTTCAACGTCGCGCCGACCATCGCCAATTGCGACTTCATCTACGATTTCAACCGCGTCGACGACACGATCCAGCTCGAGAACGCGGTTTTCAAGCAGATAGGGGCCGTCGGACCGTTGAAGGCGACGGCGTTCAAGCTTTCGACGCAGGTCAAGGACGCGGACGACCGGATCATCTACAACAGAGCGACCGGGCAGATCTTTTACGATGCTGACGGGTCCGGCCCGATCGCGCCGGCGAACTTCGTGTCGCTCACCACAAAACCGTTAATCACCGCTGCCGATTTTCATGTGATCTGAGGCGCTGCTCCGCGATCTGAGCTGACGAGATGCAGGTCGATTGACCGCGTTCTGATCGGGCCGTAACGTCACCCCAAACAGATGTGCGATCTCGCTCATGAAGCGAAGCTCGCCTTGAGGGGTACCGATGGCCGGCAGGGACGATCGTCTGCCTGAGCACGTAGGTGAGCCGGCGGCGCAGCATTTGCCGCCCGCGATGATGCGGCGGCGCGAGTTGCTGATTGCAATCTCAACCCTCGCGGCGTTTTTCGGACTGCCCGGCGCCGCGAGTAGCCAGACCGCCGCAAGCGCGATCGATGCGAGCGCATTCCGCGAATTGACCGGCATGCTGACCGGCATCTCGCCAAGCGACACCACGTTGCCGGAACTGTTCCTGCAGGCATTCGCGAGTGACACGGTCGATCTGGCAAAACTGCACGCGATCGTGACCGAGCAACCCGAGGCGGAGTGGGACGGCGCGATCGATTCCGCCGGCCTGAAGCCGCTTTCGGAAGCACTGATCCAGGCGTGGTACACCGGCAGCATCACGCAGGGCTCGACCGAGCGCGTGCTCACCTATCTCGATGCGTTTGTCTGGCATGCGGTCGGCTACACCAAGCCGCCGACGCGCTGTGACACGAATTTCGGTGCATGGGCCGACGCGCCGCCGCCCGGGCGCTTCTCCGAATGACTGCGCCGGCTTCAGCGGATGTCATCTTCGTCGGCTCCGGCATTGCCGCGGCTCTCGCTGGCGCGGCCATCGCCAAAGCTGGATTCAGCGTATTGTTCCTCGAGGCAGGGCCGCGCGTCGATCGCGGCACGGCAGTGACGCGCTTCCAGTTCTCTTCCGCCAAAGGCCAGAATTCACCCTATCCCGACCAGCCCTATGCGCCGCAGCCGGAAGAGTCCGACTTTGCGGCCTATTATGTCGAGGCGGGGCCGCAGACGTTTCGCGGCCAGCAGGCGCGGATCGTCGGCGGCACGACATGGCACTGGGGCGGGCTCGCCGCGCGCTTCCGGCCGAACGATTTCAAGATGCGAACCAAGTTTGGCGTCGGCGTCGACTGGCCGATCTCCTATGACGACATGGAGCCCTGGTATCAGGCCGCCGAGGAAGAGATCGGCGTGGCGGGCGATGACAGCGCGGATTTCGGCGCGCCGCGCTCCAAGCCGTTTCCGATGCCGCCCATTCCGATGACCTACTGTGACAAGCAGGTCGGCGTCGCGGCCAAGACGTTGGGCTATTCCGTGCTGCCGTTTCCACAGGCGCGCAATTCAGTGTGGCGCGACGGCCGCCCACAATGTTGCGGCAATGCGAGCTGCGTGCCGATCTGTCCGATCCAGGCGAAGTACGACGCAACGCATCACCTCGGAATCGCGGAGCGCGCCGGCGCGCATGTCGAGCCGCAAGCTGTGGTGTATCAACTCGTCGTCGGGCCGGACAAAAGCATTACCGAGGTGCGCTACCGCCGGCCGGACAAGAGCGAAGGCGTCGCGACGGGCAAGATCGTCGTGGTCGCGGCGCATACGGTGGAGACGCCGAAGCTGCTGCTGATGTCGGCGGGCGATAACGCGCCAACCGGCGTGGCGAACAGCTCCGATCAGGTCGGTCGCAATCTGCTGTCGCAGATCGATGTCGGCATTCAGGGTCTGACCAAGGATCCGGTGTTCACCTATCGCGGGCCTGTCTCGACAGGTGGCATCGCCGAACTGCGCGACGGCGATTTCCGCAACGAGCATGCGGCCATCGGCATCTCGCCATCGAACGAGGGCTGGACGCGCGCGGTGGGACCAGCCCAAGCCGCGACGACCTTCATCAAGCAGGGACTGCGCGGCGATGCGTTGAAAGCGGCGGTGCGATCTCACGTCGCGCGCGAACTGATCATCGGCAGCTCGGCGGAGATGCTGCCTGATCCGGACAATCGCGTGACGCTGAGCGATGAGCTCGATGGCATCGGCATTCCGCGGCCGAAGATCGCCTTCAAGTCGGACGACTACACGGCGCGCGGTCTGGCGGTGGCGCGCGATGTGCAGAACAAACTGATGGCCGCACTCGGCGCGACCCAGATCACGCAGCTTGGCCCGATCGCGGACAGCGCCATCATGGGTGGCACGACGCGCATGGGCGACGATCCCAAGACCTCGGTTGTCGACAAGGATCTGAAGAGCCACGACCACCCGAACCTCTACATCGTCGGCTCGGCGGTCTTCCCGACGATCACCGCCAACGCGCCGACGCTGACGATTGCGGCGATGAGCGCGCGGCTCGGCGTGCATCTCTCCTCCGTCCTGAAGGCGTAACGCGATGCGCGGGCGGGGCACAACTTTTCTGGCTCTCGTCTCGGTGCTGCTGTTCGATGCGCAACTGGCGTTCGCGCAGTCGCCGACGAACTGGCAGACGGATTTCGGCGTCTCGGCCTCTGAGACGAAGGCGCGCATAGTCGCGCTGCACGACCACATATTGCTGATCGGAATGTGCATCGTGTTGCTCGTCGCAGCACTCATTGGCTTCGCGCTGGTGCGATTTCGGAAGAGCCGGCATCCGACGGCGTCGAAGGTGACGCGCATGCCATGGCTCGAATTCGGCTGGACGGTCGCGCCGGTGCTGGTGCTCGGAGCAATCGCGGCACCTTCGCTCAAGCTGCTCGCCTATGAGAGCGACATTCCCGACGCCGCGCTGACGATCAAGGTGAGCGGACATCAGTGGTTCTGGCGCTATTCCTATCCAGACAATGGCGGCTTCGCGTATGATTCCATCATGCTGCCGCCGGCCTCGGTTCCGGAAGGCGAGCCGCGTCTGCTGGCGGTGGACAATCGCATGGTTGTGCCGGTCGGATCGGTGGTGCGCATTCAGGTGACATCGTCTGACGTCGTGCACTCCTTCTTCATGCCGGCGCTCGGCATGCAGATCTATGCTGTGCCGGGGCGTCTCAACGAGACGTGGACGCGCGTCGCCAAGCCGGGTGTCTATTACGGCCAGTGCAACCAGATTTGCGGTCTCAACCACTCCTTCATGCCGATCGCGATCGAGGCTATGGAGCAGGCCGACTTCGACGCATGGGCGAGCGACGCGGCGAAGCGATATCCCGTCGTGAGCGCGCAGGCCGCATCCGCGCAGGTGCCGCAATGAGCGCCATCGACTACAGGCGCGAGCGGCGGTCGATTGCCGGATGGCTTTTCACGACCGACCACAAGGCGATCGGCACGCTCTATCTCGGCTTCGCGATTCTGGCCGGTACGCTGGGCGGCGCCATCTCCGGCTATATGCGGCTCGAGCTCGCGCAGCCCGGCATGGACTATGTCGTCAACGGCCAGTCGTGGAACGCGCTGATCACCGCGCATGGCCTGATCATGATCTTCTACATGGTGATGCCGGCGCTAATCGGCGGTTTCGGCAACTGGTTCGTGCCGCTGATGATCGGCGCGCGCGACATGGCGTTTCCGGGACTGAACAGCCTCGGCTTCTGGCTGCTGCCGCTATCCTTCGTGATGCTGATCGGCTCGCTGCTGATCGGCGACGGCACGGGCACGGGGTGGAGCCTCTATCCGCCGCTGTCGGGTATTGACGGCCAGCCCGGACCGTCGGTCGACATGACGATTCTTGCGCTGCATCTCGCCGGAATCTCGTCCGTCATCAGCGCGATCAATTTCATCACCACGATCTTCAACATGCGGCGGCAAGATATGCCGCTGTTCGGCATGCCGCTCTTCGTTTGGTCGATCCTGATCGCGTCGCTAATGCTGCTTTTCGCCATGCCGGTGCTGGCGGCAGCACTCGCCATGCTGCTCGCCGACCGCAATTTCGGCGGCGCGTTTTTCGATCCCGCCGGCGGCGGCGACCCGATGCTGTTCATGAACCTCTTCTGGTTCTTCGGACACCCGGAGGTTTACATCATGATCCTGCCGGCCTTCGGCATCATCAGCCAGATCGTGTCGCGCTTCTCCGGCCGCCCAATCTTCGGCTATCCCGGCATGGTCGCGGCGATGGCGGCGATCGCCGCACTCGGCTTCATCGTCTGGGCGCATCATATGTTCACGGCGGGCGTCGGCTTCGCGCCGCGCGCCTTTTTCACGCTGGCCTCGATGGTGATTGCCGTACCGACCGGCATCAAAGTGTTCGCCTGGATCGCGACCATGTGGGGCGGCTCGATCCGGCTCACCGTGCCGATGCTGTGGGCGCTGGGCTTCATCGTCATGTTCACCGTCGGCGGCACGACGGGCATCGTGCTCGCCAATGCCGGCGCGGACCAGATCCTGCACAACACCTATTACGTCGTCGCGCATTTCCACTATGTGCTGAGCCTCGGCGCGACCTACGCGATCTTTGCCGGCTTCTACTACTGGTTCCCGCGCATGTCGGGCCGCATGTTTCCGGAGTGGGCGGGGCGTGTGCACTTCTGGTGCTTCTTCATCGGCACGAACGTCATGTTCTTTCCGATGCATTTCCTGGGTCTCGCCGGAATGCCGCGGCGCATCGCGGATTATCCGGACGGATTCTCCGGCTGGAATCTGATCGCCTCGCTCGGCGCAGTGCTAGCGCTGGGCTCGACGCTGCTGTTCCTAGTCATGCTGGTTGTCTCGCTGCGGAACGGCGCACGGGCGCGGCGCGATGTGTGGGGGCCGGCGTTCACGCATGAATGGGATGATGATCCGGGTGTCGGGCGCGACGTCCAGCGTGGCGCAGAGGTGCACGCGTGAGCGAGCGAACGGGAGAGCTGCGACGCACGGACGGTCGCTGGCCTGTCGCCATCGCCGCGTCGCTGTTTCTGGTGGCCCTGTCCGGCCTGGCGCTGTTCCACCCGTCGCTACTCGGACTCACAGCGCTCGGTCCGTTCGTGATCGCGATCGGGCTTGTGCCGCTGTTCATTGCGCTGACCGGGTGGTGGCGGGCAGCGAGCGGTAACAGCGCGGACGACCCAAGTGACGCAGGCGCGCGGACCGCGCTCCTCGCCTTCATCGCATCCGAAGTGGCGTTCTTCGCGGCGCTATTCGCTGCCTATCTGCAATATGCGATCTACCCGGAGATGGCCGGCTTCAGCGCATGGCCGCCGATGCCGATGCGGCCCGACGATCCCTGGGGCGGACCGCTGCTCAATACGATGATCCTGGTTGGCTCGGGATTTTGCGTGGCGGCGGCGCATGACTGGCTGCTGAAGGAGAGATGGCAGCTTTCGGCGATCGGCCTTGCCGTGGCGATAGCACTCGGAGTCGTCTTCGTCGGGCTTCAGCTTCGGGAGTTCAGCCTGGCGTCGCAAGGATTTCGCGACGGCGTCTATCCGTCGATCTTCTTCCTGGCGACTGGGTTCCACGGCCTGCATGTCACTATCGGCATCACGCTGCTGGCGATCGCGGCCACGCGGGTGACGCGCGCAAAATCAGCCGGGGGCGCCGGCTTCATCACGACGGCGGCGTCCTGGTACTGGCATTTTGTCGATGCGGTGTGGCTGCTGCTGTTCGCCGTCTTCTACGCTTGGGCAGGTTAGCGCGGCAGGCGTCGGCACTGATCCCGAAGCGGGAAGTGGCGGAGTGTGCGACGGCACGCTCCGCATATCGGTGCAGCGGTTCCGTCTTACTCGCCCCAGACGTCGCGCATGACGCGCAGCCAGTTGCCGCCCATCACCTTCTCGATGTCCGTTTGCGAATAGCCGCGCTTCTTCATGCCGTCCCAGATGCGCGGCGTGTGGCCAAGCGACTGGTAATCGATGTTCATGCGGTCCTCGTAGGTGTACCATGAGCCGAGCACGCCGGTGATCGCCGGGTCGTAGCCTTTCGGACCGTAACTCTTCTCCCAGCGCTCGCGCGTCGGGAATTTGCCTTCGGTGATGTCGCTCGACCAGGCGACGTGATCGACGCCGCCGACCTTGATCATGTGATCGATGTGATTGAGAAAATCGTCCATCGTGGGGCGCTTGTCGTGCCGCACGGCCGGCGACCACATCACGCCGCCGATGAGGCCGCCGGTCTTCGCCACGGCGCGGATGTGATCGTCGGTCTTGTTACGCAGGCTCGGGCAGACGGCGTAGGCGTTGGCGTGGCTGATCACGACCGGCACCTTCACGGCCGCGAGATAGTCGCTCGCCGTGCGGTGGCCGCAGTGCGAGAGGTCCATGATGAGCTTCAACCGCGTCATCTCCTCGATCCACTGGTGACCGAGCGGCGTGATGCCCTTGTCGGCGTCTCCCTTGAACGGCGCGCCGTAACCCAGTTTGTTGATCTGGTTGTAGGTGGGCTGGAGGATGCGGATGCCGAGGCGCTTCAGTGTCTGCAGGTGACGCAGATCATCTTCGACGGCGAGCGAATTCTGCTGGCCCCAGACGTAGCCCAGCCTGCCGCTCGCATGCGCCTGCTTCAGGTCGGCGACCGTGGTGCAGAGCATGGCGATGTCGGAAACCGCTTCGAGCCGCTGGCGGTTCTGCTCCAGTTCGATGAGCAGAGCCGGCAGGTCGATAAAAACGTCCGTGACGGTCAGGTTGAGCGCGCTGACGCCACCCTTCAGCGTGATCTCCACCTCTTCGCGCGACAGCATCGTCGCATTCAATCCGTCGAATACAAACGGCGTTCCGGAAGTTGTCATCATCTCATCTTTCGCTGCTGGAACTGAAATCCATGCCGTCGCGGGACGCACCTCTCCCGGCCGCTGCTCAACACAGCGACAGCACAAGCGCGACGGCGGGTGTGAAAAAGAGAGGAGTCGCGGCGTTCGCTGCGACCCCCCGAAAGCATCAAACTAGTCGGCTGCCGAGACGTCGTAGAACCAGAACTTCCCGTCGCCGCCAGGCTTCAGATTGGTGATCTTGGCGCTCGACGCGTAGAAGTCGACGGCGCCGTAGAGCCACAGCAGTGGTGCTTCCTCGTACATGAGCTGCATCGCCTTACGATAGACTTCACCGCGCTTCTCCTTGTCGAGTTCCTTGGCGCCGGCGTCGATCAGCTTATCGAGCTCGGCGTTCTTGTAGTACGGATAGCGCCACGTCGAGTGGAAGAGCTGCATCATGATGCCGGGATCGTTCGGCGGCGCCATGCCGACGAAGCCCATCGGCGTCAGCTCGACGGCACGCAACTGGCGCAGATATTCGCCGCCCTCGACCACTTCGATGTTGGTCTTGATGCCGACCTTCTCGAGCATGCCGGCGATCGCGAACGGAACTTCGCTGTCCTGCGCATAGGCGCCGGACGATGCCTTGTAGGTCATGGTGAAACCGTCGGGGTAGCCGGCCTCGGCAAGCAACTGCTTGGCCTTCTCCGGATTGTACTCATAGTCCTTGAGCGACGGGTCGAAACCGACCTGCGCAGGACGCAGGACCTGGCCGTTGGTCGGGATGCCGTAGCCGTAGAAGATGGTGTCGATCAGCGTCTTCTTGTCGACGGCGTAGTTCATCGCCTGGCGTACGCGCTTGTCCTGCAGCGGGCTGGCCTTGTCCTCGAGCGGCGCGAGATAGTTGAAGAAGATGCGGTAGCTGTCGACCGGGATCAGGGTCAGCGCCGTATCGGCCTTGATCTCCTCGGCCATCGAAACCGGCACGTTGGAGATGACGTCGTATTCGCCTGTTTTCAGGCCGGAGACGCGGGCGATGTCGTCGGGAACCGGCTTCCAGATGAGGCGGTCGATGCCGGCGGGAAGCGTGCCCCAGTAATTCTCGTTCTTGGTCATCACGAGCTGGTTGTCGCGTTGCCATTCCGAGAAGACGAACGGGCCGGTGCCGACCGGCTGCAGGCCGTACTTCTCGCGGCCGATCTCGTTCCAGAGCTTTGGCGGCACGATGAAGGCGACCGCAAGAGCCTGCTCGATCGCCGCATAAGGCTCCTTGAGCGTGATGCGCACGGTCAGATCGTCGACCTTCTCGGCCTTCTCGAAGGCGCCGAAGAACAGGGCGTAGGAGGGCGCGGTCTTGGGATCGATCACGACGGTGATCGAGTGAACGACCGCGTCGGCGTCCATCGGCTCGCCATTGGTGAACTTCACACCTTCACGGAGCTTCACCAGAATAGAGGTGTCGGACTCCATCTCGAAGCCCGTGGCGAGCAGCGGCTTGAGCTGGCTATCCTTGGGATCAACCCAGAAAAGCGACTCCACGATCGCCGACCCAGGGTTGATGTTGATGGCCGCAGTCGTCTGGTTCGGCCACAGCGATTCCGGGTCGTATCCCTGCG
>Ga0335075_10001947_pt1 | contig 33520 bp, 32 predicted proteins | sample Lox_Sample_24_FD_206723 | JGI IMG/M metagenome (GOLD analysis project Ga0335075, IMG submission 206723) | Soil microbial communities from Loxahatchee National Wildlife Refuge, Florida, United States - Lox_Sample_2.4 | ecosystem: Environmental > Terrestrial > Soil > Wetlands | place: USA...
AAGCGACGGGATCGCGACCAGCAGGAACACCGTCTGCAGCGAGAGCGTGCCCGCGAGGGCGAGGCCGCCCGCCATGGGGAGGAGGATGCCGCCGATCCGCCCCGACCCGAAGGTCGCTCCGACTCCCGTCGAGCGGATGGCGGCGGGATAGAGCGTGGCGGCCACCGCGTTGAGCCCAGCCTGTCCGCCCGATTGCAGGAAGCCGAGCAGGAACAGGGCGACGACGAACGGGCCGGTGCCGAAGGACAGCAGACCCATGGCGGCGATCGCGCCGACGTTGAGGAAGTAGAAGGCCGGCAGCACCCGCCGCGCGCCGAGCTTGTCCATCAGGAACCCGATGCTCAGCACGCCCGCCAGGCTGCCCGCGAAGAAGAGCAGGGAGAAGAGCGCGAAGCGCTGGATCGGGATGCCGGCGAAGGTCTGGAAATAGGTGGGCATCCAGGAGGCGAGCAGGGTGACGTTGCCGAGCGCGAGGAAGAAGGCGAGCCAGATCAGCACGGTCGGCAGGGCGCGGCCCGAGCGGAACAGCTCCATCAGGCTCACCTTCGCCTTGTCTTCCGACGCCAGGTCGAAATGGGTGACCCCGGTCAGGTCGAGCTCTGGGTCGAAGCGCTTCAGGCTGGCCGCGATCGTCGGGTCGTTCGGGTCGCGGCGGGCGCGGAACTGGATCGATTCGGGCAAGAGCCACAAGATCAGGGGCAGGATCGCCAGCGGCGCGATGCCGCCGATCCAGAACCCGATCTCCCACCCATAATCATCGAGCAACCACGCCGCGACGAGAGCCCCGGCGGCCGAGCCGGTGGTCAGGCCCGAAAAGGCGATCGTCACCAGCCGGGCGCGCGCATGTCTGGGCGAGATCTCGGTCAGCAGCGCCACGATGGTGGGGATGATGCCGCTCAGGAACAGGCCGGCGAGTCCGCGCAGGACGGCGAGCTGCGGCAAATTGGTGGCAAGCAGGCAGGCAAGCGTGAGCAGGCCGAAGCCGAGCGTGGACCAGACAATCAGGCGCTTGCGCCCCCAGCGGTCGGCGAGCGGGCCGATCAGGAAGCCGCCAAGCGCGAGGCCGGTCTGCTGGACCGCGAAGACCAGGGTCATCGCCGCCGGCGTCTCGCCGAAGCTGGCGGCGATGGCCGGAGCAAGCTTGCCGACCATGTAGACGTCGAAGCCGTCGATGAGCATGATCGTCGTGCACAAAGCGAGGATGGCGATGTGCGTGCGGCCCACCCGGCGCCCGTCCATGAAGGCTTGGACATCGAAGGCGCGCATTCTCTAACCTCTCCCAGTGAGACCGCGGCCGGCGGTAGTGTTCACCTGACTCGACCGGTCAGGTTCGCGTTTGAATGGCGCAAATGTGGCGACTTCACAAGAGAAGAGAGTGATTGAATGCCCTTGCAAGAGCCGCTAGCTTATCCGGACAAGTGGGAGAAGGATATGACATTTCGCCGGATCGCGACCGAGGAGGCGTTCATCGTCCCCGAGCTGGCCGAGCTGTTCCACCATATCAGCCGTACGAACTGGTCGTCGCTCGACATTGCCATCCTACGCATCAATTATCGCGACCCGACCGGCCCGCGTGTCCGGCGCCTGCTCGACCTTGAGGAGGAAAGGCTCGCCGAGATGGACCGCGAGGGCGTCGCCATGCAGGTCCTCTCGCTTACTTCGCCCGGCGTGCAGATCCTTGAGCCCGGCCTCGCCACCGACATCGCCCGCCTCGCCAATGACCGGCTGGCCGAGACCATCGCGCGCCACCCGACCCGCTTCGCGGGCCTCGCCGCCTTCGCGCCCCAGGATCCGGCCGCGGCGGCGAAGGAGATGGAGCGGGCGGTCAGGACGCTCGGCCTCAAGGGTTTCATCCTCAATTCGCATACCGACGGACGCTATCTCGACGACGAGTTCTTCTGGCCGGTGCTCGAGGCGGCCGAGGCGCTGGATGCGCCCATCTACATCCATCCGCGCTGCCCGTCCGACGGCATGGCCGCGCCGTTCCGCTTGAAGGAAGGCGGGATCGAGAACGGCAATTTCGAGAATGCGGCCTGGGGCTTCGCGGTCGAGACCGGCACGCACGCCGTCCGCATGATCCTCTCCGGCCTGTTCGATCGCTTTCCGAAGCTGAAGATCGTGCTCGGCCATATGGGCGAGAACATTCCGTTCGCGCTCTGGCGGCTGGACCGAATGGGCGGGGTGCCGCGCAACCGCAACATCAGCCTGCAGCCGAGCGCTTATTTCAAGCGCAACTTCACGATCACCACCAGCGGTGTCGAATGCCACAAGGCGCTCGCCTTTTCGCTGGACATGCTGGGCGAGGACAATGTCATGTGGGCGATCGACTATCCCTATCAGGAGAGCGGGCCCGCCGTGACGTTCATGGATTCGGCGCCGATCGCCGACGCGGTCAAACATAAGGTCTATGCCGGCAATGCCGAGCGCTTGTTCAAGCTCTCGCCCGGGGCCTGAGCGATGAGCCCGCGGCCCGATTATGAGGTGCTGGCGTTGCGCTATGCCGAGAATCCGGCGCAGCGCGCTGCGCAGAACTTCCTGGGCGGGGACGATCATGACGGGCCGATGCCGCTTGACTATTTCGTCTGGCTGATCCGCGGCGGCGGGCGCGCCTTCGTGGTCGATACCGGCTTCGATGCGGCCATGGCGCGCAAGCGCGGCCGGATTCACCTCGCCCGTCCCGACGATCTGCTCGCCGCGGTGGGCGTCCGGCAGGAGCAGGTGCGCGACGTCATCGTCACCCATCTCCATTACGATCATTGCGGCAACCACGACCTGTTCCCGGCCGCCCGTTTCCACCTGCAGGACCGCGAGATGGCCTATGCGACCGGCCGCTGCATGTGTCACGCGCCGCTGCGCCAGCCCCTCGAGGCGGAGGATGTCGTGGCGATGGTCCGCCGCGTCTTCGACGGCCGCGTCGCCTTTCATGACGGCATGGCGATGCTTGCGCCGGGCATCGAGCTGCACCGGATCGGCGGCCATACGGACGGGCTGCAGATCGTGCGGGTCTGGACCCGGCGCGGCTGGCTTGTGCTTGCCTCCGATGCCAGTCATTTCTACGCGAACATGGAGCAGCGCCGGCCGTTCCCGCTCGTCTACAATGTCGGCGACATGCTGGAGGGCTATCGCACCTGCTACGCGCTGGCTTCGGCGCCGGAGAATGTCATCCCCGGCCACGACCCGCTGGTGACGCGGCGTTATCCCGTGGCGGGGCCGGGGCTCGAGGGCAAAGCGGTCCGCCTCGACGCCGACCCGGCCTAGTCCGCGGCGGACACGGCGATGTCGGAAAGGCGCTGGAAGCGGACGATATTCTCGTTCGGCTCGAGCAGTCCGGTCGAGAGACAGACGAAGGTCATGTCCAGCGCCGGATCGACCCAGAAGAGCGTGGTGCCCGAGCCGTAATTGCCGAACGTCTCGGGCGAGGTGAGCGTGCCGAACATATGGTTCACGATGCGCTCGCCCCGCAGCGAGAAGCCGAGCCCGATATAGGCCGGAGCCGGCTCCCAAAGGCGCTTGTGGGCGAGCATCTTGTAGAGCTCATTGGGCTTGTCGCCGGTCTGGTTCCTGCGGGACAGCCGCACGGTGGCGGGCGAGAGGATGCGGGCGCCGTCCAGGCTGCCTTCGCGGCGGAGCATCTCCGCAAGGCGGAAGATGTCGGGCGCGGTCGAGACGGCGCCGACCCATGGCATTTCCGCTTTCTCCTCGGCATAGGCGCCGTTGGGCCCGAGATTTGAGCTGCCCCGATGCTCGATCGGAGACAGGCCGCGAAATTCGGGAAAGAGGTGGCGCTCCTTCAGGTCGGCGCGCACGCCGATCGCGCTGCCCGTCATGCCGAGCGGCGCGAACAGGTCCTCCTGGACGATGTCCCGATAGGCGCGGCCGGCGGGATCCGTCCGTCGGACCATCTCGCCGAGCAGCAATTGGTTCGCCATGGGGGAATAGTTGCAGCGCTCGCCGGGCGGCTCGACCGCATGGACCGTCTCGCAGAGCGCGGCGACCACGTCGGCGAGGATATCCAGGTTCATGCCCGCGCGCGGCTGGAAGATCATCGGCAGGCCCGACATGTGGGTGAGCAGATGATAGACGTTGATCTGGGCGCGCAAACCGCCGCCGAACTCCGGGATCACCTCGTGGACGCGGGTGGTGAGCGAGAAGCGGCCAAGCTCGATCGCGCGGAGGGCGAGGATGTTGGTCATCGCCTTCGTCATCGAAAAGATCGAGAAGACCGAATCCGTTTCGACCGGCCGGCTGGCGGCCTCGTCGGCATGGCCGATGGTCGCGTCGAGGCCGATCTCGCCATGCCGCGCGACGATGATCCGGGCGCCGAAATAGAGACCGGCATCGACCTCCCGCGCGATCGTCGCGCGCAGATGGTCGAGCCGCGCCCTGTCCAGTCCTCCGCCCATCGCCCTCAGTCCTTCCCGGCATCCAACTCGGCAAAGGCCTCGCGCGCGATCCGCGTCGAGTCCAGTCCAGCCGGCACGCCGCAATAGACCGCGACCTGCAGCAGCGCCTCGCCGATCTCCTCGCGGGTCAGGCCGTTGGCGAGCGCCGCCTTCACGTGCAGCTTGAGTTCGTGCGGACGGTTCAGCGCGCTGATCATGCCGATGTTGAGCAGGCTGCGGTCGCGGCGCGCCAGGCCGGGGCGAGTCCAGACATGACCCCAGCAATATTCGGTCGAGAGCTCCTGCATCGGCCGGCTGAATGCATCGGCATTGGCGAGCGAACGCTCCACATAATCCGCGCCCAGCACCTCCTTGCGCAGCTTCAGGCCCTGCTCGAATTTCTCGTTGGTCATGATCTTCGGTTTCGCTCCCGACCGCCGCGCCGATGCGACGCCATCGACCTAGCGCTTGTCCGTGCAAGTTGGCAACCCGCTTATGTCCGCCGGCACGAGCTGCCTCTTCCCAACAGGGTGGGCACGCGCTAGGCATCGGATGGGAAGCCTGTACGGACAAGAATGCACAAAGATACTCAATCCGCGCCGATCTCGCCGGAGGATGTGACCCCGTTGATCCGCGGCCGGCCGATGCATCGGCTGCAGGTGACGGTGGTGATGCTGTGCGTGGCGATGAACATCATCGACGGCTTCGACGTCCTGTCCATGGCCTTCGTCGGCCCGACCCTGTCGCGGGAATGGGGGCTGCCGCCCGACCAGCTCGGCCTGCTGTTCAGCGCGGGCCTCGCCGGCATGGGTGCTGGCGCCCTGTTCCTGTCGCCGCTGGCGGATGCGATCGGGCGCCGCCCGACCATCCTGATCTGCCTGCTCATGGTGGGCTGCGGCATGTTGGCCTCCGCCTTCGTGGCCAATGCCACGCAGCTGATGGCGACGCGCGCCTTCACCGGGCTCGGCATCGGAGCGATGCTCAGCACCAATATCGCTCTCGTCACCGAATATGTCTCGGCGAAGCGCTTCGGCCTCGCCATGGGCCTGATGGCGGTGGGCTTCCCGCTCGGCGCGACGCTGGGCGGTGCGGCGGCGGCGGCCCTGATCGGCAGCCAGGGCTGGTCTTCCGTCTTCCTGCTGGGGGGCGGCGCCACGCTTGCGATGATCCCGCTCGTCTTCTTCCTGATGCCGGAGTCGATCGACTATCTCGCCGCGAAGCGCAGCCCGCGCGCCTTCGATCGGGCCGACCGGCTGCTCGCCAGGCTCGGCCTGCCGCCGCTCGACCGCGAGTCCCGCGCGGCGGGTGCCGCCCGGGGCGGACGCCTCCGCGCCCTCGTCGAACAACCTTATCGTGGCCGGGCGCTGCGGCTCGGCGCGATGTTCCTGCTGGTGATGCTGTCCTTTTACTTCATCGTGAACTGGGCGCCGAAGCTGGCGGTCGAGGCCGGGCAGCCGCCGGAGGCCGGCGTGCTGATGGGCACGTTGCTGAACCTCGCGGGCGCGGTCGGCGCGGTGGTCTCCGGCCTGCTGGTGCGCCGCTTCGGCCTGCGCCGGGTCACCGCGACGGCGATCGCCCTGATGGGCGTCGGCATCGTCCTGTTCGGCTTCGCCGCCGGGCGTCCGGCCCTGCTGGTGCCGGTGGCGCTCGGGCTCGGCTTCATGATGTATGCGACGATGATGGGGATCTACCCGCTGACGACGACCTCCTTTCCGGCCTCGGTGCGGGTGACGGCGGTGGGGTTGATCTCGACCGCCGGCCGGATCGGGTCGGTGCTCGGCCCGCTGCTCACCGGCCTGCTCCTCGCCCAGGGGCTGGGGATCGTGACGATCGGCCTGCTGCTCGCCTTGCCGGCGCTGGCCGCGGCGGCGATCCTGCTGGGGCTCGATCACCGGGACCAGTAGCCCGGCGGAGGTGAGCATGGAGCCTAGGCGCGGACCCGCTTGAGATTGATCGAGAAGCTGAAGTTCGAGCCCTTGTAATGGTTGAAGGTGATTTCGGCCGGGAAGCTGTCCGACAGCCGGTAGGTGCGCTTGATCTCGACGACAGTTTCGCCCGGCGCCGCATCGAGCTTCGCGGCGAGCTTCCTGTCCAGCGGCGCGACCCGCAAGTCCTGCTCCACCTCGAAGATGCTCTCGCCATAGACCGCCTCGATCAGGGCGTAGATCGGGCCGGAACGGCGACCCATCAGGCGAGCGATGCCGGCGAAGCGCGAGGCCACGAAAATCTCAACCGCGCAGATCGGCGCGCCGGTCATCTGGTCGAAGCGCATGCCGTTGATCTTCATCCAGCGTTCGCCGGGCTTTCCGCCGAGCCGCTTGGCGAGCGCCTCGTCCGCGACCAGATTTTCGACCTCCTCGTCATAGCGGGATTCGACGTTGAAATCGTGAAGATCGTCAATCGAATTGACCTGGTGGACATAAGTGTTCGGGCCGCCGGGCTTCAGCACGATCGTGCCCAGGCCCTGGCGGGACTCCACCAGGCCGAGGTCGCGCAGATGGCGGACGGCCTCGCGGATGGTGTGGCGGCTCACGCCGAAGCGCGCGGTGAGAACCGCCTCGGAAGGCAGCAGGGCGCCCACCGGCGGCACGCCGCGCAGGATCTCGGCCTTCAGTGCCCTCACGACCATCTGATAGAGCGGCGCTTCCTCGCCGCGCTCCCCGTCCTCGCCTGTCCGTAGCCCGGCCTGCGTCACTGCGTCCCTCCTGCCTTCGCCGAGACTAGGCGCAACGGGGGCGCTTGCCAATGTGGAAGACTTGGCCGGACAAGTCTGTTCAAGCCGCGCGTCCGCCATATTCTTCTACTCCACTTATAAATAAGCTCTTGCCAGCAGGCCCGTTGCCAACATATCCGGACATGTGAATAAGGAAAGGGGCGTGATGTCGGAGGCGGTCGGCCTGATCGGGCTGGGGAATATGGGCGCCCCGTTCGCCGCGCGCCTGCACGCCGCCGGCTATCGACTCCATATCGTCGACACCCGGCGCGAGGCCCGCGAAGCGATCGCCGCGCTGGACGCCGTCGTCCATCCCAGTCCCGCGGCGCTCGCTTCAGCGGCGCAGATCGTGCTGCTGAGCCTGCCGACGCCCGAGATCGTCGAGCGGGTCGCGACCGGCGCGGACGGGCTCCTCGCCGGCCAGGGCCTGCGCCGCGTCGTCGATCTCTCAACCTCCGGTCCCGAGGCCAGTGCCAGGCTGGCCGAGGCCTTCGCTGGCGCGGGCATCGGCTTCGTCGATGCGCCCGTCAGCGGCGGCGTCGCCGGCGCGAAGGCGGGGACGGTCGCAATCATGCTCGCCGGCGCGCCCGCCGACGTCGCGGCCGTGTCCCCGATCCTCGCCCATCTCGGCCGGCTGTTCCGCGTGGGCGACCGACCCGGGCTCGGCCAGGTCACCAAATTGCTGAACAACCTGCTTTCCGCCGGAGCGCTGACCCTGACCGGTGAGGCGATGGCGCTCGGCCGGCGGGCCGGCCTGGCGCCCGAGGTGATGATCGAGGTGTTCAACGCCGGCAGCGGCCGCAACAGCGCGACGCTCGACAAATATCCGCGGGCGATCCTCCCGGGCACCTACGATCTCGGCTTCACCAACGCGCTCATGGCGAAGGACGTCGACCTTTGCCTCGGCCAGGCGGAGGCTCTGGGTCTCGACCTGCCGACGGCGGAGGTTGTCCGGGCGCAGTGGCGCCGCGCGGTCGCCGAGCTCGGCCCCGATGCCGATTTCAGCACCGTCGTGAAACTGGCCGACGCCGGCTAGCGCAGCGCAGCCCGGCGGCGCTCGGCGATACGTGCCGCCGTCCGCAGCGCCTCGAAGCGGGCTTCGACCCGGCCGAACAGCTCTGGGTGGGTCAGGATGTAGAGGTCGCCGGCGCCGATGCCCTCGAGCAGGATCGTCGCGACGGCCTCCGGGTCGAGCCAGGGGAGGGATCCCGCCGCGGCAGGATCCAGCGTCTCCAGCGCCATGTCGGCGAGGCCGCTCCCGGTCATGCCGGGCGGGCGGTTGCGCGTGCTCGTGCCGATCCGCGTGCGGACCGGACCCGGGCACAGCAGGCTGGCGCAGACCTTCGAGCCCTTGTGCGCCAGCTCGGCGGCGAGCGCCTCGGTCAGGGCCGCGACGCCATATTTCGCGACGGCATAGGCGCCGAGCATCGGCATCGCCGCGAGCGACGACATCGAGCCGGTGTTGACGATGTGCCCACCGTCCGGGTTGCGCTCGAGCAGCGGCAGGAAGGCCCGCACGCCGTGGATCGCTCCCCAGAGATTGACGTCCAGCATCCAGTGCCAGTCGTCGAGGCCGAGCCCGTCGAGCGCGCCGAACGGCCCGATCCCGGCATTGTTGACGACGATGTCCACGCGGCCGAAGCGCGCCATCGCGGCCGCGGCCAGCGCCTCGACCTGAGCTGCGCTGCGGACGTCGGCCGGCTGGCACGGCGCGCCCAGCGCCGCAGCCGCTTCGGCCAGCGCGGCGGGCTCGACGTCGGAGAGCAGCACTTGCGAGCCGGCTTCCATGAGCGCGCGCGCGACGGCGAGGCCGATTCCCGACGCCGCGCCGGTGACGACCGCGGCCTTGCCGGCGAAGTCCTTCAAGCGCGCAGCCCGGGCGTGTCCGCGATCACGTTGGCGACCAGCGCCTCGGCGTCGCCGTCGCCGGTGAAGCCGAGTGCTTCCGCGCCCGCCGCGCTCATCGGCACTTGCGAGAACATTGCCCGCACCCGGTCGTCCGGCCGGTAACGGATCAGCGACCTGACTTCCGAGCCGAACGCCCGCGCCAGCGCATCGACAAGCGCGTCCATCCGGATCAGCGAAGCCGGCAGGTTCCAGTTGCGGCGGGCGGGGAGTGCGGAGGGGGCAAGGCCCGCCGCATGCTCCAGATTGTCGACCACCAGGCGGATCGACATCAGCCAGGTGGCGTCTTCCGGCGCCAGCGGCAATGCGAACGGCGCCTTGTCACGGGCGGCGTAGAAGATGTCGTTCAGGAAGGCCGACAACATCGTCGCCGAGCCCGGCGGCCGGGCGACGACACCCGGAAAGCGCAAGGCGATCCCGTCCAGATAGCCCGCGCGGGTATAATCGTTGACCAGCAGCTCGCCGATCAGCTTGTGGGTGCCGTAGCTGTTCGAGGGCGAAGCGGAGGTGCTGTCGTCCACCGCGGCGGGCAGCGGCCGGCCGTACACGCCGACCGAGCTCGAATAGACGAAGCGAGGCACGGCGCCGCTCTCGCGGATTGCCTCGATCAGGGCGAGCGTCGCATCGAGATTCATCCGCTTGCCGCCGGCGAAATCCGCCGCCGAGCCGACGCCCGCCACGGTGGCGAGGTGGAAGACCCGGTCGAGCGGCCGCTCCGTGAGCCGCGCGATCGTCCCGGCATCGGTCAGGCTGCCGGTCAGATACTCGATGTCCTTGTGCGCGACGCGGGTGTCGGCATAGGCGAGGTCGGCGGCGAGAATCTCGTCTCCGGGGCCGAGCGTGGCCGCCAGCCGCTCCAGGAGCTTCGCTCCGACGAAGCCGCCGGCGCCGGTGATCAGAGTGCGCATCCTCAATCCTTCCTCGCGCCCCGACATGCGACGGACAGCCTGTCCGGTCAAGCCGATGACTTGTCCTGATGTTTCGATCCGGACAAGCGCAAAGAATCGATACCGCGCCCTTAGGTGCAGAGGGATTGACAATAAGTCGTTGGTCGTCAAACATGACCGGACAAGTTAGAACGCTCGATCCAAGGGCGCGGTTTGGGGAGGGGAGAGATGCGGGCTGCATCCGCCTCGCGCCTTCCAGGCCGGCGCCCGCGAGCAAGCCTGGAGACAACACCATGAAGGTGACCCGACTGGTTATTTGCCTGGCCACCACCGCGCTCGCGTCGGGCTTCGTCGCCGCGCCAGCCTTCGCGCAGGACGACGCGGCGCCGACGGCGGCGGAGCCGATCGCCGCGCAGGAGGATCAGGGCGGCGTCGCCGACATCGTCGTCACCGCCCAGCGTCGCTCGGAATCGCTGCAGCGCGTGCCGATCACGATCCAGGCGTTCACCGCCGAGGCGATCCAGGAGCTCGGCGTCGCGGAGCTTCGCGATCTCGAGGCGCTCACGCCCGGCCTCAATATCAGCCAGACCGGCTCCGACCCGCGCCCGGCCATTCGCGGCATCACCACCAACACCAACCAGGTCGACCAGGACCCACCGATCGGCTTTCATATCGACGGCGTCTATCAGCCGCGCCTGATCCAGGCCGCGACCGCCTTCTTCGATGTCGAGCGGATCGAGGTCCAGCTCGGGCCGCAGGGAACGCTCTACGGCCGCAACACGACGGGGGGCAACATCGCCGTCATCACCCAGGCGCCAACCCGGGAGTTCGGCGGCTATGTGAATGCCGGCTACGGCAATTACGACGCCTGGCAGCTGGAGGGCGCGATCAACCTACCCCTGTCCGACGCGGTGCAGGTCCGTTTTGCCGCCCAGCATCGCGAGCATGATTTCTACGTGCGCAACACCACCAATCCGGCCAATGGCGCGCTCGCCCAGGATTCCACCGCGGGCCGCCTGTCGATCGCCTTCCGGCCGTCGAGCAACTTCACCGCGATCCTGCGGGGCGCCATCGTTCGCGAAAATGCGCCTCTCGCCGGCTTCGGGCCCTACAAGGCGATCGGTATCCAGGTGGATCCCGTTACCGGCCTGTCTTCGCTGACCGGCGTGATCGACCGCAGCGTCACCACGTTCGATCCGACGGTCCCGAACGACCCGCGGCGCGGCTATATCCCGCACAACGATCCCTTCTCCTATGATCATGACGCTGAATTCCTGTCGCTGAACATGGAGCTGGATCTGGGTCCGGTGCTGATCCGCTCGATCACCGGCTACAATCATACGGATGCGGTGCGCTCGGGCGATTTCGACTGGTCGCGGCTCGACCAGCGGTTTCTCACCTATGGCACGGACAGCGAATCCTATTCGCAGGAGCTGCATCTCGCCTCGACCAGCGACCGGCCGTTCCAGTGGATCCTCGGCGGCTTCTGGTTCCAGGAAAAGGGGACCGAGAATTTCGATCTCGAGCACGGGCCCGATTTCCCGAACGCCGCGCAGCGCGGCCTGTTCATCACCCGCACCACCGACATCGACTATCGCTCGATCGCCCTGTTCGGCCAGGCCTCTTATTATGTGACCGACAATTTCAGGCTCACCGCCGGCGGACGCTACACGCGCGATGCCAAGGATTTCGTGTCGCTGCAGCAGAATCTCAACCGGACGGTGACGACGCTCAACGCCAATCTGTCCGACACGTTCGACCGCTTCACCTGGAAGGTCGGCGCCGACCTGTTTTTTGCCAGCGGCAACATGCTCTACGCCAATTACCAGACCGGCTTCAAATCGGGGGGCTTCAACCGCACGGACGGATCCAACCCGCTGCTGCCCATCTCCTTCCAGCCGGAAACGGTGCGCAGCTTCGAGCTGGGGACGCGCAACCGCTTCCTCGACGGCCGCCTGCAGCTCAACGCCTCCGTCTTCCATGCCACCTATAACGACGCCCATGTCTCGCAATTCGTGGGTCTGGGCCTCGCCGTCACCACCAATGCCGGCCAGATCCGGTCCCACGGGCTGAACTTCCAGGCCGTCGTGGTGCCCACCGAAGGGCTGCGCTTCGAATTCGGCGGCGAGCTGATGCGGGCGCGTTACACGCGCTTCGTCAACTGCATCCCGGCCCTGACCGGGGTGCCGACCGATTGTTCGGGCAACCGGGTCACCAACTCGCCCGAGGCGAAGCTGACCGCCGCCGTCTCCTATGAGCTGGATCTCGGGACCGCCGGCACGCTGACGCCCCGCGCGCAGCTCACCTATACGGGCGATTATTTCACGACCTTCGCCAACACCCAGATCGACCGGCAATCCGCTTATACGCAGACCGATCTTCGCCTGCGCTGGGAGGATGCGAACGACCGCTTCCATGCCGAGCTGTTCGTGCAGAATCTCGAGAACAACCGGCCATTGCTCTTCACCGTGTTCGACCGGCTGCCGAACCGGGTGCAGACCGCGGTCGGCTATTTCGGGGAGCCGCGGACCTATGGCATGCGCGTCGGGTTCAACTTTTAATCCCGCCCGGCGTGGTGCTGGACTGGCAAGGGGACCGGGAACTCCCGCCCCCTTGCCACTTTCCAGCGGCTGAGAGTGAAACGTGACCGCTTTCCTGCTCGACTGCTGGTACATGGCCGCCTGGTCGCGCGATCTGGCCGTCGGCGCGGTCATACCCGTGCGCATCGCGGGACATGCACTCGCCCTCTATCGCGGCGAAGGCGGAATGGCTCATGCGCTGGCCGACCGCTGCCCACATCGGCTCGCCCCGCTTTCACGCGGCGAGGTGGAGGGCGACGACCTGCGCTGCCTCTATCATGGCCTTCGCTTTTCGGGGGGTGGGCGCTGTACCGAAATTCCTGGTCTGGACCGCATTCCCGCCGGACTGGCGGTGCCAAGCTACAGGGTCGAGGAGCGCCACAGCGCATTGTGGGTATGGCCCGGCGATCCCGATGGCGCCGATCCCGGCCTGATCCCCGCTTTTGTCGGCCTGGACGATCCGGCCTGGTCGCTGCGGGCTTCGCAGATCGAGGTCGAGGCGAGCCATGTCCTGATCAACGACAATCTGCTGGACCTGTCGCATCTCGCTTATGTTCACCGCAACAGCTTCGGCGGCGGCGAACGGGTCGAGCCGGGCAAGGGCTTCACCGAACAGACCCACGCCATCGAGCGGATCGAGCGGGGCCTACGCATCACCCACTGGATGCCCGAGGCGGTGACGCCGCCTTATACGCGTTACGCAACCGGCCCGCTTGCCGACATCTGGATCCGCTATGATTTCGTCGCGCCAGGCGTCTTCATGCTGGTGGCGGCGATGTATCCGCCGGGCAGTACGGCGGATGGCAATGGCCTGCCGCCTGGAGAACCGCTCCACATGCGGTTCACCTGCCAGGCTGTGACGCCGATGAGCGAGCGCCGCGCGCGATATTTCTTCGCGACCGGGCCTTGGGCGCGCGATGCAGCCAACAGCGACTTGTTTCTCGAGGTCGCCACCCGTGCCTTCGCCGAGGACAAGGCAATGATCGAGGCGCAGCAGCTGGTGATCGACGCCAATCCGGACATCGGCATGAAACCGATGCATGTCGACAAGGCGCCGTTGCTTTTCGCCGGCCTGATGAAGCGCCTGATCGAGGAGCAGGACATGCGAAGGGCAGGGCCATGACCAGGCAGATTTTCGCCGACGATATCACGACCGCCGAGCTTGCCGAGGCCCGCGCCTCGGCCTGGTGTATGCGCAGCAGCCGCGGCCTGGAAGTGCTTCGCTACCGCCAGGGCTCGGAGCTGCTCAGGCATCCCGGTCTCCAGAAAGGGGCATCCTTCCGCCGGCGCCTGGACGATATCGGCATCGTCTCCGGCGAGATTCGCGACCATTGGAACCGGATGCTCGTGTGCAACGAGGGCGACGTGCGCGAGCGACTGCGCAAGCCGCTCACGCATCTCTTCCGGCCGGCCCAGATGGCGAAGCTGCAAGGCGAGGTCAGGGCGATCGTGGACGAGGCGCTCGACACGGTCGAGGACCCGCGTGACGTCGATTTCATGCGGGAGATCGCCTGGAAGATCCCGCCGCGCGTCTATTGCCATCTGGTCTCGGCGCCGCCCGAACTCGCGCCGCTCGCCGCCCATCTGTCCGACAGCACGCTGGCGCCCATCCTGACCGTCGCGAAGGATCGGATCCAGGAATCGGTCGACGCCTTCATGGAATCCTACGCCTTCGTCGAGGAGCATATCGACGCGCGCCGGAAAGATCTGGGGGACGACTTCACCTCGGTGATGATCCGCCAGCATCTCGACGGCCTGCTGACCCATGAGGAGCTGGTCTATGAAGGCGTCAGCATCCTGCAGGCGAGCATCGACAATACCGTGCACCAGCTGGGCCTGACTTTCGGCACCCTGCTCGAGGCGCCCGAGCGATGGCGCCGCGTCGTCGAGCAGCCGTCCATCCTGCCCGCGGCGGTCGAGGAGACGTTCCGCTTGAGGCCCCGCTTCGGCACCGTCTTCCGCTACGCCGAGCACGCGCTGACCTATGAAGGCGAAGCCATCCCCGAAGATTCGTGGGTGTTCGTCTCGGTCCGCTCGGCAAATCGCGACGCGGACCTGTTCGACGATCCAGACAGCTTCCGCATCGGCCGGCCGCCGGTAAAGGCGCTCATGTTCGGCAACGGCCCCTATAACTGCCTGGGGCAGACGCTGGCGCGGCTGGAAATTCACGAGGCCATTCGCGCGGTGATCGCTCGCTTTCCGGACACGCGCATGCTCGGCGGCTGGCGATCGAAGGATACCAATGCTGTGTCGGAGACCGGGCACTTGCGCGTTTCGCTCCACGCATAAGGCCGGGATTCCGGTTGGGCAGTTTGAAATCTGCCTTACTATCGCGTCGCTTGGATGAATGCAGAGACTATTGCCACGGCTATACTGGTTAAGCCGATCGCGGGACTGGGCGTCTACGGCCTCTGGTCACGCGGCTACAAGAGCGGCGGCTTCTTCGGCATGCCGGCGACCGCGCTGGCGGCGATCACCGGCTTCGATCCCGAAACGGTGGACAATCGGGAGATCGGCCTGCGCGCCCGCTTCGCGGGTGGCCGAGCGGCGGCCGGCCGGACCTGGCCAACACTGGCGACTTGAGTGCGCAGCTCAGCCCCTGGCGCGCTCCGCGCGCAAGCGGTCGAGGCTCCAGGCACCCGGCCCCGCGGCCGAGAGCAACAGGAAGATGAAGCAAAACAGGATCGCGGCCTCGCCCTGATTCACGATCGGGAGGAATCCTCGCGGTGCGTGGCCGATGAAATAGGCGAAGGCCATCATGCCGCAGAGGATGAAGGCCGAGGGACGCGTGAGGAGACCGATCAGGACCAGGCTGCCGCCGACCAATTCGAGCGCGCCGGCGACGCCCATAAGCGAAAGCGGCGCGGCGAGACCGAACGGGCCTGGCACCGGAAAGCCGAAATACTTCTGCAGGCCGTGCGCGATGAAGAGCAGGGCGGTCATGATCCGCAACAGGGCCAAGGCCTGCGCGGCACGTGGCGAGGCCAGGCCTTCGTTCGGATTGGTCATGTTGGCTCCACTGTTCGATCCAGCAACGCTGCGCGCAGCGCCAGCGGCGTGACGACCGAAGCGACGAGCGCGCCGTAGACGATCTTCAGCGGCAGCACGGCCGCGAAGGTCAGCGGGCCCGGCCAGTTCGTAGCGAGAAGCAGCGTTGCCGCGCCGCCGAGCGCAAGCGTCGCAAGGACGGCGACCAGCAGCGCGCGAACGAGGAGGTTGCGTGGCAGTCGCGATGAGGCTCCACTGCTCCGCTCCAGCGCGCCCGATCGCATCCGCCGCCGGGTCAATGCGGTGGGCACGAGCACACTCATCAAAGCGATCACGAAAGTCTGGGGAGCGAAATCCAGCGCAAGGCCGGAAGGGCCCCAAAGGCCGATTTCGGACCGGCCGCCGAAAATGAGAAAGGCGAAGCCGGCGCTGAAGGCCGCATTGACGGCCATGCTGAGCAGCGTTTCGGTGACGATGTAGCGGTGCATGGTCAGAAGCGATCGAGATCGTTCGCAACGGTCACCGGGCCGCGATAGTGGGCCGAAATGCCGGTTGTGTAGCCGCGCGTATCCGGTTCCTCGTCCATGCCCGGCGCGAGATGGGTGAGCACGACGCGCTCGACTCGCGCCCGCGCGGCCAACCGGCCGATCTGATCGGGCGTCAGATGATCCTGCGCCATATGGGCGAGCATCGGGCCGAGCGCGGCCGCGGGCAGGTCGCTCGCGCGGCGCAGCACGGCTTCCATCGCGCGCACGTCGATCACCTCGGTGACGAGCAGGTCGGCGCCCTGCGCGAGGCGGACGAGATTGTCGGACCAGCCGGTGTCACCGGTATAGACGATCGACCGGCCGCCGGCTTCGATGCGGAAGGCGTAGGAGCGCGAGAAGCGCGCCGCCTCGCCAGGCGGGAAATTGTAATGGCCGTTGGTCACGGCGAGGACGCGGATATGCTCGTCCTCATAGACCAGGGTGGGCGCGTTCAAGTCGGCAGCGAGATCCCGCGCCGCGATGGTCGCGGCGATGGTCGGCTTGGCGGGACCGCCGATCGTGATCGGCGCCAGTTCAACCGGGCGATAGGCCTCGGCGAGGTTGGCGAGCATGTCCCTGGTGCCCGGCGGGCCGATTACGGGCAGGGGCCGGTAGGCGTTGAACAGCCAGCGCGAGGCCAGCAGCGGCCCCAGCCCAGCATTATGATCCATGTGATGATGCGAGATGAAGATGGCGCGAAGGTTGGCGGGCGAGAGGTTCGCCCCTCGGAGCTGTCGCTGCACACCGTCGCCCGTGTCGAACAGGTAGACCGCGTCCCCGACGATCAGCGCGTTGGCCGGCTGACCGCGCCGTAACCTGATAATCGGCCCGCCGCCCGTGCCGAGTGTCACGAACTCGGCGCGCGGGCGGGCCGGCTGGGCGGTCGCGGGAAGCGGGGCGGAAAGGCCAAGCGCGGCGCACAGGATAATCCCGGCGCGCACGACAAGCCCCCTTGATCCCGCGCGCGCCGGTCGCATGGCCCTCAGAACCTGAAGGTCGCGCGAACGCCGTAGGTCCGGGGCGGCCGCAGCTGGTTGTAGGTCGTGCCGGGCTTGGCCGGGCTCTGCAGCGAGTTGGAGAAGACCAGTTCGTCCTCGATATTGTTGATGAAGGCGGTGACGCCGAAATTGCCGGACTGCGTCTCCCAGGTGAGCCGCGCATTGGACATCATGTAGCTCCCCTGGCGCCCGAGCGGGAGGAAGTCGATCGACAGGAAGCGCGAGGATTCGATCCTTGTGTCGGCGCCGGCGATGATCCGGCCACTCCGGCCGAGATCGAACGTGTGCTGGTAGCCGAGATTGAGCGCGAACTTGGGCGCGTTGACCACCGGCCGGCCGGAGCAGTTCACATCGTAGATCCGCGCGGCGGGCGATGCGCCGGTCAGCGTGGTGGGCGCCACCGCGCAGCCGAGGACCGGCGGCGCGCCGGTCGTCGAATAGAATTGGTAGGTCAGCTCGTCGTAATTGGTGTGCAGCCATTGCAGGTTGGCGACGAACACGTCGCTCCGTGTCGGCTGCCACTGCAGCTCGAACTCGGCCCCGTAGATGGTCGCCTGGCCGGCATTTTCGGTCAGGAAGACGGGGCCGAAGATCGGCCCGCCCGGCGTGGTCGCCACCTGCACCGGGCCGAGATGGGAAATCTGCTGGTCCTGATAGTCCCAGTAAAAGGCCTCGACGTTGAGCTGCAGCGTGTTGTCGAAGAAGCGGTTCTTGATCCCGAGCGTGTAGGCGGTCAGCGTCTCCGGATCGGAATAATTGCGGCCCACGGCGGAATAGAGCACACCGGATTTGAAGCCGGTCGAGACGGTCGCGTAGAGCAGGGACTGCGGAGCGACATCCCATTCGATGCCCGCCCGCCAGTTCACCCGGCTGAAATTGACGTCCGTGGTGGCGATCGTCGGGATGGTCAGGATGATCGGCGTAAAGTTCGGCGGGCCCGGCGGCACGAAGCCGACGAAGGGACGGGTCTCCGCATAGGTGTCCTGCTGCTTGTTCTCGTGCGTGTAGCGAATGCCGCCCGTGATCCGAAACGCGTCCGACAGGGAGAACGTGGCCTGCCCGAACACCGCCCAGGCCCGGGTATCAAGCTCGGACTGGATCAGCGTGCCGTTGCTCGCTTGGTCGAAAAACTGGTCGGCGGTGACATTCTCGTCGAAATAATAGGCGCCGAGCACCCAGCGGAGCCGCCCGGAGTCGCCGGCAAGGCGCGTTTCCAGCGATACCTGGTCGGACTCTTCCGTGACATCGATCAGGAAGCTCGAGGCGTAGCTCACGAAGTCGAGGCTTGTGTCGCGATAGGCCGGAATGACGGTCAGTGTCGCGAAGCCGAGGTCGGCGTTGATCGTCGCCGACAGGCCGAAGAAGTCGTTGTCCTGATAGCCGTCGTCGGTCGCGATGATCTGCGGCACCGGTGCCGTCGGCGTGCGCGCGAGATAGGCGGCGATGACCGCCGGGTCGCTTGGGCCGAGCCGCCGGTCATGCTCGCCGAACAGCAATGGCATGATCGTGCCGCCGGAGCCCATGCCGCCGACATTGGCGTAGTCGGCCATGACGGTGACGTTGAAGCCGTTCCGGTTGTCGTAGCGGATCTGGCCGCGGACGGCGGTCGTATCCTCGTCGTCATAGCCGTCGCTATAATAGCCGTCCCGCTGGGCGTGCTGCGCCGAGATGCGCAGCGCCGCATTCTCGCCGAGCGCGAGATTGAGGGCGCCGGACGCGCGGATCGTGTCGTAATTGCCATATTCGGCGGTGACGAAGCCCTCGGTCTGGCCGATCCGGGGCCGGGCGGTGATGACGTTGAGCGCGCCGCCCGTGGCGTTGCGGCCGTAGAGCGTGCCCTGAGGGCCCTTCAGCACCTCGATCCGCTCGAGATCGTAGAATAGACCGGCGGGCGCGGCGGGCCGGGAAAGATAGACGCCGTCCAGGTTGAAGGCGACGCCCTGTTCGGCGAAGGCATTGGCGCCGAACGTGCCAACGCCGCGGAGATAGATTTGCGTGAAGGACGATGCAGGCGCGACCTGCAGCGAGGGCAGCAGGCGGGTAAGCCCGGTCGCTTCCGTGACGCCGGCTTCGGTGACCGTGTCGCCCTGCACGGCCGACACCGCGATCGCGGCGCGCTGCAGATTCTCCTCGCGCCGCTGGGCGGTCACGACGATGTCGTTGATCCCTTGCTGATCCTCGGATCCGGCTTGCGCATTGTCGGTGGCAGCGGGCGCGTGGTCGTCCTGCGCGAAAGCGGCGCTCGGCGCCAGCATCCAGGCCAGAGCAGAGCCGGCGAGCAACATCGTCTTCACAATCATCCCTCCCAAGGCTGGTCGGTCTCCCGCCGACTTACCGGGAGAGTCGTAGGGTGACCGTTGCCATTGGGAAAATTTTTTGTTTTTATGTTTTTTCACAAATTTGACGAATGGATGGCGCGATGCGTTTCAAGGGCCTGGACCTCAACCTGCTGGTTGCGCTGGATACTTTGGTGGAGACGCGCAGCGTGTCGCGCTCGGCGGAGCGGATGAACCTCAGCCAGCCCGCAATGAGCTCGGCGCTCGGTCGCCTGCGCGACTATTTCAAGGACGACATCCTGGTCTCGCATGGCAAGCGCATGCATCCGACCGCCTATGCGGAAAGCCTGCTTCCGCAGGTGCGGGAGGCGCTTCGGGGCATCGAGGCGCTGATCGGGACGTCCACCCAGTTCGACCCCGCCACCTCGCCGCGCACATTCCGCGTGATCGCGTCCGACTATATCACCGCAGCGGTGGTGGTACCGCTCGTGGCGCGGCTCACCGAGGTCGCGCCAAACGTCCGTATCGAGATTCTCCTCCCAGGCGAACAGAGCCAGACGCAGATCGAGCAGGGTCACGTCGACCTTCTCATCACCCCGGAAGACTATATTTCGCGAGAGCTGCCGGCCGACCTGCTGTTCGAGGAGCGCCACGTCGTGGCCGGATGGAAAGGCAATCCGATGTTCGCCAGACGGATCACCGCCGACGACGTCTACGCGTCCGGCCATGTCGGAGTGGCGATGAGCAATCAGCGTACCCCCGCGTTCGGCGATCATCACCTTGAGCTGATGGGGCGCCCGCGCAAGGTGGAGGTCACGGCGGCGTCCTTTACCATGGTGCCCTGGCTCTTGCTGGACACGATGCGCGTCGCCCTGATGCACGAGCGGCTCGCCCGGACGATGTCGAAACATTTTCCGATCGCCTTCGCGCCGCTGCCCTTTCCCTTCCCGATCATGCGCGAAATGGCGCAATATCACCATGCCCGCGCGGCCGATTCCGGCCTGATCTGGCTGCGGGAGCAGCTGCGGGAAATCGCGGCGGATAATTCATAAGTTCTGTGGATATGTTTCTATAAATATTATCAGATTTACAGATTGATCGCAGGCTCTAGCTTGGCTGTCAGCGAGCGCTCCGAAGAAGGGGCCGAGTCGGAGAGCCCTGCATGCCGGTGAAAGCCCAGAAGATCCTCATCATCGGCGGCGGCATTGGCGGCCTGACCTCGGCGATCGCGCTGGGCCGGCAGGGCCACGATATCGACGTGATCGAGCGGGATCCGGACTGGGCGGTCTACGGCGTCGGCATCATCCAGCAGGGCAATGTCATCCGGGCTATGAAGGAGCTCGGGATCATCGACGACTATCTGGAAGCCGGCTTTGGCTTCGATCAGGTTGATGTATACATCCCGACGGGCGCGCACGTCGCCTCCATCCCCATGCCAAAGCTCGTTCCCGGCTATCCGGCGGGGGTCGGCATTGGCCGGCGGGCGCTGCACAAGGTGCTCGGCGATCGGGCGATCGAGGCCGGGGCGAAGGTTCGGCTGGGCGTAACCGCCACGGCGCTCGACGATGACGGCAACGGCGTCACCGTCGCCTTTTCCGACGACAGCTCCGGCCGCTACGATTTCGTGATCGGCGCCGACGGCGTCTATTCCCAGACGCGGCGGATGATCTTCCCGGATGCGCCCGCGCCGGAGTTTACCGGCCAGTCGGTTTGGCGCTACAATTTCAGGCGCCCGGACGACGTGATTTCGCTTCGCGCCTATGAAGGGCCGACCGGGGTCGGCGTCATGCCGCTTTCCGACGACCTGATGTACATGTTCATCACCACCCCGGAGCCGGGCAATCCGCGCTACCCGCATGACGAGCTGGCTGCGGCGATGCGCTCGAAGCTGGACGGGCTTGCGCCAGCGGTTGCGGCGCTGGGCGAGGGGATCACCGACAATGACGAGGTGGTCTACAAGCCGCTCGAATGGCTGATGCTCGAGGGCGACTGGCACAAGGGCCGGATCGTTCTGCTCGGCGATGCGGTGCACGCCACCACGCCGCATCTCGGTCAGGGTGCCGGCATGGCGATCGAGGATTCGATCGTGCTGGCCGACGAGCTGACCAAAGCGGAGACGCCCGAAGCGGCCTTCCGGGCTTTTCGCGACCGGCGTTTCGAGCGCTGCGCCTATATCGTCCGCTCCTCGCTCGCCATCTGTCACGGCCAGCTGGGCAAGGGGCCGCGCGTCGAGCAGGCGAAGGCGACGGCCGACATGTTCCATGTCGTCGCGGAACCGATCTGATGGCCCTGACCCTGGATCTGGCGCTGACCATAGCGAAGGCCACGCTCGATGAGGGCAAGGCCCGCGGCTTCGCGCCGCTCTGCGTGGCCGTGCTCGATCCGGGCGGTCACGCCCTTGCGCTGCTGCGCGACGAAGGGGCCTCGATCGGGCGGCCGGACATCGCGACCGCCAAGGCGGCCGGCTGCCTGGCAATGGGCTTCGGCGGGCGCGAGCTCGCCAAGCGCGCGCAGGCGGTCCCGCACTTTTTCGCGGCGCTTTCCAGCATCTTTCCCAAGGGGATCGTGTCAGTGGCTGGCGGCGTGCTGATCCGCGACGGCGGCGGCACGCTTCTAGGCGCAGTGGGGGTAAGCGGCGATACGTCCGACAACGACGAAATCTGTGCGCTCGCTGGCATCGCGGCGGCTGGCCTGCAGGCGGAGACCGGCGCATGAGCGCGCTCCGCTCGATCGACGCGCCAAGCTGGCAACCGCCAATGCCGGCGGGCGAGCGCAATTATCCGATGAATTGCTGGTGGGTCGCGGCGTTCAGCGACGAGGTCGGCGAGCAGCCGCTCGGCCGCTGGCTGCTCGACACGCCGGTCATGCTCTACCGCAAGGCGGATGGGAACGCGGTCGCGCTAGAGGATCGCTGCCCGCATCGCGCTGCGCCGCTGTCGCTCGGGTGCCGGCGCGGCGATGCGATCGAATGCGGCTATCACGGCTTCACCTTTGCCGCGGACGGTTCATGCATCCGCGTGCCGTCGATGAAGGTCGTGTCCTCGGCGATCCGGGTGGCGGCCTATCCGGTGATCGAAAGCCCGCCGTTCGTCTGGGTCTATCTCGGCGATCCGGAAGAGATCGCGAACGTGTCCGCGCCGCCGGTGCTGGACTGGGCCGCGGACGAGGCCTTCTCGGTCGTGACCGGCCGAATGGACATCGCGGCCAATTACATGCTGCTCAAGGAGAACGTTCTCGATCTCACCCATTTCGGCTTCGTTCACGCCTCGACGTTCGGGATTACGGATTGGGTCGACCCCCCTGCGGTGACATTCACGGACGAGACCGTCACCTATTCCCAGAGGTTCGCCGCCAGCCCGCTGCCGCCCCTCTTCGCCGAAGCGCTCGGCCTGCCGCCGGGCACGCCGTACGATCGCGAGAATTACGGCTCGTTCCTGTCCCCCGCGCTCCAGATCGCCGCGGTCGATTTCAAGGCGCCGGGCGCGGACGCGCTAACCGGCCGTTTCCGCATCAGCCACGCGACAACGCCGATCGATGCGGGCAGCATGCACTATTTCTGGGTGCTGGGCCGCGACCATGGCCGCACGCCGGCGCTGATCGAGAAGCTGGAGGCGGTGACCAAGATCGGTTTCGCGGAGGACGAGCGGATCATCGAGGCGGTTCAGCGGGTGATGAGCCGCGACCGGCGCCCGGCGCGGGAGACGAGCGTGAAGGCGGATAAGGCCGGCATCCAGGCACGGCGGATCGTGCAGCGCTGGATGGACCGGGAGAGCGGCTGATGCGTGCAACGCTCTTCACCGATGTCCGCATCTTCGATGGCGCCGGCGCGGGGCTGTTCCCCGGCGAGGTGCTGGTGCGCGGCGATCGGATCGAGGCCGTGGCGCGCGGTGAGGAACGGCTTGATCGCGCCGGCGCGACGATCGTCGAGGGCAGGGGAGCGACGCTCATGCCCGGCCTTGTCGAGGCACACGCGCATCTGACCTGGCCGAGCTCGGTCGAGCGGGTCGTCAACGCGATGAAGCTGCCCGAGGCCGAGCATTTCGAGGTCACCAAGCAGAATGCCCGCATCACGCTCGATCACGGCTTCACCAGCGCCTATTCGGCCGGCTCGCTTGGCGAGAGCTTCGAACCGCGCCTGCGCGACATGATCGACGCCGGCGAGACGCCCGGGCCCCGCCTCAGGGCATCCGCGCTGGAAAAGGGGGCGGAAGGCGTGATGGGCGTGCCAGAGGGCCACGACCCGACGCACGACCGCAGCATCGATGGCCTCGTCGCCTATGTCCGCGCGATGAAGCGGCTGGGCTGCGACACGATCAAGTTCCTGATGTCCAGCGACGAGGGCTTCGCCCCGGGCGGCGCGCAAGTCCTGATGTACTCGGAGCAGGAAGCGCAGGCGATCGGGCAGGCCGCGCGGGAGGAGGGCATCTGGCTCGCCTGCCACGCGCAGGCCGCGGAGGCGGTGAAGCGCGCGGTCCGCGCCGGCTTCCGCGCGATCTTCCATTGCACCTATGCCGACGAAGAGGCGCTGGACCTGATGGAGGCGCGCCGGGACCAACTGTTCATGGCCCCCGCGCCGGGCCTGCTCTGGGCGCGCTGCCACGAGGCGGAGGCCTTCGGGATCGGCCGCGCGCAGGCGGAGCGGATGGGCGCCGTCTCCGGACTGGAGCTGATGCAGCAGGTGGTACCCGAAATGCGCAAGCGCGGCATCCGGGTCCTGCCGGGTGGCGATTATGGCTTTCCCTATAATCCGATTGGCCGCAACGCCCGCGACCTGGACCTGTTCGTCCGCCTGTTCGGCTTCAGCCCGGCCGAAGCGCTGACCGCGGCGACCGAGACGGGCGGCGCGCTGATGGACATGGATGTCGGGACGATCCGCGCAGGCATGCTCGCCGACATCTTGCTCGTCGACGGCGACCCGACGGCCGACGTAACCATCTTGCAGGACAAGGCCAATCTGCTCGCAATCATGAAGGGTGGCGCCTTCCACAAGGCGCCGACGGTGCACTGATGGGCGCCTATCTCGAAGACGCCTGGTACATGGCCGCCTGGAGCCACGAGGTCGGCGGGGCGCTGCTGCGCCGGCGCCTGCTCGGCGAGCCGATCCTGCTCTACCGGCTGGAAGACGGGTCGGCGACCGCCCTCACGGACCGCTGCCCGCATCGCTTCGCGCCCTTGTCCATGGGCGCGCGGCAGGGCGACGACGTGACCTGCCCCTATCATGGCTTGACCTTCGACAGGACCGGCGCCTGTGTTCGCAACCCGTTCGGCCCGCCGCCCAAAGGGGCCTCGGTGCGCTGCTGGCCGGTGCGGGAGCAGGATGGCATCCTTTGGTTCTGGCCGGGCGATCCGGCGCTGGCGGAAGGCACGCCGCTTCCCGATTTCTCGCGGCTCCACGAAGGCCAGCCGGCCGCGCCCATTACCGGCCTGATGCCGATGAACGCCAATTACGAATTTGGCACCGACAATCTGATGGACCTCAGCCATATCGAGTTCGTCCATCGTGGCAGCTTCGCCGGCCGCGGCGTGATCTTCGCGGGTGAGCATCAGGTCCAGCAGGAGGGCGATTTCCTCCATTCGAACTGGTGGATGCCGGATGTCGCCGCGCCGGGCCACACCTATGGCATCTATCCGCCCGACCTGCGCACCGACCATTGGCTGGACATGCGCTGGCAGGCGCCGGCGACGATGCTGCTGGAGATCGGCGCGACGCCGGCCGGGCAGCCCCGCGACCAGGGCGTGATCGTCTGGCAGGCGCATATCCTGACGCCGGAAACGGACGGCACGGCCCATTATTTCTGGGCGACCACCCGCTCGGGCGGGCCGGTCACGGAGGAGGGCGACGGGATGCTTCGCGCATTGATGGGCCAGGCCTTTGTCGAGGAGGACAAGCCGATCATCGAGGCGGCCTACGCCAATCTCGACGGGCAGGATTTCTGGGCAGCCAAGCCCGTCTTTCTCGGCGTCGATGCCGGCGGCACCCGCGCCCGCCGGCTGCTCCAGTCGCTGATCAGCCGAAAAACCCACGAAGGATCCGAAGCATGAGTCGCGTGTCTGAAATCCGCTACGTTGGCTATGGCCTCCCCGATTTGGAGGCGGAGCGCGCCTTCTATCGGGATGTCTGGGGCCTGAAGGAGGCCGGCGAGCAGGACGGCATGATCCATTTCGCGGCCGAGGGCGGGGACGAGCTCTATGTGGTCCGCCTGCGCCAGGCGGAGACGAAGCGGATCGACGTGATTGCCCTCGCGGCGGCCAGCCGCGCGGATGTCGACAGGCTTCACGAGAAGGTGGTCGCGGCGGGGTGCAAAATCATCTTCGCTCCGAAGGAGCTGGAGACGCTCGGCGGCGGCTACGGCTTCCGCTTCTTCTCTCCGGACGGCCTGAGCTTCGAGATCAGCAGCGACGTGGCGCCCGGCACGTCGCGCCCGATGAATCGCTGGGAAGGCATTCCGCAGAAGATCAGCCACATCGTCCTGCACTCGCCCGATCACAAGGCGCTCACCCAATTCTTCATCGACGTGCTCGGCTTCCGCCTCTCGGACTGGCTTGGGGACTTCATGTCCTTCCTGCGCTGCAACAGCGCGCATCACCGGATCGCCGTCCTGCCCGGGCCGCCATGCCTCAACCACGTTGCCTATGACATGATGTCGGTCGACGACATGATGCGCGGCATCCACCGGCTGAAGCAGCAAAAGGTCGACATCGCCTGGGGCCCCGGCCGGCACACGGCCGGCAACAACACCTTCTCCTATTTCGTGACTCCGAACGGCTTCGCGGTCGAATATACGTCAGAGCTGGAGGAGGTGGATGACGAGACCTGGGAGGCCCAGGTCTACACGCCCGCGCCCTTGGTCATGGACCAGTGGGGGATCGGCGTCGGCGGCCCGCAGACCATGCCCCATCCCGAGCCGGACGCCGGCCTCTTCAAGGCGGCGGAGGCCTGAGCGATGGCCCTTTTCGACTATTTCCCCAACTATGTCTGGAATCTCAGCCTTGCCATCGCGCTCGAGAGCGGCGGCCGGATCGGCGAGATCATGGACATGTGCGCGCCGATCAAGGACGCGGCGAGCCGCGGCGAGGATGCAGGCACCGGCGCCTTCCTCGCCGAATGGGTCAAGATGGCGGACAAGCTGTCGGGTCTTGCCGCCGAGGATGAGGCGCGGGGCCGGCTCTTCTCCGCCGGCGAGAAACTGAAGCGGGCCGGGCTGTATTACCTCACCGCCGAGCGGATGCAGGGTCATGGCCATCCGGGCCGTGGCGAGACCTATGCCAAAGCGCTGGATGCCTTCTCGCGCGGCACCGCCTTCGCCGGCGACAATGTCGAGCGCGTCGAGATCGATTATGAGGGCGGGACGAAGCTCGCCGCGCTCTACACTCGCGCGCCGGGTGACGGGCCGAAGCCCTGCGTCGTCTATTGCAACGGCCTCGATAGCAGCAAGGAGCTGCTCTATTTCTCCTGGCTGCCGCACGCGCTTGCGAAGCGGGGCATCTCGACTCTATGCGTGGACCAGCCAGGCACTGGCGAGGCACTGCGGCGCCAAGGGTTGCCAGCGACACATGAGAGCGAGCGCTGGGCCTCTAAGTGGGTGGACTGGCTGGAGACCCGCGCGGAGGTCGATCCAAAGCGGCTCGGCATGACCGGCATCTCGCTCGGCGGCTATTACGCGCCCCGCGCCGTCGCCTTCGAGCCTCGCTTCGCCGCCGGCGCCGTCTGGGGCGCCAACCACAATTGGGCCGAGGTTCAGCAGAAGCGCCTGCGCCGCGAGGGCGAAAACCCCGTGCCGCATTACTGGGCCCATGTGATGTGGGTGTTCGGCGCGAGCGACATGGAGGATTTCCTCGCCAAGGCGGCCGGGATGACGCTCGACGGCTTGCTCGACCGCATCAAGGTGCCGTTCCTCGTCACGCACGGCGAACAGGACCGGCAGATCGGCCTCGACTACGCCCATCAGAGCTATGACCAGCTCGTCAATTCGCCGAAGCGCGAGCTGAAGATCTTCACGCCGCGGGAAGGAGGCGTCGAACATGTCGGCGCCGACAATATGGCGTTCGGCCGCGACTATATCGCCGACTGGTTCGCGGACACTTTGGGCGGCCGTACCGCGTGATCGAGGCGCCGCGCCTCGACATCGACCCCTTCGACGAGGCCTTCCTCGCCGACCCTTATGCGCACCATCCCGCGCTTCGCGACGCCGGCCCGGTGGTCTGGCTCGAGCCGATCAGGGCCTATGGCATGGCCCGTCATGCCGATGTGCAGGCGGCGCTTCGCGATCATGAGACCTTCTGCTCGGGCCGCGGCGTAGGGTTGGCCGATTTCTCGAAGGAAACCCCCTGGCGGCCGCCGTCCCTGCTGCTCGAAGCCGACCCGCCGCTGCACGACCGCACGCGCAAGCTGATGAACGGGATCGTCTCGCCGCAGGCGCTAAAGGCAATCCGGCCGGTCTGGGCCGAGCGCGCCGAGGCGCTGGCGGACCGGTTGGTCGCCCAGCGGCATTTCGATGCCGTCACGGAGCTGGGCGAGGCCTATCCGATGCTCGTCTTCCCGGACACGATCGGCGTGCCCGAGCAGGGGCGCGAGCAGCTTCTTCTGTACGCGGCCGCCACGTTCAACGCCTTCGGTCCGCGCAATGCGATCTTCGAGACCGGGAATGAAGCGGCGAAGGACGCGATCGGCTGGGTGGCGGCCGCCTGCAGGCGCGAGCATCTCGCCCCGGGCGGCTGGGGCATGGCGGTTTACGAAGCCGCCGATCGCGGCGACTGCACGCCGGAGGAGGCCGAGCGGCTGGTCCGTTCCTTTCTCTCGGCGGGTGTCGACACGACCGTGAACGGCATCGGCCACCTCATCCTCGCCTTCGCCAGCTTCCCGGAGGAATGGGACAAGTTGCGGGAGCGGCCGTCGCTGACGAAGAAGGCGCTCGACGAAAGCCTGCGCTGGGACTCGACGGTCCAGACCTTCTTCCGCACCACCACACGCGACGTCGAGATTGAGGGTGTGACCATTCCCGAAGGGTCGAAGGTCGTCCTCTTCCTCGCCGCCGCCAATCGCGACCCGCGCAAATGGGAAGAGCCCGAGCGCTTCGACGTGGATCGCGTCGCGAGCGGCCATGTCGGGTTCGGGTTCGGCATCCACCAATGCCTTGGGCAGATGGTCGCGCGGCTGGAGGGCGAGCTTGTGCTCGATGCGCTGGTGAAGCGCGTGCGATCCATCCGCCTCGCCGGCCCGCCGAAGCGCCGGCTCAACAACACGCTCCACGCCATCGCCTCGCTGCCGGTCGAAGTGGGGCCCGTCTGATGCCCGAGATCGTTGTGACGACCCGGGAGGGTATCCAGAGGATCGTGGACGCGCGGCCTGGCTTGTCGGTCATGGAAATCCTCCGCGACGGCGGCGTGGAGCAGATCCTGGCGCTCTGTGGAGGTTGCTGCTCCTGCGCGACCTGCCATGTTCATGTCGATCCAGCCTTCGCCGCTTTGCTGCCGCCGATGGGTGCCGACGAGGACGACCTGCTGGATAGTTCCGACCACCGAACCGCACGCTCGCGGCTGTCCTGCCAGATCCCCTTCGACGATCGCCTGGACGGAATGGCGGTCGCGATCGCACCGGAAGATTGAACCGAGCTTCGCGCGAGTGCGCCTGAGGAGAGACAAATGCTGACAGCCCCATTCCGCCGGATCGTTACCGGCCACGACGCCGCCGGCCGCGCCATCATCCAGGAAGCGGGCCCGCCGCCGCGTGTCCAGCGCATCGGCGGCGAGCATGGCCCGGTCTTCTACGAGGTCTGGAACACGCGCGCGACGCCCGCGCCGATCGATCGCGCTTCGGACGAGCCGCTGGAGGACGGGATCGTGCTCGCCCCGCCGAAGCACGGCACTCGCATTCGCGTCCTCGACATCCCGCCCGAGGCCGACAATTTCAAGGACATGACCGAGGAAGAGGCGCGGGCTCATTTCGAGGAGATCGGCGCGGGCGACGCCTCGTCCTTCAAGGAAGGTGGCGAGGCGCGCCACGCCTTCATGCACCGCACCGAGACCGTGGATTACGGCATCGTCCTGCAGGGCGAGATCGTCCTGATCATGGACGAGGGCGAGACGCTGTGCCGGGCCGGCGACATCATCGTCCAGCGCGGCACCAACCACGGCTGGGCGAACCGCTCCGACGCCAATTGCCGGATCGCCTTCATCCTGATCGATGGCCGGTTCGAGGACGGCCTTAGCTGACCATGGATCTGTTCCGGCTCGATGGGAAAACGGCGCTGGTCACGGGCGGCGCGCGGGGCATCGGCCTGGCGATCGTCGAGGCCTTCCGGGAGGCGGGCGCGAATGTGCTGCTGTCGAGCGAGAATGAGACGGAGGTGATCGCAGCCGCGCTGGCGACCGGCGCGGAAGGCTTCGCCTGCGATGTCGCGGATCGCGAGGCGCCGCGCATGATGCTGGAGGCCGCGATCGCACGCTTTGGTGGCGTCGACATCCTCGTCTGCAATGCCGGCGTGGCGGATGGCGAAGGCCATGAGCGCGTCATGGCCGTCAATCTCGGCGCGATGGTGAGCTTGACCGAGCTTGCGCTCCCCAAAATGGCGGCGCGCGGCGGCGGCTGCGTAATCCTGATGGCAAGCATCGCAGCCCTTCGCGGCAACAGGGGGATCCACAGTTACGCCCTCGCCAAGGCGGGTGTGGCCCAACTGGCCCGCAATCTCGCCGTGCAATGGGGCCCGAGCGGGATCCGGACGAATGCAATTGCGCCAGGGCTGATCGACACCGGCTTCGCGAGGTCGTTGCTTGACGACGAGGCATTCATGGCGCGCCGTATGCAGATGACGCCGCTCCGGCGCGCAGGCACGCCGCAGGAGGTGGCGGGAGCCGCGTTGTTCCTTGCTTCGGCAGCGGGAGGCTTCGTCAACGGGCATATCCTCGTCGTGGATGGGGGAACAGTGATTACCGATGGCGGCTAGGATTCTGATCACCGGTGCCGACGGCTTCGTCGGCCGTGCGGTCGCCCGAGCCTTGCCGCCCGAGCGCCTTCGCCTCGTCGACCGCCGGCGGCCGGACGTTGCCGGCGCCCAGTGCATCGCCGGCGATCTCACCGACCGGACCGCGCTCCCCGCCCTGCTGGATGGGATCGAGGCTGTCATCCATCTCGCCGCATTGCCCGGCGGCGCGGCGGAAGCGGACCCCGCCGCATCGCGCGCGGTCAATCTCGACGCGGCGCTCAACCTGATCGAGGCCGCATCAGGCCGCGCCCGCTTCGTCTATGCCAGCTCGATCGCGGTGTTCGGCCCGCCTTTGCCTGATCGGGTTGACGACGACACGCCGCCCTGTCCCGCCATGACCTATGGCGCCCACAAGCTGATGGTCGAGACGGCGCTGGCCGACGCGATCCGCCGCGGCGACATCGAGGGGATCGCGTTGCGCCTGCCGGGGATCGTCGCGCGCCCGCCGGCGCCGAGCGGGCTCAAGTCCGCCTTCATGAGCGATCTCTTTTGGGCGATTCGCGACGGCAGGCCCTACGTCGTGCCGGTGAGTTCGGAGGCGACCATATGGCTGATGTCCGCCTCCCGCGCCGCCGCGAACCTTGTCCATGCCCTTGCCGCTCCTTCCGGGCCCGCGCTGACGTTGCCGGCGCTCAGGACCACGATCGGCGATCTTGTCGAGACGGTCGCGAAAGGCCGCTCCGCGGCGATTGCCTACGCGCCCGATCCGGTCCTCGAAGCAAAGTTCGGCCGCCAGCCGCCGCTCGCGACGCCGCGTGCCGACCGGGACGGCTTCCGGCGCGACGACGACCTTTCGACCCTAGTCCAATCCGTATGGAGTCTGACATGAAACTCGCCACCCAGCGCGACGGCACGCCCGACGGGCGCCTCCTTGTCGTCGCCGACGATCTCGGAACGGCCTCGCCAGTCGATGGCATCCCGACGCTCCAGCTCGCGCTCGACCGTTGGCCGGAAGCAGAGCCGGTTCTCCGCGCGGTCGCGAAGAGGCTTGCGGCGGGGACCGCGCGCGATGCGGTCGCCTGGCGGCCGGAGACGATCATGGCGCCGTTGCCGCGCGCCTGGCAGTGGCTAGATGGCTCCGCTTTTCCCTCGCACGGCGAACTCATGCAGAGAGCCTACAATCTCGCTCCGATCGAGAGCGAGGCGCCGCTCATGTACCAGGGTATGTCGCACCGCTTTCTGGCGTGGGACGAGGATGTGGCGCTACCCGCCGAGGCGGACGGGATCGACTTCGAGGCGGAGTTCGGAGTGATCACGGACTTCGTGCCGATGGGGACGCCGGCCGGCGAGGCGCTGGAACGGGTCAGGCTCGTCGTCCAGATCAACGACTGGTCGCTTCGCGCGATCGCTCCGGTGGAAATGAAAACCGGCTTCGGCTGGGTCCAGGCCAAGCCGGCCTGCTCGGTCGCTCCGCTAGCCCTGACCCCCGAGGAGCTGGGCGGGGCCTGGCGTGACGGCCGGATCGACGGGAGGATGCGGGTCTCGCGCGGCGACGCGGAATTCGGGGACGTGCCCTCGCTCGAAATGAGTCACGGATTTCACGAGCTGATCGCGCATGCCGCCCGGACGCGCGACCTGTGTGCGGGCACGATCATTGGCTCGGGAACGGTTTCCTCGTCCCGCTTTCGGGAGACAGGCTCCTGCTGCATTGCTGAACGCCGCGCCATAGAGATGATCGAGACCGGAGCTCCGGTGACTTCCTTTCTGCGCTTTGGCGAACGTGTACGAATCGAAGCGTTGTCCGAACGATTTGAAGCCCGCTTCGGACGAACGGATCAGATCGTGGTCCAAGGATAATCTTTCCGGCCCAGGCCGGTTCGGCTTCGATGTCGAAAATGGTTTTGTCGTCGGCGAGGGATTGAATGAGGCACTCGCGGAACAGGCATACTTGCGAAATTATGATAACCTCAATGTATGCATCATGCCCATCGCTAGACTCTTCAGGATTCATGGGTGCCCCTCTCGATCCTTACGAGCGTGTCGGCCAACCTCTTCGAGGCTTCGACTGACAGATATCTGCGGCTGTGCTAATTCGGATGGACGTTCAGAGAATCTCTCCTTTGATATCACGTTCGGTTATGTCCAACCAGATGATCTCCATCGGCGAATTGGCGCAGGAATCTGGACCCGCTTGGGTCGTGGATCGCGCCGTTCGGGCTTTGCAGCAAAGGCTCGATCGTCTGCGCATGCGCCGGAGCGGCCGGCCGTCAGGCGCCGGACGATCCTCGCTTGCGGCCGACCGAGGCCCGCAGCGCCGAGAGCAGATGCCGGGTTCCCTTCCCATCGGTCAGCGAGGCGTTGCTGCCGTGAATCCGCTTCGTGAGCAACCGGTGCGGCAGCAATGCGATGCGGACGCCCGCGTCATGCGCGCGGGCGAACCAGTCGACGTCTTCGGCGGTTGCAAGGCGGGCATCGAACCCGCCCAGCGCATCGAAGACCTCGCGGCGCGCGACCAGCGTCTCCATGATGAAGCCGGGGACGTCTCGTCCGAGGAGGTCGACGCGGAAGCCCGGCGGCGCGTCGCCGACGAGGACGTGTCTTACCAGGCCGACGGTGAGCATGAGCGACGCGTCGGCGTCCATCGCGGCCAGCTGCACGTCCAGCTTGCCGTCGGCCCAGAGATCGTCGTGCGACAGAAAGGCGATCGCGTCGCCGCGCGCGCTGGCAATGCCGAGATTGTAGGCGTCGGCGATGCCGGTGCCCTGCTGCCGGACAATGCGGGTCAGGGGCTGCGCGGCGGCGATGGCGACGGTGGCATCGGTCGAGCCGCCGTCGACCAGCAAGATTTCGAGCGGACGCCGGTGCGATCCGAAGATGCTTGCAATGGCCTCCGCGAGATAGCGCTCGCCGTTGCGCACGGCCATCACGACGCTGACGGTCAGCGGGCGCACGGTACCAGCGCCCTTTTGCGTCCGAGGGCTTGGCGCGCCAGCCCGAGCGCCAGACGGCGCATGTCGGCCGGCTCGGCGGCTTCGGCGGGGTTTCGGAGGAGCGGTTCGGTCTCCGCCCTGACTTGACCGGTGGACCGGCGCCGGATCACCGCGCCCGCCGCCTCCAATGCCGGGTCGTCCCGGAACCGGCGAAGGATGCGCCGCAGCGCCCCTGGGACGAGGCGGTCGCCGGCCCTCAGGGTCGCGACGAGGTCCCCGGCGGCGCCGGCGTGGCCGTCGGCATCGACCTCGTCCGCGCGCAGGATGCGGGGCTGGAAGGGCAGCATCCCGACCGCCGTCTCGAGGCCGGGCGCGCCATGGTCCACGATGATCGCCTCCAGGCGCGGACATCC
>Ga0335075_10001948_pt1 | contig 33514 bp, 26 predicted proteins | sample Lox_Sample_24_FD_206723 | JGI IMG/M metagenome (GOLD analysis project Ga0335075, IMG submission 206723) | Soil microbial communities from Loxahatchee National Wildlife Refuge, Florida, United States - Lox_Sample_2.4 | ecosystem: Environmental > Terrestrial > Soil > Wetlands | place: USA...
TCCGGGTAGACGACGGTTGGCCCATGTTCACATTGATCCAGGCAGCCGGCCTTGTTGACGCGGACGCTCCCTTTAAGTCCAGCAGCATCCACAGCCGCCTTGAACCGTGCCTGCAATTGCGATTTGCCGTCGGCGTTACAGCTGGGACGGGGGCTGCCGGGTTCGCGCTGGTTGATGCAAACAAATACGTGCCGCTGATACTTTGCCAAGAAGTCTTGCTCCCGTAAAAATCCAGTGGTTCCCTTTCATCATAAAGGGTTCGTGGCGCCGGGCTAGTTTTGTTGCATTCTCTAGGGGTGGGAAAACTGGTCTAGGATGGAAAAGATGGATTCCAACAACCTGACTTCGCTGAAAGATGACATGATCGCCTTTATTGAAGGCCATGGCATGCGACATTTCCCTGCGCTGATTCCGGAGGACACTCCGCGTGTGTGGTGGAGTGATCCGGAAACTGCCGATGACAACGCCCCGACAGCCAAGGAGAGCTGGAAGGATTTTGTTGAAATGGCGAAGACTGCGGGCGCACCGCTGGTATGCATCGGCGAGGATTCGGTGGACCGAACCACGCTGGAGCTGCTGGCGAGCGAACTGCAGGATATTTCAAACGCAGAAGCGTCGAGCGCGGAGATGGATAAGGTGAATCGGCTGTTCCTTGAGATTGGCAAGGTCGGCCACATTGAGTTGGCGTTCGCGCATCAGGGAATTCTTTTTGTGCATGAGACGCAGACGGAGTGGTACCGGGAGTATCGGGCCATGGTGAACACCGTAGATAGCCTGCAGGAGCTGATTGAAAACGCACTCGAAGAAGATGACGAGGATGACGCGTGAATGACGACCCAGCAGCGGTGGCCGTTGAAGCTTGCAATCCGAAGCCTCCGGGCAGCGAACTGAACGCGGAAATCGTTGCCATCGAAGAAGAATTCACGCCATGGAAATTGCCTCCAAAATCCCTGATTGAGCGACCCTGCAACGCGGAGGTTCGTGATGCTTATCAGCAGGCAGGGACCGCTCCGGCAATAGCGAATTTCCTCGGGCGGCGGATGGATCGCTTCATTGAGTGGGAATCGCTCACCGCAGCAAAACTTTCAGACATCGTCGACCCTGGCGCGATTCCTTCCATGGATCGTGCCGTGGAACGCATTGTGCGCGCCATTGTGCAAGGTGAGCGCATTGCATTGGCCTGCGATCACGACATGGACGGGACTGCGTCGGCAGCGGTGCTATGGACGGCGATGGTCGAGGCCTTTGGAGTCGCGCCCGAGCGCATCTGCGTTGTCACCAGCCATCGCCTGACAGAAGGCTATGGAATTGGTGAAGGGGTGGTATCGCGGATACAAGCCTTCGGCGCACAACTGGTCATTTCGGCGGACAAAGGCAGCAGCGACGAGCCGCGAATTGCTACGCTGGCCGCAGCGGGGATTGATGTCGTCGTCACCGATCATCACGTGATTCCACCGGACGGCCCGCCGCGATCGGCGTATGCGGTGGTGAATCCGTCGCGGCTTGATTGCGAGTATGACAAGCATGTGTGCGGTGCAGGGGTTGCATTTCTGGTAATGGCGAAGGTGCGCAGCGCGCTGTTGGAGCAGGGCGTCTTCGCGGAGTTGCCATCGCTCGCCAGCCTGCTGGACTTTGTTGCCGTCGCAACCATTGCGGACTGCGTTTCTTTGTCTCCAAGTGCGAGCCTGATCAATCGCGCGTTTCTGCGTCGTGGCATGCGGCTGGTGCGTTCGGGATGCCGGCTATGCTGGAAGATTTTTGCTGCAGAGGTAGATGGCGAGATTGACGCCGAGACAATTGCGTTTCGGCTGGTACCCGCGATTGCAGCCTCTGGACGGCTGGATTGGGCTGAGGTCGGGTTTCGTTTTCTTATCGCAAAAACGGATGAAGAAGCCGCATCCTGCTGGAGCCAGTTGAAGCGCGAGAATTCCGAGCGACAGTCGATTGAGCGCAGATTGCGGGCGAAGGCATTTCCGCAGGCGGCACAAATTGCAGGTCCAGCGATTGTTCTGTTTCTGGAAGACGGCCATTCGGGCGTCCATGGGATTACGGCCAGCCGCGTGGTGGAAGCATTTGGAAAACCTTGCGCGATCTTCGCTCCGCAGGGACAAGGCGCGCGGGCGACTGCGCCGGCGTTGGCAACGGAATCGGACTCTGGCAACGGGATGGGGCTCGCCAGTGGATCGTTTCGGTCAGTGCCTGGGGTCGACGTGCAGCGCGCGCTGAAAGAGATTGCAAGTTCCTATCCAGATTTATTGGTGGCCTTTGGCGGCCATTCGGCGGCGGCGGGCGCAACCATTCGCGTGGTCGACATGGAGCGGTTTCGGCAGGCTTTCACATTCGCAGTTGCAGAGCAAACCGGAGGCGCGGTGGCGACAGGCCCGACTCTTTGGACGGATGGCGAACTGGATGCCGGCGCACATGACTTGAAAAGCATTGAAGCGCTGGAGGCGATGGGGCCGTTCGGGCGCGGGTTCGAAGCACCGCTCTACTCGGGGGCATTTCGGGTGGCCAACTATCGTGCGCTGAGCAATGGCCGCCACGGACGCCTGCGCTTGCAGCGCGATAACCTGATACTGGAAGCAGTCTGGTTTTCAATTGATACTGCGCTGGATCGACCACCGGTCGTGGGGGACATCATGAACATTGCCTATCGATTGACGCGGCACGAGTTTCGCGGGCATATGGAAGTGCAGGCCACGATTGTCGCTGGCACGTTGCAATCAGCTACACGCTGAATCTATTTAGCGATCGAGCGAACTGGATGCCGATACGCTGGCGTGAACCACAGCCTGCAGGCTGGCGATGGGATGGAAGTGCAACGGCCGCACGCAGAACAGTGTTCCCACCACTAACAACAACGAGGCCAGTGCAACCCGCAGCTGGCGATTCGGCAATCGCGGTGCAACGCCGCTGCCGACAAGAGCCCCGAAAAATCCGCCGAGTACTAGCTTGAGCAGAAGCCCGCTGTCGTAACTTCCGCTGAACACGTGCATGCCGCCGCCGACCAGAGACAGGCAAAGTCCGAAGACAAGATCGGTGCCGACTACCTGCGATGCATCCAGCGTGGTCATGCTGAGCAATGCGAGCGTGCCCAGCGCCCCGGCCCCTGAAGATGAAAAGCCAACCTCTGTACCAATCGGCAGCATAAGTGCCGCAATCCATGCGGGATGAGTTTTTCTTGCTCGGGTTGCCGACGGTGGACGAAGGTTTCGGTACAGGTGCCAAGCCGACGACGCGACAATGATGCTGCCCAGCGCGACATATAAAATGTTCTGCTCGCCGTGCCGCACCACGCGACGAAACAGCACCACGCCGAGAATCACACCGGGTAGACCACCTAACAACATCCAGCCGACGACGCGATAGACCACCTGCTTGCGCCAGATCTGGACGGGCACAACGATCATTTTTACGATGGCGGAATACGCCAGGGCTGTGCCGACACTGAGCTCAATGGGAACATGCAAAAACAGGATCAGCAAGGGAGCGGTAATGGTGCCCGCGCCGACGCCGGTGACTGCAATTGCAAACGCGATGACAAATCCAATCGCCAGTTCCATCGTGAGCTCGTTCTAAAAGTTTTGCCGTGAAATGGGATGCGAGACAGGCAGGAAAGGACCCGCGCTCGCAAAAGATGCGGCCGCAGGGTTCTAGATTTCTAGGAGACTGAAGAGGAGATCGTGGAACTATCGACAGTGCTCACACCCTGGGCCGGCAACGCTGCGACAACAACAACAGCGAACCTGGAACCGACACGTCAGGGTACAAAGCCGGATAGCCATGACATCTCTAGAATGTCGGATGCGGGCCAGGATGTCAATTCGCAAGCGGCGCGAACTGCCCAGGTTGACGGCACACAAGCATCCGGTTACACTCTGAAAACATGATTCTCGGACGCGCATTTTCGTGTTGTTGGGATGCTTCCGGATGCACTCCGTGTATGGAGTTGCGTCGTTGAGCTAACCTTCGTTCGCCCCTTGCGCAATGGTGCCGCCGGGTCGACCCGAGCGGCTTTTCTATTTGCAGCGGAGATTCCAATCAACCAACGAGATCGTCAAGATCAACCGAAATCCATGATCACTTCCCGCCACTTCCGCCGACTCTTTTGTGCTCCCAGCACATCGATCTGTTGTTGTTGATCGACTGATCCGTCTTTTTCCCCGACTCTCATTTCATCCTGATTTTTTGCCCAACATCGAAGGAGACCTCCGTTGATGCAGCGTTCTCGTCGCAGCACTATTTCTATTTGGCTTCTATCCTTTGTCATTGTCGCAGGCCTGTTCTCGCTCCCTCACGCTCACGCTCAAGTGGTTGGCGCAACCATTTCAGGCACGATCCGGGACTCTTCCGGCGCGGCAGTCGTGGGCGCCCAGGTAACAGTTATAGATCAAGAAACCGGAGCAGTTCGCAACCTGGTGAGCGACTCGGCAGGCGTGTATTCCGCGCCTTCGCTCCCGGTGGGCCGCTACAAGGTGACCGTCGAGAAACCGGGCTTCAGCACGCGGTCCGAAACCGGAATCAACCTGGTCGTGGGACAGAGCACCGTGGTCGACCTTTCGCTCTCCGTCGGCAAGTTGCAGCAACAGATCTCGGTCACCGATGTGCCACTCGCCATTAATACTACGACTCAGCCAACCTCTGGCCTGGTGAGCGCGCGACAGGTGAAAGAGCTGCCGCTGAACGGGCGCAGTTACGATGAACTGATCACTCTGAACCCTGCCTCAGTGAACTACACGGGGGAGCGATCCGGTGCGGTCGGCACGTCAAATTCCTCTCCGGGCAATATGTTTTCCGTGGCAGGGCATCGACCGCAAGACAACTTATACCTGCTGAATGGAATTGAATATACAGGGGCTTCGGAGATCAACGTGACTCCGGGAGGAGTGAGCGGAGAGTTGCTGGGCGTGGATGCGGTGCGCGAATTCAACGTGGTCTCTGACACCTACGGAGCGGAATACGGGAAACGAACCGGCGCGCAGATCAGCATCGACACGGAATCTGGCACCAACCAACTGCACGGCAGCGCGTTTGAGTTTCTACGAAACAGCGCACTGGATGCGCGCAATTATTTCGACCAAGGAAATATTCCCATTTTCCAGCGCAACCAGTTTGGAGGCGCGCTGGGTGGACCGCTGGTGAAGAATAAACTTCTGCTCTTCGGCAATTACGAAGGCTTTCGGCAGAATTTGGGACTATCAGATGTGACGCTGGTGCCCGACAATGCTTCTCGCGCGGCGGCTGTCCCTGACGTTCAGCCATTGCTGGATTTGTGGCCGGTGCAGAATGGACCGGAGTTGGGCGGTGGCATCGCGGAGGCCTACAGTCACCCGCTGCAACGCATTCGAGAAGATTTCGGCACAACTCGCCTCGACTACAACATTTCCGCGGCAGATACAGCGTCCGCCGTTTACACAATTGACGACAGCACGGCGACCACACCAACCATCAATCCGCTGAGCACGGATTATGAAACGCTTCGCGAGCAGGTTTTAAGCGCACAAGAAGAGCATGTGTTTTCATCCAGCATGTTGAATACGTTTCGTGTCGGTTTTTCCCGCGCTAGCTTTTACTTCACCGGAGAAACGCCCGTCGATCTACCCGGCTGGGTTGCAGGGAAGCCGATTGGTGCAGTGGTTGTGGGCGGCGGTACAGCGTTGAACGGCGCCTCCCAGATCAGCGGCGCGGGTACAAACGCCGGCAGCAATTTGAATGTCGCACGCAATTTGTTTACCGTCGCCGATCATGTTTACATCTCTCGTGGAAGAAACCAAATTGAGGCCGGAGTGTGGCTGCAGCGCATCCAGTCCAACAGCAATCTTGCGCAGGATCAATATGGCCAGGCATCCTTCGGCAGCCTGAGCGCCTTTTTGCTCGGCAACGTTTCCACGCTCACGGTTGTTCCCTCGCCAACAGAGCTTGGCTGGCGATCACTGGAAGGTGCAGGGTTTGTGCAGGACACGTTGCACCTGTTACCAAATCTGGAGTTGCGCGCGGGGTTCCGTTTCGAGTCCACCAACGGCTGGAACGAGGCCCAGGGTCGCGCTTCCAACTATATTTTCGACTCGCAGGGCGTGCTGGAAACGGCGCCACGGGTTGCCGATTCGGCCTTCACAAAGAATCGCGCAAAATTCCTGCCGGAGCCACGCGTCGGCGTCGCCTGGCAGCCAAAGGGAAACGGGAACACGGTGATTCATGCCGGCGTTGGTATCTACGAGTCGTTGCTGGACAGCCTGGATTATCGGCTGGATCAGAACGCTCCATTCAACACCACGCAGACGCTGAAAAATGTGGCGGTGTCTCAGCTGCACTTTGTTCCCGGCGCACCACCACCTGCAGGCAGCAAGGTTTCACCCAGTGGAATTCAATCGGACGCTTATACGCCGAGGTCGCTGTCTTACTCCGCCAGCTTTGAACAGAAACTCGCGTCCGATACGTCACTCATCCTGGGCTACATTGGATACCACGGTTCCCATCAGATGCTTTCAGAAGATGTGAATGAGCCGATCCCGACCATTTGCCCGGCATCGCCATGCCCCGGCACGTTGCCGGCTGGCACTGTCTACTATCCCGCAAATGCGCCCAATGCAAATCCGCAATTAGGCGCCAGCACGACCTGGGTTTCCGATGGAATCAGCAACTACAACGCGCTAACGGTCGATCTGAACCGGCACTTCCAACATGGTTTTCAAGTGCGTGGTGTCTACACCTGGTCGAAAAGCCTGGACGACGGAACTGCGTGGAACAGCAGTGTCGGCGCCAATGCGCCCGGATTTGTGATGTATCCCAGCGATCCAAAATTGGATTACGGACGCGCGAATACCGACGTTCGCAATGTCGCTGTGATCAATTCCACGTATGAGCTGCCCTTCGGCCAAGGCAAGCGATTCCTGGGCAACCTGCGTGGCTGGCAGCAAAAAGCCATTGGCGGATGGACGGCTAGTGAGATCGCCACGCTGCAGTCCGGGTTCCCCTTCACGCCGCAGCTCGGGTTCAACCCAACCAACAACGGAGACAGCCGCGATCCGATTCGTCCGTCGGTCAATCCGGAGTTTCGCGGAAACGTCGTTCAGGGCGGGCCAACGCAATACTTCAATCCGAACGCGTTTGTGGTGCCATTTCCAGGCACCTATGGGAATCTGAGTCGCAACACGCTGACTGGCCCGGGAATTTCTGAACTGGATCTTTCGCTGCGAAAGAATACGGCGCTCACGCAAAAAGTGAATCTCCAGTTTCGGGCAGAATTCTTCAACATTCTGAACCGTACGAACTTCGGCACCCCCAATACCGTGGTGTATGCCTCCGATACAGCGACTCCGTCCCCGACGGCCGGGTTGATCACAACGACCTCGACGACCTCGCGGCAGATTCAGTTCGGAGCGAAGCTGCTGTTTTAGAAAGAGAGTCGCTGCGTGGCGGTTTGCGTCGGGCCGCTGCGCAGTTTCTCTCCTCACGCTGCGTGCTTGATACCAGGCGAACGGCCAGCAAAAACGCCGCCCCCCATGGATGCGCAGCGGCGTCATTGGCAGTACGAAAAGAATCCTTACTTTTTCGAATTCATCGGCAACGGCTGCAATATTTCATCCAGCATGTCGGGCTTGGAGTCGACGCGCTCCAAATGCGGATAGCGTTCGCCTCCGTGATAATCAATCTTGACGTCGCGGAAGTAGGCCGTATTTTCGACGATCAACTCAATCGGCGCCTGACTGGTTTTGGAATTGCGAATGGCGTCGTGCATCAACGCGTCAGTGTAAGCGCGTCCATTGACCGCGACGATTTTCATTCCCGGGCCTAGGCCTGCTTTGTATGCCGGCGAATAAAACAGCACATCGCGCAGCACACCCTGGTGAGAAATACGCAGGCCGAGCGAGTACCAGGCATTGACGCCTCGCAGTGCCTCCATGGACTCTTCCATCGAGTTGGGTGTATCCGAATACGTCAGGCGATAGCCTCCATTTTCGATTCCGCCCAGCGGCGCGTGATCTACCTTGGTCGTCAATTTCTCTGTCAGGAATCCTGCCCAATCGTATGGCTGCACCGCATTCAGATTGTTCACGATATCTTCAAAAGTGTAAGGCACGGTGATCGGACCGGTATTGCCGTTCAGGCCAAGGAATCGCACGCAGAAATCATCCAGCGATTTTTTGCTATGGCTCTGCTGGCGAATGATAGTGTCGACTTGCAACCAAAGCAGCTCGCCCTCAGGATAATAGTCGACGCTGCGACGCCAGTTGCCCCACTGACCGCTGGCTCCATACAAAGTTTGCGCTGCTGTGGCCGTATCCTGCAGGTCGCGCCAGGTGCGCCCCGGTCGATTGTCGAGGTTGGCAGCCGAATCTGCCAAGGCGTCGCGATATTGATCGTCCGTCCACAGGCCGCTGCGAGCTGTCAGTACGTCGCCGAGATATTCTGTGAGGCCTTCATACACCCACAGCAGATTGCCCTTCATCGGTGTCTGAAAATCCGGCGAGAGCAATCCTTCAGGGCGACGATATTTTCCATTCCACGAGTGAGTGAATTCATGCGGCAGTAAGCCGGCTTCCAGCACATCCAGATTGGGATCGAGGAAGGTCTTCTCCGGCACGCGATCGTCGTTCGACTGATGATGTTCCAGCCCGAAATGCGCGACCTGATCGCTCAGCGTCATCAGAAAGTGGTAGCTGTAGTAGTGGTGCGACTGGTACAGCGCGCTGGCCTGCCGCACCAGGTCATTGAATCCCGCAAGCATTTGCGCAGGAACTTCCAGGTCTTCCGGGCCATCGGCGGCGAGATCGAGATAATGCTTCGGAGAGATTTCCGGCGCTAATGGGATTTCGCGGAAATAGCGGCCAGAGAGCACGGGTGAGTCCACAAGCTCATTCAACGGGACAGTAGCGAAGTGAGTCGTGGTGCCTTCCGTGCCGGTGGTTGTCAACGCAGTCGCAAACTTCCAGCCGGTTGGCAGTATGATGCTGGGCGTCACCTGCACGTCTTTCGCGGAAGCAACCTGCGGCCACACCATCACTTCATTCCAGCTGATCATCGCCAGATTTTCGCTGGTGGAAGCGCCGGCGGAAAAGCCAACCGGACCGGCAGTCGCCAGAAAATCATCGTGTACATGCAATTCCGTCACGCCCTGGGGCACGCGCAGATGGAACTTGAACATATCGACGCTGTCGCGCACCCAGGGCAGCGTCTGGCCATTGGCCTTGATGACGAGGCCTGCAAGGTCGTCGATGGGACCGGAGGCTTCGTGCTCGCCTGGAATCCATTTCGCGTACACCAGGCTCAGGTCGCCTGGTTGCACCGGGATCACCAGGTCCGCGTGCAGCATCTTGCGTGGCGCGTCGGTCGCATCCACGGTGATGGTGATGGGTGTCGCTGAAGCCGGCTGCGTGGACGTTGCGGCGGCTTGTGCAAAACTGCTGTGTGGAAGTATCGCCGCAACGGCAAAGGCTGCAAAAGCAAGAGAAATGTTTAGGCGCATAGAACTCCTGAAATGGTCGGTGTGCAGACGAAGCAACAGTGTAATGCAGCGCGCAGACATCGGGCACAGAATTTGCCTATCGCTGGCTGGCTTTGCCTGCGCGTACCTTCGCGTTGAATTCTTCGGACTCGCCTTTCGCAACTGTGAGGGAAGTCCATTCGGCGTGCTGGAAATGTTTAGCCAGCAGAACAATCTGACCGCAATGGTAGGAGTAGTGCGCAATCTGGCGGTTGATGGCTTGCATGACGGAATGCGCCTCGCCGCGAATCAGGACGGTGTGGGCCAAGTCCGCATCCGTCAAGGATTCGAGCGCCTGGAACAGGCAATCCCAGCCCTCTTCCCACATCTGCAGAAGGGCCTCTCTGGTGGAAGGAGGCTGCTCAAATTCGCGGTCGCGATTGCGCCACGGTTTTTCACCGTCCTCTGATAAAAAGTTCGTCCAGCGGGATTTCATATTGCCCGCCATATGCTGCATGACGATGGCAATGGAGTTCGCGTCCTCGTCGAGCAGTTGGTATAGCTGCAGATCCGTGGCTTGAGCAATGGCGCGCTCCGCAAGCTTCTTGAAATGGCGGAACAGGTGGGTCGAATCCTCGAGATAGGAAGTGGTGAATTCCAGTGCCATGATGCGATTTTCTCAGAGAGGATCGATCGGGGCGCCGCTCCTTCCCATGCGTGGCCGTCGGCAGTGGTACCCTACCGCCATGCCGCGCGGTTTTTTTATCTCGTTTGAAGGACTGGATGGCTCTGGCAAATCTACCCAGCTTCGCCTGTTAGCGCGCACCCTGCAAGCGCAAGGCCGGGTTGTCACGACCACTCGCCAGCCGGGCGGAACAGAATTGGGCGATCAGATTCGCGCGGTGTTGCTGCATTCCGCCACGCAAAACGTTGCTCCGCTGGCGGAGATGGCGCTGATGTTTGCCGACCGCGCTCAGTCGATCCACGAGATTATTCTGCCGGCTTTGGCAGAAGGAAAAATTGTTCTGTGCGATCGATTTACCGATTCCACCGAAGCGTACCAAGGTGGTGGACGCAACCTGGGGAGCGCGCCGGTGCTGGAATTGCATCGCGCCGTTTGCGGAGATCTGTGGCCCGACCTGACAATCTTATTGCTGCCGAACCTGGAGGCTTCGCTTGCTCGAGCGCGGAGACGGAACGGCCGCCAGATCGCCCAGGGGACAGACGAAAATCGATTTGAAACCGAGGGCCGTGCTTTCTACGAGCGAGTGTTTTTGAAATATCAGGAAATTGCCGCGCGGGAGACTTTGCGTGTGGTCACAATTGCAGAAGATGCATCGGTCGATGCCATTGAAAAGCGTATCGTGGAAATTGTTGAGGAACGATTGGCACGCGTCGCTGCCTCTGTCTGATTGAATCTGCACCTGTGCGCTGATTTCACTTTCCTTCATGGCCAGCCCCTCCCAATCTGCAACTTCGGCACAGCACGATTCGGGGCGCGAGTCTGAGTTATTTCGTTTTCCGCCGGGCCTGCAACGCAATCTGCCGCTCTATTTGTTTCGCCGTTTTTTTCGGCCGGGAAATCCAATCCTGCTGTTTGAACACCTGGCGAAGACGTTTGGTCCTGTTTCGCATTACAAGCTGGGCGGCAGCAACATTGTGTTCATTAACGAGCCGGAACTGATCCGCGAGATACTCGTGACGCAGGCCTCGGCATTCATTAAAGAGCGCACTCAGAACCGGATGAAGATACTGCTGGGCGAGGGTTTAATTACCAGCGAGGGCGATTTTCACATGCGGCAGCGGCGCATCGCAGCGCCTGCCTTTCATCGCCAGCGAATCCAGTCCTACGCCGAAATGATGGTGGAACGCGGAGCCGCGATGCGCGCCAACTGGCAACCGGGACAGACCTTCGACATGTCGGCCGCGATGATGGAGCTGACGCTGGAAATTGTCGCGCGCACACTGTTTGCCACCGACGTGACGGCTGCCATTCGCGAGATCAACGACGAGGTCAACGTGATCATGCGCCTCTACAACTACCTGATCGCCCTGCCGAGGGCGGAGAGTTATTTGCGCTGGCCCATCCCGGGCCTAATTCGGTTTCGCAAAGCGCGGGCTCGGCTGGATGCCCAGGTCTATCGCATGATTGCGGAGCGACGGGCAGCCAATGAAGACCGAGGCGACCTGCTCTCCATGCTGATGACGGCCCGGGATGAGGGGGAAACCGCCGCCGCCGTAGGGCACAGTCGACCTTTGCCTCCGGCGGGGATGAGCGATCGGCAACTGCGAGATGAAGTCATCACGATTTTTCTTGCGGGATATGAGACGGTCGCGAATGCACTGACCTGGACCTGGTATCTGCTATCGGAAAATCCAGCGGCAGCGGAGCGAATGCACCACGAAATTGACGAAGTGCTGCAAGGCAGACTACCGACGCTGGAAGACGTGCCGCGCCTGCGTTACACGGAGATGGTGTTCGCGGAATCGATGCGGCTGTATCCGCCAGCGTGGGCGATGGGAAGGCAATCCACGCAAATTATCGAGTTGGGGCCGTATCGACTGCCCGCGGGAACATATTTTTTCTTCAGCCAATACATTCTGCAGCGCAGTGAAGAATTTTATCCGGAGCCCTTGCGGTTCGATCCCGAGCGTTTCACGCCGGAGCAGAAAGCAGTACGGCCGCGGTTCACCTATTTCCCCTTTGGCGGCGGTTCGCGCCAGTGCATCGGTGAGGCCTTCGCGTGGATGGAAGGCGTGTTAATTCTGGCAACGCTGGCGCAGCGGTGGAGCTTCCACATGGTTCCCGGCCAGGCGGTCGATGTGCAGCCAAAAATTACTTTGCGGCCGAAATATCCGTTGATGATGGTCGCCAAAGAACGTAACGCTAATTCTGCTAGGCTCGAAATGTGAACTTTCGCAGCTTTCTCGGCAATGAAGCGACGGTGCGGCAAGTGCAGGAATCCGCTGCATCCGGACGTCTGCCGCATGCGATTCTGCTTTCCGGGCCAAGAGGCGCAGGCAAGTATTCGTTGGCGATTGCGCTGGCGCAGACGCTGAACTGCCTGGACCCGCAAACTTTCAACGGACTTCCGGATGCCTGCGATGTATGCCACAACTGCACCCGAATTGCCGCCGCGCTGGACCTGGACGTGCGCGTGGCAGAAGCGGTTGAGGCGCGGGAAGACCTGCGCGATGCCGACCGCAAAGACACCCGCATCCTGATCCAGACCCATCCTGACGTGCTGGTGGTGCCTCCCGATCCACCGCAGAACCTGGTCAAAGTGGGCCAGGTTCGATCGCTGATCCACAACGCGCAGCGGGCGCCGTCGGAAGGAAAAGACAAGATCTACATTTTCCCGACCGCAAAATTTATGAGCGAGGCCGCCAATTCGCTGCTGAAGGTGCTGGAGGAGCCGCCGGAGTATGCTCATTTGCTTCTGCTGGCGGAAAATCCGTCGGACCTGCTGCCGACCATTCGCTCCCGCTGCAGCCAGATGCGTTTGCACGCCGTGCCAATGGAGACGCTGGAAAAAATACTGGCCGAGCGGCACCCGGAATGGCCGACCGCTCGACGCACCCTGGTAGCACGGCTGGCGGAAGGGACAATTGGCAGGACGATTTCCTTCAACGCTGACGCTTATCTCGCAAGCCGCAAGGATGCTTTGCTGCTGCTGAGGACGGCGACGGCTGAATTGGACCATTCAGCGCTGTTTCGCGTGACGGAAACCTATCGCGCCGGAGCGGAGGGCCAGCAGAAGACTCAGGATTTGCTGCGCAGCCTCTATCTATTGCTGGAAGACATGATGTTACTGCAGGCTGGACAGTCGGACATGGCGCGCAACATCGACATTTTGCCGGAACTTCGCCGTCTGGCCGAGAGTGTTTCGTTCGATTGGATTGAACAAGCGGTGCGGCGCATTGCAGAGGTAGAGTCGGGTATGCGACGCAACCTGCTGCGTTCGCTCTCCCTGGACGCGATGACCGCGGCTCTCCAGCAGCGGTAGTTCCAAATCAACCTTTCTCGAAAATTAAAAAACAAACACTGCAGTTGGAAAACGTTCGGTCTTCGACTAGCATCGTATTCATTCAGCAGAATCAATTGGGTTGATGATCTCTCCTCCACCTCAGTCCCGGAGGTTAAAACCTGGCACTGCTGTCCGTTCGAATGATTCCATGCCATTGCCCAAGCCCAAACCGGTCGAGCGCACCGCCGTCGTGGTGGCAGTACCCGCGACAACGCAGCCAATCAGCGATTTTTCCGGGCAACGGCGTTTGATCCGGCCAAACCTTGCGTTACGGTCGGGTCCGCCCCGCCAGACCACGATCTTTGGCCATGGCCCAGCATTGACAGCCCGCGCCATGCCAGACGGCACTGTCGAAGATAGCTCTCACGCCGAGGTCTTTTATTTCCAGAAACAGATTCAGGCGCAGACGCGAATGATCGTGATGCTGGAAAACGGAGACGAACTGGAGGGCGTGATTGAGTGGTACGACCGATTCGCCATCAAGCTGCGAAACGTTGGCCGTGGCGGCCCGCAAAGCGGCGCCCGAACCCGCGTACTGGTCTATAAAGACAGCATTCGCTACATCTATAAAGCTGGCGAAAATCTACCTCAAACCATGTCGTAGGGGTACTGCGACGCGCAAGCAGGCTATTGTGCGCGAGCGGCCTTCAGCAGGCGATCGCGAATGGCCGCACCCAAGCCGGAATCGCCCGGCAATGGGCATAGAATGACCTCCGCTCCCATCCCATCCAGCGTTCGCAGGCCGGCGAACAGGCGCTGTGCCAACTCCTGATCATCCTCCCAGCTACCCCAGGCAAAATGGATGCCGCGAAATCCATCGGGCAACGGCCAATCCGCAGGCAGCAGAACGCCAATTTTCCGCGCGGTATTCAACTGTTCCTGCACCGCCTGCAGCCATTGCTTCTGGCGGTCGTTTTCCGTGTGCTCGCTCATATCTAGCAGGATGACGCAGGCGTTGGGCGCGTAGTGGCGCATGTCCACACCTGGGGATGGCAGGGATTCTGGTAGCTGTGGCGGGGTGGCGACGGTCGTCGACGGTCGATAGAGAACAACTGGCCCGGCAATCGATTTAATCTCCTTGGCAGGGATCGCGCCGGGGCGATAGAGAATGGTTTCGTGGTCGCGAACTTCGATCACCGTCGACTCCACGCCGCACCAGGCGGGACCGCTATCCAGCACCAGATCGATGCGGCCTTCGAGGTCCTCCAACACATGCAGTGCGGTGGTGGGGCTGGTATGGCCGAAGCGATTGGCGCTAGGCGCCGCGATGGGTAGGTTGGCTGCGTTGATCAGCGCCAGCGCAACCGGGTGCGCTGGCATGCGAACGCCAACGAGGTCGCGCCCGGCAGTCACAATCGAAGGCACAGCCGGCTGTTTCGGCAGCAGGATGGTCAACGGGCCGGGCCAGAATTGATCCATGAGTGCATCAATTTTTTGCTGGGCATTTCCGGGAGCGCGAGCCGCAACCTTCGCCAACATGTCGCGGTCGGCGATGTGGACGATCATGGGATCCCAGGCGGGCCGCTGCTTGGCGAGAAAAATCTTCTCCACTGCGGCTGGATCAAGCGCATTTGCCCCCAGACCATAGACCGTCTCTGTAGGAAACGCCACTGTACCGCCGGAACGGATGACTTCCGCAGCCTGGGAAAGAGCGGTTCGCGCGGTTGCAGACGAAGTGGACTCGACAGAAATCTCCAGCCGAACTGTTTTGTTGGCGGTCATAGGGTTTGCGAAGGCTGCGTGCGCAACGCAAGCCTGCCGTCTTCCATCCTAATGTGTCAAATGATCTATTCGTGCAAGTGGCCCGTATCTGCGAAACTATGGGTATGACCGGGGAGACGGCGACAGGCAAGATGGAAACAGAAATCAAAGTCCGATTGACAGATCGCGGTGGCTTCACCACCCAGCTGCCGAGGCTGGGGTTTCATCTGCAGACGGCGGAGACGATGGAGCGCAATGTGCTGTTTGACAAACCGGACGGCGAGTTGCGGCAGCGCGGGGAACTGCTGCGCATCCGTCAGTATGGCGACCGCTGGATCTTGACCCACAAAGCGCCATCGGAGAGCTCTGCGAACAGTTCTCATAAAGTACGCGCCGAAACAGAAACCGAGATTGAGGACGGTCGTCCGCTCGCCGCTATTTTCGAGCGGATGGGGTTTTCTCCCACGTTTGTGTACGAGAAGCTTCGGACAGAGTGGGCCGATAACGAGGGCCACGTCGTCGTCGATGTAACTCCCATTGGAGACTTCGCCGAGTTGGAAGGCAGCTCAGAGTGGATCGATCGAATCGCCGCTAAGCTTGGCATCTCGCCGGCAAATTACATGAAGGCAAGCTATGGTCAGCTGTTCCAGGAGTGGAAGCGTGCGACCGGCCATCCGGCGGTGAATATGACGTTCGCCGAAATTGGGAATCAGGAAGCCCATCCAGCGACGCGATAGATTCTGTGCAGGATTTCCTCAGATTTTTCTGATGCACACAAGCGAGTTTGGTTTAACGTCTCATGTGGAACGGATGTTCCGCCGATACTGTTGGGAGACATTCCGGCTGAGACGAACACCCTGAAAGGAACTGGATGCAATCTGGGCAGAAAGCACTGTTGACGAAGACAGAGAGAGCAAAGCGCGGTAAGGCGAATAGCAAAACTCACAAACATTTGATCTCTGAAAAGAAAGTTGCGCCTCGCAAGAAAGCGGCAGCCAGCGCAAAGACCGGCGCATCGAAATCTCCTTCTCCGAGTGCCACGCTGAACGGAAGTAAGGGCGGAAAAGTTGCGCTCGTTTCCTCCAAGCTCGCATATCAGGGACCTCTGTTCGACGTGTACACCGACTATGTTCGTGAACCGGAAGGCGAGACAGCTCGTCGCGATGTCATCCGGCACTCGGGTTCGGTTGTGATTCTTGCGGTAGATGACACACGCAATCCGGCCGATCCAATGATCGTCGTCGAACGCCAATATCGCCATGCCGCCGGTCAGTATATGTGGGAAATTCCGGCGGGTCGCAAGGAGCCGGAGGAAGATGTGCTGCCGGGCGCGAAACGCGAACTGCTGGAAGAGACCGGATACATCGCCAAGCGTTGGACTAAGATCGCGCGGTTCTACGTAAGTCCAGGGTTTCTGGGTGAGTGGATGCAAGTGTATCTGGCAGAGGGATTGAGTTGCGGAGAATCCGCGCCGGATGAGGATGAATATATTCAGCACCAGCAGATTCCACTATCGCAGGCATTGGAGTGGGTGGACAGCGGAAAAATTATCGACGCGAAATCCATCATCGCGATTCTGATGTACGTGCGTCGTCGCGCCGCTGGGATTTCCTAACAACGATTCCCATATCGGCACTCTCACGGCATCGTCCACTTGGGTGCGCGCGCATTTTTCCACAGTAAACATGATCTCTTGGGCCAGAAAAAACATCGGGCGATCTATCTTTCGCCATTTCTTCTGTCCCGCATTCATATTTTTTTTATTCTCTGCATAACAATTCGGTGCTTCCTACGTCTATATCGGCAGGATCCCTTGGCGGTTTCCGATCTGTAGATTAGAGGTGCGTGTTCCGTGTCTCAGCACAAAGGCAAAGTGAAGTGGTTCAATAATGCTAAAGGGTTCGGATTCATTGGGCGCGACGATGGTCCCGATGTGTTCGTGCATTACACAGCAATTCAGACGGACGGGTATAAGAGCCTGAAGGAAGGCGATCCTGTCGAGTTTGACATCGTGCAGGGAGATAAAGGACCGCAAGCGGATCAGGTGATGCGCTTGCAAGACGCGGTCCACGAGACGATGCGAAGCTAACGCTCATCTCCACAGCCGTTTTCTTGAATTGCAGGAGCTTTGCAATGGACTGGGTTCGTGTGCGCTCACCTGCGTGTCACGCATCTGAAACAATCCCGGCCGCAGTTGGGGTGCGACCGCATGCAACATAAGTTTTCATTCAATATGGTTTCCTGACCCGGCCCCTGCGCCGGGTTTTCATTTTTGTCGGCTGAGTGCGATGATGCCTTCGAGGGCTTGGAATTCTTGCCCGGCTTGTTCGCCATGGAAAATCGCCAGATTGCACAAATATTGTCGGAGACTGCCGACCTGCTGGAAGTAAGCGCGGCCGACTCGTTTCGCATTCGTTCGTATCGGCGCGCCGCGGAGGTAGTAGAGCAGAGCACGGTTTCTGTGGGCGCGCTGGCGACGGAACCAAAGAGATTGCTGGAGATTCCTGGCATCGGCAAAGGAATGGCGGCAAATATCGTCGAATTGGAGAAGACAGGCACGCTGAGTCTGCATCAAGAATTGCTGGCCAAATACAAGCCATCGATGCTGGAGTTGTTGCGACTGCCCGGCATGGGCCCGAAAACGGTAGCGCTGTTTTGGGACGCTGCGCAAATTTCAAGCGTCGACGAGTTGGAAACAGCGTGTAAAGAGGGCCGCCTGGATAACCTGCCGCGGTGTGGACCCAAGCAGGTGGCGAAGCTGCTGCAAGGCATCGCGGAATATCGCAAAAACATTGGACGATTCCACTTGGACGACGCCGAGCTGGCGGCAGAAAAGTTGACGGAATATCTGCGAAATTGTCCGGGCATTGATCGTGTGACACCGGCAGGATCATTGCGCCGCGGGCGGGAAACGGTGGGTGACCTGGATTTTCTGATCACCGGTCCGGCCTGCGAAGAAGACCAAGTCGCGGCGGTTGTGGAATACGTCGCCGCCTATCCACCCATCGCCGACATTCTTGGCAAGGGGCAGAACAAAGTGAGCTTTCGGCTGCGGCAAGGCTTGCAGGTGGATGTGCGCATGCTGCCCGAGAAGAGCTACGGAGCCGCGCTGCAATACTTTACCGGCTCCAAACTGCACAACGTGTCAGTACGGCAGCGGGCGTTGAAGATGGGCTACACGCTGAATGAATATGCATTGGCGCGATTGGACGATGGTACTGCGCTACCCAGCCGGACTGAGGAGGAAATTTATGCCGCGCTCGGCCTCGATTGGATTCCCCCAGAACTGCGGGAGGATTTGGGAGAGATTGAAGCGGCCGCGGAGCACAGGCTTCCCAAGCTGATCGAGCAGTCTGAGATTCGCGGCGATCTGCACATGCACACGAATGAGACGGACGGAAAAAACACAATCCGTGAAATGGCCGATGCGGCGCTCGAACATGGTTACGAATATATTGCGATCACGGATCACTCGAAAAACCTTGCTATGACGAATGGCCTGGACGATGCGCGCGCGCTACAGCACATCGAACGCATTCGCGGCGTCGATCGCGCGATGGAGGGGCGGATTCGGGTCTTCCCCGGAATTGAGGTTGATATTCTGGTCGACGGAGCGCTCGATCTTTCTGACGATGTTCTTGCGCAGATGGATGTTGTTGTTGCCAGCGTGCATTCGCATTTTGGCCAGCCGTCTGAACAGATGACGGAACGAATTCTGCACGCGATTGAAAATCCATTTGTCCGAATCCTTGGCCATCCGACCGGACGATTGTTGCTGCGCCGCGAGGCATACGCTCTCGACTTGGATACTATTCTGAAGCGCTGCGCCGAATTAGGAGTTGCGGTGGAACACAATGCTTACCCGGACCGATTGGACCTGAACGATCGCAATCTTCGGCGCGCCTGGGAGCTGGGATGCAAGATTGTTGTGAACACAGATTCGCACCATACCTCGCACCTGGAAAAGATGCGTTATGGCATTCGCCAGCTCCGCCGAGCCGGCCTGAGGGCGGAAGATGTTGTAAACACGAGGTCGGCGGCAGAGGTGCTCAGTGAATTTCGCCCTCGAATTCTCTAAACTTTAGTGTGCTGATTTCCTCGGATTCCGAGTAAACTGCTTGCAACCATGATTACCCCCGAATCTTCAGCTCCCGAGACGTTGCAAGAAGAGTCGTCCCTACCCCCCTCTGCGCGAACCCCAAATGTGGGTGCGCTCGAGATGGATGAGATCGAGCCGACTGAACCCTGGCGCCCGCTTGTCGTTCCCGGGATTATCGTTGTAATAGGCTTGTGTATCGCATGGGCATTCTTTGCATACTTTGGGCGCTCAAAACCAGATGCCTCCGCCAGTTTGCTGCGGCAGTATGTATATCAGGTGCAAGTGGACTCTGGCGCGTCGCCGCAAGGGCCGGGAATGCCGGGGGCGTTGCCGGAGCAGGATGAGACTGTGGTGCTGGTGCAAGCCCGAGTCAACAATATCAGCAAGTATCCGCTTACGCTCTTTGACCTGGTTTCCGATGTGAAGATGCCGGGACAGTCGTCGGGCGATGAAAGCTCCGCCGCACTACCTGAAGATATTGACCGCTTCATGCAGCGCTTTCCGCAATTGACCGCGATGAACATGGCACCGTTGACGCGCCACACAGTCATTCCTCCGGGAGGTTCCGTGGAAGGCCTGATGGTGTTCGCCTATCCCTGGACGAAGGCGCAATGGACTCAGCGCAAGAGCGGGCAAGTCATCATCAGCTTCCAGCACGGACGTTCCGTAGCGCTGCCGTTGCAGTAGGTCGCATTCATCGCGAACACGCGTGATGCAGAAGATCACAGAGCGTCTGTGCGAATCTGATTCCTAACTACGGAACAAACGGCTTGGGTGCATTCTTTGGCGTTGCCAAATATCCAGAAACTTGATTCTTGCCGATTTGATTAACCACCACTTCAAATAACATCGGGTTTTTGCCGGTGTAGAACTGCAGCGGCTCGTCGAGATCGCGATTCTTCTTTTCGATCTTCTTATCGTCGGAATAAATGACGAGCGTGTAGCGCGAATGCTTGACGTCGGCTTTCTTCAACTGCAACTTCACGATCGAAATGGAAGATGCCGGCTGCCCCTTGCGCAGGGTGAATTGAAAATATTCGCGATCCCCCAGGTGCTTCAGGTAATCAAGCTGCTGCGAATTGGTTGCGATCAGGCCGCTCTGCACGCCTAAATCGCCGACAACAGCATGGAGCTGCTGCTCAGTGCTGGCCAGTTCCTTCTGCGTGCTGACGACATCTTTTTTGACGCCGCCCACATCTGTCTGCACGTTGGAAACGGCATGCGAGACGTCTGTCACCTTTTGCTGGGTTGCTGCCTGCTGTCTGGCCATGCGCGCATTCGCCACCTGCTGTTGATGCAGGATGTTTTGCGCCCGCAGCTCAATCTGCTGTTGGGTAATGCCGAGCTTGGCCCCAAACTCGTCGTTGGTCGCCCGCATTTGACGCCATATTTCCGCATCCTGCGCGGACAGACGATCGATGTGCTCCTGGGCCTGGGTCAATTTTGCTTCGGTGGCGTCAAGACGCCCCTGCAGAAAATAACTCCACGCGAGCGCGCCGATTGCCAATAGGAAGGAGAGCCCAGCGATCAAAATCAACAGGCCGGGGGAATTTCTCTGCTCCCCGTATAAGTCGTCGTCTTCAGGCATTTCGAAAGAACTCCTCGCATCGTGCGATGCGGATGCAGCGGAACAAGTGATTCAGGACACTTCGGGTGCGGTCGAACGGCACACACTAGATTTTCACAAAAACAAGGGTCGCACAAATGATGAAGGTATGAGGAGTAGCCGCGCCAGGGCCACAACTGCGGCGATTCATACGAGCCGTGGGAGTCGAAGCCTGAAGTAACCTGCGAAAGGGTACATGAGACGCTGTCTAGCATGACGAACCGCTGGCTTGCATTGTAGTATCGAGGGTAGGAGTGTAGGGCGGACTGGCACCGGATTCTGCACACAGAAAAATTTGTCTGGAGAACACGAACATGGCTATGACTGCCGCGGCACGCGGGTTGGAAGACATTGTTGCTTCCGACTCAGGAATTTGTCTGATCGACGGAGACGCGGGCGTTTTGGCCTACCGCGGCATTGATATTCATGAACTGGCGGAAAAGTCGACCTTTCCTGAAACGGCGTATCTATTGTGGTTTGGCCGTCTGCCTACCAAGTCGGAACTTGCTGACTTCAATCAACAACTGACCGCCGCACGTGCACTACCACCTGAAGTGGTGCGGTTGCTGGAAGAATTGCCGAAGGATGCATTGCCGATGGCGGCACTTCGCACCGCAGTTTCGGCGTTAAGCATGTACGATCCCGACCAGGAAGGAATGTCGCACGAAGCGAATGTGCGCAAAGCTTTTCGTCTGACCGCTCAAATTCCTATGATCGTCGCGGTTTTTGACCGCGTGCGCAAGGGCAAGTCGATCGTCGCGCCCGATCCGTCGCTCAGCCATTCCGGTAATTTTTTATGGATGTTGAACGGGGTAAAGCCTTCCGCAACGGCCGAACGCGCATTGGATGTTGCCCTGATTCTGCACGCCGACCATGAATTTAACGCCTCCACCTTCGCTGCTCGCGTCATCGTCGCCACGTTGTCTGACATGCATTCGGCGATCACCGGAGCCATCGGAGCACTGAAGGGATCACTGCACGGTGGCGCGAATGAAGCGGTGATGCGCATCCTGTTCGCCATCGATCAAGCGGGTGCCGATCCAGTGGAATATGTACGGCAGATGCTGGCCGACAAAAAGAAAGTACCCGGCTTCGGGCATCGCGTATATCGCACCGAAGATCCAAGAGCGACGCATTTACGCCGCATGTCGCAGGATCTGGGACGTGCCGACGGCAATCCAAAATGGTTCGACATGTCGCGCAAGATTGAACTCTTCGTGAAGGAAGAGAAGAAACTGAACGCCAACGTGGATTTCTATTCCGCGTCGACCTACACCACGCTGGGTATTGACGTCGACTTGTTCACGCCGATCTTTGCGGTGAGCCGCATCGCCGGATGGTCAGCGCACGTGATCGAGCAGTTCGAGGACAACCGACTGATTCGCCCGCGCGCCGAATATACCGGGCCAGCCTATCCGAACAAATACGTGGCCATCGAAAACCGATGACCGTTGGCAATTGCGTTACCTTTTAATGGTTGAACTTGCCTGTGGATATCTGGCCAGCAGGAGTTGCGCTTCGTCAATATTCAGCGGCTCAAGATTCAGCGAGAATGAGATGCCCTGTCCTCGCGGTATACTTGCACGGAAATAATAGGTTTGATTTGGCTTCGCATCGAATCCGTACACTGCGATCAAGTTGTTGGAGCTTCCCATCCCTGCCTGCCAGCTGACACATAGGTGGCGCCGGCCCGCATCGGCGGGAAAAAATATGTAGGAATCGCCCTGGTCCGCACCGACCCATTTTCCATCCATTGCCACCCGCACCGTAGGCCTGTTGATTCTGCCTGTATCCGCCCAATCCCAGTCCTCGATGACGTATATCTGCGCTTTCCCGGCTTCTGCTTGCGCTAGCGGATGCTGTTTGGCATTCGTCTTCACATCGAATTTCACGTCGAATGAACCGCACGCGGATTCGGCTTGTTTCACTGTGGGTGCATTTTGCGCAATGGCGAATGGCGTTACAACAAGGCAGATAAAGAAACTGCACATCCATTTCATTGAAATTTCCTCGATAACTTGAGTTTCTGTCGATTTAGGTCGGCCGTCACTTCGCGCTGTTTGACGTTATGACACAATAGAAGGTTTGGTCGAGGCCCCTTTCCTATGAGTATGAACCTGCTTCGCTCTGCGTTAATTGCGCTGTCGCAGAACAAATCGTTGCGCTCGTTTGCCGAGCAGTCCCGCATGGGCCAAAAAATGTCTGGACGATTTATCGCGGGCATGCATGTTTCGGATGCCCTGCGTGTCGCCGAGACGCTGAACCGCGAGGGCATTCCGGTTTCGCTCGACAGCCTGGGAGAAAACGTCTCCACCGAGAAAGAGGCGCGCCGCGCCGCCGAAATCTATCACCAACTGCTGGATGCCATTAAGCAGCGAGGATTGCACGCCAATGTCAGCGCGAAGTTGACCCAGATGGGCATGAACATCAGCCCAGCCATCGCGCGGCAGATTACCAGCGAGCTGGTCGACCACGCAGCCGCGACCGACAATTTTCTGCGCGTCGACATGGAAGGCAGCGATCTGACGCAGGCGACCATCGACATAACCCGCGAGATTCATGCCATGCCCAATCATACGGGTCGCATCGGAACGGTGCTGCAGTCGTATCTCTATCGATGTGAGGAAGACGTAAACCTGCTGCTGGCCGATCGCATTCGCATTCGGCTGTGCAAAGGCGCATATAAAGAACCGCCGACGGTGGCATTCCCCGATAAAGCCGATGTGGATGCCAACTATCTGAAACTGACGAAAATTTTGCTGACCAGCGGCGTCTTTCACGGACTGGCAACGCACGATGAAGCGATCATCCGTGCAACCAAGAAGTTTGTGGAAGAAGAAGGGATCGACAAACGCAGCTTCGAGTTTCAAATGCTGTACGGGGTACGCCGCGACCTGCAAACTTCTTTGGCGAAGGAAGGCTACGGCATGCGCGTCTATATTCCGTTCGGCACGGATTGGTATCCATACTTTATGCGCAGGCTGGCAGAACGTCCGGCCAATGTTCTGTTCATCGCCAAGAATTTGCTGAAGTAGGCGCGGCAAGCAAAGAAGTACCGGAAAAGTTGCAGACTCTCGGACCTCAGCGCTTCAAGGCGTTTCCCAGCAGTTTATCGTCCAGGGACTAAAAGCAGGGCCTACCCCAGTGCTGAGGTGCGAGTCCAGCCTCAGCGTTAACAATTCCCAACGGCTAGTAGTCTTCGTCGTAGCGGCGGGTTCTACGATCGCCGCGGCGGTCACCACCACCACGCAGCAGATCCAAAGTCGCGCGGATAGTGTTCATCCATCCGCCAATCTGCCGCAGCGGCGCCATGATATTGTCCTGAATGGTGCGGGTTCCGCGAGCGATACCATCCAGCGTGTCCGTGACCATGTTATCAATACGAGACACCTGGAAGCGTGTTTTTCCGGTTACGTCTGTCACCACGCCGTCAATATGGTTCACTTGATTGCGCAGCGTCTCCGTTGCCTTTTGAACGTTCTCGGTAATGGCGCGCATGCGCGGAGTTAAGTCGTCGAGCGTCTCCATGATGTCCGCGCTGGACTCAACGATGGTGTGCACTTCGGCTTGCAGCCGATCTGCCTGCTCCATGATTTTGGCTTGAGCCGCCTTGGCAGCGACGGCAAACACTACCAAGACAATCGTCTGCAAAACAACGGCAAACGTAACTACCCCAGTAAATACAAGGAAAACCGTCGATCCGGTTGGCATGAAGCCCCCTCATTACGAAATTTGCGCTAGCAGACGCTTGACCCGACCGTGGCCCCATCGGGCGAAATCCGCTGAAAGGGAGCCGAAGTCAGTGGCCTGAGCACAAGTGTAGAACCGCAAGGCACAACTATACCAACGGCAGCAGGAACCGCAAGGCGCACCTGCCTTTGAGATGCATTAAAAGCGATTTTCGGCTGCACCGCCATGAAACGGCTCTTCTTCATCGTTCACGTGGTGTTCAGCCTCAGAGCGGCTGCCGGCAACACGGTCCACAATGCCGCTCCAGCGTTCGCGGCCCTTCTCGGCGGCTTCCTTGCCACGCTCAGCAAACTCGTTCACCTGCTCACGGCCTCTGTCGACCACGGAATTGATTTGCTCACGCGCCTCTCGGCTGCGGGCGGTTACATAATCCTTTTTATCCTTCGCGCTAGTCATCAAGCCTTCACGAAGTTCTTTGCCTGCCTTGGGGGCAAACAAAATACCGAGCAACGCACCTAAGCCAAGGCCTGCGATAAACCAACCAATTCCTGTCGTTTCCTGTTCTGGCATTTGCTTATCTCCTTCGCGTAGTGGAGGAATTACGCGATCATCTGGATAGTAGCAAATGGATATTGGCCCGGCAATGTGCAGTTGGGTTCCCCATTTGCCCTGAAATTAGGTCACGGTGCGGCCAAAAAGCGGTGATTTCTGCCCCTGACTGGTGGCCCAATGACCCAGGCTCACGGCGATGACTCGGGTTAAAGTCTGCGCCGAAGCCGCGCCTCGCGGGCAAATCCTTACCGGATTTTCATGCCAGGAAGATTATAGTAAAGGCAAGAACCTGCATGGTCTCGCGACCAGGGTAGCCTTTGTCCGAGTCCTCGCCCAGACGGCGAGGGCGCCTGATTCTCGTTCTTCCCCAACTGCATCTAACGTAACGTTAAAGGGGAATTCATGATCGACTCGCCTCACGAACATCCTTCTGCGTACTTGACGTTCACTTTGCACGCGCATTTGCCGTATGTGGTGAACCATGGAACTTGGCCGCATGGTTTGGAATGGTTGCTGGAGGCCGCTGCCGAGACCTATTTGCCGCTGTTGCGCGTGATTGCCAACCTGGAGCGAGACGGAATTGCCTTGCGCGCCAACTTGAATCTCTCTCCCATTTTGCTGGAACAGCTGGCTCACCCGGTGTTCCGCAAGGAATTTCCCCAGTATCTGGAGCGCAAGATTACGGCCGCCCGTGAAGATGAGGCCTACTTCGGCCAGAATGGCGAACCGCAGCTGGCTGAGACGGCGCGATATTGGCGTGCGTACTTCCAGCAGGCGCTGGATGATTTTAACGCTCTCAATGGCGATATCATCCGCGGATTTCGCGAGGCTGCCGACCGCGGATTGATCGACATTATCACTTGCGGTGCAACCCATGGCTATTTTCCGCTGCTGGGGACTGATGAGTCGATCCGGGCACAGGTGCAGACGGGCGTCGCTACCCATGAACGACATATTGGCATGCACCCGCGAGGAATTTGGCTACCGGAATGCGCATATCGACCTGCGGGGATGTGGAGTTATCCGGTTGTGCCGCACGGCAGCAGCGAGCCCTGGCATCCGTTTGATCGCAGAGGCGTGGAAGAGCCGCTGGAAGATGCGAAAATCGACTACTTCTTTGTCGATACCCACCTGGTGGAAGAATCGGTACTGTTTACCCCGTATGAATTGCGGGCTGGTGGACCGGTGGGAGTCGCCGCATCTCTGGAAGTTGAGACCTGCGAACCGCAGCATTCTCTGTACAAGCCGTACTATGTGGAGGGCCCTCGCGCTCACCGCAGACCGGTCACGATTTTTCCGCGCGATCCTCGCACGGGCCTGCAGGTTTGGAGTGGAGATGCCGGGTACCCTGGAGATGGCAATTATCTCGACTTCCATAAGAAGCGCTTTCCCGGCGGTCATCGCTACTGGCAAGTGACGGGCTCGAAGATCGACATGGCGTTCAAGACCCCGTATTTTCCGGAGAAAGCAGCAGCCAGAACCAAGTCGCATGCGGAACATTATGTCAGCCTGGTGGTAGACTCGCTGCGGTCTGGATTTAAAGATCCCGTGCCCGCCATCCTGACATCTCCATTTGACGCCGAGCTTTTTGGTCACTGGTGGTTTGAAGGAACAATGTGGCTGGAACAAGTAGCGCGCATTATGGCGCGGGAAGAAGTTCCGGTCGCGCTGACCAGTTGCTCCGCGTATCTTGATCGCCATCCGCCGGACAGTTTTCTTGCGCTGCCCGAAGGTTCGTGGGGAAAGAACGGCACGCATGAAGTCTGGCTCAGCCCGGATACTCGCTGGACGTGGGAATATTTGTATCCGGCAGAGGTCGCAGTGCGCGCTGCTGCAACGTCGGATCACTGGAAAAATAATCCGGTGGGAGAACGCATCCTAAAGCAGTTGTGCCGCGAATTGTTACTGCTGGAGTCTTCCGACTGGCAGTTTTTGATTACGACAGAAGCGGCGCGAGACTACGCGGAAGACCGCTTCAATGAACACTTGGCGTCCTTCCGCACGATTGAGAAGATGTGGCAGGTGCATTCCGGTGGCGGTACGCTCAGCGCCGACGAGGAAGCTGCGCTGCACAAGATCGAAGTGCAGGACAGCGTGTTTCCCCACGTCGATCCCAGCCTGTGGACCGCGTTGAAATAGGCTTGCCGCGGATTAATCTTCCGCAGCGAGCCGCGCCACGTGCTCAGCAATGATGCGATCTTCGTCCGCCGGCAAGACATAAACAACGATCTTCGAGTCCGGCGCGCTGATGATCTTCGGTCCGGCGTGAGTCGGATCATTCGCGGCGGGATCGAGCGTCAGTCCGAAAACATCCATGCATGTGCAGACTTGAGTCCGCGTCATCGGATCGCGTTCGCCGATGCCACCGGAAAAGACCAACGCATCCAGACCCCCCATCAACGTGACATAACCGCCGATCATTTTCTTGACCGACAATGCGAAGGCTTCAATCGCCAACGCGGCTTGCTCGTTTCCATTTTTTTCTGCTTCACGGAGGAGGCGCATGTCGTTGGATAGGCCGGAGAGTGCAAGCATGCCGGAACGCTTGTTCAGCAATTGCTCAACGGCGTGGGTGGCATCGGCCGCGCTGCCACCTTGCAGACGTATCAGATAGAAGACCAGGCCGGGATCGAGATCGCCGGGGCGAGTGCCCATGATCACGCCGCTGGTAGGCGTAAGACCCATGCAATGATCGAGAGCTTTTCCATCGCGAATTGCAGTGACGCTAGCGCCGCTGCCCAAATGGGCGTAGATTACGCGCTTTGGAACCTGTTTGGGCGGGTTCAGATTCGGAACTCGACCCTCTCGAAATTGTTCCATGATCGATTCGCACGACAAACCGTGAAAGCCGTAGCGATGAACCCCCTGATCGCGAATTTCTTTCGGCAACGGATAGATCGATGCGACCTCCGGCAAATCCTGAAGGAAGATGGTATCGAAGCAGGCGTAGTTTTCCACGCCTGGAAAACTATTCTTCGCCTCGCGAACAATTTCGAGTCCGATCGGCTGATGGAGAGGAGCGAAACAGGTCGCCTTTTCAATTTCCAATAGCACTGCCGAAGTGATCGGTTGATGCGCGTGCAGATTCGGTCCCGTGTGGACGATGCGATGGCCGATGGCGGCAGGCTGAGTCAATCCCGGCTGATGCAACAGAGCTGCAATCTTTCGCACGGCATCGCGGATCGAGTCAAGATCTTTCGGTTCCGACTCCAACGCCAGCGTCTCGCGTTTTCCGTCGCGAAAAGCGTAAAAATTGAACTGCGGCTTGGGTGTTCCGATGCCGCCCGCTTCACCCTCATTCAGCTTCGTCAGCTGTTTGCCATCGGAAATATAAATGGAAAATTTGATTGACGAAGATCCGCCATTCAAAACTAGGATCGGCAAATGTTTCAGGTCAATTTTCATCCCAGGGGCCATTTCCACTCTCGAATTTCCTTTCGGTCGATCCCATTTTCGTGCGCGTAATCAATCGCGTCGGTGATTTGGTCTTTCAGCCATTCTTTAACGTGCGCTCCGGTTGCGCGCAGTTTCGGCACACGATCAATCACATCAATAGCCAGGTTGAATCTGTCCACCTGGTTCAGGATCGCAAGTTCCAGAGGCGTGTTAATGTTGCCCTTTTCCTTATATCCGCGTACGTGCATGTTGTCGTGATTGGTACGTCGATATGTCAGCTTATGGATCAGCGACGCGTAGCCATGAAAATTGAAGATGACGGGTTTGTCCAGAGTAAACAGCGAATCGAAATCGCGGTCGGATAACCCGTGGGGATGTTCTGTGTCCGGCTCCAGCTTGAACAAATCGACCACGTTGACGAAGCGAATCTTCAATCCTGGAAAGCGTTCGCGCAGAATCGCCACCGCGGCGAGCGATTCCATGGTTGCAATATCACCCGCCGTGGCCATCACCACATCCGGCTCTGCATCCTGATCGTTGCTCGCCCAATCCCAGATGCCGATGCCCTTGGTGCAGTGCCGCACAGCTTCCTCAATATTCAGATACTGCAGATGGGGCTGCTTGTCGGCAACAATCACGTTGACGTAGTTGGTGCTGCGCAAACAATGGTCGCCGACACTCAATAGACAATTGGCATCGGGCGGCAGATAAATGCGCGTGATGGCTGCGCTCTTATTGGTCACAACATCAAGGAATCCCGGGTCCTGATGAGTGAACCCGTTATGATCCTGCCGCCAGACCAGCGAAGTAATCAGGATGTTGATGGAAGAGATTGGCGCGCGCCATTTCACTTCTGTCTTGCACTTTTCCAGCCACTTGGCATGCTGGTTGAACATGGAATCAATGACGTGGACAAACGCCTCATAGCTGGCGAATAGGCCGTGACGTCCGGTCAGGACATAGCCCTCGAACCATCCTTCCAGCGTGTGTTCGCTCAGCATTTCCATGACGCGGCCGTCGAGTGATAGCTCGCCGCCGTCCTGATCTTCGGGCAAGTATTTGGCGAGCCAGGTTTTCTTGCTGGCTTCATAAATGGCCTGCAATTTGTTAGAGGCAGTTTCGTCCGGACCGAAGACGCGAAAGCTGTCCATATTCCGGCGCATGGTTTCGGCGAGGAAATGTGCCAGCACTTCGGTCGGTCCTACTTCGCTTGTCCCCGGCTTGGTGACCATAAACGCGAAGTCTTGAAAATCCGGCAGCCGCAATGCCTTGCGCAGCAAGCCGCCATTGGCATGGGGATTGGCGCTCATCCGGCGATGACCTTTGGGTGGCAAATCTTTTAACTCTGGAATCAGTGCCCCCGACTCATCGAACAGTTCTTCCGGCTTGTAACTCTTCATCCAGTCTTCCAGCAATCGCATGTGCGCCGGATTGGTCGTGACATCAAGAATTGGAATCTGGTGGGCGCGCCAAAATCCTTCTACCTTGTGCCCATCCAGTTCCTTCGGACCTGTCCAACCTTTGGGACTACGCAGAACCACCATGGGCCACCGAGGCCGATCGGCAGTGTTGGTGCTGCGGGCATGCTTCTGGATGGAACGAATTTCCTGAACGCAATGTTCCAGCGTCGCCGCCATTTGTTGATGCATGATGTGTGGATCGTCACCTTCAACAAAATGCGGTGTCCATCCGTAGCCGCGCAGCAACTGGTCTAACTCCTCGGGCGTAATGCGCGCCAGGAGTGTTGGATTGGCGATCTTGTATCCATTCAGGTGCAGGATAGGAAGCACCGCGCCGTCGCGAATGGGATTGAGAAATTTATTGGAATGCCAGGAGGTCGCCAGCGGGCCCGTTTCTGCTTCGCCGTCGCCGACAACCACTGTGGCGATCAGATTTGGGTTATCGAATGCCGCTCCAAACGCGTGCGAAATGCTGTAGCCAAGTTCGCCGCCTTCATGGATCGAACCGGGAGTTTCCGGAGTACAGTGGCTTCCAATTCCACCGGGGAAAGAAAACTCCTTAAAGAATTTCTGCATTCCCTCTTCATCTTCACTCTTGTCGGGATAGACCTCAGAATATGTTCCCTCAAGATAGGCGTTGGATAAAGTGGCGGGCGCGCCGTGACCTGGGCCGGAAATGTAGATCATGTCGAGGTCGTATTTTTTGATCAGGCGATTTAGATGGACCCAGACAAATGTCTGGCCAGGATCCGATCCCCAGTGGCCGAGCAGGCGCTGCTTGATGTGCTCCGAGCGCAGCGGCTCGCGCAGCAATGGATTGTTCCGCAGGTAAAGCATGCCGACGCACAAATAATTGCAGGCGCGCCAATAGGCGTCCATCTTGTGCAGCTCTTCGGCAGTGAGCGGTTTGCGGGAAGCGATCTTGTTGGGGGCAGTGGCGGAACGACGGGCGGGGGCGGTGCGGATGTCGGTGGTCACAGGAACCTCTCAATCGGCGGTGCACATATATTAGATGAGAGTTCTGACGCGCGGTCACCGAAGACCGCAGAATTGACATCCGTTTCACGTTGGAGCTGCGGCTTCATTGTCGATCAGTCGCCATGGGCCTCCACAGTTTCTGCCACTTTGCCTCGAAACATGCGATAGACAAAGATGAAATATCCAATCGCCAGCAGGATGCCAAAACCCCACCAGACCAACCCGACCGCAAGGCCGTGATGGCCGGCGAGTGCTTTCGAGATGGTGATGTCCTGGGCGGCATTGCGGCTGGACGGCAATAGAACCGGGCAAAGACCCACAGCGGCTCCAGCCAGCATCAGCGTCAGGTAGAGGCAGGAGCTTAGGAAAGCCGGGAAATCCCTGTTCTTGCGGGAGTAAAGAACGATGCCGAACAAACTGCCAAGCACGCCCGCGGGGATAAGGAAAGCAATTGGATAGTGGAAATAACTTTGCAAGACGGCAGGGCGAACCAGCATGGTGGCTGTGAGGCTGAGTATGGTGAGAATCAGCAGAAAAATCCACGCGCGCTGCACCAGATTGCGGGCCCGTTGCTGTAGTTCTCCGCCGGTTTTTATGGCCAGATACAGACTCCCATGAATGCCAAGAGCAACCAGCGCAACCAGTCCGCCGATGACCGTATACCAATCGAGAATACCGGGATTGGGACCGACTTTCCAGTTGGTCCACAAGGGAGCAAAGAAATATCCGTCGGCGTTCAGCGGCACTCCGCGAATGACGTTGGCAAGCGCGGCGCCAAGAAAGATGGCGAGCAGAATACTGGAGATGGCGAAGGAGCCATCGAAAAATCCGCGCCAGACTACGGTGCCGAAGTGTGACCGCAACTCAATGCCGATACCGCGCAGAATAAGAAGCCACAACACGATCATCAGTGGCAGATAAAACCCGCTGAATGATGATGCGTACAGCAACGGAAACGCAAAATACAGGGTGCCACCACCGGCCAGCAGCCAGACCTCATTGCCATCCCACACTGGGCCGATGGAACGCAAAATGGTGTCGCGGTCCTGGTGCGAACGTGCGATGAGAAAATGCGCGATGCCCGCTCCAATGTCAAAGCCGTCAAGCACCACATACGCCACCAGCATCAGTGCGACAATCCAGAACCAGATCAAGCCCATCATGGTATCTCCTGCACCTATTTCCTATGCAGCGCTGACCGGTGCGCCGGTGTGGATGCCGGAAGCGGGGGTGCGCTGAGGCCCTCGCACGAGTTCGGCATAAATCAGGAAGACAAACAGGATCGACAAGATCGCATAGAGTCCCATAAAGCCGAGCAAGGTAAACAGCGTGTTCCCTGGAGAGACAAATTGGGAATATCCCTGGGTGGTGCGCATCAAGCCGTACACCAGCCACGGTTGTCGGCCGACTTCGGCCGTCATCCACCCGGCGATATTGGCGACGTACGGCAACGGGAAGCTCAACATCAGCGGCCACAGCAACCAGTTTGTACGGAAGAGTTTTCCGCGCCATAGCCAGATGGTTGCCAGCACCATCAGGGCAACGAAGTAGGTGCCCAGGCCAGCCATGATGTGATACGCGAAGAACAAAAGCGGAATATTCGTCGGCCACTGGTCTTTGGGAAAACTGTCCAATCCTTTCACCTCTGCCCGGGTGGTGCCATAGATCAGATAGCTGAGCACCTTATTCACGACGAGCGGGTTGTCGATTTGTTGATTTTCAACATTTGGCTGCCCCAGCAGCACCATCGGGGTCCCTGGTTCCGTTTTGAAGAGTCCCTCCATGGCGGCCACTGTTACTGGCTGCTGATGCGCCATGTACTTGCCATGCAAGTCTCCGCTGGGAAAAATCTGAAAAATGCAGGCGATCACGCCGACGATAACACCCACCCGGAGAAACGCTCGGGCATAGTCTGAGAATTTGTCTTCCAAAAGATAGAACGCACCAACGGAGCACATCACGAAGGCTCCCGTGATGACAGCGCCGCTCATATTGTGAGCATATTGCAGCAATGCCCAAGGATTCAGCAGCAGCTTCCAGAAACTGGTCACTTCGTACGATCCATTGGCCAGCACGCGATACGCGACGGGATGTTGCATCCATGCGTCGGTGACGATGATGAAGAAGCCGGAAATCCAGGAGCCGACAAACACTAGAAATGCGGCCCACCAATGTTGCCAGCGGGACAGGCGCTTTTCTCCATAGAGGAACAGTCCGAGAAATGCCGACTCCAGAAAAAAGGAGAAGACTCCTTCCATGGCGAGCGGCTGGCCGATCACGCCTCCGGTCATGCGAGAAAACTGGGCCCAGTTTGTTCCGAACTGAAATTCCATTGGAATTCCGGTCACCACGCCCATGATGAAATTGATCCCAAAAATGCGCGCCCAGAAGCGGGCGGCATCGTCATAGACAGGATCGTTCTTGCGAATGGCAATCGTCTTCAGGATGACGATCAGCAACGCCAATCCCATGGTCAACTGTGGAAACAGGTAATGGTAGGTGATCGTAAATGCGAAATGAATGCGGTGGAGTAATAGAGCGTCAGACATGCGGCCCCACTTTCCCTCAACAATAGCGAGG
>Ga0335075_10001949_pt1 | contig 33502 bp, 33 predicted proteins | sample Lox_Sample_24_FD_206723 | JGI IMG/M metagenome (GOLD analysis project Ga0335075, IMG submission 206723) | Soil microbial communities from Loxahatchee National Wildlife Refuge, Florida, United States - Lox_Sample_2.4 | ecosystem: Environmental > Terrestrial > Soil > Wetlands | place: USA...
CAGCGCGGCGCAGGCTCGCGAGATCGGCCTGATCGGCCACGTCGTGCCGGACGGCCAGGCCCTCGGCAAGGCGCTCGAGATCGCGGACATGATCGCCGCGAACGGCCCGGTCGCGGTCCGGGCCATCCTGCGCACGATCCGCGAGACCGAGGGCATGACCGAGAACGACGCGTTCTCGGTCGAGGCCAAGATCGGCATGGCCGTGTTCGCCAGCGAGGACGCCAAGGAGGGCCCGCGGGCCTTCACCGAGAAGCGCAGGCCCGAGTTCGGTGACCGCTAGCCGGACGAACCGGCGGTGTCGTCCTGTTTCTGAGCGTGAGCCAGGCCGGGTGCGATCTGGTCGGGTGTCTGCGGCGTGCTGCTCGGCACCGAAGCGCCGGGCTTGCGGTCGTCGAACGTCACCTTGATCCATTGCTCGGAGCGCCGCTGGTTCTGCAGTGCCTGCAGCGCCATGCTGGCCCGGTCGGCCTCGGTGAGCGGCGGCTGGACGATGGCCCGCGGCCACAGCCGCCGGGCCAGGACCACGTTGACCTCGGCGGCGTACACGGTGATCTTGGTGGCCAGGTAGATCCAGGCCAGCAGGCCGAGCACGGTCGCGAATACGCCGTAAGCGGTGTCGCTGTGCAGGAAGTGGTGCACCAGCCAGGTGCCGAGGACCTGCAGCACCGTCCAGGCGATTCCGGCGACGACCGCGCCGGGCACGAGCCTGCGGGTCACCACGCCCTTCGGGGTCAGCACCCGGAAAGCGCCGAGGTACATCCCGACGTTGACCACCGCGGCGAGGAGCTCCGCGAGGATGACGAAGGCGAGGGCCTTGCGGCCGAAGTAGGTGTTGACGCTGGCCAGCAGCGTCGTCACGATCACGCCGCCGCCCAGCAGGACGATGAACAGCAGGGCCCGGCCGAGCCGCTGCACGTAGCCGGGCCTGGCCGGCCCGGGCAGGTTCCAGACCTGCGCCATCGTGAACAGGCCGGCCTGTGCCAGCCCGGTCGCCCCCCAGATCAGGCCGGCCAGGCCCACGATCAGCCCGATCACGCTGGAGCGCCGCAGCTCGTGCACGTTGCCGGTCAGCGTGCGGCCGATCAGCGGGACCTGGCCGGCCACCGCGCTGAGCACGTCCTGGCGGAAGGCAGGGTTGAACGTGGCGACCAGGCCAAGGACCGTCACCAGGACGAGCAGCAGCGGGAACAGGGACACAAACGCGGAGTACGCGAGGTTGGACGCCAGCACGCCGCCGTTGTCGTCCCCGTATTTCTTGATGACGCCGTAGAGGAGGGCCGTCGGCGTGAACCGCCGCTGCGCGGCGTCGACTTTCCTGATGACTCGCTCGATCGGATTCATGGCGCCATCCCGTTACTGCCTGGCCTTTCGCTGCCCGGTAACCGGGCCGCCAAACGCCCCGGGGCCGGGATGGCGCTGGGATCAGACCGCGTAGGCCTCGTCGGGCACGTCGGTGATCAGCATGTGCCCCGGGGCGTGCGTGATCGCGAACGGGGGCCGCGCGCTCGCCAGCGCCACCTGCGGGGTGACACCGCACGCCCAGAACACCGGCACGTCGCCCGCCTGACGGGTCACCGGGTCGCCGAAGTCCGGCTTGGACAGGTCCGCTATACCGAGCGCCGCCGGGCCGCCGGCGTGCACTGGCGCGCCGTGCATGGCCGGGTACCTGGCGGTCACCGCGGCGGCGGCCGGCACCTGGCCGGCCGGCACCGGCCGCATCGACACCACCAGCGGGCCGCTGAAGATCCCGGCCGGCCGGCACTGGCTGCTGGTGATGAACATCGGGACGTTGCGGCCCTGCTCGACGTGCCGCACCGGCACGCCGGCCGCCCGGAGCGCCCGCTCGAACGTGAAGCTGCAGCCGATCAGGAACGCGACCAGGTCGCCACGCCAGTACCCGGTGACGTCCGTGGTCTCGGCCACGCACTCCCCGTGTTCCCAGACGCGGTAGGCGGGCAGGTCGGTCCTCAGGTCGGCGCCGGGAGCCAGGCTGGTGGCCGGGACGCCGGGATCGGCCACGTCCAGCACCGGGCAGGGCTTCGGGTTCCGCTGCGCGAACACGAGGAAGTCGTATGCGGTATCGCGCGGCAGCACGATCAGGTTGGCCTGGACGTAGCCGGGCGCCCAGGCCGCTGTCGGCGTGGCGAGCCCGGCCCGGAAGCGCAGCCTCGCTTCGGCGGGAGAGACAGAGCTGATCACGGCAGCCTCCCCGGTGTCCCTGGACCGGAACGCTGGGCGGGCGGCTGGACCAGCCCTTCGATCAGGGTGAGGACGGAGGCGATATACCCGTCCACGTCGAGCTTGGGATCCCACGCCTGCTGCAGGACCAGGCCCTGAAAGATGGACGCGCAGACCCGCGCCGCCCCCTCGGGGTCCAGTCCCTGGGGCAGGGTGCCCGCCCGCTGGCCGCGCCGGATCAGCGCCGCCAGGATCGCGACCGGCTCGTCCAGCCCGCTCCGGACGATGCTCATGACGCGTTCGCTGCGCAGGGCTTCCCCCCAGACCTGGACGGTGACCCGCCGCCACCGCTGCTCCGCCGGGTCGGCCAGGCGCCCGAGCGAGACGTGAGCGAGCCTGCGCAGCGCCGTGCCGACGTCGTCGTCGTCGCCCACCTCGGCGAAGGCGGCGGCCTCCGCGGCGTGATGCTCGGCGGCGATCGACGCGACGATGTCCTCCTTGGACCGGAAGTAGCGGTAGATCGCCCCCGCGCTCAGCCCGGTCTCGCCGACGATGTCCTGCATGGTCGTGCGGTGAAAGCCCTCCCTGGCGAAGCACGTGATCGCGGCGTCCATGATCTGGCGGCGCCGGGACTGGAGGTAGCTGTCTGCCACGCGGGGCATCTCAGGCCCGCCTCGCCCCGGCCACGTGGTAGTAGGCCGGGGCACTGGGGACGGCCCCGGCGGGATAGAAGCGCTGTGCCGCGTCGCTGACGACCGTGTCCGACTCCAGCTCGAAGCCGCGGTCGGCCAGGTAGCCGCGCAGCTGCGCAGGGTTCAGCCCGAACGTGAACGGCTCGCCGACCCGCCGCACCGCCCGCAATGTGGTCACGGCGCCCTCGAAGGCCGCCGTCCCGTCGAGCATCGCGCGGTCGACGTAGGTGAACAGGACCGGCGAGCCTGGCGCGATCGCGCTCGCCAGGAAGCTGAACGTGGCATCGACCGCCGCCGGGGCGAGGTAGTTCGTGACTCCCTCGAACAGCACCAGGGTAGGCGCGCCGACGGCGAACCCGCGGCTGGCCAGCTCCGCCGCCGGGTCGCCGGTGCCGAACACGACCGGCACGAAGGTGACGTTGGCCGGCAGCCGCGCGGCGCCGCGCAGCAGGATGCGCTGCTTGGCAGCCTGCGTGGCCGGATGGTCCACCTCGAAGACGGTCACCTCGCGCAACGCCGCCAGGCGGCAGGCGCGGGTGTCGAACCCGGCACCGAGGATCAGCGCCTGCGCCGCGCCCGGCGCCGCGCCGGTCACCATCTCGTCGATCAGCCGGGTGCGGGCGACCACGCCGCCGCGGACGCAGGGCCAGCGGTGGTCGATCACGGTCTCGATCAGCCGGCGCGCCTGCGGCAGCCGGGCCGCCCCGGCGAGCAGGCGGAACTCCGGGGTGAGGAACCTGGCTGCCATCGGGTCATCGGCCACGCGGTCGGCGCGCGGCCGGCGCGCCTCGAGCGCCCGGAAAAGCGCGTTCTGGCTGGCGGTCCGGCTGGGCTGCCCGGCGCGCATCGGCCCTCCTAAAAAAGCGGTTAACCGTTCATTTTAGAGGAGACAGGCGCGGTGGTCAACCGGCGAGCGCCGGGCGCTGCTAGAACGCGTTCTATGCGCGGCCAGGTGATGCATCAGCCGCTGACATCAGGTTGTTGCCGGTTGTTGCCGACTGTTGCCCGCCACTAAAGAAACATGTTTCACTCTCAACCGTGAGCCAGCCGCTGCGCGCCCCCCTGAACATCGGGTTCGATTACACGCGTTCGCTCGGCCCGACGCTGGGCCAGTTCATGGCGGGCCTGGCCGGCCGGCGCATCCTCGGCGCGCGCAGCGCCGACGGCAGGGTGCACGCCCCGCCGTTCGAGTTCGACCCGGTGACGTTCGCCCCGCCTTCCGAGCTGATCCCGGTCGGCCCGGAAGGCACCGTCACGACCTGGTCGTGGGACCCGCAGCCGCTCGAGGGCCAGCCGCTGGACCGCCCGTTCGCCTGGGCGCTGATCCGCCTGGACGGCGCGGACACCGCGATGCTGCACGCCGTGGACGCGGGCTCGGCCGCAGCGATGCACACCGGGATGCGGGTGCGCCCGCGGTGGTCCTTGAGCACCACAGGTGACATCCGCGACATCGCCTGCTTCGAGCCGTGCGGCGCGGCGGAATCCGAGCGGCGCGCGGCGGACGAGGCCGGGCAGCCGGGGACGCCGGGGACGCCGGGGACGCCGGGGACGCCGGGGACGCCGGGGACGCCGGCGACGCCGGGGCAGCCCGGGGACACGACGATCATGACCGTCGCGGTGCGGCTGCACTACGAGCACACGGCCTCTGCCGAGGAGAGCAGCTTCCTGCGCGGCCTTGCGCAGGGCCGGCTGCTCGGGCAGCGCTGCCCGGCATGCGGCAAGGTGTACGTCCCGCCGCGCGGCTCCTGCCCCACCGACGGGGTGCCGACCGCTGACGAGGTCGAGCTGCCGGATCGCGGGATCGTGACCACGTTCTGCGTGGTGAACGTGGACTTCCCGGGGCAGCGTGTCACCGCGCCCTACGTGGCCGCGGCCGTGCTGCTGGACGGCGCCGACATCCCGTTCCAGCACCTGGTCCTGGGCTGCGACCCGGGCGAGGTCCGGATGGGCATGCGCGTGCAGGCGGTGTGGAAGCCGCGTGAGCAGTGGGGCACCACGCTGGAGAACATCGACCACTTCCGCCCGGCCGGCGAGCCGGACGCCCCGTACGAGACGTATGCCCACCATCTCTGAAGGACGGCATCCCCTTGATGGGAGCAGCACCATGACCGACGTGGCCGTCGTCGGGTTTGCGCAGTCTCCGGTCGTGCGGGGAGGCGAGACCACGACCAGCGGGGTGGAAATGCTGGTGCCGGTGTTCGCGGAGGTGCTGCGGCGCACTGGGCTGGCCAAGGGCGACATCGGGTTCTGGTGCTCGGGCTCCTCCGACTACCTGGCCGGCCGGGCGTTCTCGTTCGTGTCGGCGGTGGACGCGATCGGCGCGTTCCCCCCGATCATGGAATCGCATGTGGAGATGGATGGCGCCTGGGCGCTCTACGAGGCCTGGGTGAAGATCCTCACCGGCGAGGTGGATGTCGCGCTGGCGTACGGCTTCGGCAAGTCGTCCGCCGGAGAGCTGCGGCGGGTGCTCGCGCTGCAGCTCGATCCGTATCTGCTGGCCCCGCTCTGGCCCGACTCGGTTGCCGTCGCGGCGCTGCAGGCCAGGCTGGGCATCGAGGCCGGGATGTGGAGCGAGGCCGGGATGGCCGAGGTGGCGGCGCGCAGCCGCGCCGCGGCGGTCGGCAACCCGGTGGCGCAGCTATCCGGCGAGGTGTCGGCGGAGAAGCTCCTCGGCCAGCCCTACGTCGCCGACCCGCTCCGCGCGCACGACTGCGCCCCGGTCGGTGACGGGGCCGCGGCCGTGATCCTCGCTTCCGCGCGGCGGGCCGGCGAGCTGTGCCAGCGGCCCGCCTGGATCACCGGGTTCGAGCACCGGATCGACTCGGCGTCGCTCGGGGCGCGGGACCTCACCACGGCGCCTTCGGCGGCGGCCGCTGCGCTCGCCGCGGGCGCGGGCGCCGCGGGCGCGCGTGCCGCGGGCGCGCGTGCCGCAGGCGCGGCGGGCTCGGCCGCGCCCGGCCTCGACGTCGCCGAACTGCACGCGCCCTTCACCCACCAGGAGATCCTGCTCCGCGGCGCGCTGGGCCTCGGTGACGACGTCCGGGTCAACCCTTCCGGCGGGGTGCTCTGCGGCAACCCCATGTTCGCCGCTGGCCTGGCCAGGATCGGCTGGGCGGCGCAGGAGATCATGTCCGGAAGCGCCGACCGGGCGCTTGCCCACGCCACCAGCGGTCCCGCCCTGCAGCAGAACCTCGTCTGCGTCATGGAGGCACGTTGACCGAACCGGGAGGTACAGCGAAGCAGAGGGCAGCCGTCCTCGGCGTCGGGCAGACGCGGCACCGGTCGCGGCGGACCGACGTCTCGATCGCGGGGCTGTGCCGCGAGGCGGTGGACCGGGCGCTCGCCGACGCGGGCACCGCGGCCGCGGACATCGACGCGGTCGTGGTCGGCAAGGCGCCGGACCTGTTCGAGGGCGTGATGATGCCCGAGCTGTACCTCGCGGACGCGCTCGGCGCCGTGGGCAAGCCGCTGCTGCGGGTGCACACGGCGGGCTCGGTCGGCGGGGCGACCGGGGTCGTGGCGGCCAGCCTGGTGCAGGCGGGCGTGCACCGGCGGGTGCTCGCCGTCGCGTTCGAAAAGCAGTCCGAGTCGAACGCCATGTGGGCGCTGTCGATCACCCCGCCGTTCAGCATGCCGGTGCTGGCCGGCGCGGGCGGGTACTTCGCCCCGCACATCCGCGCGTACATCCGCCGCGCCGGCGCACCGGGGCACGTCGGCGCGATGGTCGCGGTGAAGGACCGGCGCAACGGCAGCCGCAACCCGTACGCGCACCTGCAGCAGCCCGACATCACGCTGGAGTCGGTGCTGGCTTCCCCGATGCTCTGGGACCCGGTCCGCTATGACGAGACCTGCCCCTCGTCGGACGGCGCGTGCGCGGTGGTCATCGGCGACCAGGCCGCGGCCGAGGCGGCACAGGCCGGTGGCCGCCCGGTGGCCTGGATCCGCGCCACGGCGATGCGCACGGAGCCGACGATGTTCGCGGGCAAGGACCACGTCAACCCGCGGGCGGGCGCCGACGCCGCGGCGGCGCTGTGGCGGCAGGCGGGCATCACCGACCCGCTGGAGCAGATCGACGTCGCCGAGATCTACGTCCCGTTCTCCTGGTTCGAGCCGATGTGGCTGGAGAACCTCGGCTTCGCCGCGCCGGGCGACGGGTGGCGGCTCACCGAGGCCGGCGAGACCGAGATCGGCGGCAGGCTCCCGGTCAACCCGTCCGGCGGGGTGCTCAGCTCCAACCCGATCGGCGCCTCCGGCCTGCTGCGGTTCGCCGAGGCCGCGCTGCAGGTCATGGGCAGGGCCGGGCAGCACCAGGTCCCCGGGGCCTCGGTCGCCCTCGGCCACGCCTACGGCGGCGGCTCTCAGTACTTCTCGATGTGGGTGGTGGCCGCGACCCCGGGCTGATCCGTCGGGTTCCGGATGGCCAGGTGTGCGCGGGGGAGCCGGTCACGGCGAGCTGGATGAGCTGGATGAGCCGGATGAGCTGGATGAGCTGGATTGGTGCTGTTCCGCGAGCGCGCCGAACAGCTCGGCATAGTCGTAAGCGGCCTCGGGCTTCTCACGCACCTTCGCGTCGACCAGCTTGGCGTCCTCGCCGACCAGGATCCGCCAGGCTCCCGATCGCACCCCGTCGAGGATGATGGCCGCCGCGCCGGCCGCGCTGAGCGGCGCTTTGTCCCGGAAATCGTTGTTCACCCGCACGAGCAGCTGGCGCAGGTCGTTCGCTGACGCGCCCTCGGGCACCACGCCGGCGCTGACCAGCTTGGCGCGCGCGTCGGGCGGGATCACCTCCGCCACCTGTGCGTCGCTCATGTGCTCCGGCGCGGGGAGGCCACGGGCGCGGAAGGTGTTGGCGACGATGTCGGTGCCCACGTGCCCTGGGATCACCACCGCGGCACGGACCTGCGGCGCGTGCGTGCGCAGGTCCTCGATGAGCGCCTCGGTGAATCCCCGCACGGCGAACTTGGCGGTGCTGTAGGCGGTGTTCGGCATGCCGGGGCCCAGCGATGCCCAGACGCCGTTCACGCTGCTGGTGTTGACCAGGACGCCGTCGCCGCTCGCGATCAGCAGCGGCAGGAACACCCGGGCGCAGTGATACACCCCCAGCCAGTCGATCGCGAACGTGCGCTCCCAGTCCTCCCGCGGGTCGCTGATGAAGCTGCCGCCACCGCCGATGCCGGCGTTGCTGAACACCAGGTCGACATCATCGCGGGCGTGCTGCTCGAGCAGCTCATCGCGGAACCGCATCACCTGAGCCTCGTCGGAGACGTCGCAGGCATGGCCGGTGACCAGCACCCCGGGCGGGGCGGCTGCCCACGCCGTGGCCGCGGTCACGGCGACGGCCTCCGGGTTCAGGTCGCAGGCCGCGACCGAGCAGCCCTGCGCCGCCAGCTGGCGGACAAGCTCGCGGCCCATGCCCGAACCACCGCCGGTCACCACCGCGAGCTTGCCCGCGAACGAGTCCATAGCCATCGATCGTTACCTGCTGTGCCACTGGCCGTCAACGGCCCAGGGTGCCTGCAGCTCGACCACCCGCCGGGCCGCGTAGTTCATCTCTGCCACGGTCCGGCGGACCTGGTGCCACGCTCCGCGGAGCGGCCCGGCACCCACCGGGACGGCCGGCCGTGTCGTCGCGGCCCGGCTTCCGTCGTGAGTGACCCGGCTTCCCTCGTGAGTGAGTTGTGCGGACATTGCCCTGTCCCCTCTGCTCGGAACTGGCCGGCTTCCCGGCCCTCAGCTACAGGTTCGCGGGCTCGCCCAGGCCCCCGGCAGAGGTGGGTTCACCCCTTTTGCCGCCGGCCCGGACCGGGGTGGAATTACCTACGGCAGTCAGACCAGGCCGGCGCTGAGGGCCAGGCGAGTGAGGTCGGCACGGCGCCGGCACCCGGTCTTGTCCCGGATCCGGTCCAGGTGGGAGCCGACCGTGCGCACGCTGATGTACAGCCGCGCCGCGATCTGCGCGTCCGTGTGGCCCTGGGCTACCAGCGTGACCAGCTCGCGCTCGCGGGGACTGAGCTTCCCCCAGTCCGTCACCGGCGGCGGCGCGGGCGGCCCCTCGGCGGTCAGCATCAGCGCGAACTCGGCCGCGGTGGCCAGGCTCATCGCGGCGCCACGCTCATCGGCCGCCCGCGCCTGGTCCGGCCCGAGCGCCTGCCGGGCCTCCCGCAGCGGTTCCTGCCGCTGGAACCAGCCCTCGGGAAAATCCGGGCGTGCCGGGACGGCGAACCCGTCACGCCCCTGCAGCGCGACCACCGCTGCCCAAAGCGTCACAGCCTCCGTGCTGCGCCCGGTCCAGGCGCACAGGTACCCGCAGCAGTCCAGGTCGTCGAGCACCCTGGCCCGTGAGCCGGTCCGCAACGCGGTCTGGAGTGCTTCGTGCAGGTGCGCAGCGGCGCTGGAATAACGGCCCGCGTTCAGGTCCAGAACCACCATCTTCTCCAGCAGGTTCCCCAGACTCGACAGGTCGCCCACGTCCCGCGACCCGGCCAGCGCTGCCGCGCAAACCCGCTCGGCGGCGGCCACGTCGCCCGCGTTGATGAGCACGGTGGTCATGATGTAGCTGCAGTTCCGGGACATCGGGCCGTGCTGGCCGACCGTGATCTGCTCCGCCAGGCAAGCGAGCTGCACAGCACCGACGCGATCGTTCGCGACGCAGGCGATCAGGCCGAGGGCCGCCAGGGCCAGTGCTTCGCCGAGCGGGTGATCACCCTCCCGGGCCAGGGCGAGGGCGCGGCGGGCATCCTCGGTTGCCTCGCGGATCCGGCCCACGGTCAGCAGCGTCACCGCCCGTGCGCTCAGACACATGACCAGCGGAGAGGACGACCCGTGGTCTTTGATGGCGTCGGTGACCGCGGTGAAGTGGCGCAGCGCCCCCGCCGGGTCGGCCGAGTCCAGCGCCGCCCGGCCGAGCCAGGTGTACCCGAGGCACCAGGCGTCGCTGCCCGCGGCCGCGCGGTCGACGGCCTCGCGCAGCAGTGGCACCTGGCCCGACAGCCGGCCCCGGGCCTGCCACCACCACGCCAGGGCAGCCGCCAGCCGCGACGCCACGGCTGTGTCGTGCTGCATGGCCCAATCGAGCGCGTGGCGCAGAGTGGCGTCCTCGGCGTCCAGCCACCGGGCCGCGGCGGCCTCGCCGTCACCGGCCATGCCCGCCATGGCATCCTCGGCGACCCGCAGTGCGAACCCGGCGAGCGCGGCCGCCGCTCCGCCACTTTCGCCGACCTCCGCAGACAGCCCCGCCGCGTAGGCACGCAGCGTTTCCAGCATCACGTACCGGGACCGGCCATCGGGGCCTGCCCGCGGCGGTACCAGCAGCGAGCAGTCCACCAGGTGCAGCACGGCCGACCGGGCCCCGGCCCCCGCCACCGCCTCCGCCCCCTCCAGCGTGAACGGCCCCGGGAACACCGACACCGCGCGGAACACCTGCCGCTCCCGTTCGCCCAGCAGCCGGTAGCTCCATTCCACGGTGGCCGCCAGGGACCGCTGGCGGACCGCCGCGAGCCGGTCTCCCGCCTCCAGGAGGGTGAACCGGTCGTCGATCCGGTCCAGCAACTGCGGCACGCCCAGCGCCTCGACGCGGGCCGCCGCCAGCTCGATGGCCAGCGGCATCCCGTCGAGCCGGGTCACCAGCCGCGCCACCGCCAGCCGGGTCTCGTCGTCCAGCGCGAAACTCGCGTCAGCCAGGGACGCCCGGTCGGCGAACAGCGTCACCGCCTCGGATTCTCCCGCGGTGGCTGGGCCGCCGGGCCCGGGCAGCTGCAGCGGCCCGAGCCGGTACCGGACCTCGCCGGCTATCCGCAGCGGCTCCCGGCTCGTGGCCAGCACCCGCACGTCGTCAGCGCCGACCAGCAGCCTGCCGCACAGCTCCGCGGCCGCGCCGATCACGTGCTCGCAGTTGTCCAGCACCAGCAGCAGCTGCCGCCTGGCCAGGGCGCGGGCCAGCGCGTCGGCCGGGGCCACCGAGGGCAGGTCACGGACCCCCAGTGCGGTCGCCACCACGACTGCCACCTGCGCCGGGTCCCGCACCGCCGCCAGTTCCGCCAGCCATACCCCGTCCGCGAACCGGCCGGCCGCCCGCCGCGCCACCTCGCCGGCCAGCCTGGTCTTCCCGGCCCCGCCGGGCCCGGTGACCGTGACCAGCCGACTGCGGCGCAGCTGCCCGTCGACCTCGTCGACCACCGCGGCCCGGCCCACGAAGCTGGTCAGCGCGGCCGGAAAGCCGTGCACACGCCCGGCCGTTCCGGCCGCTGCAGACCGCTCCACAGCGGTTACCATAACCGCGGCCGGCCGCCCTGGCACAGCCCAGAGCCCCGGGCCCAGAGCCCCGGGCCCAGAGCCCCCGCCCTGGCCTGCTCCGGGCCCCCGCGGCTACCCTGGATGTATTCATCTTGCTTGCCACTCGGCTCTCGCGGGCTGGAACCGGGAACAGGAGCCAGCGGATGGGTGATCGGTACGTTCACCGCCTGGGCAGCCGCCACACGGCACGGGCCGATGCGAGCCTGCGGAGGCCCGCGGTGGACCCGGCCATCCCGGCCGCCGACCGCGCCCTGCTGACCGCGCCGGGCGCCCCGGTCGCCGCGGCCTGCCAGAGCCGTCCCGCCCGCCGCCGCGATTACCTGCCCAGGGACCCGGGCAGGCGGCTGGCCGCGGTGGACGGGGCCGCCATCGGCCTGACCGGGGCCATGATGGTCGCCGTTTTCGGCACGACCCCGCTGGCCGTCGGCGTGCTCGCGCTGCAGGGGGCGGCCGCCTGGGAGAGCGCGTCGTCGCACTACGCGCTGCTGCTGGCCGAGCTCATCGCGATCGTCACCCTCGCGGTCCTCGGCTTCCGGGTCGCGGTCTTCGGCCAGCCCACCGGCAAGGTGCCCGCCGTGGAGGCCGCGCGAGCCCACCATGGGCGTTACCTGACCGACCAGGATTTCGACGCTCGCTGCCGGGTGCTGCTGCGGCGCGCGCAGGACGCGATCGACACCGTCACCTCCTCGGCCGTGTGCCGGGCCGACCTGCTGGACCGGGCGGCGGTCGGCGCGGCCCTGGCCAGCCAGGAATGGGACATCGCCGTGGCCCTGCGTGAGCACGCCCGGCTCCGCGCCAAGCGGGCCCAGTTCTCCGCGGTCAGCGTCGGCCCGGTCACCACGGCGCTGCTGCGCCGCCAGGCGCAGGCGGCGCAGCTGGCGGAAGCCAGCATCGCCGCCAGGGTCGAGGCACTGGAGCGCCTCGCCGCCGAGGCCCGGCATGCAGACACCGCCTACCGGGACTGGCAGCAGGCGGCCAGCCTGGCCGAACTCAACGGCCAGCACCTCGACCTGCTCGCCCGCACCGCCGCGGACGAGCACGGCATCGCCGAGATCGAGGCCATGTCCCGCCAGGCCCGGGCCATCCGCCTCGCCTTCCGCGAGCCGCCCGGCCCGCCCGGCCGCTTATCCGCTGGGCCGTTTCATGATCTGGGCGCTTTAACAGCGCTATGAGCTGCCAAGGTACCCAGATCAAGGAACCGCGCCCGGGCGGCGGGACGGCGGGACGCCGGGACGGCGGGACGGCGGGACGCCGGGGCGGCGGGACGCCGGGGCGGCGGGACGCCGGGGCGGCGGGACGCCGGGGCGGCGGGACGCCGCCCCTGCGGCCAGCCGCGGGCGGGGCGCAGCTTCGTTCAGCCGTAGCGCTCAGCAGTAGCTGATTCGTTCAGCCGTAGCGCTCAGCAGTAGCTGATTCGTTCAGCCGTAGCGCTCAGCAGTAGCTGACCGGGAGGCTCTTGATGCCGTTGAGCCAGCCGGAGCGCAGCCGCTGCGGCCGGCCGGCCAGGCGGATCCCGGGCATGCGGTCGGCGATCGCGTTGAAGATCAGGTCGATTTCCAGCCTGGCCAGGCTGGCGCCGAGGCAGAAGTGCGCCCCGCTGCCCCCGAACCCGAGGTGCGGGTTCGGGCTGCGCAGGACGTCGAACCGCTCCGGCTGGTCGAAGACCTCCTCGTCGAAGTTGGCCGACCGGTAGAACAGGCCGACCCGCTGGCCCGCGCTGATCTGCTGGCCGCCCAGCGTGGTGTCGGAGGTAGCGGTGCGCTGGAACACGGTCACCGGGGTGGCCCACCGGACGATCTCGTCGGCCGCGGTGTCCGGGCGCGCGGCCCGGAACAGCTCCCACTGCTCCGGGTGGTCGAAGAACCCGAGCATGCCGTGTGAGATCGCGTTGCGGGTGGTCTCGTTGCCCGCCACGGCCAGCAGGATCACGAAGAAGCCGAACTCGTCCGGCGAGAGCTCTCCCCCGTCGACCTCGGCCGTCACGAGCTTGGTGACGATGTCGTCCCTCGGGCACTGCCTGCGGTCCTCGGCCATGCCCATCGCGTAGCCGACCAGCTCGGCCGCGGCGACCGCGGGGTCCGCGGTGAACTCGGGGTCGTCGTAGCCCACCATCTGGTTCGACCAGTCGAACACCTTGCGCCGGTCGTCCTGCGGCACGCCGAGCAGCTCCGCGATCGCCTGCAGCGGCAGCTCGGCGGCCACATCGGTGACGAAGTCGCCGGCGCCCCTGGCGAGCGCGCCCGCCACGATCCGCTCGGCCCGCGCCGACAGCACGGAGCGGAGGCTGTTGATCGCCCGCGGGGTAAAGCCGCGGGAGACGATGCCGCGCAGCGTGGTGTGGTGCGGCGGATCGATGTTGAGCATCACGAACCGCTGCACCTCGATCTGCTCCCGCGGCGCGCGGTCCTGATGCCGGATGATCGCGGTGTTCTCCCAGGTGGAGTAGTTGTCCGTGTCCCTGGAGACCGCCACGACGTCGGCGTGCCTGGTGACGACCCAGTACCCCTCGTCGTCGAAGCCGCCCACGCCGCGGGGTTTCGGGTTCCACCATACCGGTGCCACGGCGCGCAGCTCTGCGAACTCGTCCATGGGCACGCGGCGTGCGTACAGGTCGGGGTCGGTGAAGTCGAAGCCAGGCGGGATGTTGGGCTCAGCCACGACGGCCTCCCCTAGCGCTCCACTGAAACGTGTTCTAGTTTGATTGAACCACGGGCCGGGGCGTTCTGGAATGTCCGTGACCGGCGGGCACAGACGTGACCGGCGAGCACAGAGGAGCTGACGGTGGGCGACGCGGTGATCACCGAAGCGGTGCGGACCCCGATCGGCAAGCGCGGCGGCGTGCTCGCCGGCCTGCACGCCGCCGAGATCCTGGGCTGTGCGCAGCGCGCCCTGCTGGACCGCGCGGGCATCGACCCCGACGAGGTGGAGCAGGTGGTCGGCGGCTGCGTGACCCAGGGCGGCGAGCAGTCGAACAACGTCACCCGCACCGCGTGGCTGCACGCCGGGCTGCCCCATGCGGCCGGCTGCCAGACCGTCGACGCCCAGTGCGGCTCGGCGCAGCAGGCCGTGCACCTTGTCGCCGGGCTGATCGCGGCCAGCGCGATCGAGGCGGGCATCGCCTGCGGCGTGGAGGCGATGAGCCGGGTGCCGCTGGGCGCGAACGCCGGGACCGGCGCCGGGACGCCCAAGCCGGCCTCATGGGACATCGACCTGCCGAACCAGTACCTCGCGGCCGAGCGCATCGCCCGGCGGCGCGGCCTCGGCCGCGACGACATCGACCGCTTCGGGCTGCGCTCGCAGACCCTGGCCCAGGCCGCCTGGGCGGAAGGCCGGCCGCGCCGCGAGGTGGTGCCGGTCACGGCCCCGGTGCTGGACGCCGACGGCCGGCCCACCGGGCAGACGGCCGCGATCGACCGTGACCAGGGCCTGCGGGAGACCAGCCTGGAGGCGCTGGCGAGGCTCCGGCCGGTGCTCGACGGCGGGCTGCACACGGCCGGGACGTCCTCGCAGATCTCCGACGGCGCCGCCGCGGTGCTGCTGCTGGACGCGGGCCGGGCCAGGGCGCTCGGCCTGCGCCCCCGGGCGCGCATCGTCGCCCAGTGCCTCGTCGGCGCGGAGCCCTACTACCACCTGGACGGCCCGGTCGCGGCCACCGAGCGGGTGCTGAAGCGCAGCGGCATGGTGATCGGCGACATCGACCTGTTCGAGGTGAACGAGGCGTTCGCGTCGGTCGTGCTGTCCTGGATGAGCGTGCACCAGCCCGACCCGGACCGGGTCAACGTCAACGGCGGCGCGATCGCGCTCGGCCACCCGGTCGGCAGCACCGGCGCCCGGCTGATCACCACGGCCCTGCACGAGATGGAGCGGCGGGACGCAGGCACCGCCCTGATCAGCATGTGCGCCGGCGGCGCGATGGCCACCGCCACGATCATGGAACGCCTCTAGCCGGCCGTCCGGCAGGCGCGGGACGGGATATTGATCTTGAACGTCACGCCAGCCGCCACCCTGGTGCCCGGGCCGCCGCCGGGAAGCCCTGCGAACGCCCGGGCCGCGGTCAGCGGCCGCGCAGGATCGCGTTGAGCAACGTGGCGGTGGACGCCGCGGGCGCCGCCTCCAGGCACAGCCGGTCCATGACCGCCATGTAGTGGTCGACGGTCTCCCGCTTGTCCAGGTACAGGGCGCTGGTCAGCTGCTCGAGGTAGACGACGTCGGGCAGATCGCGCTCCGCGAACCGCAGGATGCTGAACGGCCCGCCGGCCGCCGCGTGCGCGCCCACCGAGAACGGGATGACCTGGATGGTCACGTTGGGGCGCTCGGCCGCGTTCAGGAGGTGCAGGAGCTGGCGGCGCATCACCCCGGGACGCCCGGCCGGGCGGCGCAGCACCGCCTCGTCCAGGACCGCCCACAGGTGCGCCGGCTGCCGCCCGGTCAGCAGTTTCTGGCGGCCCATCCGCAGCGCGACCCGCTGGTCGATCTCGGCGGACGGGGCGCCCTGGTGACCGAGCAGGGTGACCGCGCGGGCGTAGTCCTCCGTCTGCAGCAGCCCGGGGACAAACTGGATCTCGTACGCCCGGATGCTGGTCGCGGCCTCCTCCAGGCCGATGTAGGCCTCGAACCACGCGGGCAGCACATCGGAGTAGTCATGCCACCAGCCGTGCGAGCTGGCATTGCGGGCAATCTCCAGCAGCGCCGTGCGCTGCCGGAAGTCCGTGACCTCGTAGAACGTGAGCAGGTCGGAAATGTCACGCTCCTTGAAGCCGACCCGGCCGGTCTCCAGCCTGCTCATCTTGGAGCCGGACGCCCGGATCACCTCGCCGGCATCCTCCAGGGTGATGCCCCGCTCCTCCCGGAGCCTGCGCAGCTGCGCGCCGAGCAGCCTGCGCGGCACCGTCGGGCCGCTGCCCGGGTGCGCGGTGATGTGGCGAACCGGACTGCGCTCCCCCACGCCAGAACCCTGCTCAGGCCGAGCCGTGATCATGAGGGGCCTCCACCCGGCAAACTGGACCCCCGCAGTCTCCCACGCGCCACGCAATTGCGCCAGGCTCATTGCGCCCGGGCCCCAGCTCGCGCTAGGCCGGCGGGACCGGCACCTCCTGCCAGGCCGCCGGGTCCCCTGGAGCCGCCGTGAAGTCGTACCGGAGGCCGCCCGGCGACAGCGCGACCAGCGAAATCGACGTGGTGCCCCAGATCCGCCCGGGGGCCAGCTCGCGCCGGACGATCAGCGCCCGGGGATCCTCCGGGCCCAGGCCGCCGCCGTTCAGCAGCGGCAGCCAGGCACCCCAGGCACGCTCCGGCGGGCCGCCCGGGTGCGGGACCGGGCGGCCCGCCTCCCGGAACCGCGGCAGGAAGTAGGAGACACGCTCCTGCTCGTGATCACGCGCGCCGCGCAGATGCGCGTCCACGCCGCTGTTCACCACCATGTGCACCCCCGGGCCCAGGTCCCGCTCGGTGAGCTCGCTGCCGTCCCAGGACCACAGGACAGCCCGTTCCGGCTCGGCGCTCAGCAGGTGGAACGGGTCGAAGTCGGCGAGCCCGGCCAGCCCCAGCTTCCCCTGCTCGGCGGCCAGCAGCGGCAGCACACCCCGCGAGCGCCGGGAAGCTTCCGGCGCCATCCGCCCGCGCCCGTTCAGCACGCAAGCCACTCGCCGCAGCGCCGGGGCCACCGCCAGCCATGTCCCGCCGCCCTGCAGGTCCAGCCCGCCGATCAGCCCAGGGTGATCCGGCCAGTGCCGCCCCGGCGGGCGCCAGGCGCGGTCGGCAAGCTCGTCACGGACCCCGGCCAGCAGCAACGGGGCGCCGGGCTCGATGCTCAGGATTGCGGTGCACATGCATCTATTGGACCGCGGATCGGCTGGGCTGCGACGATAAGGTGCCCAGTTGCAGGCATGCCGCCCCCGCGGCATGCGTCACGACGTTGCGGAGGCAGTGGCGAATGGAGATAAAGCGGTTGCACCTCGCGCGGCTGCGCGGTCCCGACGGGCTGGAGTGGCCGGTGCACGGCTTCGTGGTCACCCACCCCGGTGGCGCGGTGCTCGTGGACACCGGTGTCGGCGGCCCGGACGAGACGCTGAGCGACTGGCGCGTGGTCAACCGGTCGGCCGCGGACGCCCTCGCCGATTACGGCATGTCCCCCGCTGACATCACGCTGGTGATCAACACTCACCTGCACTTCGACCACTGCGGGCAGAACGCGGTCTTCCCCCACGCTCCCTGCTACGTGCAGCGCGCCGAGCTGGAGCGCGCCAAGCGCGAGGCCCCGGAGCTGTGTGACTGGTTCGGCTGGATGAACGCGCGGTTCGAGCTGCTCGACGGGGACGCCGAGGTGCTGCCCGGGCTGTCCGTGATCACGACTCCCGGGCACACCGTCGGCCACCAGAGCGTCGTCGTGCAGACCGCGGAGGGCTCCGAGCTGCTGACCGGCGACGCGGCCTACACGCCGCGGCAGTACCTGGGCCAGGCGGACGGCGACCTGCCGGACGGGCAGGCAAGCGACCTCGCGGCCTGGCACGGCTCGGTCCAGCGGATGCGGTCGACCGGCGCCGCGCGCGTGCACTTCTGCCACCACACCGACACCGTTCACTCCTAGGGCGTGGACATCTCGATCTGCGACCTGGAGGAGGCGGCGGCCGGGGGCTGGCGCGCGCCGGAGGAGGCGAGGCTGGGCCGCTGGCTGCTGCGCGCGGCCGGCGGCTTCACCGGCCGGGCGAACAGCGCGCTCGCGATCGGTGATCCTGGCCTGCCGCTGGCCGACGCTGTCGCCGAGGTCTGCCGCTGGTACGCGGCGCGCGGCCTGCCCGCGACGATCTCGCTCGCGTACCCGGCCGGCGACGCGGGCAGCAGCACCATGGACAGGTTCCTGGCCGGGCTCGGCTGGACGGTGCGCTCCGCGGCGACCGTGATGACCGCTGCCCCGGCCACGGTGGCCGGCCTCGCCGGGACGCGGCAGCGGGCGTGCGCGCCGACGTGCACGCCGAGCCGGACGCCGGCTGGCTGGCGCTGCACCGGTTCCGCGGCAAGCGGCCGCCGCCCATTTCGCGCCGCCTGCTGATGTCGGCCCCGTGGCAGGCGTTCGCCTCGGTCCGCGAGGCCGGCCGCACGGTCGCGATCGGCCGGGTCGCGATGGCCAGCGGCTGGGCCGGCCTGACCGCGGTCGAGGTCGACCCCGCGCAGCGGCGGCGCGGCCTGGGCATGGCGATCACGTGCGCCCTCGCCGCGGCGGCGGTACAGCAGGGCGCGACAGGGCTGTACCTGCAGGTCTCGAACGACAACGCGGCGGCCCGTGCGCTGTACCGGCAGGCCGGGTTCGCCGATCACCACGGCTACCACTACCGCGTCGCGCCGGGGAAACGGGAGTAGTCCCTAGGACACGGCGCTGCGCACGGCGGCCTGGCACAGCTCCGGCAGCTTGCCCGTGGCGGCGGCCGCTGCCAGCCGTTCGCCGGCGAGCGCGAGCGCGAACCCGTAGACGGCCCCGCACGGCAGCAGCACCCCGAGCCGGATCGCCAGCGGGTCGGTCTGGGTCAGCACGACCGCTGCGATCGCCGGCCCGGCGAGCACCGCGGTGCCCGCGAGCGTGCCCAGGACGCTGCCGATCCGGTAGCCCGCGTAACCCTGCGCGGCCACCAGCACCGGGGTGCCGGCCCGCTGGACCATCGGGTAGGGCAGGGCGACGGTGAACAGGTTGCTGAGCCCGAGGGCCGCGCCGAGCCCGGCCAGGACGACTGGTGCCGCCTCGACCCCGAATCCCGGACGGCCGACCGCGGCCGCCAGCCCGAAGCAGGCAGCTATGACGAGCGGTGCGCCGATCACGCAGAGCACGATGTTCTGCCCGGAGAAGTAGGCACGCAGCTCGCGAGTGCGGCTCAGCGCCGTCGCCTCGAGGAGGAACGGCGGACCCGTCATCCCGGCCGAGTTGGAGTGGAAGATCCCGATGAACGCGGCGCCGAAGACCGCGCTCGCCAGGATGACCGCGGGATGGTGGACCTTGCCGACGATGGAGCTGGCCGACACGGCAAGCGTGATGACCACGACGAGCGCCCAGTAGATAAGGGAGAGGGGATCGCGGCGCTGGTAGAGCCAGAACCGGGCGGCGACGGCGCCGCGCAGGCCGAGCCCGGCGAGCGGCAGCCTGGCACCGCGGACCCGCGCCGCCTGGGTCGTGGTGTCGGCGGTCACCAGCGCCCGGCTCAGCGACCTGACCCACAGCCAGCCGAGCACGACGATAACGGCTGCCAGCGCGCCAAGGCGGGCCAGCGCCATGCCGGGCCTGCCGTCCGAGGCGTCCTGGATCGCGTGCGCGGCGAGGCCGGGCGGCAGCCAGCGCATCCACGAGTCGAAGCCGGTGAAGCTCGCCGCGGTGATCCTGCCCTCCGCGGCCGCCTTGGGAACCACCTGGGTGAAGAACTCGTACAGCGCGACCAGCGGGATGATCAGGAATGCCGCCAGGTCCTTGCCTCGGCGCGAGCGCAGCAGCCTGGCCAGGGACGTCGTCACGAACCGCGACAGCGCAATGCAGAACAGCACCTGCAAGACCACCGCGATGACCGCGACGGCCACGCCCGGCCCGCCGGTGGCCAGCCCGACCGTCACGCCGAGCAGGCCGATGACGTTGGCCGCCGGCCAGGCACCGGTGAACGATGCCGCGAGCAGCCCGCCGGCGAGCTGGCGGGTGCGCAGCGGGTAGAGCGCCAGCGTGGACGGATCCAGGGTGCTGTCCACGGCGAAGGCCATGATCGGCGCTATCAGCCAGCCGAACGCGAACACGGTGAAGATGACCGCGGTCAGGTCCACCGACGTGCTCTTCCCGCGGAACCCGGCCAGCACCAGGAACGTGCCGACCGCGAGCAGCACGGCGAAGGCCGTGCTGATGATGAAGGAAATCTTCGCGGTCCTGGACGACCGCAGCGCGTTGCGCAGCAAGCGCAGCTTCAGCTGGACGAAGAGCCGAGCCATGACAGCACCTCCTCGTCGGTCGCACGCGGGCCCACCAGGTTGATGAACGCGCGCTGCAGCGTCGTGCCACCGCGCACCTCGTCGATCGTGCCGGTCACCACGATCTTGCCCTTGTCGATGATGGACACGTGGTCGCAGACCTGCTCGACCAGCTCCATGACGTGGCTGGAGAACAGCACGGTCGAGCCCGAGCCGGCGAAGCGCTTCAGCAGGCGGCGGATCACGTCAGCGGAGACCGGGTCAACGCCCTCCAGCGGCTCGTCCAGGAACAGGACGGACGGGTTGTGGATCAGCGCGCAGCCGAGCGCGGCCTTCTTGCGCATGCCGGTCGAGTAGTCGGCGACCAGCCGCCGGGCGTCGCCAGCCAGGTCCAGCACGTCGAGCAGCTGGGCGGCCCGCGACCGCGCCTCGCCGGGCGGCATGCCACGCAGCCGCCCGGCGTACTCGAGCAATTCCTCGCCGGACAGCCGGTCGAACAGCCTGACCTCGGCCGGCACCACCCCCATGATCGCCTTGGCCGCCGGCGGGTTCTCCCACACGTCCAGCCCGTTGACCAGCACCTGCCCGCCGTCAGGCCGCAGCAGGCCGGTCATCATCGACAGCGACGTGGTCTTGCCCGCGCCGTTCGGCCCGACCAGCCCGGCCAGGGAGCCGGCCCCGATCTGCAGGTCGATGCCGGCCACCGCCTCCTTTTCGCCGAACCTCTTCCGCAGCCCGCGCACCACGACCGCCGCCCCGCCTGCTCCGGGCTGGTAGCGGGGAAGCCCTCCAGCCGCGCTGCTCGCTGGCACGACCAGCTCCTCGTCCGCTGCCATCGTCGCGGTCACCTCTCTGTCTTCCTGACCTGCAGCCGCTCTGTCTTCCTGACCTGCAGCCGCGGCGGCGCCCCCGCCGGCCGCCAAAACTGATATCAGAATGATAGCTCATTGCAGCGTGGTCCGGCCGCCAGCGGGGCAATAGCGATCGGGATACGGGTGCTCACGCGTAGCTGTGCGCGTCGTCCGGATAGCGCCCGGCGGCGACGTCGGCAACGTAACGCCCGGCCGCGTCCAGCAGCGAGGCCCGGGTGTCGGCGTAACGCTTGACGAACCGCGGCAGCCTGCCAGCGGTCAGCCCGGCCATGTCCTGCCAGACCATGATCTGGGCGTCGCAGCCCGGCCCAGCGCCGATGCCGACCGTGGGGACCCGGAGCGCGTCGGAGACCCGCCGCCCAAGCTCGGCGGGCACCGACTCCAGCACCACCGCGAACGCCCCGGCGGCCTCCAGGGCCAGCGCGTCCGCCAGCAGGTCGTCGCCTGCGCTCCCGCGGCCCTGGACCCGCCGGACCCCGCCCAGCACGTTCACGCTCTGCGGGGTGAGCCCGAGGTGACCCATGACCGGGATGCCCGCGCCGGTCAGCGCCTCGACCTGGGGCAGCACCCGGCGGCCGCCCTCCAGCTTGACCGCCTGGGCCCCGCCTTCCTTGAGGTGGCGCACCGCGGCGGCCAGCGCCGCCTCCGGGCCGGCCTGGTAGCTGCCGAACGGCAGGTCACCGACGACGAGCGCGGTCCGCGTGCCGCGCACGACGGCCTGGACCATGGGGATGAGCTGGTCCATGGTCACCGGCAGGGTGTCCGGGTAGCCGAGGACCATCTCCGCGCTGGTGTCGCCGACCAGCAGCGCGCGGATCCCGGCCTGCTCGAAGATGCCCGCGGTGAGCGTGTCGTAGCTGGTGAGCATGCACCACCGCTCACCCCGGTCGGTGGCTGCCTGCAGGTCCCTGATCGTGACCCGCCGGCCGGCGGGCCAGGCCGTCGTGCCGGGCATGGCTAAGTCCTCTCTGGTGGACACCTGCGCGGGGAGGCCCTCAGACCTTGTGCTGCAGGGTGTAGCGGACCGTCTGCAGCCGGATCAGGCCATCGCGGAAGATGAACGTGTCGATGCCGTCCTCGACGCGGGTCCTCGCCGCGTCGGCCGTCCACTCGAGGAACAGCACGTCGCCCTCGTAGATCTGGGTCGGCAGCTGCCAGGCCGCGTCCGGCACGTCGGCGAGAAGCTGCGTGAACGCCGACCGGATGGCCTCCTTCCCGCGCAGCACCCCCGCAGGCGTGATGAACACGGCGTCGTCGGCGTAGTCGGCGACGATCTCGTCCAGGTCGCCGGCGCCGAGCGCCTCGGCGTGGTGTGCGAAGACTTCCTCGGGCGTGCGGGCCATGGCGTTTCCCTTTCGTCGCTGAGCGGCTCCAGAGGCCATCATCCCGCGGCCGGCCGGGCAAACGGTATGGGCTCAGGGATGCTGGCTGCTCACCGACACCACCTCGCCGGTCAGGTACGAGGCGTACTCGCTGGCGAGGAACACGATCACGTTGGCCACCTCCCACGGCTCGGCCCCGTGGCCGAACGCCTCGCGGCTGGCCATGCCGGCGAGGACGTCCTCGTCGATCACCTTGGCCAGGAACGGGTGCATGGCCAGGCTCGGCGCGACGGCGTTCACCCGGATGCCGTGGGCGGCCACGTCCATGGCCGCGCACCGGGTCAGCGCCATCACCCCGGCCTTGGCCGCCGCGTAGTGGGCCTGCCCCGGCTGGGCCCGCCAGCCGAGCACCGACGCGTTGTTGACGACGGCGCCGCCGTGACCCTGCGCGACAAGCTGGCGCAGCGCGGCCCTGGTGCCCCGGAACGTGCCGTTCAGCGTGATATCAAGGACCCGCAGCCACTCCTCGTCGGTCATGTCGAGGACGGATGCCGTGCCGCCGAGGCCGGCGTTGTTGACGAACACGTCGATGCGGCCGAACCGCCGGACCGCGCCGCCGACCAGGGCCTCGACGTCCCGGTCGCTGGTGACGTCGCAGGGGGCGGACCACACGCGGTCGCCGTGCGCCGCCGCGAGCTCGTCGCGCATCGCGGCGAGGCGCCGCTCGTGCTGGTCGCTGATCGCCACCTGGGCGCCCTCGTCGAGGCAGCGCCGGGCGGTCGCCGCGCCGATGCCCGCGCCGGCCGCGGCGGTGATCACCACCACCTTGCCGGCCAGCAGGGCGTGCCCGGCTGGAGCGGTGTCGCCGCTGCCTGGCGTCGTCATGCCGCCGCCTTCCCGGATCGCGGTACGCTCACCGTACCGAGAGCACTCGCCCGCCGGAGGAACACGTGCAGCGCACCATCCCGGCCGCCGTGGCGAGCGCGGCGCGCGAGTTCGGCGACGCGCCCGCCCTGGCCGAGCCGGGTGGCCCGCGGCTCAGCTACCGCGAACTGCACGAGCGCGTCGTGGTGGTCGCGCGGGCGCTCATCGCCGAGGGCGTGGCGCCGGGCGACCGGGTGGCGATCTGGTCCCCCAACACGCACCACTGGGTGCTCGGGGCGCTGGGGACACTGTACGCCGGGGCGACGCTCGTCCCCGTCAGCACCCGGTTCACCGGGCCGGAGGCACTCGACGTGATCAGCCGCAGCCGCGCCCGCGCGCTGATCGTCGCCGGGTCGTTCCTCGGCACCGACCGCCTTGCCGCGCTGCGGGCGGCCGCCGGCTCGATCAGCAGCCAGAACGTTACGCCGCCCGCCCGGTCATCGCCCGGCCTGCCGGGCCTGGTGGTTGGCGTGCCCGTTCAGGAAAGTGCCGAAGGTCCGCTCGCCGATGGGGTCGTCGGGTGGTCGCGTCTGGACGAGCTCGCCGCGCCCGTGCCGGCGGAGCTGGCCACCGGGCGCGCCGCCGCGGTCCGCCCGGATGACGTCAGCGACATCCTGTTCACCTCGGGCACCACCGGGCGGAGCAAGGGGGCGATGAGCGCCCACCGGCAGTCCCTGGCGGTGGCCCGTGCCTGGGCGGAATGCGGCTGCCTCACCCGGCAGGACCGTTATCTCGTGGCCAACCCGTTCTTCCACAGCTTCGGCTACAAGGCGGGCATCCTCGCCTGCCTGGTCACCGGTGCCGTGATCGTGCCGCAGCTGGTCTACGACGCCGAGCAGGCCATGCGCCTGATCGAGGCCGAGCGGATCACCGTGTTCCCCGGCGCGCCCACGGTCTACCAGACCATCCTCGACCACCCCGGGCGCGGGGACCGGGACCTCTCCAGCCTGCGGCTGGCGGTGACCGGCGCGGCGCCGGTGCCGGTCACGCTGGTCGAGCGCATGCGGCGGGAGCTCAGCTTCGATACGGTGCTCACCGCCTACGGGCTGACCGAGGCCGTGGTCGCCACGATGTGCCGCCCGGGCGACGACCCGGACACGGTGGCGCGCACCTCGGGTCGCGCCACAGCGGGCTTCGAGGTGCGGATAGCCGGCGCCGGCGGCCGCCCGCCCGGGCCTGGCCAGCCGGGCGAGATCCTGCTCCGCGGGCCGAACACGATGCTGGGCTACGACGGCGACCCGGCCGCGACCCGTGCCGCCGTCGACGCCGACGGCTGGCTGCACACCGGGGACGTCGGCGTGCTGGACCCGCGCGGCTACCTGACCGTCACCGACCGGCTCAAGGACATGTACATCTGCGGCGGGTTCAACGTGTACCCGGTCGAGGTGGAACAGGTGCTCGCGCGGCTCGACGGCGTCGCCGAGGCGGCCGTGATCGGGGTGCCCGACGCCCGCCTCGGCGAGGTTGGCAAGGCGTTCGTGGTTACCAGGCCGGGCCACACCGTGACCGAGGCTGAGGTGCTCGCGTTCTGCGGCGAACGGCTGGCCAACTACAAGAGGCCGCGGTCCGTGGAGTTCCGCGCCGGCCTGCCGCGCAACCCCTCGGGCAAGCCGCTCAAGCGCCTGCTCCGGGATCCCTAGCGGCGGGCTTCAGATCCAGTCGGCGTGGCGGGGCCAGGCGAGCAGGGTGTCGACGACCTCCGGCGGCCCCTCGGCCGGCGCCCGGGCGGCGGTCACGGCGTACCGGCCCCGGTAGAACAGCAGCGGCGGGTCGCCGCCGACCGTGCCGAGCTCGGTCACCCGGCCGACGACAACGTGATGGTCACCGGCCTCGTGTACGGCCTCCACATCGCACCCCGCCCAGGCCAGCACGCCGTGCAGAACCGGCGCCCCGGACGACGACGGCGACCAGCGCACCCCGGCGAACCTGTCGGCCCCGGTCGCGGCGCTGGCGCCGAAGACCCTGGCCAGGTCGCGCTGCCCGGCGGACAGCACGTTGGCGCAGAAGTGCCCGGCGCTCGCGATCCGCGGCCAGGTGGTCGAGGACCGGCTGGGGCAGAACAGCACCAGCGGCGGCTCCAGCGAGACCGCCGCGAACGCCTGGCACGCGAACCCGGCCGGCCCGCGGTCGTCGGCGGTCGTGATCACGGTCACGCCCGAGCAGAAGTGCCCCAGCACCTGGCGGAACCGGCGCGGCTCCGGGCCGGACCCGGCTGTTCGAGAACTCCGGCGGCCGGGCCCTTCGCCGGGGGACCCGGCGAAGCGGCCGGCCGCCGCCACGTCGTCCGCCGCCGCGGTCACCGGCCGCTCAGTGGCCACCGGGAGCGCCGAACCTGTGGCCCCAGAGGCTGATCGCGGTGGTTTCCCGGCTCACCCACGTTGCGTCGTCGACCAGTCTGCCGTCGGTGCCGTACTCGATGTCGAACCCGCCCGGCGTCGCCGCGTAGAAGGACACCATGAGGTCGTTGGCGTGCCTGCCCAGCGTCGCGCTGATCGGCGCGCCGCGCTTGGCGCACCGGTCCATGGCCAGGCCGACGTCGTCCAGCGAGGCCACCTCGACCATCAGGTGCACGATCCCGGCGGGCGCGGGAAACGGGGCGAGGGCGAGGGAGTGATGCCGCGGGTTGCAGCCGAGGAAGCGCATCCACAGCGGCGGGCCGCCGGCTGGCAGGCCGAACAGCTCGGGCGCCATCCGCATCGAGTCCCGCAGCCGGAACCCGAGCACCTCGGTGTAGAAGCGGAGCGCCGCGTCGGTGTCCGAGGCCGGGAGCACCACGTGGCCCATGCCGAGCACGCCGGTGACGAAGCGGTTGCCGTACGGGCTGACCGCCGGGCGGTGCTCCAGCGCGGCGCCGCAGAAGACCTCGAGCGTGTTGCCCGCCGGATCGTCGAAGCGCAGCAGCTGGGCCACGCGGCGCTCGGCGAGCTCGGCCGGCGTGCCCGTCTTGACCGCCACCCCGGCCTGGTCGAGGGCCAGGCCGACCTCGGCGAGCTCGGGCTCGCCCGGCACCTCCCAGCCGGAGGCGAGCAGCCGGTCCTGCTCCCCCGCCGTGACGACCAGGCGGGCAGGGAACTCGTCCATCCGCAGGTACAGCGCGTCGGCGCCGGGGCCGCGGCCCTCGACCATGCCGAGCACCCGGACGCCGAACTCGCGCCAGGCCGCGACGTCGGCCGACTCGATGCGCAGGTAGCCGAGCGAAGCGATCGGGGTCATCCGCCGTCCCCTTCCAGGAAGCTGATCGCGAGCCGGTTGAACTCGTCGAACTTCTCCAGCTGGGCCCAGTGCCCGCAGCCGCCGAACACGTGCAGCTGGGCGCGGCGGATCTGCTTGAGCGCCACGAACGCGCCGTCGAGCGGGTTCACCCGGTCCTCCCGACCCCAGATCAGCAGCACCGGCCGCCGCAGCCGGTGGGCCTCCCGCCACAGCAGCCCGTCGTCCGCGCAGGCCGGGTCGTAGAAGGACGCGCCCATCGAGGCCATCGCCGCGATCGCCTCCGGCGCGCGGGCGGCCTGGTAGCGCTCCTCGACCAGCTCGTCGGTGACCAGCCGCTGGTCGTGGACCATGGTGCGCAGGAAGGCCGCCATCTTCTCCCGGCTCGGCCCGGGCGGCGCCGCGAACTCCATCAGCCGCTTGATCCCCTCGGTCGGGTCGGGGGCGAAGACGTTCAGGCCCAGCCCGCCCGGCGCCATCAGCACCAGCCGGCCGGCCCGGTCGGGGAAGCGCAGCGCGAAGCGGGCCGCGGTCCCGCCACCCAGCGAGTTGCCGACCAGGTGCACCCGGCCGATCCCCAGCGCGTCGAGCAGGCCGGCCAGGGCGTCGGCGGCGAACGTGAAGTAGTTGCCGCTCACCGGCGGCTTGTCCGACCTGCCGAAGCCCGGCAGGTCGACCATGATCGTCCGGAACCTGGCCGCGAACACCGGGAGGTTGCGGCCGAAGTTGCTCCACGCGGACGCACCGGGGCCCCCGCCGTGCAGCAGGACCACGGGCGCGCCGCCGTCCGGCCCGCCGGCGCCGTCCCGGGCGGCCGGGGCCGCCTCGTGGTAGTGCAGCCGCATCCCCGCGGCGTCGGCGTAGCGGCTTGTCGCGGCGAACTCTGCCAGGGCCAGCACCATCGGGTCGGCTTCCGTCAGATCATCCCGTCCGGCTGGATGCGCAAGCCGAACTCGCCGCGGCCGAACATGGACAGGGCGCGTTCCGGGTCGTTGATCGCGTGCACCCGGCCCGCGTGCGCGTCGCGCCAGAAACGCTGGATCGGGGTGCCCCGGCGCAGGGCCCGGCCGCCGGAGTTCTCGAACAGCCGGTCCACGGCCCTGATCGCCTGGCCGGTGCCGCGCACCTGATCACGCCGGACCCGCAGCCGCAGCGGGATCGGGATCTTCGTGCCAGAGCGGGCGTGCTCCATCAGTTCCGCCATGTTGCGCTCGAGGGCCAGCCACGCCGAGTCTAGCTCGGCGGCGGCCTCGGCGACCCTCACCTGCGCGTGCGGGTCCTCTGCCGCCTTCTGCCCCACGTAGGAGGCGCGGACCCGCTCCCGCTGGTAAGCCACATGCGCCTGGTAGGCGCCCATCGCCATGCCGATGATCGGCGTGGTGATCGCGTAGGAGAACAGCGAGCCGTACGGCAGCCGGTACAGCGGGGCCGGGTTGGCCTCCTGGCCGGGACAGGCGCAGCGGAACACGTCGCTGAACGACAGCGAGCGGTACTCCGGCACGAACGCGTCCGAGACCACGATGTCGTTGCTGCCGGTGCCGCGCAGCCCGACGGTGTCCCACACGTCGTCGATCGCGTAGTCGCCCGCCGGCAGGAGAAAGGTCCGGAAGTCGGCCGGGTTGCCCTCGTCATCCTCGGCGATCGCGCCGAGCAGCACCCAGGTGGCGTGGTCGCACCCGGACGAGAAGCTCCAGCGGCCGCTGAGCCGGTGCCCGCCGGTGACGGTCTCGGCCGTGCCGGTGGGGGCGTAGGACGACGACATCCTGGTACCCGGGTCGCTCCCCCACACCTCCTCCTGCGCCCGCAGCGGGAACAGGGCGAGCTGCCAGGGGTGCACGCCGAGGACCGAGGCGACCCAGCCGGTCGACCCGCAGGCTCCGGCAATCAGCCTGACCGCGGTGAGGAAGATGACCGGGTCAGCCTCGTGCCCGCCGAACCTGGACGGCTGCAGCAGCCGGAAGAACCCGATCTCCGCCAGGGCCTTGACCGACTCGGCCGGCACCACGCGGGCGTCCTCGGTCTCCTGGGCGCGGTCCCGCAGCACCGGCAGCAGTTCGCTGACGCGGGCGACGACGGCCTCTCCCACGGTCTCGCTCACCAGGTGCCTCCGATCGCGCCCCCGCCGGGCCGCGGCGGTGTCCCTAGACTAGAACATGTTCTAGTCTAGGAATAGCGCCTGGCGATGCGGGGCAGACAGGGTGCGGGGTAGCGGCCGAGCTTGGAGGCCACATGAGTGAGCCGCAGGGGCGCGACAGCGACGCCCGCGGTGTCCGGGGCATCATCGCCGGCCCGCTGCCGGCCAGGTACGCGCGCGGCTGGCACTGCCTGGGGCTGGCCGAGCGGTTCCGCGAGCCGGGCCCGCACGCAGTCCAGGCGTTCGGGACGAAGCTCGTGGTCTTCGCCGACTCCCGCGGCAACCTGAACGTGCTCGACGCGTACTGCCGGCACATGGGCGGCGACCTGACCGAGGGGACCATCAAGGGAGACCAGGTCGCCTGCCCGTTCCACGACTGGCGCTGGGGCGGCGACGGCAGGTGCAGGCGGATCCCCTACGCCTCCCGCGTGCCGCGCGCCGCGCGGACCAGGTCATGGATCACGCTCGAGCAGAACCGGCAGCTGTTCGTGTGGAACGACCCAGAGGGGCACCCGCCGCCGGAGCACGTCACGATCCCCCGGATCGACGGCGCGTTCTCCGGCGAGTGGAGCGCCTGGACCTGGGATTCGGTGCTGGTCGACGGCGCGAACTGCCGCGAGGTGATCGACAACGTCGTGGACATGGCGCACTTCTTCTACATCCACTTCGCGTTCCCCACGTACTTCAAGAACGTCTTCGAGGGCCACATCGCGTCGCAGTACCTGCGCACCAGGGCGCGCCCGGACATCGGGGCACCCGCCGGCGCCGGGCCGGGCGCCGACACCACGCTGCGGTCGGAAGCCTCCTACTTCGGCCCGTCGTACATGATCGACCGGCTGTGGCACGACTATCACGGCATCACCACCGAGAGCGTGCTGATCAACTGCCACTACCCGGTCACGACTACCTCGTTCGTGCTGCAGTGGGGCGTGATCGTAAAGAAGCTGCCCGGCCTGTCCGGCGAGCAGGCCAACCGGTACGCGGCCAAGTTCGCCGACTTCATCGGCCTGGGCTTCCGGCAGGACGTGGACATCTGGACGCACAAGACCCGCGTCGACAACCCGCTGCTGTGCGCCGAGGACGGCCCGGTCTACCAGCTTCGCCGGTGGTATCAGCAGTTCTACACCGACGTCGAGGACATCAGGCCCTACATGGTCGACCGCTACGAGTTCGAGGTGGACACCGCGCGCGCGGTGGCGGAATGGGAGGCCGAGGTCGCGGCGAACCTCGCCGCCGGCCAGGACGGCCCCCGCTGACCATGGCCGATGTGCGCCGGCCCACCGCGGAGCCCGCCGCCGACGAGCGGGACGGCGGATTCCAGCCCGCCGCGTGCGACCGCTGCGGCGCGGCCGTGCTGGTGGCCAAGTTCAGCCCGCAGCACACCAGCGTGCAGTGGGACGCCGAGTCGATGCGCGCCTGCGCCGAGTTCAGCGCGCGGATCGCCGCGGGCGGGCAGACCGCGCTCGTCGACGCCTGCGCCAGCCTGCACGCCAGCATCGACCGGGCGGTGCTCGAGGGCCGCCTCGACGTGCTGCCTCCTTGACCGGCGGGTGCCTCAGTTGGCTTGCTGATCGGGCTGGGCGGGTTCGTCGGAGCGGTGCAGCACGACGGCCAGCTCGGGGCGGCGCTGCTGGGCGGCCGCGTACATCTGGTAGGCACGCACGTCGGCGTCGGTCAGCGGCGGCGGGAACATGCTGCGCGGCCACATCCGCCTCGCCCGCACGATGCTGAACTCCACCGCGTACAAGGTGAGCTGCGCCTGCAGGTAGAACCAGGCGAGCAGGCCCAGCACCACGCCGAAGGTGCCGTAGGCAGAGTTGGTCTTGAGCTGGTGCCCGATCAGGTACCCGCCGAAGTACTGCAGGATCTGCCAGGCGATCGCGGCGATCACCGCGCCCAGGAGCATGTCCCGCATCCGGACCTCTGCGGCGGTGCCGACGCGGAAAGCCAGCCAGAACACACCGACGTTCAGCACCAGCGAGATCAGCAGCGCGCCGATGCGCGCAACCACGCCCGAGATCACCTGCCCGGTCCCCCCGGCATAACTGGACAGGGTGATCGTGATGATCAGGCCAGGCCCGATGATCAGGATCAGCCCGAAGCTGCGCAGCATCGACCACGGGAACTTGGGCCGGCGCGTGTAGGGCACACCCCAGACCGTGTTCATCGCGTTCTGGATGGCGTCGGCGATCCCGCGGGCGCCGAACAGCGTCAGGACGATGCCGATGACGAGCGCGATCCCGGTGCCGCTCAGCGAGTGCGTATGGCTGCGCAGCTGGGTGCCGATCAGCGGGTACTGCGCGAACGCGGAGTTCAGCAGGTGGGCCTTGAGCTTCGGGTTGCCGCGCAGCACCAGGTCAAGCACGGTGTACAGGACCAGCAGCAGCGGGAAGATCGACGCGAACGCGTAGTACGACACCAGCGCGGCCAGGTTGCCGGCCTGGTCGTCGCCGAACTTCTTCCAGGCTCCGATCACGTACCCGAGCCAGGGCTGCCGCTGCTGGAACCGATCGACGGCGTGCTGCGCCTTCTTGACCACGTTCATGGTGCCAGGGCCATACCCTGAGCAGGGTCGTTCATGCCATGACCCGGCTCAGGGCGAGGACTGCCAGCGGCGGGCGGCGAGCAGGCCGGGCACCAGGGCCAGCGCGAGCGTCCACGCCGCCAGGTGGATCACCGGGACCCCGAGCGGGCCGCCGTCGGCGAGCGCCCGGACCACCCCGACGGCCGACGAGACCGGGTTGACCCGGGCGACCGGCTGCAGCCACCCGGCGAGCCTGCCCACCGGTGCGTAGCCGGAACTCACGAACGCGAGCGGGATGAACGGGAAGAACAGCGCGCGCTCGGCGGTCTCCACGTCGCCGATGAGCAGCGCCAGCCACGCGCAGGTGATGCCGAGCGCGGTTCCGAACGCGACCGCCACCGCGACGATGCCCGCCATCCCCGCGGCCCCGGTGTGCACGCGGAAGCCCAGCAGGTAGCCCACGCCGATCATGACCAGGGCCTGGGTGAAGAACACCACGGTGTCGGAGAGCGAGCGGCCCACGAGCACGGCGCCCCGCGACATCGGCAGCGACCGGAACCGGTCGGCGAGGCCCGTGGCGGAGTCCCGGACGATCGCCAGCCCGGTGACCGGGGCGGTCAGCACCACGTTCTGGATCATGATGCCGGGGATGAGGAACTGCCGGTAACTGCCGCCGGGCACGGAAGACGCGATGTTCTCCATGACCGAGACGAACAGCACCAGGATCAGCACGGGCTGCATCAGCGGGTAGATGAGGCGGGCGGGGTTGCTGCGGAGCACCCGCAGGTAGCGCCCGGCGATCAGCCCGCTGTCCCGGGCGAGCCGGGCCAGGCCCGGCCGCTCGTCCCGCATTCCCGCGGCCCGGACCGCTCCGGTCCCGGCCGTCTCGGCCTGCGTCATGGCTGCCGCCTCCTGGTTCATCCGGGCGTCCCGGCCGTCAGGGCCAGGAACGCCTCGTCGAGGGATGGCTGCCGCAGCGTGATGTCGGCGACGCCGATGCCGTCCGCCTCCAGCTGCTGGGCCGCGGCGAGGAGGGTGCCGAGCCCGTCACGGGCGACGATCGTCAGCCGCCGGGACGCCTCGTCCACGTGCACGTCGCCGGGCGCGAGGCGCGCGGCCAGCGATGCCCGCGCCGCGACCGCGTCCTGGTCGGCGAGCAGCACGTCGACGACCTGATTCCCGGCGCGCGCCTTGAGCTCCGCCGCGGTGCCGGTCGCGATGACCAGGCCGTGGTCCAGCACGTGCACGGCGTCGGCGAACCTGTCGGCCTCCTCCAGGTACTGCGTGGTCAGCAGCATCGTCGTGCCCGCATCACGCAGTTCCCGCAGCGCCGCCCACAGCTCCACCCGGCTGCCCGGGTCCAGCCCGGTGCTCGGCTCGTCGAGGATCAGCAGCGCGGGGCGGTTCATCAGGCTGGCCGCCAGGTCGAGGCGCCGCCGCATGCCGCCGGAGTACGTGCGCACGGGCCGCCCGGCGGCGGCGGCCAGGCCGAAGCGCTCGGCCAGGTCGGCCGCGCGCCGGCCGGCCGCGCGCCGGCCGAGCCCGGCCAGCCGGCCGATCAGGATGAGGTTGTCCCGCCCGCGCAGCGCCTCGTCGAGGCCCGCGTACTGCCCGGTCAGGCCGATCACCGAGCGCACCGCGTAAGGCCGGGTGGCCACGTCGCGGCCCAGCACCCGGACCGAGCCCGCGTCCTGGCGCAGCAGCGTGGCGAGGATGCGGACGAGCGTGGTCTTGCCCGCCCCGTTCGGGCCGAGGAGCGCGGCGAGCATGCCGGTCCGGACGCTGAGGTCCACCCCGCGCAGCGCCTGCACGGTGCCGAACGACTTGACCACGCCCGACGCCTCGATCGCCAGGGGCGCCGCGGAATCGGCCATATCGTGAGGCTAGCAGTTAATGAGTAAGCCTCACAATGTGGTCTCCGGAGTTTTTCGCAGTATGCTGCTGTCCGTGCCCGACACCCGAAGCGCCGGCCCGGAACAGCCGACCGCGGCCGGAGGCGGCCGCGCCGACCTGTCCGCCGCGCTCGACCTGGAGACGGCCGGCCGGGTCATGGGCCGGCTGTTCGCGCTGGCGCCCCGGCTGGTGGAGATCCTCGACCTCGGCGCCCGGGAGTACGGGATGAGTTACGCGCGCGGCCGGGTGGTCGCTGCGCTGCACGCCTCGGGGCCGGTGCTGATGCGGGCGCTCAGCGAGGCCGTCGGCGTCTCGCCGCGCACCATGACCGGCCTGGTGGACGCGCTGGAAGCGGACGGCTGGGTGCAGCGGCGCGCCGACCCGGGCGACCGGCGCGCGACCATCGTCGCCCTCACCCAGGAGGCCGAGGTCTCCTTCGCCCGGCTGCTGCAGGGCTATGAGGGACTCGCCCGGGACCTGGTGAGCGGCCTGCCCGCGGCCGATCTGGAGCGCGCGCTGAGCGTGATCGA